>Ga0308391_1000100_pt1 | contig 33355 bp, 28 predicted proteins | sample Hotspr20Samplet1_FD_202363 | JGI IMG/M metagenome (GOLD analysis project Ga0308391, IMG submission 202363) | Hot spring phototrophic mat microbial communities from Octopus Spring, Yellowstone National Park, Wyoming, United States - 20050623_t1 ... | reverse complement strand
GGGCCAGATTGCCGCCATCGAGGACGCAGACTTGACGGAAGCCATCCTGGCGATGAATCAAGCCCGATTCCAGCAGGAGACGGCGCTGGCGAGCAAGGCGCGGCTGCCGCGCACCAGCCTGTTTGATTATCTGGGCTAGCCGCATCGCCGCACGGCCCGTATCGAGCGGTCGGCCGACAGGACGCGCTTTGCGGCTCATCGCCTCTCGCCTGACGCGATCGGCAGATGCCGGGCCGCCCTCAGTCGACCTCGGTAACCGTCGCGTCCGGATATGGCTCGCGCGGCTGGGCCAGGAGCTGCTCCTTGCGCCAGATTAGGCTGACGGTATCGTAGGCGGCGATTTCGAAGCCGTGCCCGTGAGTGATGGCGTCGGTGGGGCAGGCCTCGACGCAGTAGCCGCAGAAGATACAGCGGCTGTAGTCGATGTTGTAGACCTTCGCGTAGCGCTCGCCGCCGCTGATGCGAACCGTGTCGGTGTTCTCGGCCGCCTCGATGTAGATGCAGTTGGAAGGGCATGCTGCGGCGCACAAGAAGCAGGCGACGCACTTCTCCAAGCCGTTCTCGTCGCGCTCAAGCACGTGCACGCCACGATAACGCTCCTGGAAGCGCGGAGGCGAGTCCGGGTAATCCTCGGTGATGGTGGGAGACAGAAACTCCTTGAGCGTGACCCCGAGCCCCTTGGCGATCGCCGCGGCCGAGTCGATGATCTCGTTCACCTTGGTCGGCATCTTTCTTTCAGCTTAACCTAGCGCCGGCCGGGGGCGGAGCGGGCCCAGAGCGATAACGATAGCGATATACTTGTGCGGCGGAGGTTCCCTGATGATCCTGAGCAGAGGTTTGGCCCGCGCACTGGGACTCGCCGCCCTGGCTGTGGTTTTACCGGGGTACCAGCAGGCCCAGCCCGTGGCCAAGCCGGCTTTCGAGCCCAACTGGGACTCGATCCGCACGCACCGGCTGCCCGCCTGGTTCGACGAGGCCAAATTCGGCATTTTCATCCACTGGGGCTTGTACTCGGTGCCCGCCTGGGCGACGCCGGTCGGCGAGCTCGGCAAGGTGGACTGGAAGGTCTGGTTCCGGAACAACCCGTACGCGGAGTGGTATCTTAACAGCCTGCGCATCGCCGGTTCGCCGACCCAAAAACACCACGAACGGACCTACGGCAAGGATTTCGACTACCTCGACTTCATTCCGCGCTTCAATGAGGCGATTGCGCGTTGGGACCCCGAGGCGATGGCCGAAGTTTTCCGAAGCGTGGGCGCGCGCTACGTGGTGTTGACCACCAAGCATCACGACGGCTTCACGCTCTGGCCGAGCCGGGTGGTAAACCCGAACCGGCGACCGGACCGGCAACACGCCGCGCGTGACATCGTGGGAGAGCTGACACGGGCGGTGAGGGCCCGGGGAATGAAGATGGGCCTGTATTACTCCGGCGGGCTGGACTGGAGCTTCAACCCGCAGCCGATCGAGACCTTGGAGCAGGTCTGGAGCACGATTCTGCACACGCCGGAGTATGCCCGCTACGCCGACGCCCACTGGCGCGAGCTCATCGATCGCTATCAGCCGGACATCCTTTGGAACGACATCGGCTATCCGGAGCAGGGCCGGTTGGAGGAGATCGTGGCGGACTATTACAACCGATTTCCCGACGGAGTGATCAACGATCGGTTCGAGATCCGCAAGCCGGGTGCGCCGCGACGCCACCACGACTTCGTCACGCCGGAATACCGGAAGATGGACGACATCACCGACTTCAAATGGGAGACCTGCCGGGGGCTGGGCTTTTCGTTCGGCTACAACCAGCTCGAAGGGCCCGAGCACACGATCGCCGAGGACGCCCTGATTCACCTGCTGGTTGACATCGTGAGCAAGAACGGCAACCTCTTGCTGAACGTGGGTCCGAGGGCCGATGGCAACATCCCCGAAATCCAGTTGGCGCGACTGCGGGCCCTGGGCGACTGGCTCCGCGTCAACGGCGAAGCGATCTTCGGCACCCGGCCGTGGCGGCGGGCGGAAGGCGTGACCGCCGACGGCCTGCCGGTGCGGTTCACAAGCAAGGGCGACGTCCTGTATGCGATTCTGCTCGGCAAACCCCGGCAAGCCCGCCTGACCATTCTTTCGCTGCCGGTCTCTGCCAACTCCCGGATCAGCCTGCTCGGCGGAAGCCAGGCCTTGGAGTTCGAGCGGCAGGGGGAGGACCTGACGCTGGTGCTGCCCGAACCCCTGTGGCAGGCCCACGCCTACGCGATCAAGATTGCGCCGGGCTAGTTCTACGGCGTCTCGGAGCAACCGACACGTTAGAGAAGCCCTGCGAGCTCCGCGGAGCGCCTTCCCGGATCCGGTCCCTGGTATCTTGGCCGGACGGTTGCGCCCCCGTCAGAACAGGATACGGGCCTGTAACTGGTAGTTGCGGTTTAGCGAGATGGTCTGACTGGTGACCCTGCCGAAGTTGGTCGACAGCGGGTTCAGATCGGGCGCGGCCATCTGAGACCGGTTCTGAAGGTTCATCGCGTCGGCTCGCAACTGGAACGTCACTTGTTCGGCAATGCGAAACTCGCGCATGATGTTGCCGTTCCACTGATTGAGTCCATCGGCGCGCATTTTGTTAAAGAAGCGGGGGAAAACACGTACGTGGAATGCTGCCGGCACGCGCGCCGAATTGCGTTCAAACGGCAGATTCGTATTGAACCACTGATCCAGGCTCTTCGGCGTGGAGGTGGCTTCCTTTTCAAAGGTCTTCAGATCGCCGTAGTAAAAGATGTTCCCCCACGCCAACAGCGGACCCGGCTGAAACTCGTACGTCAAAGCGATCTGCCAGCCGCCGACGAGGTGGCTCAGCAACCCTTGTTGAAGGAGGGCGCGGCCCTTTCCGAAAGGCAACTGGATGATGCCGGTCGCGGTGAAACGGTGCGGGCGGGAGGCATTGTCCGGCCACCAGATCGTAGGTTGCCGGTCGAACTCGTTTTCGAGGATGTTCAGCGTCTCATGATGCAACCTGACATAGGAGGCGTTCACGTTGACGCCCGCCGACAGTCGTCGCTGGAAGTTGATTTCCAGAGCGTGAGTGCGCGCCTTCCCGATGGGCGCCATGGCGTCAAACAGCCCGTTGAAATGCGGGAAGGGGCGCAGCAGACGGTGTTTCTGGATGATCGGGCTGGTAAAGGTGCTCAAAGTGGACATGTAGCGGTAGATCTCGGGATGGGAGGTGCGCAGGGCTTCAAAGTGGCGAATGTGGAAGGGGTTGGCCACATTGCGGTTCATTTCCGTCGCCACCGCGTTGTTGCGCACCAGACCCGTCGCCCAGTGTTGCTCAGGCAGGTAGTCCAGCCTTTGGTTGACTGCCAGGCGGTCCGCCCACTGACCCCAGTAGGCGACCTCGACCATCATATTCGGCGTCAGCTCGCGCTGGAGGCCGAAGCGCCACCGCTGAACCCGCTGGTGCCGCCGGTCAAAGCGGTTAAAGGTGAAGGACTGACCGACCAACGCCATCGAGCCGAGCGCGGTTCGCAACGGCACATCGAAACGAGTTCCGTCGCTGCGCACGGGGAAGGGATCGCTCAGGGGGGAGATTCCGCGCAGCGGATCGCCCACCAGCCAGGTCGCGCCGAAGTCGGTGGTCATCACCGTGCTCGTTGTCCGCGAGAAACCGAACTGGTTCGCCCCTTCGTTGAGCACGTTGATCGTGTCATAGTAGAGTCCATAGCCGCCCCGGAGCACGGTTCGCGAGTTGACCTGCCAGGCGGCCGACAGGCGCGGCAACCACATCAGCTCGTTGCGCCATAACCGCGAGGAGACGCCTCCCCGGCCGGCGTAGACCGGCCCGCCGCGAACGACGAACTGGGCGGGAGGCAGCTCCGGGACAGGGCTGGCGGCGTAGGCCGCTTGCGCGATAGGCCCGATCGGCAGCTCGGCTTTCGGGTCGAAGTAGGCCAGCGCGCGGTCGTAGCGCTCCTTGGCTCCCATCTCGTACTCCAAGCGCAGGCCCAGCGTCAAAGTCAGATTGCGACGCACGCGCCAGGTATCCTGAACGAACCATCCGGCGTAGGGACTGACCAGCGCGAAAGTGTCATTGGTGTCGATAGACATGCCGGTTGGCATGCCCAGGAAGAAGGTGGCCCACACGAGCCCCAACGTTCCGGCGGGAGCAAAGCCGTCGCCGTCCTTGCGCACGAAGCTGTTGGCGAATGCGAAATTGCCCGAGGTGAAGCCGCCGGGCCGCAACTGTGTGCGGTAGTGGTGACGTACCTCGACGCCGCCCTGCAAGCTGTGAGCGTTCCGGATGTGGCTGACCAGGCCCTTGAACATCCGCTGGTACCCTTTGGTGCCGGGATCAACCGGCGTGCTCAGAATCATGTCTCCGAGCCAGGCGGTCATCCCGGGCCAGACCACATAAGGGAGGCGGCAATTCGGCGCACATTTGTCATCGACGTACGAGGGCAATCCGACGCTTGAGGGTTTATACCGGCGGGTGCCGAGCCGCTGATTTTCGAGCAGGAAAGAGTTACCACTTACGGTCAGATCGATCAGCGTCGTCGGGCTGACGGTATACGTCCAGTTTGCGGCGCCGGTCAAGGCAGGGCGCCGTTCATTCCAGGCCATCAACCCGGGCTCGGTCTCATACGTGTAGTCTTGAGCGTCCTCGAGGAAGTCCGTCTTCAACCAACGGAAGAAGAACCGGTGCCGTTCCGTGGCGTGATAGTCGAACCGGTTGCTCCAAGAGGAAAAATACACGTTGTTGGGCATGCCCGAGGCGATGTAGTTGTTGATCGGTTCTCGCCGTGGATCCTCGGGATCGTTGTTCGGCCTGGGCATTCGCTGGGTATAGAAGTTGTACATCGCGGGGGACATCATCCGCGAACGAGGGATAATATTTCCGGGAAACGGACTGCGGACGTAAAAGCCGGGCCGGTCGGGATCGGGTCGTGTGGTGAGGGGGTCGTAGACTTGATACCGCACCGGGTCGATCGAAAGCATGCGGGAGAAGTCGCCCTCGCGCATCGCCATCGTCGGGACGGTGTAATTCACCTCGCCGGGCCGCGCCGATTGAAGATTCGTCAGGTCCGTATATCCTAAGAAGAAGAAAAGCCGGTTACGTCCGTCGAAGACTTTTGGAATTCTCACGGGTCCGCTGAACGTGACGTGGTAGTTGTTTGTGTGGCCTGCCGGCAGCATAGGCCGCCTCGCCAGTTCGTCGGCAAGTGCGAAGTTGCCTTCGGCGCGAGCTTGTGCGATCCGCCGGTAGTAACTCTGCTTGACAAAAAAGGAGGCCGCGTTCCAGCGCTGATTCATGTACTGATAAGTGGCCGTGCCGTGGAAGTCATTTGTCCCGGACTTAGTCGACATGGAGATGTTCAGCCCGGTAGCATGCCCGAACGCCGCGTCGAAGTTCATGGTTTCGACCTTAAACTCGTCAATGATATCGGGACTGGGCATGATGGAGACGCGGCGATTCGTGCCATTGGTGGAGACGCCGTCGAGGGACCACTCATTGCCGCCGATGTTTCCGGGTACGTAGTACTGGGAGCCGCCTCCGACCTGACCTTGCACGAGCCACTGAGTCGTGCCCGGCACCTGCACTCCCGGCGTGTAGCGGGTCAGCATGATGGTGTTATTGGCAAGGACCGGGAGGTCCATGATTTCTTTGTTGGTGATGACGCGACCCGTGGTGACGGTGCTGGTATCCAGTATGGAGGCTTCGCCGGTCACGGTCACCGTTTCAGTCACGGGACCGAGCTCGAGGCTGATATCAACCCTGAGTTGCTCGCCAAGACCGAGAGTCAGGCCGGAGCGCACGGCCCGGCGAAAACCCGGGGCCTCGACACTGACGGAGTAGCGCCCGGGCAGAAGCAGCAAGGCTTCGTAATAGCCGCCGGCGCTCGTCGTCAGCCGGACAGTGGTGTTCATGGCGAGATTGGTTACTGCGACGGTTGCGCCTGGTATCACGGCGCCTTGCGGATCGGTCACGGTGCCGACGATACTGCCGCGGGTCTCTTGCGCCGGCAGCAGACAGGCGCAGGAGAAGATAAGAACCACGAGAGACAGGCAAGACCTCTTACCCATCCTTACCCCCAGCCACACACTAGCACCGCTTTCTGTGGGAGTCAAGGCCTGACGGGACCGTATGTTGCTGGCACGAGACCTGTGCGCTTGCGCCGCCGGCCGGGTCGTAGGGTTCGACGACTTCGGCCGTGATCCAGCGCGCCTTCAGAGCTCGCGCGCGAGCTGGCGCGCGGCGACGAGCAGCGGATCCCAGACTGGGGCGAACGGGGGTGCGTAGGCCAGGTCGAGATACTCGAGCTCGTCGACGGTCATCGACCGGCTCAGAGCGGCGGCCAGGACGTTGACGCGACCGGCAACGCCGTCTTCGCCGAGGACGGCTCCGCCGAGCAAGCGGCCGGTGCGCCGGTCGGCAACCAACTCGATCTCCGTCGGGCGACCGCCGAAGTAGCGCGGGTGGTCGAGCGCTGTGATGGTCGCCGAAACCGCGTCGAAGCCCGCGGCGCGCGCCCCGGCCGCCGAAAGCCCCGTGAAGCCGATCGCCAGGCCGCACAGGCGGACGATGGCAGTGCCGGCAATTCCCGGAAAACGCTCCCGGCGGCCGGCGGCATTGGCGCCGGCGACACGTCCCATCTTGTTTGCGGTGGTACCCAGAGGTTGCCAGACGGGCCCGCCGGTCACCAGATGCGTCGTCTCCGCGCAATCGCCGGCCGCGTAGACGCCGGCGAGGTTGGTCTCCATGCGCTCGCTCGCGCGGATGGCGCCCGTCGGACCGATCTCGATGCCCGCTTCCTCGGCCAGCTCGACGTTCGGCTTGAGTCCGGTGGCCAGCACTACAAGGTCGCAGGGAAAACCCGCGACGCAATCCGGCTCGACGGCTCGAACCTCCTGGTGCGCGACGTATTGGACGCGAAAGCGTTCCAGATGCGCGCCGACGCGTCGGACGAGGAAATTGTCGTCGCGGCCGGCGATCCTGCCGCCGGCATCGAGCAGGGTCACGGACAGCCCCTGAGTTCGCAGGGCCTCCACCGCCTCGAGTCCGATGTAGCCCGCTCCGACGACGACGGCGCGCCGGGGGCGCCTGGCTGTCAGAAATTCGCGCAGGCGGCGGGCGTCGTCGAGCGTGTGCAGGGTGAAGGCATTCGGCTGCGGCAGTCCCGCGATGCCGTTCAGCCTCGGCCGGGCGCCGGTGGCGATCACGAGGCGGTCGTAGCGGAGGCGCTCGCCGGTGGCGAGGACCACCTCCCGGCGGGGATGGGCGATGGCGACGACCTCGGCGCGGGTGCGCACGCGAATGTGGCGCTCCCGCTCGAAACGCTCGGGCGTAAAAACCACCAGCTCCTCAAGCGCCCTGACGCGACCCTCGACGTAGTAAGGCAGGCCGCAGGCCGCCCAGGAGATTTCAGCCCCCTTTTCGAGCACCAGGATTTCAAGCGAGGGGTCGATCCGCCTGGCGCGGGACGCGGCGCTCAGGCCGGCGGCGACGCCGCCGATGACCACGAGGGTCATGCTTCACTCCTGCGCGCGCTGGCTCTGAAGAAAGCTGAGGATGTCGAACCGTTGAATTCTGCGGCCGGGAAAGAAGCTGTTGACGGCATCCTGCTCGTCGTTGAAGAGCTCGAAGACCGTGCTGAGCTTGGTCAGCACGAGCAGTTCGATATTGCGGCGGTTGAGGTTCAAGAGCTTGAGCGCACCGCCCGCCTTTTGCAGGCTGGTATAGCAGATGACCAGTGTGCCCAAGCCGGTACTGTCGATGTAGTCGACCTCGGCCAGGTTGAGGATGACGTTCTTCCGCCCGGCGGCGGCCTCCGCCCGGAGCTTTTCGCGCAGGACGGCCGTCTCCTCGCCTGCCGTCAGGCGGCCTTTCAGGTCCAAGATAACGACACCCTCCCGCTCCCGGTCTCGGATGGTCAGAGGCATGGGGTTTCCTCTTATTCTACGGGGAGATCGGTTCAAGAATCCATTCTCGGGGGTCGATATGGCAGGTAGTCATGGATCGGGGTAGTCCTGCGGAGCTTGCGGCCGAGCCCGAAGGCTGGGAAAGCCCCCAGGCCGCTTCCGCCCCTTTCAGCCTGGCGGCGGCGCTCGCCGCACACGGGGCCTGGCTCGACGGAAGCCGCGAGGGAGTACCGTTACGCCTTTGCGGTGTAACGCTCAGTGGGCGGAGTGCGGCCGGCGCTCGACTCACCAAAGCCTCACTCCGCTACGTGACCTGGTTGGAGGCCGAACTTGCCGGTGCCGATCTCGGGGAGGCGGTGCTCGAAGGAGTGGACCTGCGGCGAAGCATGCTCACCGGCGCCGACCTGAGTCGGGCCGAGCTCGACTTGGTCCGGCTGGGGGGCTCCTACATGAGCAGCGTCAACTTGTGTGAAGCGCGGCTCAATGCCTGCTCGTTCGTTGAGGTTCACATGCCCGAGTGCCGGCTCATCGAGGCGGTGCTCCGCGGCTGCGATCTCGCGCGCGCGGTGGCGCGCAAGGGCAGCTTCCACCATGCCCGGCTCTTCGACTGCAAACTGGTGAACGCCGATCTCGAAGAGGCCCTCCTATATCACGCCCGGATCGAATTCTCGCTGTTGACCGGCCTTGCCGCCGCCGGTGCAAACTTCACCTCGGCCAGGCTGCACGGTGTGGAGGGTGTCCGGGCGGAGATGCCCGGTGCGCGCTTCTTCCAAGCGGACTTAAGCCGCAGCAATTTCTATCGCGCCGACCTCAGGCGATGCGACTTCCGCCAAGCCGTACTCCGGGGCACGGAGCTGGTCCGGGCGAACCTCAGCGAGGCGCGCTTCGGGGGCGCCGACCTGACGGGCGCGGACCTGCGGGGCGCCGACCTCACGGCTGCGCTGGAATTGACGCCGCAGATGCTGATGCGGGCTCGGACGGACGAGACGACGATTCTCCCCGACGGCTCGCGTGGACCCTACCTCCGCTTCTCGGGCGCCGAGCGCCCGCTGCGCCGCTAACGCGGGCGGCGCGGCTTGCTGCGGCAGAGCTCGACCAGTTCGGCGATCGAGGCCGTTCCGGCGCACATCACCGTATCGGCGCCGCCCTAGTAAAGCTTCAGGGTGCCGTCGTCTTCGGCCACGGCGCCGCAGCAGAAGACCACGTTGTGCACGTAGCCGGTTCGCTCCCAGGGATCCTCGGGTTGGAGAATCCACTCGTCGGCGACGCCGATCAGCCGCGCCGGATCCTCGAGCTCGTGCAAGGCGACGCCGAGCCGGTACACGGCTCCGTCCATAGTCTTGAAGACGCCGTGGAAGATGTTAAGCCATCCGTCGGGGGTCGCTATCGGCGGGGCCCCAGGACCGATCTTCATCTCGTCCCAGTGGTAGGCGAGCGGCCGGATCAGAAGCTCGGAGCGCCCCCAGTGCACCAGGTCGGGCGACCAGGAGATCCAGATCGACCATGGGGCGATCTCGGTGTGCGGCCGGTCCAGACGCGCGTACAGACCTTTGAAGCGCGCCGGAAATAACACCACGTTCCGCATATCGGCCGGCGTGATCAACGCGATGCGCTCGATGCGCTCGAAGTCTTCCGTGCGGGCCAGCGCCACGCGCACCCCGTGACGGGAATAGGCGCTGTAGGTGATCCAGTAGGCGCCCTCGAGCGGGCAGATGCGCGGATCCTCGACGCCGTACTCTTCGTAGGTGGCGAACGGCTCCTGCTCGGCCGGCACGAGAAACGGCTTCGGCCGAACCCGAAAGCGGAATCCGTCATCGCTTTCCGCCACGCCGAGAATCGAACGCCCGTTGCGCAGGTGCGACCGGAAGACCATCACGTAGCGGCCGGCATGTTTGACGACGCCGGCGTTGTGGACCGTCTCGACCGGATAGGGGACGTCGGCCTTGGTCAGGATCGGGTTGCCCTCAAAGCGGCGAATCATGGCCGCCTACTCTCCAGGATGCGCCGGTAAACGGCGATGTAATCTTCGACCATGCGGTCGGCGCTGAAGCGTGCCTCGACCCAGCGGCGGCAAGCCCGGCGGTCGATCGAGTCGATCTCGGCTAGCCGCGCCAGAGCCTCGTCGACGGAGCGGCACAACAGGCCGGTCTCGCCGTCGCGAATGAGCTCCCGCATGCTGCCACGATCGAAAGCCACCACCGGCGTGCCGCAGGCCATAGCCTCCACCACCGACAGGCCGAACGGCTCGTTGAAACGGATCGGGTGCAGAAGGGCCCAAGCGCCGCCGAGTAAGCGATTGCGAAGCTCCGGCCCGGCGCTGCCGACATACCGCACGCGGTCCTCGTCCAGGTGGGGCTGCACGGCGCTCTCAAAGTAGGCCCGGTCCTGGATGATGCCGGCCAGGATCAGGGGACGTCCGGCGCCCCGAGCGATCTCAATGGCTTCACGCGCGCCCTTGTCGGGGTGGATGCGACCGAAAAACAGCAGGTAGTCCTCCGGGTCCGGCCGAAAGGTGAACTGGGCGAGGTCAATGCCGTGATGGATCGTGGCGATGTAGTCGAGTTCCGGGTTTCGGTCGGCTTCGCTGATGGCGACGTAGTGCACCTTGCCGTTGTACTTCTTGTAGACCGGCAGAATGCGCGGGCTCGAGAAGCCGTGGATGGTCGTCACCACCGGAGTCCGCGTCATTGCCGTGTAGGTGAGCGGCAAAAAGTCGAAGTGGTTGTGGATGAGGTCGAACTCGTCGCCGTGCTCGAACAGCTCCGAGATGTGCAGGCACTCCCAGACCTTGGCGTCGATCGAGGGATCCTCTTCATAGCCACGGGGGCAGACGGCGCGCAGGCGGGCGCTGGTGAGCGAATCGGCGGTGGCAAACAGCGTCACGTCAATGCCCCGGCGAACCATGCCCTCGGTCAGCAGCCAGACGATGGTCTCCCACGGCCCATAGTGCCGCGGGGGCGTGCGCCAGGCGATGGGCGCCAGCATCGCTACGTGCATCGGCTTTCCGGCGAGTGGCGGCTGTGGTTTTTCAGCCAGTCGAGCAGATGCGACAAGCTGGCGTGCGCCAGCGCCAGGCAGGTGTCGGCGGCGCCGTAGTAGAGGCGGATCCGGTCGCCCTCGAGAATCCAGCCGCAAGGGAAGACCACCTTGCCGACGTCGCCGAACAGTTCATAGCTCTCCTCGGGGCCGAAGACCCATTCGTCGGAGCGGGCCAGCACGCGGCAAGGATCCTCGAGGTCGAGCAGCGCCAGTCCCAGCCGATAGATGGCGCCCCCGGCAGTCGTGCGCACGCCGTGGTAAAGCACCAGCCAGCCCTCCGGCGTCGCCAGCGGGGGCGGCGACAGACCGACCTTGTCGGCGTCCCACCAGCCGCCTTTGCGGGCCTCGATCAGCACCTTGTGATCTCCCCAGTGTTTGAGGTCCGGAGAGTAGGAAAGCCACAGGTGCGCCCCGACGCCCGGAAAGGTGGATACGGGGCGGTGGATCATCGCCCACCGGCCGCCGAAACGAACGGGGAACAGCGCCGCATCCTTGTCCTCCGGGGGCATGACCGGCCCGAGGCGCCGAAACGATCGGAAGTCTTCCGTCAGCGCGAGCGCCACCAGCGGCCCGGCAGCCGAGTAGGCCGTATAGGTGACCGCCCACACCTTCTCGTCCTCCAGAAAGGTGATGCGCGGGTCTTCGATGCCCCAGATCTCCTCGGGGTGCGTCTCCGGGCTGGGCTCGAGCGTCGGCTGAGCGTCGATTCGCCAGCCTGTCACCCCGTCCCGGCTGCGAGCCACCGTCAGATGCGACAGGCCGCGGCGATCTTCGACGCGGAGCAACAGCAGGGTTTCGCCCTCGACGATGGCGGCGCCGGCGTTGAAGACCGAATTTGCCGGATAGGGTAAGTCTGCGGCGCGGAGAATCGGATTGCGCGGGTCGCGTTCGAACAACGCTTCGTGTTGCATGGCCTTCAGAACTCGAGCGGGAGGTTGACGCGCGCACCGGTGCGCTTGGCCTCGCGGGCCAGCTCGTAGGCCTCCTGGTATTGCCGAACCACCACCTCCCAGGAGACGACTTGATCCAGATAACGCCGGAGATTTTCGCCCAGCCGCAGCCGGAGCCGCTCATTGGTGGCCAGGCGGATCACTTTGCGGCGCAACATCTCCTTGGTGGTGAACAGCAGGCCGCCTTCGCTTTCGAGCGTTTGCGCCGTCAAGCCCTCCACCGGCGCCGTGGTGATGAAGGGTTTGTTGAGTGCGATGATGCGGGCCAGCGTGCCAGATTGCGTTTCGTCGGTCGAGGGCAGCACGATGAAGTCGCAAACGGCCATCATCTTGTAGTAGAGCTCGCCCCGCGGGATGAACTCATAGTAGTGGGCGATGCCCTTGTCCTGGAGCCGGAGCACGGCCGACTTCCAGCTTTCGTACTGCGGTTTGTCGTGCGGATCGCGGATCGTGCCGGCGGCCAGCAGGTCCCATTCCTGTCCGCAGCGCCACTTAATCTCCTCGTGCAGCTCCTCCCACATCGACAGCAGGATGTCCCAGCGTTTGTTGGCCTGGATCCAGCCGATCATGCCGACGACGTGATCGGTCAGGCCTGCCTTATCCAGACCCAACTCGGCGCGCAGGGCGGGAATCTCATGGATGCCCCAGCGGCGGTCCGGGCGCGCGCCGTGAGGAACCACCATGATGTTGCGCGGCGTCTCCCAACCGCGCCCCGGGAAGGTCCAATCCAGGCGCCACTTCTGGTAATGGCACTTGAACAGCACGACGTCGGCCCGCTGGCAGAGCTGGTAGATGAACTCGGCCTCGAAGTCGCTCAGCCGGCCGTGCACGGTGTGCGGTTCCACCACGATCGGATAATCGCCCACCGCCTCGAGCAGCGTAAGAAAGCCCTCATTGCCGTCGCCGCGGCCGCGTGGATCCCGGTATTCATAGAGCCCGTATTCATGCTCGAGGTGGACCGCGTAAGGGTTTAGCTGCCGGATCTTTTCCGCCACCGGACGCCACCAGTCCCGGCGCGTCAAATCGATGAGGGGGAAGACCCCCTCGCCGCGCCCGTCGGTGTGGGAGATCACCAGGACCTCGCGGTCCGGATTGGCCTTCTCGAGGAACTCCCGCGCCTCTTCCGTGAAGACGCCGATGCCGCACAGTCGCGGCGGATAGGAGCTGACGAGGACGATCGGTTCCGCCATGGCAGAGTCGCGCAAACTCTCCATCAGATGACGGCGGAGGCGGTCTGGGTCGCGCCGGCCCGCATGCGCTCCACCTGGTGAAAATCGAGCAGCGCCAGAAGCAGCGACAGGGTCGATTCGGCGCCCTGGTTCAGGTTGACCCCGTCGGCAGTCAGGCCGTCACAGCAGCCGCCGGTCTGATAATCGAGCAGCGGCTTGCGGTGGTCGTTGCGGCCGAGGAACCACTCCAGGGCGCGGCGCGCCTCGACGAGCCAGCGCTTTTCGCCGGTGATGTGCCAGGCGGCGATCGCAGCCTCGATGATGCTTTCGGCTTCGATGGGTTGTTGATCGAAGCGCGCCCGCCTGCCGCCCCGCACGTACCAGTCGCGGTTCCCGATGGGGACGAAGTGGCCCGCCGGATCGGTCTGGATCCGGACAAGCCACTCCAGGCACCGCAAGCCGGCCTGAACCATGTCATCGCGCTCCAGGCCCCGACCGGCGACGAGCAAGGCATGCGGGATCTTGCCGTTGGCGTAGGCGACGACGTCCTCGATCCAGGGCCAATCATCGGCCGCGTTGCGCTGGTAGAGTTCGAACAACTGGTTTGCGAGCCGTTCCCGCATGCGCTTGGCTTCGCTGTCGCCGCTGAAGCGGCGCAGATAGCCGTCGATGCCCACCAGGGCATAGGCCCAGGCACGGGGCGAGGTGAGCCGAAGCAGGGCTGGGAGGGCGCGCTCGAACAGGTGCAGGGCCGTGCCGGTGAGGGCATCGAACCGGGAGGCGCCGATGGTGAGCCCCAGGCCCCAGACGCTGCGGCCGTGGGCGTCATCGCTGCCTTCCTCCTCCAGCCAGCGCCGGTCGAAACTCATAAAGTTGCGGAAACGGCCGTTGGCTTCGTTGAACGCATGGTGGAGGAAGCTCATATAGCGGCAAGCGAGGTTGAGGAACGGGCCGGGATCCTCGGCGAACTCCGACGCCAGGACGGCCACGATCAACGCCCGGGCGTTGTCGTCGGTGCAGTAGCCGTGGGCGCGGTCGGCGACGATGAACTTGGCGTGCTGGAGAATGCCGACATCGTCGGTGAGTCGCAGCAAGTGGTCGAATTTGGGCTGCGGGATCTCGGTCGGCACGGATTCGAGCGTGGGGGCGTGGAAGGTGGGACGAGGGTGTCGGCTGCGCTCGTCGCGGACCTCGGCAAAGGTGGCCAGGTAGCGCCGCGCCACCTCTTTCCAAATCATATCTCGACAGTAGGTATAGGCCCGCTTGCGCATGGCATGGCGTTCCACTTCGTTGTCCAGCAGGTCGATGACCTGGCGCGCCAGCTCCTCCGAACTGCGGAATGCGGCCAGGCGGCCGCGGCCGTCGGCGAGCATCTCTTCGGCGTACCAATAGGGCGTCGAGACAGCGGCTTTGCCAGCTCCCAGCGCATAGGAGAGCGTGCCGGAAACGATCTGCTCTCGGTTCAAGTAGGGCGTGACGTAGATGTCGGCGGCGCCCAGAAACTCGCACAGCTCGTTCAGGTCGACGAAGCGGTTGTGAAAGATCAGGTGGTCCTCGACGCCGAGGTCGCGCGCCAGGCGGTGAAGCGACAGACGGTAGGACTCGCCCTGCTCGCGCCGGACATGAGGATGGGTGGCGCCGAGGATGATGTAGGTGGCCTCAGGGAACCGCCGCACCACCTCGGGCATAGCCCCGATCATGTACTCGAGCCCTTTGCCGGGCGAGACCAGTCCGAAGGTCAGGATCACCTTCCGACCCTCGACCCCGAACTGGTCCTTGTAGTAGTTCGGGTCGACGAACGGGACGTCGGGAATGCCGTGCGCGATGAAGACGATCTTCTGCGGCGGAACGCCGTAGATTGCTTCCAGGAGCTGGCGCGCCTTCTGGCTCATCACCACCACCCGGTCAGAGAGGCGGCAGATCTCCTCGAGAATCGCCCGCTGCACCGGGTTCGGCTGGCAGAGAATCGTATGCAGGGTCGATACCACGGGCATGCGAAGGTTGCGCAGCAGCTCGAGGACGTAGCTGCCGTGGTCGCCGCCGAAGATGCCGTATTCATGCTGAAGGCAAACAACCTCCACCCGGTTCATGTTGAGGAACTCTGCCGCCAGCCGGTAGTCGGCCAGGGTTCGGCTGTTGAGCTCGAAGCGGACCCGGGACGGGTACTTGTAGCCATCCGGCGTATCGTTCATCGCCAGGGCCCAGAACTGCACGTCCGGCGCCTCCTCGACCAGGGCGTCGAGCAAATCGCCAGTAAAGGTGGCAATTCCGCACCGCCGGGGCACGTACGTAGCCACGAAGGCGATGGTGTGCGGGCCGGTACGATACAAACTAGCGCGGTTCAGGCGGACAATCTCCATCTCTTGCAATCCTGTCGAGGACGTTAGCAGATAGAGTCAAGGCAGGAACCGGACAGGCTGCCTTCGGCCGTCCGATGGGGTTACCCCACTCTCTTATTATAGCGTCGCGGTCGGCTAGCGTTGCGGATACTCGCGTTTGGCGTTCGGCGGCGGGTTGAGCCGGAGATCGGCGGCGGCGAGCGACGGATTGAGCCGAATGTCGGTGTAGAGGATGGTCGTGGTGTCTTCGGAGGGCGTGTGGAACCTCTGCTGCACGGGATGGCCGCCGTCGCGCGCGATCCAGAGTTCCACTTTGGTCAAATGTTCGCGAGCCTCTTTGGCCTTGGGAATCAGCTCGAGCTTGTCGGCGGGTGTGCCGGCCACCGTCTCGGCGGCGGCTAGCCGCACCTCGTAGTCGCGCGCCAACTCCCGGCCCGGCGTGCCGAAGCCGAGCAGGAGAAACTGGTCGACCAGCGCTCTGTGTCGGCCGAGGTCGTAGACCTGCACGGTGTTGATCTTGGGATAGTAAATTTCGGCCTTGCGATCCGAGAAGGCAATCGAGCGCGCATCCGGCTCGGTAAAGTCGATTCTCATTTCGATTTGCCGGCGGCCGCGTCGCGCCAGCTTCAGAAAGCCCTGTTCGGAACTTTCGTCGTCGATGACGGCGGTCCGCGTCACCTTGCGAATCCTGGCAGTGACGCTCCGAAAGGAGGAGGCTGCGCGATCCATTCGGTCGAGCACATCCTGAAGGGACGCCTCTGCCGAGACGGCCGTCGCAACCGAAGCCAGCAGGAAGGCGAGCAAGCGACGGGACATGTCTCCCCCGGGGCAAAGACCGCTCAGGGCGCGGCGAACGCCATGAAGCCTTGAATCTCTCTCTCCGCGTCGAAGATCGGTTCCAACCGAACCAGCTTGAGTCGCTGGCCGCGGGACTGGTTTCGGATCAAGGCCTCGGCCCGGGCCGGACGTTCCTGCTCGGTGAAGTGCACCAGCAGTTCCGGGTCGATCCAAAACACGCTGCCGCCTGTTTCCGAGGGGATCATGACGACGTCCTTGGGCTTGGGCTGATCGCGGAAGAACTCGCGCGGCGTCAAAAAGATGAAGGCCAGAATCAAGACGACCATGATGTCGTAGGGAAGGCTGCCTCGCGGATAGTCCCAGAGCACGAACCGCTTGAGAGCCTCGAGCACTCGACGCCGCATAAACGCACTTAGTGTAGCAGACCGCAGACTTGGAAACGAGCTTTCCGGCGCGCGCCGGCGCACCTGTCAAACCTTGGGCAGCAAGAACGGCCGCCGGTACTGCTTGGCCAGCATGGCCGCAGCTTGCGGGTCGCCGGGAATCTGCTCGCGCGGCATCCCACTGGATTCGACGCTTGAGCCGGTAGGCGATGTTTCCCAATTGGCAGCAAACGGTTGCGGCGTGGCTTTGCTCCAAGGTGGGCGCGAGCTCGCGCTTGCCCTCTTTGACCGCGTCAAGGAACAGGCGCTGATATGGCCCGTCCTGCTCGGTGCGCCGTCCCGTTTTCGGATCCACGAGGTTCCGAGTCTTGGGATCGAGCCAGGGAATGCCGTCCATTCTCTCCGCCGGCGTGCTCGTATCGCGCTCATCGTAGAGCTCAAAGCCGAATCGGTCGATCACCAGCGTCGCCTGCGAACCGTAAAAGATGATGCCGTGGTTGCGCCGCCGGTTGAGCACCGTATGGTAGTTGTTAAAGCCTCGGTAACGGTACGTCATGATCCAGCCGGGAAACTCCCAGGAGCACTCCAGCGTGTCATACGTATCGGCCAGATCATCCACGACAAACTTGCCGCCGGTTGCCGAAACGGCCGTGGGTGCGGGGTAATTCATGGCCCAAAGAATAATGTCGATATGATGGACGGCCCAGTTGGTAAGCATGCCTCCGCCGTAATCAAACCACCAGGAGCTCGCCAGGCGGGCGCGGTTGAACGGGACCAGCGGGGCCGGACCCAGCCACTCGTTCCAGTGGTAGCCAGGCGGTGGATCGGAGTCGGGCGGCCGACCGGTCCGAGCGCCCGTGTTCGAATAATTGAAGCACTCGACGAGGCCGATCTTGCCAAGCCGGCCGGTGCGGATCAGCTCGACTGCACGATGATAGGGCGGTCCGGTACGCTGTTGTGTTCCCATCAAAGCCAACACCCCGGCCTTCCGCGCCGCGTCCACCATCGCGCGCCCCTCCGCCACCGAGTGCGACAGCGGCTTTTCTATAAAGATCGGCTTGCGTGCCTGCACCGCGTGCAGAAACGGAATGGCATGCCAGTGTTCGGTGGTGGCGATAATAACGGCGTCGATATCCTTACGGTCCAGTATTCGGCGGTAATCCACGTATTTGTCCGCTGTCTGCGGGCGCGCCGCGTTCTCGAGCACGGCTAGGGCCTCGTCCATCCGCGGCTCGATGACGTCGCTCACGGCCGGAATGTCGCAATCCGGGAACTGGCACAAGATCCGCATCAGTTCCCGGCCGCGTCCCCCGGTGCCGATGACCCCGACGCGGATCCGGTCGTTGGCGCCGAGCACACGCGCGGCCGCCGCGGCGCCGACGAGCAAGGTCGTGAATCGCCTCCGATTGCGATCCATCTTCACTTCTCCTTTGCCAACGGTTCCCTCTTAGAATACTCAGCCCAGACCTCTTGGATCCCGGCTTGCCGAGCATCGCCCGTATGGACCACCACCCGGTAGTTAAGCGCCAGCACCTGCCCCGGCTTGAGTTCGAACGGTTCGTCGTAGGTGAAGCTGGCGATGATCGTCATGTTGTTCCAGTTATGCCAGCGTGTCGGGAAGCGCGGGTTAGCGGGATGGTCCATCAAGGCAACGCCGGCAATGGAGCCGTCAACCAAGGGTCCTGAAAAGTCGCACCAGCGGGCCTTCGCTCCGCCGCAGGCCTCATTTTGCTGGCCCTCGGAATTGGTGATCTGTCCGAAGCGGTCCATCGGATGAAAGTTCACCAGGGACCCGTACAGCTTGGTGTACCGCTCCTTTTGCGGCCGCAGGCACATCGAATCCGGCACCCGGCAGGCGAGCAGGTTGTACATGGTCTTCTGGAGGGTCACTGGCCCGTCGAGCGCCTGGAGCCGGAGTCCTAGATCCAAAAACCGCAGATCGGCCCCGCCCGATCGGGCTTCGATATAGCGGGTCTCTTCTAGAAGGTCCCTCCCCGTCAGGTCCCGCCACGCCAGCCGCTGGCGCAGGCGAGCAACCGGCCCGCTTTCAGCCAGCTCAAATCCCAGGTGCACAATCCTGCCGCAGTCGGCGGCGCGCTCCTCCCAAAAGCTCACATTGTTCACCTTTTGGTGCGCAATGAACAAACCGCGATGCCAGTGATGCCCGCGCAGCGATCCAGGGAATTCGCCGTTTTGCGTCACCGCCATCTGGTTGGGCGCCAGGACCGGGTGAAAGAACGGCCGGTAGCTTCCCGCCTGGCTGGTGTCATGGTTGTATGTCGCGAACAAGTTGCCGGCAACGAAAAGATCGGTCACCGGGCCGTCGGGGCGAACCGCAGCCTCGCCGGCCGGCGGAGGATTCAGTCGCGGGTACTGCGCTACGGCCGGCCGCAGGGCCGCCGCCGCGCCGAACGCCCGCAACAGGTGGCGACGAAGAATGGTTCGTGACTCTGTCACTCCGGTAGATGAACTCTGTCTCATTTGCGTCTTCACCCAGCCCCCAGCCGTCCCGGGCTTCTGCTTAAAGCCTGGGGATGCCTCGGCCATCAGGGCCTCCTCGGGGAAGTATCTCTGCCCTCGCCGATGACGGCGGCCACAACTTTGCGTCGCCGGCCGGCGCTCACTTGGCAACTTTAGATTTCCGCCGTCTCGATCAGATTCTGGAGCTCGGTTTCGAGCGCGGACTTCCTCTTGCGAAGCTCGCTCAGTCGGTCCCGCAAGGCGGCGAGCCGACTCTCCAGCTCGCCGAGCTGCGCAGCGTACTTTTGCACCAGCGCCTGCTGGCCGCTGACCCGATTGAGGCTCTCGATATTCTGCCGGAGGCGCTCCTGGTCCTGGACGAGCTCGCCGAGCTGCGTCTGGGCATCGGCAATCTGGCGGTCGACAGCGGCGATCTCGCGCTTCTGGGTCACGATGCGCTCCAGTTGGGCGCGCGCTTTTGCGCCCAGCTCCTTGTTCTCGACGAACGTGGCCAGAAAGTCGGGCGTCTGATCGATGAGCGCATAGCTGTTGGCGAGCCGGCGCTCCTCCTCGACCATGAACCTCTCCGTGGCCCCGCCGGCGAGCTTGACCTCGAAGCGCCAGGCGTTGGCGGTGGCTTCGGCCGGCTGGAGATTGACAAGCTGGTAGCCGGGGCGCGCCGGGTGCTCGATCACCAGCAACTTGGGCCTGGCGTCGACGTTGCGAATCGTGTAGGTTCGCCGCTCCCGGATCGCCGAGGTGGCCGTCAGCACGCCGCGACGCAGGCGGACCTCGCGGACGCGCGCGCTGTCGGAATCAAACTGCGTGGTGACGCGCGTGCCGAGATCGATGCCGTAACTGATTAGGCGTTTGTCGCCCGCTTTGAGCGTCTCAAGCAGCGCCTCGCCCGCGTAGGCGCCTTCGTCAAAGACCGTCACCGGCCCGCCGTCAAGCGTCTTCCCCGTCGAGTTTGTAATCTCGGCGGCGTGGCGCGGATTGGCGGCGCCCGCCTCGGAATAAATCAGGAGCTTGCGCGCGGCGATCTTCTCCTGGAGGAAGGGCAGCATGGCGGACTCGCTTTTCCGCACCGTCACGGGTGCGTCGAAACGGTACTCGAACAGCTCGCCGAGCTCGCGCGCTCCCGCTGCGGCGGCGATGGTGCTGGCGATCGCTTCGCGGGCGCTCTCGGGCTCGGCCTTGGCGGCTTGCGCTTCGGCCAGGGCGGCCATTTGCTGTTCCAGGCCGCGGAGGGCCTGGCGCGGGGCGGCCTGGGGCGCCGGGGCGGTAACGCCGGCGATGGCGCCGGGGTGGATCACCGGGGCCTGAGCGCGGTCCTCGGGCAGCTCGGCCACCGGGCGACTGACGTAGCGCGGCTCGTAGAGCTTGCTCACAAAGGAGATGGGCCTGCCGGAGACGAGCGCTAATCGGACCTTGGTCCAGTCTTCGCCCGTCGTGTTGTCAACGATCGCCCAGCCCTCAAGCAGCGGCTCACCCTCCTTGGCGAAGATCAGCCGATAGCTCGACTTCCAGACCGGCGTCGGGATCATGTAGCTGAGCTTGACCAGGCGGCGAGCGGTGTCTGTCGAATCGATGTAGAGGCTGCGGCGCTCCGTGGACCGGGCGCCCGCGACCAGCGCCAGATAATCCTTCAGGTGCAGTTGCAGCCTGGGGTCGGCAAAGCGCAGCGCCGAGGCCGCGGAAACGTCCACGGTGCGCAACGCCCCGTCGTCGCCGAGCAGGGTCAGCAGCTCTCGTTCCGGATTCTCGTCGGTGGCGGGCTGAAGGCGCGCGCCGACGATCGTGCCGGCGACAAACGCCTCGCCCAGGCTCAACTCGACGCGCTCGCCCTTGAGCTGATCAAGCAGGCGTGCAAGGGGTTGGCCCGGCTCCAGGCGCAAGGGCAGCTCGGCGAGCTTGCGCTCGAGCGGTTCGCCGGCATCGTAGCGCAGCGCCACGATGCGGTCGCCCCCGCTCGTTTGAAGCGTCAGCGATTTCAGCACGTCGTCCATTTGCGAGGCTTTGAACTCCAGCCGCGCCGACTCACCCGGGCCGAGCTCGCCCGAGCGCTCGAAGTATCCGACGCCGTGCTTGTAGAGCACCACGGTGCGGACCGGCAGCTCGCCGGCAGCGGCAAGCGCCGGCAACAGAAGAAGCGCAAAATTCCAGCGTCCCATCGTCGTCCCCTCCTAGGACGCACCCCGAAGCGAGCAAGTTCCCGTCGCCTACTCGCCCATCACCTTAATGATGACCCGCTTGCGGCGCTGCCCGTCGAACTCCGCGTAATAGACCTGTTGCCAGGGTCCCAGATCGAGTTTGCCGCCGGTAATCGGCAAGATCACCTGATGGTGTACGAGCAGGCTTTTCAGATGCGAGTCCCCGTTGGTTTCGCCCGTGCGATGGTGGCGGTAGTCGTCACGGAACGGCGCCAGCTTCTCCAGCCATTCGTCGATGTCGGCGAGCAGGCCGTCCTCGGCGTCGTTGACCCAGACGCCCGCGGTGATGTGCATGGCCGAAACCAGCACCATGCCTTCCTGGACGCCGCTCTTTCGGACCGCTTCCTCGACCTTGTCCGTGATGTTGATGTATTCGCGGTGCTTGCGGGTGTTGAACCAGAGGTATTCCGTGTGAAACCGCATACCTGGGATCATAGCGCGCGGCCCGGCCGCCGCCCTCCGGCTTGCTCAGCGCATCTTGCCGCGGCCGGCCACCGGCCAGACCACCTCGATCCGGCCTTTGGGGACGCCGTAGACCTCCTCGGGGAGGTTGAGCGTTGTCTCCTGGTGCTGGGGAATGACCATCAAGCGCTCGCCGACACGGAACCGGTGGGAGCAGGCGCTGACGTCGACATGCCCATGCTCGACCGACATGGCGTAGATGCGGGCCTCCGGATACTCGACCACATAGCCGTAAGGGTTTGGCGGGTTCCGCTCGAAGCGCTTCTGTCCGGCGTCGATGATGATGCGCTCGGGCGTGGGCGTGCTCACCACGGTGACGATGACCCGCGTGGCGCAGCTTACCGGATTGGGCGGATTGGTGGTGGTGTTGATCCGCTCCAAGCCCTCGAAGGCGTAAGAGCCGCTGCGCGTCACATTGCAGCCGATCTCTTTGGAGACGGCCTCGGCCCCGGTTCCGCCGCCGCTGATCTCCGTCAGCGGAAGCCCGGCTCGGCGGAACAGCTCGATCGTCTCTTCCATCACCGGTTTGGCCTCGATTCGGCTCGGGTAGGTCATGACGCCGCGAAGCTCGAGATTGGGCAGGCGCGAAACCGTTTGGGCCAGTTCCACGGCGGCCTGCGGCGATTGCACTCCGGTGCGCTTGCCCCCGGTGTCAATCTCTACCAAGACGCCCACGCTTGCGCCGTCCTTTTTTAACTGCTCAGAGATCCCCCGCGCGGTGTATTCGGAGTCGACCGCCACAGTCAGCCGGGCCCGCCTGGCCAGCCGGGCCAGACGCACGAGCTTTTGCTCGCCGACGATGTTGTAGGGAATCAGGATGTTCTCCTCGATGCCGCCGGCGACCATGACTTCGGCTTCGCCCAGCTTCTGGCAGCAGATGCCCACGGCGCCCTGGCGAAGCTGCATGCGAGCGATCTCCGGATTCTTGTGAGTCTTGGTGTGCACCTGGAGCGCAATCGGGATTCGATTGCACCGCTCCTGCATGTCTCGGATGTTCTTCTCCACGATGTTCAGGTCGATGATCATCGCCGGCGTGTCCAGCTCGTCGATGGTGCGCACGCGGCCGCTGTGCAAGGTGGCGGCGCGGGCGCCGGCCGGCGTCAGGCCCAGCCCGGCCGAAACGAGGCCTGCGGCCCGCAGCCAGGCGCGGCGGCTCACTCGTTCGAGCGCGCCCGTGAAATCCATGCTCATGAGTTCGGCCTCCTTGTCTGTCGCGATGGGTTTGCCCTTCGGCTGAGCTTCAGGATACGCCGGTGGCGCAAATGGAAATCGTGGTACAGTTTGGTTTTAGAGATCCGAATCTCTCATTGCCTGCGCGGCGGATCGAACCGAGGCGGATGGAGCGGCGAAGCGGTTGGAAGCGGCCGGCCGCCGCGATGGCGGCGCTGGCGATGGTCGGACTTGGCGGCCCGGCGCAAGCAGGGACCGGCGCCGATCGGCGGGAGCTCAAGAACGGTCGCGAGATCTTCCACGCGGCCTGCGTCTCCTGCCACGGCCCGGACGGACGCGGCCTGCCGCAGACCACGGTCGGCTTCACCCAGCCCTTGCCCGACTTCACCGATTGCCGCTTTGCCGTGCGGGAGGCCGATACAGACTGGCATGCCGTCGTGCGGGGCGGCGGCCCGGCGCGCGGCTTCTCCGAGATCATGCCCGCCTTCGGCGAGGCGCTCAGCCGAGAGCAGATCGAGCAGGTCCTGGCGTATCTCAGAGGCTTCTGCACCGACCGCGCCTGGCCTCGCGGGGAACTGAATCTGCCCCGGGCGCTGGTGACCGAGAAGGCTTTCCCGGAGGATGAGGTCGTTCTCACCACCACGCTTCCGGCCGAAGGCGAGCCCGCACTGACCCAGGAGATCGTCTATGAAAAGCGCATCGGCGCCCGGGGCCAGATCGAGGCGAAGGTGCCGTTTGCCTTTAACCGCCAGCCGAGCGGCTCCTGGTTCGGCGGCGTGGGCGACATCGGCCTCGGCTTCAAGCGTGCCCTGTTCCACAGCCATCCAAGCGGGTCGATCTTCAGCGTCACGGGAGAGGTTAAGCTGCCGAGTGGAGATCCCAAACGCGGCTTGGGCAAAGGGGTAACGGTCTTTGAGACATCCGCCACCTATGGGCAGCTCCTGCCGCGGGACGCCTTCGCCCAGTTTCAAGGGGGCTTCGAGTTGCCCACCCGCGGCGAGGAGGCCGCCAAGGCCGGTTTCTGGCGGGCCGTTCTCGGCAAGACGATCGCGGGCGACGGCGGCTTCGGGCGCGCCTGGTCGCCGATGGTGGAGCTGCTGGCCGAGCGGGAGCTGGTGAAGGGCGAGCGGATCGTTTGGGATCTGCTGCCTCAAGTCCAAGTCACCTTGAGCCGGCGCCAGCACATCATGCTGAACTTTGGCGTCCGGATGCCGCTCACCGACGCCGGAGCGCGGCGCACGGAGGTGCTTTTCTACGTGCTATGGGACTGGTTCGACGGCGGCCTGCTCGAAGGCTGGAAGTAAGGGGAGGGCCGCGATGCGGAGACGGCAAGCTCGTAAGGGGCCGGTGGGAGCGGCGGCGATCCTCCTGGCCGTTGCCGCCGCCGGGGCGGCTCGCCAGAGCAGAGCGCCCGAGCCGCTCTTTGAGACCTCGGACCGATGTCTGGCCTGCCATAACGGGCTGACGACGGCGGCCGGCGAGGACGTCTCGATCGGCTTCGACTGGCGCGCCTCGATGATGGCCAACTCCTCGCGCGACCCCTACTGGCAGGCGGGCGTGCGGCGGGACGTGATGGACCACCCCGCCGCTCGGGGTCTCATCGAGGACGAGTGCGCCGTCTGCCACATGCCCATGGCGCGTTTTGAAGCCCACCGGGCCGGGCACGAAGGCCGCGTCTTCGCGCTGTTGCCGTTCAATCCCGACGACACCTCCAGCCGCCTGGCCGCCGACGGGGTTTCCTGCACGCTCTGCCATCAGATCACCGACCAGAAGCTGGGCACACGCGAGAGCTTCGTCGGCCGCTTCGTCATCGACACCGAGCGGCCGCGCGGCGACAGGCACATCTACGGCCGGGAGAAAGTCGAGCCCGGCTCGAGCCGGATCATGCGGAGCTCGACGGGTGGCTTCACACCCGTCGAGTCCGAACACATTCGCCGCTCGGAGCTGTGCGCCACCTGCCATACGTTAATCACACACGCGTTGGGTCCGGACGGCAAGGTGATCGGCGAACTGCCCGAGCAGGTGCCCTATCAGGGATGGCTGCACAGTGCCTGGCGCCAGAAGAAAAGCTGCCAGGACTGTCACATGCCCGCTGCCCGCCAGGCGCCGATTTCAAGCGTGCTCGGCCAGGTGCGGCCCGAAATCAGCCGGCATGTGTTCGTCGGCGGCAACTTCTTCATGCTGCGCATGCTCAACCGGTTCGGACGCGAGCTCGGGGTGGCGGCGCTGCCCCAAGAGTTTGAGTCGGCGGCGTTGCGCACGGTGCGCTTCCTCGAACAGGAGACGGCGCGCCTGTCGATCGACGGAGTCGAGCAGCACGAGCGGCTGCTCCAGATCACGCTCAAGGTCGAGAACTTGAGCGGACACAAGCTACCCACGGCCTACCCCTCCCGCCGCGTGTGGCTACGTCTGGCGGTGCGGGATGCTGCGGGCAGCGTAGTCTTCGAGTCCGGCGCGCTCGAGCCGGACGGGAGCATCCGGGGCAATGACAACGACGCCGACCCCAAACGCTTCGAGCCGCACTTCACCGAGATCCGTCGCGCCGACGAGGTCCAGATTTACGAATCGATCATGGAGGACGCCACGGGCGCGCCGACCACCGGGCTGCTCTCGGGCGTCCGTTACGCCAAGGACAACCGCCTGCTGCCGGCAGGATTTGACAAGGCCAGCGCGCCCAAGGATGTCGTGGTGGTGGGGGAGGCGGCTGCCGACGGCGACTTCACGGGCGGCGGCGATCGCATCCGCTACTTGGTGGATCTGGGAAGCGCCGCGGGTCCGTTCGAGGTCGAGGCCGAACTCTGGTACCAGCCGGTCTCCTACCGCTGGGCCGACAATCTCCGCAGCTACGATTCCGCGGAAACGCGCCGATTCGGCCGCTACTGGAGCGAGATGCGGGACGCCTCGGCGGTGCGGCTGGCACGCGCCTCGGCCCGAAGCCGTTAATGGAGCTTTTTTCCGCAGATTTCATCTTGAAGCCGAGCGCCGGCGGGATGATAATGCCGCTAGAAGGAGACCGGGACGATGAAGCCTAGACCTGCGTGGCTGTTACCGATCGTTGTCCTCGCCCTGGCGGAGTGTGGCGGCCCGCCCCAGCAAACCGCGACGCCCGAGCCGGCCCCCTCCGCTGCACCTCCCGCCGTGGAGGCCGAAGTTCCCAAACCGACCTCCCCCGCCGAGATGATCGCCCGCGGCGTCTTCCTCGGCCGCAGCGGCAAACCGATGGCCAGAGCAAGACTGATGCTCGCAGATATCAGCGGAGATGACGTCTTTCGTTACGCTCGCATCCGCCTGGTGGCGAAGGTGGCCACGGCGGTGGCGGACGCTGACGGCAAGTTCGAATTCAAAGGCTTCACACCCGGCGTCTACACGATCGTCTACCAGCCTCCCGGCTCGGCCGGCATCGTGCCGGTGGAGATCCCCATCCGGACGCTTTCCGGCACAACGGACTCGATCGCTCCGCTTCTGCGCGGCTTCGAGCTCGGTCGGGAGACGCCGTTCGGCAAGCGCGCCTGGGGGACCTACTTCACGCTGCTCGACGGCCACACGCTCTATTCGGACGGGCCCAAGATGCGCATCTGGAACGCGACGGCGCGCTACGCCCAGGGGGGCGCGCACCTCGAGATGCGCCGCGGAGAACCCTGGACCGCGCGACTGGATGCGGGAAGCGAAATCCGCTTCGAGGCCTGGAGCTTTTGATCGGCTAAGATCGAAGCATGATCGTCAGGGACTATCGCGACGTGGAGGCGAAGAGTTCGCCGGAGGCCGCCGGGGTTTCGCTGCGCTGGGTCGTCGCCCGGGAGGACGGCGCGCCGCGATTCGCTATGCGAGTGATCGAGGTCGAGCCGGGCTGCGCCACGCCGCACCACCAGCACTGGTGGGAGCACGAGGTCTTCGTGCTCGCCGGGCGGGGCGTCGTGAGGGGCGAGGGCGAGGAGCGCGCCATCGAAGCCGGCAGCGTGGTCTTCGTCCCGGGCGAGGAACGGCACCAGTTCATCAACACGGGCACTGAGCCGCTGCGCTTCATCTGCATGGTGCCGCACACGGATGCGGATCCGACGGGTGCGGCAGCCCGATAGGCCGACCCGGCCAGGACGGCTTGAGAGCTCCTCTCGAGCCGCCCGCTCGGCCTGAATCCCGCGGCTCGCGGCCGAATCTCCGGAGTATGATCTAGGGGGAGATTGCGGTGCAACGGTTACGCCTGCTCGCCTCCGCACTGCTCGTCGGCCTCAGTTTGGCGGCGGCGGAGCGCCTGCCCAATTTCGTCATCATCTTCATGGACGATTTGGGCTACGCCGACATCGGCCCGTTCGGCGCCAGAGGCTACGAAACGCCCCAACTGGATCGCATGGCCCGTGAAGGGCGCCTGTTCACGGATTTCTATGTCTCGCAGGCGGTCTGCTCGGCCTCGCGCGCCAGCCTTCTCACCGGCTGGTATAACGTTCGCGTGGGAATCCTGGGGGCGTTGAATCACCGGGCCGAGCACGGGCTCAACCCCTCGGAGACGACCCTTGCCGAACTGCTCAAGCAGAAGGGCTACGCCACAGCCTGTTACGGTAAATGGCACCTCGGCCACCATCCCAAGTTCCTGCCGACCAACCACGGCTTTGACGAATACTTCGGCTTGCCCTATTCCAACGACATGTGGCCTTACCATCCGACGGCAGGGAAGGATTTCCCCAGCCTGCCTCTGATCGAAGGCACGCGGGTCGTGGACGCTGAAGTGACCGGGGAGGACCAGGCGCAGCTCACCCGGCTGTACACGGAACGCGCCGTGCGGTTCATCGAGCGCCGCAAGGACCGCCCGTTTCTCCTCTACCTGCCGCACACCATGGTCCACGTGCCGCTCTATGTCTCGGAGCGCTTCCGCGGCCGGACGGGGCGCGGACTGTTTGCCGACGTCATGGCGGAGGTCGACTGGTCGGTGGGCGAGATACTGGCGGCGGTGCGCAAGCACCGGCTCGAGCAGCACACGCTGGTTATTTTCAGCTCCGACAACGGACCCTGGCTGAGCTACGGCGACCATGCCGGCTCGGCGGGACCGCTGCGCGAAGGAAAGGGTACGACGTTCGAGGGAGGTGTGCGCGTTCCCACCATTCTGTGGTGGCCGGGCCGGATTCCCGCCGGAACGCGGTGCCGGGAGCCGGCCATGACGATCGACCTGCTCCCGACGCTTGCGCGGCTGGCGGGCGCGAGCCTGCCGCCGCAGCCGATCGATGGCAAAGACATCTGGCCGCTTGCCGCCGGCCTCCCCGGCGCCCGCAGCCCGCAAGAGGCGTACTATTTTTATTGGGGCAACGAACTCCAAGCGGTGCGCATGGGCAACTGGAAGCTCCATTTCCCGCACAGCTACCGCACGCTCGGCGGGCGGAGCGGCGGAACGGGCGGCCGGCCCGCTCCCTATGAGGAGGCGAGGATCGAGCTGGCGCTCTATGATCTGGCGGCCGACGTCGGTGAGTCGAGAAACCTCGCCGCAGGCCACCCCGACGTCGTTCGGCGCATCGAGGAGCTGGCCGAGCGGATGCGCCGGGAGCTCGGCGATTCCGCCACCGGCCGGAAAGGAACGGGGACCCGGGAGCCCGGGCGGCTCGAGCCGGGCGACCGCCGCTTCTCCTGGCTGCCCGGCAGGCCCTTGGAGGTTCGAGCCCGTTAAGGGGAGGCAAGGATGCCCTCCGGCGCCCACAACGGCGAAGGTCGCTTTAAGCCCCGCCTGCTGCCGGAGGCGCCCCCGGAACTGACCCAGGGACGGCTGAAGCGGCTGGGCGAAGGCATCGGCAAGGTCGTTTACGCCTCCGAGCATTGGGTCGTCAAGCGCGAGCGTTCTCCTTCGGAGATCGTCGCGCTGATTGTGCTCTGGAAGATGCTCCGGAAGCTGGAGCGGCTCCTGCCGGGGCGGTGGGGCAAGCGGCTTGTCGCGCGTCCGGCCAGGCAGATCCGCGTTCTGCGACTGCTGACGCAGGCCGCTATGGCCGTGGTGCCGAAAAGCATCTGGTACACCACCCACGTGCGGGAGGCCTGGCGACTCTACCACCGGCGGAACGTGCGCGGCGAGGCGCTCGCGCGGGCGCACCTGGCCGACACCGCCCTGGTGCCCCAACGAGTCAGTTTTCCGCCCACCCGGGTTCGCATCAGCGGCTGGCCCGGCTGGCTGGTCGTCTCCGAGGCCACCGAGCGCGTCGAAACCACTCTCTATCAACGGCTCGTCGATCTGGCCCGGGCCGGACGCTACGACGAGGTCGAGCGGTGGTTGGAGCGATTCCTCGAGCTGCGCCAGGCCGGCTGGCGCCGCGGACTGTTCTCGGTGGATGCTCACCTCAAGAACTTCGGGGTGATCGGCGATCGGATCGTGTTGCTCGACGCCGGGGGATTGACCAACCGCTGGCGCGAAATCGAAGGGCGGCTGGCCTATGAAGACGTCGTGGCGCAACCCCATGTCCAGCTCGGTCTGGCCCCGGTTCTCGCCAAGCGCCCGGACATCGCCCGGCGCTTCGACGCCCGCTGGAAATCGATCGTCAATCTCGAGGTAGTGCGGCGGTACTGGCCTGCGGCGTCCGGAACAGAACCGGCGAAGACCTGAGAAGTTGTATCGGGGCGCGGCCCATACCTTCGCAAAGAGGCCTTGACAAAATCCAATCCGTAGTTTATAGATAGAGTTTAGGGTATTTGGCTGTGTCCTATTTCGAAGAACTCGAGGATCTGCCCGCTGAGGAGCTCATTGCCTGGGCGGTGCGCACCTATGGCGACTCGTTCGCCATCTCCACCAGCTTTCAGAAGTCAGGCATGGTGATCCTCGACATGGCCTGCCGGATCAATCCGCAGGTGCGGGTGATCACGCTCGACACCGGACGGTTGCCCGAGGAGACCTATGCCATGATGGACATGGTGCGCTCCCGCTACGGCGTCCGGATCGAGGTCGTCATGCCCGACCCAAAAGAAGTCGAGGGGATGGTGGCCCGTCACGGCGCGAACCTCTTTTACGCCGATCCCTCGCTTCGCCTGCTTTGCTGCCAAGTCCGCAAGGTCCGGCCTCTGGAGCGCAAGTTGCGCGAGTTCCGGGCCTATGCGGTGGGACTGCGGCGCCTGAGCTCGGACAACCGCAACGAGGTCCGCAAGGTGGAGTACCGCGACGGGCGGATCAAGCTGGCGCCCGTGGCGGACTGGACGCGCCAGGACATCGAAACCTACACCCGCCGGCACAACCTGCCCGTGCACCCGCTCTACGCCCGTGGCTACTCGAGCATCGGCTGCGCCCCCTGCACCCGACCGGCCGGCCAAGGCGAGGATGAGCGCGCCGGCCGCTGGTGGTGGGAGGAGTCTGCACCGAAGGAGTGCGGCATCCATTTTTCGATGAATGGTAGAATCGGCCGCAAACTGGACGTTCTGCTCGAAGAGGTGATCCAAACGACGCATGTCTGATTGCTCCCGGGACGCTGCGGCGCAGCGCAACGGCTTTCACAAGGGCTTTACGCTGTGGTTCACGGGGCTCTCCGGCGCCGGCAAGAGCACGCTCTCGAAGATGCTTCTTGAGCGGCTCAGGGCAGCCGGGGCGCGCGTGGAGCTGCTGGACGGCGATGTCGTGCGGACGAACCTGTCCAAGGGGCTCGGCTTCAGCAAAGAGGACCGCGACACCAACATCCGGCGCATCGGCTTCGTCTGCGAACTGCTCTCGCGCAACGGCGTGATCGCCATCGCCGCTGCGATCTCCCCCTACCGGGAGATTCGGCGCGAGGTGCGGCAAAGAATCGGCAACTTCGTCGAGGTCTACTGCGCCTGCCCGCTTGAGGTGCTGGTCGAGCGCGACGTCAAGGGACTCTACCGGAAGGCGCTGGCGGGCGAGATTCCGCAATTTACCGGCGTCTCCGACCCGTACGAGGAGCCCGAGAATCCCGAAGTCATCTGCTACACCGACCGGGAGACGCCCGAGGAAAGCGTCGCCAAGATCTGGGCGAAGCTCAAAGAGATGCGCCTGATCGAGTTCGACTGAGCCCGTCTCAGGCAGGTTCGGCGGCCACCACCGTCGCCGGCGCCTCGCCAGCGGCGAGCACGGCGCCCGGCCGGTTGTGCGGATCCCGCACATAGCCCAAAGCCACGACCGCGCTGAGCGCCGGCGAGAAGGCTGCCGATGTGATCTCGCCCACCGTCTTCTGCTCGGCCAGGAGAGGCGTTCCAGCCGGCGGCGGCGCGGCTGCCTCGATCCGAAGGCGCACCAGGCGCCGGTGCACCTGGCCGCGCGAGCGGACCCGTTCGACGATCTCCTGGCCCAGATAGCACCCCTTGTTGAAATGCAGCGCGCGCCAAAGCTGCGCCTCGTTGGCGATGAAACGCTCGCTCAGATCCTCTCCGTAGCGGGGCCGGCCGTTTTCAAGCCGCACCGTGCGGACGTCCTCCGGGAGGGCCTCTGCGGCGCCCGCCCGGCGAAGGCCGGCGGCCAGCTCGTCGAGGTCCGCGCGCGGCAAGATGAACCAGAAGCCTTCCGCTCCGGTGGCGCTGAGCCGCGCGACGAGCCGCTCGCCCCAGGCCGCGGTCGCATAGGGCGCTTCAGGCGCCGGGGCTCCCATCCTGGCGAGGAGTTCCGCCGCTTTCGGTCCCTCGAGGGCCAGCGTGGCCAGCGCGTCGGTGGCGTCTTCTAGCGTGACGTCATCGGCGATGATGTAATGCTCCAGGTGCGAGCGGACCTTCTCGCGCGTCTCCGGCTCGGTGTCGAGCAGCAGGTGGTCCTCAAAGCACAGCACGTTGAGATCGGCCAGCATGCGCCCCTGTGCGTTGAGCAGCAGCGCGTAACAGCCTTCGCCCGGCTTGAGCTGCTCGATGTGGTTCGTTGTCATCGCGTGCAGCAGGCGCACGCGATCCTCGCCCGTGGCGCGGATCTTGCCGCGCTCGCTCAAATCGATGAGCGCGGCCGACTCTCGGAGCGCCTGATAGCCTGCGGTCATCCCAGGGAGATCCACCGGAGCCAGGCGGAAATCAGAATGACGGCGGCCGCCGAGACGAGGATGCCCGTCAGGGTGCGGCTGCGCCGGCCCTCGCCGTCGGCCCGCAAGGAGGCCACCAGCGAGGCGGCGAAGATATGAAGCACGAGCAGCATCTTCACCCCGAACCAGGCGTGGTAGCCGGGCGGATACGACGCCTTGGTCAACAGGTTGTAAAGGCCTGAGCCCACCAGCAGCAGGATGGCTGCGTAAATCCAGTTGCGGAACTTCTCTGCCAGGCCGGATGAGAAAAAGCGGGCATAGAAGATCCCGCCGACGAGGATCACGACCGATGCGATATGGGCGGCGCGGCTCAGCACGCCGGCGAGCGTTGGGGAAGTTTCTCCCATCCCCTGTATTTTACAATCGGGCTATGATTGAACCCTCCGCGGGAACGTTGGCGGCGGCCGCCTGCGGCGTTTTTCTTCTGGTTGGCGCCTGCCGTCTGGCTGAGGCGGACAAGCCCCCGGCGGCGCGCGCGGTGCCGACGCGTCTCGAAAAGCACGGCCACGTCCGCATCGACGACTACTACTGGATGAGGAACCGCGAGGATCCCGCCGTCATCGAGTACCTGAAGGCGGAAAACGACTATGCCGCCCGCAAGATGGCGCACACGGCGGCGCTTCAGGAAAAGCTGTTCGCCGAGTTCAAGGCGCGTATCCGGCAAAGCGACATCACGGCCCCCTACCGCCGGCGAGGTTATTATTACTATCGGCGGGACGTCGAGGGGAAGAACTATCCGCTCTATTGCCGCCGGCGCGGCTCGCTCGACGCGCCGGAGGAGGTGATGCTTGACGTCAATCAGGTGGCCGAGGGGCACAAGTTCTGCTCGGTGCGCGGCCCTGAGGTGAGCCCGGACGGCAACCTCGCCGCCTATGCGGTAGACACGGTCGGCCGGCGCTTCTATGAGATCCGCTTCAAGGACCTGCGAACGGGCGGCGAGCTGGCCGATCGCATCCCGCGCGTGACGGGAAACTTGGTCTGGGCAAATGACAACCGGACGATCTTCTACGCGCGGCAGCATCCGGAGACGCTGCGCTCTTACCAGATCTGGCGCCACGTCGTCGGCACCGATCCGGCCTCCGACGTGCTCGTCTTTGAGGAGAAGGACGAAACCTTCACCTGCCGGGTCTTGAAAACCAAGTCCGAGCGGTTTCTTCTCATCGCCTCCCAGCAGACGCTGAGCAGTGAGTACCGCTACCTGGATGCCTCGCGGCCTGACGGGACATTCCGGGTCTTTTTGCCGCGCCAGCGCGAGCACGAGTACGAAATCGATCACCTCGGCGAGTACTTCTACATCCGCACCAACCGCCAGGCGAAGAACTTCCGGCTCATGCGCGTCCCGGCGCGCCGGCCCGAGGCGGCCGCCTGGGAGGAGGTGATTCCTCACCGCGAGGATGTTTTCCTGGCCGGTTTCGAGCTGTTTCGCAACCATCTGGTGGCTGTGGAGCGAAAAGGCGGTCTGGTCGAACTGTTCGTCAAGCCGTGGGCGGCGCCAGAGGGCCACTATGTC
>Ga0308391_1000084_pt1 | contig 35617 bp, 35 predicted proteins | sample Hotspr20Samplet1_FD_202363 | JGI IMG/M metagenome (GOLD analysis project Ga0308391, IMG submission 202363) | Hot spring phototrophic mat microbial communities from Octopus Spring, Yellowstone National Park, Wyoming, United States - 20050623_t1 ... | reverse complement strand
TTTTTCATAAGTTAAAGCAGTACCGGCATCTATGTTCTCGTTTTGACAAATTGGCCAGGAACTTCTTGAGTTTTCTCTATCTCGTCAGTGCTCTCTTTTGGCTCAAATGAAAGATCAACACAACCTAATTCCACTTCCCCGAAGGGAAGCGACTTCCGCCGATTATAACCCTTGCCCAGAGCGGGATCCAGGGGCCTAGATCGACAGGGTCTCGTTTAAGGACTCCGTCCCGCTGGCGCGAACGGCTGCAATTTCCCCTTATTTTTCTCTGCCGAGAGGCCTGAAACCCTTGCCCAGAGCGGGATCGACCGGGTCAACGGAAGAATCAGGGTTTGAGGCTTGTCGCCGACCCTGTCGCTAACCATGTTGGTGTAGAAATTAACATGGATCCCTGTGTGGAGGTTGCTGGGGAGCTGCTCCTGAGACGCTGAAGCAGAGGGCCAATGGGGCGAAAAAAGGACTCCGTCCCGCTGGCGCGATGAGAGGCTAGGGAGCAACGACATAACGATCCTGCGAGAGGCGCTCGTTGCCTCCCCACCTTGCTGGTTTGCTCTGGCTGCAGACAGATGTGAAGACTGGGCTTGGGACCCAATTTTTGGGTAAAACTCCCTAGGTAAAAATTACTACAAACCACCACAAGAGCTGGGATCCCCCTCTGGAAAGCTTGGGAAACCCTAAATTCCTGGGGACTTGCTGGGTGGGCTTTCTTCGGTTACCGCTTGCCTACGGCGATCGCCAATGCCGCAGTCACCGCAGCATTCCGGTCGCTTGAAGTCGTCCCAATGGATGCAAGCCCGGCAGCCTTTCAGCATTTCTGGCCAGCGCTCTCGAATCAACAGTTGCCGCAGCCTGACTTCCCGTGATTCCTGAAAGGGGTTTTGGAATTGAACCATAGCTTTTGGGTTTCCCAGCTCTCTTAATCTGGTATAAAAGCAGATTTGAGTTTGGGATCGAGAAATATCAGTATAGCTTAAGGTTTGGGTGACCCAATCTTTTCTGCTGGTTCTAAGACAGCCGAGATAAATCAATCCACTTTTATCCATCACCTTAGGAAAAGATTTACCAAAAAATGTAAACAGTTTACACAAAACTTAGCCCATTTTTTCTCCGCTCAAAACAAAGGTGGGATCCAGTGCCAGCAGCATTTGAGTCCGACCGCGGTGTTCCAGGCGGTTCACCGCCGATTGAATCACCTCCACATGATGAGCCCGCACAGCGGCCAGGCCGGCAGAAAGGCCGTAGAGCCCATCCAAAGAGTTGGTCGTCGCCACGACCCGCCCGTTGGGGCTGAGATGGCTCCAGCAGGCTTCCAAGATCTCGCGTAGGGGGTGGCCTCCCTCAATGCAGATGCGATCCGGTGCCGGAGAAAGGTGTTGCAGACAATCGGGGGCAGTACCTTGAATCACCTGCACGTTGGTGAGGCCAAATTTCTCGCAATTGCTCTCGATTAGGCTGACTACCTCGGCATCTCGCTCGATGGCAATCACGCGAGCTTTGGGGCATAGAACAGCCGCTTCAATGGCAATTGTGCCGGTTCCGGCGCCGATATCCCACAGGCAGTGGTTCTCTCCCAGGCGCAACTGGCTTAGCACCAACACGCGCACCTCACGAGGGCTCATCGGGATCCCTGGGATGCGTTCAAAGGCAGAGTCTGGGATCCCTGGGGTGCGGTAGGGCCAAGAGAAGGCGGCTGACATGGGTAAAGTACCGTTGCAGAGGAAGTTTGTCTATACATATCCCTCAGCATAGAGCGAATGCTCAACAGGCCATCTCCAACCTGATAGGGGTGCCGCTTCTCCCGCCCAATCATTGCCCAGATGGGCACCACAAACGCCCTCTGAGCTCAACGGAGTGGTTGGAGCAATTCCCAACCGGCAAAGCTGCAGTCCAAAACCAAAATGATCCTGCCCCCTTGAGGAATCGAGTTGGACACTAGGGAAGTTCTGGAGACAAGCGGGATCCCTGTTACCCGAGAGCTAGTTTTGCACTGGATGTAGCTGGTGCTGCCGGAAAAAGTTGTAGTTGGGGCAATGTTCAGTACAAGAGGATCTTAAGAACGTTTCCTTGAACTGGAGCCTATCAAACCATCCATCCAAAGAATAAGCTTTGCTCGCAGATACAGCCAAATCTCATCATTTGCCCGCAACAGGAATAGAACATATAGGCTCAATACGACGAAAACACACAGGTTCCCTAAAAAAGTGTAGGTTTGGATGATTTGATCGGTGCTCCAGCCAAAGTCTTAGTTTAGGCGGTTCATATCCCCCCTGGCATCTCCTTGGCCGCCCAACAAAGTTCCCCAGGGAACCTCGGCCAATCCCAGTCTGATGCTGTGCCATTCCCAAAAGCTTCTCCACAGGCTGCTGGCCGCGATCCCCAGCACGACAAATCGCCAAAAATCCCATCGCCAGCGATCTGGCAAGGGAAAATAAAAGCTGGCCATCAGAAAGGTGCTGAGATAAAATTCTCCTCCAACGCCGCTAAAGACAAACAACATCTCCCAGGTGCGATTGGGCATCAGCCAGGTCATGTAAAACTGCAATAGAGCAAGAAAGATGGCCAGCACCTGCAGCCACCCAATCCGCTCCTTGCGGGCTGACCAGAAGAGTAGAATCAGTAAAAAGAGGATTCCAAAATACACAAAGGGATCCCTCTGCGAGCTAACGCTTGTCCAGCCGATGGGCAGAGGCAAAGCCCGATACCCGCTCCACCAGGCGACGGTGGCATGGCCAAATTCGTGGATCCAAATGTGAAGAGGCAAATGCAACAACTGCAACAAGCCTATGTTGTTCACCATCAGGGCCACCGCAAACGCAGCCGGGTAAGCCCAAGCGTTGACTGCCCAGTTATCGAAGGAAAACCGATCCCAACGCTGCCGGGATCCCAGCTTTAGGCTCTGCCGCCAGAGCAAACGTGAGCCGCGGAAAGCGCAAATTTCCACTTGCTCCAGCCGTGGGATCCGCAGTTGCTTCAAGATCAGAAACAGTTGGGCGGCGGCAACTTGGGGGGAGAGCGCAGGCTGGTACAGGGATCCCAGCAGGTGGACGTGCAGGGTCTCGTCGGCAAAGTCTACCCGGACACACCAGCGACGCCGCAGCAGTTCTGTCCGCACAACCTGCACAATTGACTGGGCGTGTCCAGCTCGGGCCAGGGCTAGGGGATCCGGTGGCCTGGGCATCCCAAGATACCTCGTCGGAGAACAAGCAGTGGGATGGAGAAGATACGCCCATTATCCTCTGGCCCCGCAAGCAAGAGCGGAATTGCGCTCCTTCTCAGGCTGCTCCGAAAGCAGGTTGGTATAGTTGCAGGTGTGGGGAGTGGATGGAAGGTCATGCCCGAATTTGGCAAGCCGGGGTCAAGGCAGATATGGGGGGCGATGCTGCTGTTGAGCTTGGCGGGGGCAGGGCTGTTTCCCCCGGAATCTGTCCAGGCTCAGGCGATTACAGCCCCAGGTTTATCGCGCATTGAGCGTTGGTACTACGACCCCCAGCAGGGGCGGCTGGAAGTTAACACCCAGGGCGAGGTGCGGCCTTTTCTGTTCGTGCTGCAGAATCCGCCTCGGGTTGTGCTGGATTTTCCCAACACCCGCTTTGGACAGGAGCCCCAAACCCAGACTTTTGCGGGCCGTGTCACCTCTCTGCAGATTAGCCAGCTTACGGATACCATTACCCGCTTTGTGCTCTATCTGCAGCCGGATCAGCCCCTCAGCCTTAACCACCTGCAACTGCTCACCGCCGGCCCCTCCCGCTGGGCCGTTCAATTCACCCAGGCCGGATCTCTCTCTTCTTCTCCCCCTTCATCTGCCGGCTTATTGGGAGGTTCCAGGGATCCCTTCCCGCCGTCCCCGCCTTTGCCGACACTGCCTCCCCGACGCCCGGCACCCACCCCATCTCCTCGCTCCGGCCATCAAATTTTAGAGGTATCCCCGCAAGCAGAAGGCTTTTTTATCCGTACCCAAGGCAGCCCCTCCACTACGGTGCGGCGCATCCTCGATCCGGATCGGGTAGTGGTGGATTTTCTCAACACCACCCTCAGCCCTGCCCTCACCCAGCGAGCTTATGTCATCAACCGTCTGGGGGTTTCGCGGCTGCGTATCGGGCAGTTTGAGCCCACCGTTGCTCGGGTAGTGCTGGATGTGGATTCCTCCGGTGGCGACTGGGAAGCCCGCTACGACCCACAGCGAGGTGGGATCTGGATCCAGCCTGCCGGCGGTGCTGCCCAGGCCAGCCTTTTGCCCGAGGTCAGCTCTGTCAACAGCAGTGGGCCGCTGGCCACGTTGCAATCGGTTCAGCTCCAGGGCAACCGGTTGATCATCAGCGCCGATGGATTCATGTTCTACCGGGCCGGCTGGGATCCCGAGAGTGGTGGCTACCGCATCAACGTGGCGCCCGCTCGCCTGCCCCAGTCTATGCCGGATCCCGGCTTGCCGGTTGGAGGGCCGGTGGAGCGGATCCGCTTTGTCCAGGAAGATGCCCGCACGGTCAGCATTCTGGTGCAGCCCGCCGAGGAGTTCAATGTCTTCGAGCCCAACCCCGGCCAGGGATCCCGCCGCATTACCTTGGAGCTGCGACCTCTGAATGCTCCTCCACCAATACCTCAGCCGCAGACGCCCGGCCCTGCCTCCCCTTCCACCCCCCAATCTCTGAACCGGACGGTCATTGCCATCGACCCCGGCCACGGGGGACGGGATCCCGGTGCCATCGGGGTGGATGGGATCCAGGAGAAGGACATCGTGCTCTCCGTTGCCCACCAGGTGCAACGACTGCTGCAGGAGCGGGGGTACGGGGTGGTGATGACCCGCACCGATGACCGGGAAGTGCTGCTGCAACCGCGGGTGGATATGGCCGTTCAGGCCAACGCTGCCCTGCTGGTGAGCATTCATGCCAACGCCCTGGATCGCTCCGGCATTCACGGCATCGAGACCTACTACCTGCGACCCGATAGCGCCGAGCTGGCCGCCATCTTACACCGCAGCTTGGTCAGGGCTACCGGCGCTGCTGACCGGGGGGTGAGACGGGCCCGCTTTTTTATGGTGCGGGAAACACCTGTGGGTATGCCCTCCGTGCTGCTGGAGTTGGGATACGTAACCAACCCAACCGAAGGGCGAAAATTGGCTACTGCCGAATATCAGGCTATTTTGGCGCGGGCCATTGCCGATGGCATTGAGACTTTCTTGCGCAGTCGCTAGCCGTTGGCTGAGCTTGTTCATGTCTATCGGATCTCTCAATTGATCCTTAATTGATCGAGTTGACGATCCAGTTGGCCCAGTTGATCTCAGAGGGAAGGCAGGGAATCTGTCGCCGAGATTCTCGAAAGCAGGGTAGGATACAGCAGCTTAGGCCAAGGTGTTGAGGAGAACGGAGCATGCAGTGGGAGTGGAAATCAGAGCCAGATCCCAGTTGGCCAATTGGGGTGTTTGACAGCGGCTTGGGCGGGCTGACGGTTTGGCGAGCCTTACGCCGCCGGCTCCCCCAGGAACGGCTCATCTACTTCGGCGACACAGCGCGGTTGCCCTATGGGGAACGCTCGCCAGAGGAGATCCTGGCCTTTGTGCGGCAAATTCTGACATGGATGCAGGCACAGCCGGTGAAGCTGGTGGTGATGGCCTGCAATACCAGCTCGGCCTTGGCTCTGGACCACGTGCGGCAGGAGTTTGCCCTGCCCGTTCTGGGGTTGATCCTACCCGGCGCCCAGGCAGCACTGGCCCAGGGATCCCGCATTGGGGTGCTCGCCACGGTGGCCACGGTCAAGAGTCGCGCTTACTCAAAAGCCATTCAAGAGTACAGCGCTCTGGATCCCAAACGTTTTCCGTACCCCGTTTACTGTTGGGAGCAGGCCTGCCCTGAGTTCGTCCCTCTCATTGAAGCCGGATGGCTGGATAGCTCTGCTCTGCGACAGGCGGCTGAACGCTACCTGCAACCGCTGTTGCAACAGGGGATCGATACTCTTGTCTATGGCTGTACTCACTACCCCCTGCTGGATCCAATCCTGAAGCCTTTGCTGCCGTCCTCGGTCAAACGGGTAGATCCAGGGATGGCGCTGGTGGGATCCCTGGCCCGCGAATTGAGCTTGTGGGGCTTGCGCCGCCCCTCGACCGCTGCCCAGGAGGAACCCCACCGTTTCTGTGTGAGCGGGGATCCAGAGCGATTTGCCCAGTTGGCCACTCCTTGGTTGGGCTTTCGGCCCCAGGTAGAACGGGTGGAATTGCCGGCTTTGGATGTCAGCAACTCCCTCCGCCCCTGAGCGCCCTTCTCCTCGGGGATAAAGATTGGGGGCCCCTCAACGGGTCATCACCTGCAAGGGGAAACGTTCCGCCAACTCCCCTTCCACCTTGGGTAGCCATTCCTCTTGGAACACCCACACCTGCCCCTGCTGTACACGGCCATCGGGGTTTTGCGTCAGCTCCAGCCAGTACACAAATTGGTTTCCCCGCAGCACCACCCCTTGGATGGCAAGGGCCAAGGTATAGCCCGGACTGCCTGCCAGAGCTTCTGGGGATGGGTAGCGAATCACCTCCACCGCCTGATCCAGATCGGCGGCGATCTCCGGCCCATAAACGTCGCGAATGGCTTGAAAGAGATCCTCTGCTGTCAGTCCTTGGGGGCGAAAGAACGTCATCCGTTCCGAGCGAATTGTCTCCCGATCCAGCGGGTTGATGATCCGTCCTGGCGGAGCCACCGAGGCCAAGAACGTAAAGCGGGATCCATCCGGCTCCACTCGGTTGATGTTCAGGGTTTCGCCCGGACGGGGCCGCAGCACAGGATTGTCCCTCACCCAGGCCGCCACCTGATCCGGAGATTGCCCGGGGATCCCCCAAGCTGCCAACTGAAGGCCCGTCGCCCAACAGGCCATTGCCAAACCGGTTCCTTGCACCCAACTACCCCAGAGAGCCCTTGTTTGCTTTACACCCAAGACCGGCCAGCGATCGCAACGCACGTTCCCATTCCTCCGGGCAAACAACACAAAAACACCACAGTAGAATTAGAGAGACTAAGAGATAAATTGAGCGGGCATGGGCAGATCCATCCTCGATGCAAGCGCCCAACAGTCTTGCCCCTCCCCACTGTACCTGAAGATGTCGGCGCGCCTGTTGCGTCTGAGCGCGAGCATTGCGGCCAATGGTTGCAAAGATCCCTCGGCAAGATGCGCAGATCCCCGGCGGCTTATCCGCCAAAACGTAAAAAGTATCTTAAGATCAACGGTAAGCAAATCTCATACGCACTAGGTCAGCACCTCAGGAGGTAACCGATGGCTCTCGTTGCAATGCGGACGCTGCTGGATCATGCCGCCGAACATGGCTACGGCATTCCTGCCTTCAACGTCAACAACATGGAGCAGATCCAAGCAATCATGCAGGCAGCCCATGAAACCAACAGCCCCGTTATCCTGCAAGCCTCTCGAGGGGCACGCAAGTATGCGGGCGAGAACTTTCTGCGGCACCTGATCCTGGCGGCAGTGGAGACCTACCCCCACATCCCCGTCGCCATGCACCAAGACCACGGCAATAGCCCGGCTACCTGCTATTCCGCCATCCGCAACGGCTTCACCAGCGTCATGATGGATGGATCCCTCAAGGAAGATGCCAAGACCCCGGCCAGCTACGAGTACAACGTGGCCGTGACCTCCGAGGTGGTGAAAGTGGCTCATGCAATCGGGGTGAGTGTGGAAGGGGAACTGGGCTGCCTGGGATCCCTGGAAACGGGCCGTGGGGAAGCGGAAGATGGCCACGGCGCGGAAGAGGCGCTCAGCCATGACCAACTCCTCACCGACCCCGACCAAGCGGTGGACTTTGTGGAGCGAACTCAGGTGGATGCGCTGGCCGTAGCCATTGGTACCAGCCATGGCGCCTACAAGTTCTCCCGGAAGCCCACTGGTGACATCCTCGACATGGAGCGCATTGCTGAGATCCACCGCCGCCTGCCCAACACGCACCTGGTGATGCACGGTTCCTCCTCGGTGCCCAAGGAGCTGATCGACATCATCAACGAATACGGCGGCTCCATTCCCGAGACTTACGGTGTGCCGCTGGAAGAAATTCAGCGGGGCATCCAAAATGGAGTGCGCAAAGTAAACATCGACACCGACAACCGCCTGGCCATCACAGCTGCCGTGCGCCGCGCCCTGGCCGAGAATCCGAAAGAGTTTGACCCCCGCCACTTCCTCAAGCCTTCCATCAAGGAAATGCAAAAAGTCTGTGCTGAGCGCTACATTGCCTTCGGCTGTGCTGGCCATGGTACCAAAGTTCCGGTGGTTACCTTGGATGAGATGGCAGCCAAGTATGCTTCTGGAGCTTTGGCGGCTCAGGTGAAGAAGACCGTTGCGGTCTAGTCCCCACATCCTGCAAGAACTCTGGAATGCTTGCCGGGGCGCTTCCAGGGTTTTCCTTGGAGATCAGCTAGGTCACTGGACTCAGATTGGACAAATAAGGGGATCCAGCTGGGATCCCCTTTTGCTTTGGAGGAACTTGATGCGTTTTGGGGGTCAGGCAGCTTTTGCCGCAGAACGTTTTTCCGTCTCAATTTGATGGTTCAGCAACGCCAAGCTTAGGCAGTCCAACAGTTCCAGGTCAGCCTCAGAGTAGCGCCGCTGAAAGAGCAGCTCATTGATGCGGTTCTCTTGGTCCAAGCTGAGGAAGCTGCTGCGGAACACCTGCTCCACGATTTCTTGGATGCTGGAGGGCAGAGTAACAGAGTCAAGACTTGTATTCATGGCTGGTTCTGTTTGAGAGATGGTTTTTGAAGGGAGAAGACTATCTTTGCCAAGAGGTGAGGTAGCGCTGCTCGATGTCCTGCAGGGAAAGATGGGAAGCCCTGGGCCGCGGCTCATTCACGGAGGAGACATCGTTCTGCCACTTGAGGGATACTCCCAGCAGTGCTCCCAAAGAGAAGCTCTCGCTCAATAGGGCTGCTATGCGGTAAGTACGGTAGTCCAGGGTTAGATCTTCACTGACTTGCATCTGTGTTTCCTCCGTATTTCTAACGTTCATGCCCCTATCATAGCCTCGAGATCAGTGGAAGTACAGAGAAACATCGAGGATTTGCGTAGGCAATTTGTACGTTTCTTCTACGCGATTTGGCGGATATCGGTGGGATCCCAGGGGTCTTTGGGGCGGGTTCAGGGTTGAGTCAGGGATCCCAGCCCAGCAGAGCACAGATGTCCGCAGCCAGGGTGGCGGCGTTGAAGGGTTTGCCGATGAGGCCATTGGCTCCAAGCTGAGCCAGAGAGGAGGGTGAAACTGGGAAATTGACATCCTCCCCGGCCTGAAGGCTGGAGATTCCTACCACGCTACGCATGGATGGCTCCTTGCGCAGTCGTCTCGGCGGGTTCCTGCTTCCGACCGCCCGTGCAGTTCGATCCACAGGCCATCCGGGCTGACACGGGTGGTTCACCCACCCGCATCCCGACCGCAGCGTCGGTCGTGTCCTGCCCTTCGTCTCGCAACAGCTATATCCCGCGAGCAAGGATGTTGATGGCACCGACCAGAAAGGCCTCCGGCCCGCTGCCGCGATCGGCGCTATCCTTCCCTGCCCTGAAGGACGGGGCTTGCCGCGCCTTTTGGTCAATACAGCTGCGTCTTGACTCCGCTATGGTGGCGCTATGGTGAATAGAGGGGTGGGAGGATGGGTTGAGAGCGGCGATGGCAACAACAGACGTGACGGTGGTGGTGAAAATCGGCACCTCCAGCCTGACAGATACTCAGACTGGCTTGTTGCGTCTTTCGGTGTTGGGGCCGCTGGTGGAGGTGCTGACCCACCTGCGCAGGCAGGGGTATGCGGTGATCTTGGTCTCCTCTGGGGCGGTGGGGGTGGGCTGTGCTCGCCTTGGCTGGCGGCAACGACCGACGGCTATTGCCGAGAAGCAGGCGGTGGCTGCGGTGGGACAGGGGCGGTTGATCCGCCTTTACGATGACCTCTTCTCGGCTCTGAACCAGCCAATTGCCCAAGTGCTGCTCACCCGCGGCGATCTGGTGGAGCGCAGCCGCTACGTGAACGCCAATCGCACTTTTGCCCAACTGCTGCAGATGGGGGTTATTCCCATCGTCAATGAAAACGACACGGTGGCAGTGGAGGAGCTGAAATTCGGCGATAACGACTCGCTTTCGGCGTTAGTGGCCAGCATGGTGCAGGCCAAGTGGCTTATCCTGCTCACCGATGTGGACAAGCTCTATTCGGCTGACCCCAACCGAGATCCCTCTGCCCAGCCCATTGAGCGGGTGTTGCCCGGGATCCCGCTACAGGTGAAGGCCGAAGCCCAGGGGAAAAGCGGCTGGGGCACCGGCGGCATGGCCACCAAACTGACCGCTGCTCAAATTGCTACAGCTGCAGGGGTAACGGTGGTGATCACCAATGGCAAACGGCCTGAGCAGATCCCGGCAATTCTGGCCGGCGAGGCCATCGGCACCCGCTTTGATCCGGCTCCTCAGCCCGCCAGCGCCCGCAAGCGATGGATTGCCTACGGCCTCATCCCCGAGGGATCTTTGACTTTGGATGAGGGGGCGGTACGAGCGGTGTGCGAGCAAGGGCGCTCGCTGTTGCCGGCAGGGATCACAGCCATTTCTGGGGAGTTTGAGGCGGGGGCTGCCGTGCGCCTGTGCGATCCCAGCGGCCAGGAGGTGGCGCGGGGCCTGGTGAACTACAGCGCCGAGGAGCTGCGGCAGATTAAGGGCAAAAAAACCGCCGAGATTCCCCGCATCCTGGGCTACGAAGGGGTTGATACTGCCGTCCACCGGGATAACTTGGCCTTGCTCAATTGAGGCCATGGGTGAGGCCATGGGGGCGAGTCCAGGCGCGGTGCTCTGCACCACTAGCACGAATGGCTACAACGGCGGGATCCCAACGCCTATTCTTCCAACTGCCAGGGATCCTGAGCCAGCACCTCATCGAAAACCCGCGGGGGGCGCACGGCCATCAGCACCTGGCCCAACAGGGGAGAGGAGGGCGAGTCTTCTATCCACTCCACCGCCAGGGATCCGGCCCGATCCACCAGGAAAAATCCCGCCATCTGAGCTCCCTCCCAAACCCGAGCGGCGCGATCGACCACCAGCAAAACCGGATCCTGTTCTTCACCGGCAGGCACCGGCAAACCCAACAGGGATCCCAAAAGCCGGTTTTCCACCTGAAGGATCACCGGATCCCCGGCCTTTTGAATCACCGGCCAAGCAGGCAAGGCCATCCAAGTCTGCTCCGCCGGGCTGTTGACCCAGCCAAAGGGCCCTTGCGGCTCGCTGGGGGGGATCCCTTCCCAGGCGGCAGTTGCAAGAGGCAGGGATCCGGCCACCGGCAGCAGTCGCGGCAGATCTTCTTCCAAGCGAAACACGGACAGCTTGGGCAAAACGCTGCGTTGGGGGCGGGAGCTGGTGGCAATCGTGGACAAGAGCTGCTCCACCTGTCGGCGGGCTGTATCACTGTGGACATACTGAAACGCTCGACCGATAGCCCGAGTTCGCTCCTGCAGATCGCGGGTTTGCTGGGCCGTCCGCCAGGCTTGATAGGCCACCGCATCGCCGGGGTGATCCGTAAACCCTTCCGGAAGCTGTTGGAGCTGGGCATAATTTTTCACGGCGCGGGCGATCTCATGAGCATCAGCGGCATGCAAATGGCGACTGAAGATAAATTCCGCCACCCGAACCCGATCCTGTGGAGAGAGAATGCGCAACTCGTAGAGGATATCGCTACCTTTGTGGGCAAAATGCCCCAGAACTGCTGGGCTGGCTCCTGCTTTGGCTATCCCTTCGTAAACTTGGGCCGCAACGATGATCTGGTTTTGGTGAATGGGCTCAAACCCGGTTGCCTCGAAGATGGCCTGGGGAGTCATTTTCTGTCGTTGCAAAGCTTGACAGGCCTTGGCCCAATCCAGCCACCGGCCCTCTTTGCGGCGCAGCCGCTCTACCAACAAGCTGGGATCCTCCTCCACAGCAGCAGGTTCCGGCAGATACTGACTCATGCTTGTTCTCCAACAGGCTGGACAGATCACCACTCCCCTGGTCCACAGCCCAGCAGAGCTGGCCGGGCATCTGGCCAAACTTGATCTTCAAACTTGATCTTAGGGCTGATAGCGGTTCTGGCCGAGTCCGGTCGCGACAGCGGGACGGAGTCCTTGGCGAAACTCTAGATCGCTGGGTCGCACAGCATCACCTGGGAAGGCTGTCCACTCACCGGCAAGCAGTTCAGATCCAATTGCCAAAGCTGAGACAGGTGAGATTTCTCTGCTTTGGGCACCTGCAGCCAAATCTTGCCCCTTTGGCCCACCTGCAACACCTGTGAGCCGTTAGGCACAGCTACTTGGGCCAAGGGATCCCCTTTTTCACTGTACAGCCAGAGGGAAGTGGATTGCTCGCCCTCTCGACACAGCAGCAGCACGCCCCAAGGGGCCTTGGCCATCTGGACAGGTTGCCCTTTCAAGAACCAGCGGCGCACCCGCAGCGGATTCACCTGCACCGAGTGGAGATAGGGGCAGCAACCTTGCTGGCCTTCCCTTCCCTCATCTGTTGCCGCAAAGAGCAACCGTTCTCCCAAGCTGATCACCCCCCCTTGGGGATCCAAGGGCAGGCGATAGCGAATGGGCTGGGATCCCGTCTGCAGAGACCAACCGGTCGCGACAGTGGGATGGTGTCCCTTGGGATAGGGCAAGAGGCTCATCTCCACCCACTGCTGCCCCACACCTGTCAACAAAACCAGATGCTCCGAGAGGGCCAGCAAGCGGGACAGGGATCCCTGCCAAGGCCAACGAAAATAGCAGCGGGAATCGGGGAAAGGCTGTGTTCCTGTCGACGTGGCCGGCTGCCATTGTACGGCCCCCAACTCTTGGGCGGTGGCCCAGACCAGCTCCTGTCGCTCTGCCAGCCAGGTGGCCTGCCAATCCTCCTCAAAGCTGAGCAAGGTGCGGATGCGGCTGGGGCTGAGGTGCAAAAGGCTGCTTCGGGAGAAGGCCAGGGCTTCCGGGAAGGTGTTCAAGGGCAGCACCGCCCGAATTGGCTCGTCCAGGGAAAAACGGGCCAAAGCAGGGGATCCCAGGGCAAGGTTCTGGAGCTCCAGCCATTCCAGCCTCTGGGGGGTCACCCGCAACAGCAGCGGGGATCTGGAGCCGCTGGGATCCTCGCAGATGCAGAACTTTTGCTCGGCCAGGAACTCCATCCCGCCAGTGTCAACAGAGCCCAGATCCGGCAGATCCCAAACCTGTACCCCAGGGGGCGGCCATCTGGGCAGGCGAGGGCCAACCCAACAACTGGCCGGCTCTTGCCACTCTTGGGCAACCACCGCCAAAGCCGACCGCATTTGGGCAGCAGTGCGGAACCGCCGCAAGGGCAACTTGCGTAGGGCTATCTCCAGCACCTCCCGCAGCGGGGCAGGGATCCCTTCGGGACAGACAAACGGCTGGTTGAGGTGGGCGTGCATCAACTGGCCGGGGGATCCGGAAAAAGGCCGCCGGCCTGTCAACAGCTCCAGCAGGATGATCCCCACCGCGTAGAGATCCGAGGCAGGGCTAAACTGACCGTAGAAGCGCTCGGGAGCCATGTAGGCAGGGGATCCGGTGGCGCTGATCTCATCGGGAAGAGGCTGGGAGTGGCGGGCAATGCCAAAGTCTGTCAGCTTCAGTTGCCAGCCCTGGGGCGTGGGCTTGAGCAGGATGTTCTCGGGCTTGACATCGCAGTGGATCACCCCCTGCCGGTGGGCATGATCCAAGCCGGCCAAAATCTGATCCACAAAGCCCAAAACCTGCTTGACCGGCAGCCACAGCCCTTGCTCCACCTGGTCGATCAGCTCCCGCAGCGTGCCCCCTTCGCAGTACTCCAACACCAAATAGCGCCCCTCACGGGCATGTTCGAGGGCGTAGCAGCGGGTAATGTTGGGGTGGTTGAGGGTGAGCAGATGGCGCAGCTCCCGCAGCAGATTTTGGGTGGGAAAGCGCTCCGCCGGCAGCTCCTTCAGGGCCACCAGGTCTCCTCCTTGACGGGGACGGGCACAGAATACACGCCCGTACTGCCCTTGGCCGGCCAAACCCAACATTTGGTAGCTGTCGTGAATCGACTTGAGGGTACGGCTGCGTCGGGACACGGCCCTAGCCCACGAGGAATCAATACCGGCACTTTACATCTTTTTTTGCTCTTTTCGTTCCCGTCTTGGCTCAGGTTCCAGAACAACGAGCCCAGCAGCAGGTCTGCCGAACTCCCACCGGAAAGCCTAAGAGCCGGTCAACTGCTTGAGCAGCTCCGCTGCGTGGGTTTCCACCTTGACCTTGGTGATAACGGCCTCGATCTTCCCCTCCGGATCAATAACAAAAGTGGTGCGGTGAATGCCGTTGTACTCTTTGCCCATGAACTTTTTCGGCCCATAGACCCCGTAAGCCCTGGCCACCTTGGCCCCCTCATCCACCAACAGGGGGAAGGGCAGTTGCAGCTTCTGGGCAAATTTTTGGTGGGAACGGGCATCGTCGGCGCTCACCCCCAAGATGGCGATGCCGTGGGCTTGATAGTCAGCGTAGGCATCCCGAAAGCCGCAGGCTTCTTGGGTGCAGCCGGGGGTGTTGTCCCGCGGGTAAAAATAGAGCACCACCCGCTGTCCCCGCAACTGGCTCAAGCTGATGGGATTGCCCTCGGCATCGGGCAGGGTGAACTCCGGAGCCGGATCCCCAACGGCAAGGGGCATGGGTGGGATCCCTCCTCAGACCGATTTTTTGGGAGAGAGAATCATCGTGATGTTTCGCCCTTCCTTTTGGGGGGGCTGCTGCATTTCCGCCACTTCTTGTAAGTCTTTGAACAAGCGGTGCAGCAATTCTTCCCCCAACTCGGCGTGCTGGGCCTCACGACCGCGGAACATCACCGTGGCTTTCACCTTGTCTCCATCCCCCAAGAACTGTTGGGCGCTGCGCAGGCGCACGTTGTAGTCGTGCTCGCCGATGTTGTAGCGAAACTTCACTTCCTTGATCTCGGCAGTGTGTTGCTTCTTGCGGGCCTCCCGTTCTTTCTTCTCCTTCTCAAACTTGAACTTGCCGTAGTCCATGATGCGGCAGACGGGCGGGTCGGCCTTTTCGCTCACCAAGACCAAGTCCAGATCTTTTTCTTCTGCCAGGCGCAGGGCTTCGCGCGGGCTCATGATCCCCAACTGAGTGCCGTCGGTATCGATAAGGCGGATTTTGGGGAAGCGGATGCGCTCGTTGATGGCCGGCAGCTCTGCGCGCTGCTTGCGGGGGAAGCGGTCAGGTGGACGCTCTACGGTCAAGTTTTCCTCTCTCAACGAAATAACAACACAAGACAAATGCTAAGTAGGACTAGCCCCCTTCGGAGCAGTGCCGAACCCTGAGTTTGGACTCTCCAATCAAAGTCGGCCACTGGCCCGCAGGCCAAGGCAGGCTGCACCTATACTAACCGGCATTTTCCGTCTCTTTCTAGAGCCGTCAAGCGTTGTCAAGGCCCGCTCACTTGGGGATCCTGCCAGGCCGCGGTAGGATACCAAAGTGGCGATCTTGAACAGGATCGAGGGTTGTTTGTCGGCCAGCAGGGAGGGCAGAAGCGGTGCAGCTCGGTTTAACGGAACGGGAACTGACAGAGTTGGCCCAAAAGTCGGTTCAGCTCATCCTCAGCCCGCGGGAAGGGGATAGCGAAGCGCTGATCCAGTACAAGTCTTCGGCAGAATTTCGAGCGGGGGTGCATCTGGCCTGTGCGGCCATGGTGTTGGTCTTGGCAGAGAACAACGAGCGCCTCAGCCAGCAGTTGCAGGCTACTTTACAAAACTTATCTGCAGCCGTCGAGACACCCTCAGAGAAGGCTGCCGGAAGCTAGCCCAAGGATCCGCGAACGGGGGAGGAAAAGCCTTGGCTGAGGTGCGCAGCGAACGAGACTCAATGGGGGAGCGGCAACTACCCCAGTCGGTTTACTACGGCATCCAGACCGCCCGTGCCCTGGAGAACTTCCCCATCAGCGGCCTCAAGCCCCTGCCAGAGTATGTGGAGGCCTGCGTGCTGATTAAAAAGGCGGCGGCGGAGGTCAACGGCGAGCTGGGGTGCATTCCGGCAGAGGTGGCCAAGGCGATTGTCCAAGCGGCGGATGAGATCCTCCAGGGATCCCTGCGGGATCAGTTTGTGGTGGATGTGTACCAGGCGGGGGCGGGCACCTCCCACCACATGAACGTCAACGAAGTGCTGGCCAACCGCGCTCTGGAGATCCTGGGGGAGCCCAAAGGCTGCTACCAGCGGGTCAGCCCCAACGACCATGTCAACTACGGCCAGTCCACCAACGATGTCATCCCCACCGCCATTCGTCTGGCTGCCCTGCTGCGGGTGCGACGGGATTTTCTGGGCACGCTGGACAATTTGGTAGCGGCGCTGGAGCAGAAGGCCCAAGAGTTTCGCGGCATCCTCAAGGCCGGTCGCACCCATTTGCAGGATGCGGTGCCAGTGCGGCTGGGGGATAGCTTCGGCGCCTACGCGGCCATCTTTGCCCAACACCGTCGCTGGATTGAGGAGGCCAGCCAGGCCCTGTGCAGCTTGGGGCTGGGGGGAAGCGCCGTCGGCACCGGCCTCAACACTCATCCCCAGTACCGGCAAAAGGTGGTGCAACGGCTGGCAGAGTATACCCAGTTGCCCCTCACCCCTGCTCCCCACCCCATGGCGGCGATGCAGAGCATGGCCCCCTTTGTGCATCTGTCGGGATCCCTGCGCAACCTGGCCCAAGATGGCATCAAGCTGGCCAACGACCTGCGGCTGATGGATTCTGGCCCCAAGACCGGCCTGAAGGAGATCCAACTGCCGCCGGTGCAGCCCGGCTCTTCCATCATGCCTGGCAAGTACAACCCGGTGATAGCCGAGATGTTGAACATGGTCTGTTTCCAGGTGATTGGGCTGGATACCGCCATCACCCTCGCAGCCCAAGCGGGGCAATTTGAGCTCAACGTGATGATGCCCCTGATTGCCTATGACCTCCTGCACAGCCTGCAGATTCTGAACAGCAGCCTGCGGGTCTTTGCCGAGCGCTGTATTCAAGGCATCACCCCCAAACCGGAGCGCTGCCGTAGCTACGCAGAAGGGACGCTGGCTTTGGTGACCGCCCTCAACCCCTACATCGGCTATTTGCAAGCTGCAGAAGTGGCCAAGGCTTCTTTGGAAACCGGCCAGTCCATTCGGCAGATTGTCTTAGAGCGCAACTTGATGACCCCGGAACAGGTGGCCAAGGTGCTGGATCTGGAGGCGATGAGCCAAATGCAGTCCTAACCCATTCGCTACAGTGGAGGCATACTGCTCCTGCCTGGCCATGACCATCGCCCCCTATCGCTGGCCCACCCAGCACGACTTGCCCGATACAGACGACACCCCCTTGGACAACGAGGATCAAGGCCGCCAATACCCCCTCCTCCGGGAACCGCTGCTGCTGCACTGGTCAGATCGGCAAGACTTTTTTGTGGCTTGCAATATGGGCCTTTACTACGCCCTACCCCGGCAGGTCATTGTTCCAGATTTGTTTCTGGTGCTGGGGGTTCCCCGTTGGCGGGATGGCACTGCCCGCAAAAGTTATGTGGTTTGGGATGAAGGGAATATCTTGCCTATTCTCATCTTGGAGATCATCTGCAACGACCAGGGGGAAGAAAAACCCGGACAAGCCAAATTCCAGCTCTACGAAAGGCGGCTGCGGATCCCCTACTACGTCACCTTCGAGCTAGAGACCGATGAGCTGAATGTTTATCAACTCCAGGGCGGACACTATGAGCTGCTCCCCGGCTCAGGCGCTGGAGAACATCCCCCAATTCTGTTGCCCGATTTGGACTTGAGTATCGGTCGGTGGTGGGGATCCTACGAGGGGCGAGAACGCTTTTGGGTGCGCTGGTATGATAGGGCAGGGCAATTGTTGCCTACGGGAGCTGAACTAGAACGGCAGCGGGCTGAATTGGAACGGCAACGGGCTGAATTGGAACGGCAGCGGGCAGAATTGGAACGCTCCCGAGCCGAACGACTGGCCCAGCGGCTACGGGAACTGGGAGAAGACCCTGAATTTTGATCAGCTTTTCCAGGGATCCCCAAAAAAGAAATCTCCACCTACCCCCTACACTGGAATCCTGGCATTCCAGGGGGACATGATGACCAGACAGCGACTCAGTTTGTGGACGAAGCTGGCCTATGGGGTGGGGGATCTGGGCACAGGCATGACGGCCAACATCCTCATCTTTTTCCTGCTGCCCTTTCTCACCAATACCGTTGGCATGTCGGCAGGCCTAGCCGGCAGCATCTACGCCATCACTCGCTTTTGGGATGCCATCAACGATCCCATCATCGGCATTCTCAGCGACCGCACCCGCACCCGTTGGGGCCGTCGCCGCCCCTGGCTGCTGTTTGCAGCCCTCCCCTTTGGCCTCACGTTCCTGGCCCAGTGGTGGATCCCTTTTCCCGGTCGGATTGGCCCCCTGTTTGCCTACTACCTGGCGGTGTCGCTCTTGTTCAATACCTTCTACTCTGCGGCCAATATTCCCTACGCCTCCCTGACAGCGGAGCTGACCCAGGATTACGACGAGCGCACCCAGCTCAACCAATTCCGCTTTGCCTTCTCTGTAGGGGGCAGCATGGTTGCGGTGGTTACCTTTCCGCTCTTGGTCAACCTGCTGCCGGATCGGGCTGCCGGCCATCTGCTGGCCGGAGCCTGTTTTGGAGTGATCTCGGCTGTGCCCTTGCTGATCTGCTTTTGGGGGGTGCGAGAACGGTATCCATCCCAACGGGATCCCATGCCCCTGGTTCAACAACTGCGGGTGGCCTTCAGCAACCGCCCCTACCTGTTTGTCAGCGGCATCTACCTGTGTTCTTGGCTAGCGTTTCAGTTCACAGCCACAATCATCCCTTATTTCATCGTCTTCTGGATGGGCCTGCCGGAGGTGTGGATTTCCTTGGTGGTACTGGCGGTACAGGGGATCGCAGTGCTGACGCTGTTCGGTTGGACCCAACTGAGCACCCATCTGGACAAGCGCACCATGTACCTCATTGGGGCGGGGTTTTGGCTGATCTCGCAGGCAGGCCTGTTTTTTCTCCAGCCCGGGCAGCAGGGGATCATGATTGGGCTGGCTCTGTTGGCCGGCATTGGGGTTTCTGCTACAGCCTATCTCGGCCCTTGGTCGATGTTGCCGGATGTGATCGATCTGGATGAACTACAAACCGGGGAGCGGCGGGAGGGGATCTTCTACGCTTTTATGGTCTTCTTACAAAAGGTGGGCCTGGCGCTGGGACTGTTTTTCGTGGGGCAAGCTCTGGATTGGGCCGGCTTTGTGCCTTCGGTGGCCGGAGAGGCCCTGCCCATCCAGCCGGAATCGGCTTTGTTGGCCATTCGCGTTGCCATTGGCCCCTTACCGGGAGTGGCTTTGATCGGCGGGATCTTGCTGGTGTGGTTCTACCCAATCACCCGGCAGCGTCATCAGCAGATCCTGATGGAATTGGAAGAAAGACGGCAACAATACCACCCCAGCACCGAAAGATCTCCTTAGCTAAACCGCCGAGAAGCCCCGCCCTCTGTCCGTAGGACGTATGGCCTACGGCCCGCTGAAGCGAACGCGCTAGCGGCGCGGAGCGCTTGGGTCGGGATGAGAGGCGGGAGTACCTTGGCTTTCAATGTACTGGCTCAATGCCGAGACTGTTACCCCACCACATGAAGCGATGAAATAAGATTCATTCCACAGCACATTTTTCCGGTATATCTTGCTGATGTAATCCGCAAACTCGCTTCTCATCCTGCGACTAGAGACGGATTTGATGTTGTTTACCAATTTGGACAGATCCACCTGCGGGTAGTACTGGAACAGCAGATGAACATGGTCTGCCTCGCCGTTGAACTCAATAAGTTTGCAACCCCACTTTTGGCAAAGGTCATACATAACTTCATGTAATCGCTGCAGCATTTCGCTGGTAAATACCTTGCGACGGTACTTGGTGGTTAAGACCAAGTGTGCCTTCAAATCAGATACAGCTCTGCCGCTGGAAACAAAATCATGCTTCATGGCCGCTAATCCCTGCTGGCGCTATAATCAGTGTAGCGGTTTCTGAGTACGCTTAAGATGAGGACTGCCTATCAGTACCGCCTGCGGCCTACGCCCAGTCAAGTTGTCCTGATGGAGCAATGGCTGGAGCTGTTGCGCAAGCAGTACAACTATCGGTTGGCAGAGCGGCTTAACTGGTGGGAACAAAACCGCTGTAATATAAACGCCTGCCCCTTAATCTGTCATTTGCCTGAGCTGAAAGACAGGCCGGATGTCTACTCCCAAAAACGAGACTTGGTGAATACCAAAGCAAGGTTCCCCGAATACCAAGCAATCCATTCGCAAGTCCTGCAAAACTGCATAGAGCGGGTGCACAAAGCATTCGACCGCTGGCTGAAAGGCGACCGTAACGGCAAGAGGGCAGGAAGGCCGAGATTCAAAGGGGCGGGCCGGTATCGTTCCTTCACCTTTCCCCAGGTAAAACAGGACTGCATTCAAGGGAAGTTTATTCATCTGCCCAAAATCGGAGCAATTAAGCTGATTCAACACCGTCCGTTGCCTGACGGGTTTGTTATCAAGACTGCCACCATCACCCGTAAGGCTGATGGGTGGTATGTGACATTGAGCCTGCAAGATGCGTCCGTCCCCGAGTTTGCTCCTGAGCCTGCAACACTGGAGAACACGATAGGGATCGACATGGGGCTGGACTCCTTTTTGGTGACCGATACAGGGGAGTCCGTCCCAGTGCCCCAGTATTACCGCCGCGCCCAAAAGCGGCTGGAGAGGCTGCAGCGGTCATTATCCCGCAAGCAGAAAGGGTCAAACCGCCGCAAGAAGGCCTTAAGGCGAGTGGCTAAGGCACACCTCAAGGTGGCCAATCAGCGTAAAGATTTCCACTACAAAGTAGCCAAGAAGCTAGTAAGCAAAGGGAAGCATATTGCGTATGAGGCGCTCAACACCAAAGGTATTGCGAGAACCCGACTAGCGAAATCCATCTATGACGCTGGGTGGGGGCAATTCCTGCAAATTCTCGCAGTCAAGGCTGAAAGAGCTGGGCTGAGGGCGATTGCAGTGGATCCAAGAGGCACGAGCCAAGACTGTTCTCAGTGCGGTCAAAAAGTACCGAAAACCATTCGAGACAGATGGCATTCTTGCCCGCATTGTGGACTGGAACTAGGCCGAGACCACAACGCGGCGATAAACATCAAATACAGAGCGGTGGGGCATCCCGTTCTCAAAGCTCAGGAAATGTCCTTCACAGGAGTCACTGAGAAGCCCGCACTCTTTCGCTTTAGCGGCGCGGAGCGCTTTGCGTCAGCATGAGTGCGGGAGTATGTCACACCGCAAAATAGGCTACGGTTTCTAGCGGCAGAGCAACTGGCGCAATTGCGGGGGTTTTGATCTTCGGCCCAGGCTACTCCTCTCTCAGGGGCCTGCAGGATTACCTCATCAATGGCCTGAAAAAATGGCCTGAAAATCGATCACTCCTTCATCTCGCGCTGGGGGCCGAATGAAGAAAATGCCGAGACCATTGCCTGATCATCACCTTGGCCCGCAGCCTGGGAATGGATGTCACTGCCGAGGGGATCGAAACCCTACAGCGACTGCACCAATGAGGCTGTTGAACTGCGAGTATGGCCAGGGCTATTTCTTCGCCAAACCTCTCTAGGATGCAGAGCAAATGCTGCGGTTGCAACTGGACAAGAGGTGAAGGGATCCCTGCCCTCAATCCAGGATGATGCGCAGGCCGCTACCCGAGGGAGTCACCGGTTCAGAGCTGGGCAAAATCCGCAGCCCACTGCCGGAGGGCCGGATCACTGTGTTGTCAGCATTTACGAAGAAGGTGTTGGATTGGCCGTCCCGCTCATACACTACCACGTCGTTGCGGTTGAACCGGGAGCGACAGATGATGGGGGAGTTGTCGGCAGCAGTAGCCGCACTGCAGCGGTAGCCAGGGGCAGAGACGATCTTGCCTTCTTCATCGATGGAAAAAGGAACTGCAGAGGGCAAGATTGGAGAAAAGACCGGCTGGTCGGGATTGAGGATCACCGAGCCACCTGTGCTGGGTTCTACCACGATCCCCCGCCCGTCGATGACGATCCGCTGCGCTTGGGCGGGAGAGACGGCCAGCGGCCCCAAGAGCAAAGCCAGGCTTAGGCCGAGTTGGAGGGGAAACAACAGCTTCATTGGATATCTCCTTTGGCCCAGGGCCATAACAGCTTCCAGGGATCCGCCAACGATCCTTGCAGGGGATGGATCCCTGGCTCAACTTAACTTGATCTTGATCTTGGCCCAGATGTCGGGCCGAACCCAGGGCGGAAGCCGTCACCTCTGTTGCCAAGATGGGCACTTTGCCGTCGGCTCGACTACCACAGCCCCGAGCGGCCCAACGCCAGCCCGACCACCAACATGCCCAACACCAAAAAGGGCTGCGCGCTGGCTTGGTATTTCACATCGTTGTTCAAAGGATCCCGCAGGAGGTACATATCTTGGAAGGTTATTTGGGGGATGATCAGCAGCACCAAAAGGGCCGCGTAAAGTTTTAGGCCCGCCCCCAGCAAGAATGAGGCCATGCCGAACTGGAACAGGTCGATCATCAGCGCTGAGATCCAAGCGGCCCCCATCGCCCCAAACATCACCGGCAAAGAGGCCAAGCCAAACTGCCTGTCCCCTTCGATGCTTTTGAAATCGTTGACCACGGCAATCCCCAGCCCGGCCAAGCTGTAGATCAGCGTCAGGATGCAGACCGTCCAGTTCAGCTCGCCAAACAAGGCGTGACCTGTCCACCAGGGCAGGGCGATGTAGCTGGCGCCCAGGGCGTAGTTGCCCAGCCAGCCGTTGCGCTTGAGCTTCAGGGGGGGCGCCGAGTAAATGTAGGCAATGAGGGCTCCCGCCAAGGCAATGCAGGTGATCACCGGGAAGTCATGGCCGGTGTACCAGTCCAGAGCGTAGGCCAAGCCCAACCCCAAGATCAGCAGCACCCAGATCTGGATAACCACCCGCTGCAGAGAAATAGCGCCGGAGGGAATGGGGCGGTAGGGCTCGTTGATGGCGTCGATCTCGCGGTCGTAGTATTCGTTCACCGTTTGGGTATAGCCCGTCATCAGGGGGCCCGCCAGAATCATGCCCACCAAAATGAGAGCCACATTCTCCCAAGTCCAGGTGAAGTGACCGGAAGATGCCGCCCCCGGAATCAGACCCCACACCAAAGGGATCCAGGTGACAGGCTTCATCAGTTGCAAGTGCAACTGCCAAATGGAGCGAGACTCCACCTCTGCTCCTTTCATGCCCAGCAGTTGACGGACACGCTGCGCATTCGACCCGCCGGTGCCAGGGGATCCCTTGCCGGGATCCGAGTCTGGGGCGGCTTCTTCTGAAGCAGCTCCTTCTCCTATGCTGGGCTCTGCAGCAAAGGCCATCTCAGCCGCCATTTCCGGCGAGGAGGGATCTTGAGGGATCTTTTCGCTCATGGTGAGGTGCGCAATCCAACTGCAATAACGGGGATAACCACCCCCATTCTGAGACATCGTGACATACTCCCGCACTCATGCTGATGCAAAGCGCTCCGCGCCGCTAAAGCGAAAGAGTACGAGCTTCTCAGTGACTCCTGTTAAGGACATTTCCTGAGCTTTAAGAACGGGATGCCCCACCGCTCTGTGTTTACCATAGCAAGGGTTTCCGCCTTTCATCCTGACCCTCATGCTGATACATAGAGGGCGTCGCTTCTCGGCGGTCTAGCTGACCGGATTCCTCAAACAAGAGGAGAGCATGACTCTAGTCAATAATAAGCTCAACTATACTGAAAATAATGTATAATATGTTCAGTACGGATTACTACCAGTTGATCTTTCTGTTTACTTTCGAGTCTGCCAACATGGTAGCCAAAGCAAAGCAGAAAATTGGTAGTAAGACGACACGGAAACTGCGCTTTGGGTATTCTACTCAAAGCTTTGCGGGATACCGCCATTCTGGTTGGAAACAAACAGAATGCTATCGCTGCATAGTTGAACAGTGATGTTCAGCAGTGTTCAGCGTAAATGTATCAGGTTGACGTTCTCCCCACGGCTAAAGCCAGAGGATCCGCTCTCAGCCAGCAAAACAACTCCCACTGACTGAGCTACACCGAGCATGTGGCTTATACCGCAGCACCGTGGGGGACGCCAAAGCGCTTCGCGCCGCCAAGGCGAACGCACCAGCTACTGGGATGTGGAAACACCCCAGATACTTCTACTTCACCTTCAGCACTGCACCTTTCTATAAATGGGTGGAGCGATACTCACATCCTATCAGGAGACGGTAGCTTATCCCTAGGCATAAATGCCGGGGCCTGAGCCGCCGAGTTTTCGGTCAGCTCGCAGTTCCGGGCCGTCTACACAATCTGTGCCGTCACGAATAGGCGCTGATGCTCCGCTGGGATCCGCTCTTTCTCTTGGGCCGGGATCACCAGGGGAGGTTGCCGAGTGTAGTTGACAGGATCCCGAAACCAAGCGCGGCTGTAGGTGTTGTAGAGAAGGGGACGGGGGGCAGGGGAGCGATTGGCCCGACCCAGGTGAATCAGGCGGTAGTCGAACAGGAGGCAGGATCCCTTGGCCAGGGGCGGATCGACAAAGGGCATCTGCTGGGCCAGCTCGGTATAGTGGGCATCGAAGACCGCATGGCTGCCGGGCCAGAGACGGGTCATGCCGTTCTCTTCGTTGACCTCCACCAGAGGAATGAGCAAATTCAGGGCATAGCAAGGAATGATCGCATCCAAGGTCTCGTCGCCAAACAGATGAGACAGATCCCGGTGAACTTGTTGATCGGCGGATCCCGGCAGAGAGACCACCGCCCCCAGCCCGCTCAAGATCAACTCCGGCCCCAAAATCCGCTTCAGGATGGGCAAGATCAGAGGATGGGCATAGATGAGGGGATCGTTGAAGGGGCCCTCCAGGCGAACCGTTACCATCACCCGTCTATTGCCCACCAACAGGGCATCAGCGTGGTGCTCGTGGGTGCAGTAGCGGCTGTAGGTGGCCAGAAAGCTGCTGTGCAACTTGTCGATGAGCTCGGGGGGAAAGATCTCCGGCAACACCAGATAGCCCTCTGTGGAAAACAGTTCAAAAGCCTGCTCTACGGTCTCTGGATCCGGCTGCTGGAGCTCCTGTAAGGACTCCGTCCCGCTGACGCGAACCGCAGGGCTGAAGCGCAACTGGGCCAACATGGGCTATATCTCCTGCAAACTGGCCACAGCCATTAACATGCCCCGCGCTTTGTTTAGACATTCTTGGTATTCCCGCTCCGGATCCGAGTCGGCCACAATACCTGCCCCTGCCTGCAAGCTCACCTGGCCCTGATGAACCAGCAGGGTGCGGATGGTGATGGCGGTGTTCAGTTGGCCGGAAAAGTCGTAGTAGCCATAGGCGCCGGCATAGGGCCCGCGGCGGCATCCTTCCAGCTCATGAATAATCTGCATGGCGCGGATTTTGGGGGCGCCGGTAACAGTGCCGGCAGGGAAGGTGGCCCGCAGCAGATCCCAGGCGCTGTACTGGGGATCCAGCCGCCCCACCACGTTGCTGACGATGTGCATCACATGGCTGTAGCGCTCGATCTGCATCAGGTCGTCCACCTGCACAGATCCCAGTTGGCAGACCCGTCCCAGGTCATTGCGGGCCAGATCCACCAGCATCACATGTTCGGCCCGTTCTTTCGGATCTGCCAACAGCTCTTGCTCTAACTGCCGGTCTTCCTGAGGGGTGGTGCCACGGGGGCGGGTGCCGGCAATGGGGCGCACAGTGGCGATGCGGTCTTCCCCCACGCGGCTGAGTTTGACCATCACCTCTGGGCTGGAGCCGATGAGGCAGAGATCCCCAAACTGCAAAAACGCCATATAAGGGGAAGGGTTAATCAGCCGCAACGAGCGGTAGAGGCGAAAGGGATCCCCGGCAAGGGAGACGGTAAACCGCTGCGAGAGCACCACCTGGAAGATATCTCCGGCGCGGATGTAGTCCTTAGCCCGTTCCACCGCTTGGCAGTAGGCCGGGCGGCTCAGGGTGCTGGGGGGGATTTGTTCGCGCCAGCGGGACGGAGTCCTTTCCGACAGGTGGGGCTTCCAGTTGAGGTGCAGATGGGCCAGGGAAAGAGGAGCGCTGAGCTGCTGCATCAGCTTTTCCACCCGCCGGCAGGCTTGGGCATAGGCTTCCTCGGCAGCGTGGTGACGGGTATCGGCGAAGGCCACCACCCAGATCTTGCGCTTCACCTGGTCAAAGAGCAGGATGCTGTCCACCTGCATCAAAACGGCATCAGGGGGATCCCCCGGCTGCAGGGGGTGGATGGGCACCTTGGGCTCAATCCAGCGAATCAGCTCGTAGCCCCAGTAGCCAAACAGGCCGCCGATGCTGCTGGGCAATTCCGGCAAATGCACCGGCTCATAGGGCTGCAAGCAGCGGGCCAAGATGGCAAAGGGATCCCCTTGGTGGTGCTCCTGTCGGCCATCGCGGTATCGCTGTAGCGCCTGATCCCCGCGTATTTCCAAAACCCACAGGGGATCGCAGCCCAGGAAGCTGTAGCGGGCTACCTGCTCCCCCCCCTCCACCGACTCCAGGAGAAAGTTGTAGGGCTGGCCGGCACAAACCCGATACCAGGCAGAAACCGGCGTTTCCAAATCCGCCACCCATTCCTGGTACACCGGGATAAAGTTGCCCTGCTTGGTGAGGGCAAGAAACTCCTTCAAGGGAGGGTAAATCATGGCCTGCAACTTTTGTGCTTTTCCTGACTCTACCCCAGACACGGGATCCCAAGGGCGTGTGGATCCCTCTGGATTGCCCGGTTGCAACAGCGCCGAAAACCATTAAGCTGAGAGCGGCTCTACTCTCGGGATCCCTTGCCATGCAAAACCCATCTCAGGTGATTCGTGAGCGCCTCCGCTATCAAGGCCACAAATACACCTTCGTCAGCCAGCGTTTGCGTTTTCCCAACGGCAAAGAGGGAGAGCGGGAGTACCTCATCCATCCCGGGGGGGTGGTGGCCGTGCCTGTAACTGCAGCAGGCAAGTTCGTCTGCATTCGTCAATATCGCTTTGCGGTTGCCTCCTACCTTTATGAATTTCCGGCAGGCACAGTCGAGCCAGGGGAGCATCCCGATGACACCATTCGCCGCGAGCTGGAAGAAGAAACGGGCCTGCGTGCCCATCGCTGGGATCCCCTTGGCCAATTTTATTTGTGCCCCGGCTATTCCAGCGAGATTATGTATGCCTATTTGGCGCGGGAGCTGGAAGTGCTGGATTCCCCTCCCGATAAGGATGAGGATGAAGATATTACCGTAGTGGAGTTTTCTGCTTCTGAGCTTACAGAAATGGCCCGTTTGGGAATGGATTTGGACAGCAAGTCCATTGCCTGCTTTTGGCGGGCCCAATTGTTTTTGGCTGCCGAAAAATAGAGCCCTCCGTCGGGGGGAGCTGCCCCTTGCTCCTGGGGGATCCCTTTCAAATTGGCGGGGCGTCGTTCCAAGCCGACTTTGTTGGCTACAGAGGAAGCTCCAGGCTTTTCACCCTAACTTGGTAGCCCATTGCCAGGCGAGATCAAGGTGAGATCGAGGTTGCGTTCGACATAAAAGGGATCCCTGTATCCCGGCTGTTTGGTTGACTGGGAGAACCTTGGAGTCCTTTAGAATTTTAGGGGCGAGGAGTGAGGAAATATGCGGAAGCTGTTGTGTTCCTGTGGTCGAATAGCCTGGGGAGCGGCCTTGGCTGCCACTCTACCGGTTGCTGCTGTTCCTGCCTATCCCCAGCCTGTGCTTCCGCTGCTGCCGGTTCCTTCTGAGGGCGGCGCTGCTCGAGGTGGGGTCGTGGCTTTATTCAATCAATCCATTTGGTGGGATTTTATTCGCGGCAATCGCGGTGAAAACCTGCGCCTGTTCCCGGCCAGCCTAACTTCCCCATCTCGCCAGGATGTGGTGGCCGTGTTTCAGATTCAGCGGCAGCCCACCGTGGAGCCGGTGGTGCGCGTTCTCAGCTTCGAGCACCAGGGGGGGTATAGCTTTCGTCTGCTCCACACGGCTGAGCCGATCCCAGGACGGTTGGTGGAGGCTCACCTGCGCACGGACATTACCTCCAGCCCACAGCCCAAGTTGGTGCTCCTCACCGAGCGAGGGGGCATCAGCCTGCTGCGCTCTGTCTTGGTCTTGGAACACCGGCCTGAGGGACTTGTGCCACTGCTGAGCGTGACGGATCTGAGCAATGCCAGCCTGCGGGTCAGCCCGCAAGGGATCCTGGTCATCTCAAGCCCGCCAGGTGCCAGCCGTGATTTGAGGGCTACCCTCTACCAATGGGAGGGGGATGGCTTTGTCCGTCGAGATCTATAAGTCCATCATCTGTTGTGACTGTTGTGAATCTGCCTGTCAATATCCATCTTTGTCAGCGAGGTCTCGCGCGGAGCGGATGTCCGTCTTGGCTATCGCTGCCCTTGCCAGCAAGCTGATACATTCACGCTGAACTCTCCTGAACATGGTTCAGGAAAGAAGCGATCGCATCCTGCCTATCTCTGTTCGCGTCAGCGGGACGGAGTCCAAACAGGAAGGCGGTATCCCGCAAAGCCCTGAGGAATACCCCCCGAGCGCTTTCCCCCTTCACTTCCCGGCAACCGTTGCGGTGGACTCAAGGATCAGGGGGAAACTTGGTCTACTATATCCCTCTCAATGACTTTTGCCAAACCGCCTAAAGCTCAGTAAATTCAGCAAAGTTCAGGGTTTTGGGGGTTAGAGGCATGCTCCCAAGCTGGGGGCTTGTCCCACCTGCCAAAGGAACAGACTCTCGGCCCCAAGGGGGTGAATGCTCCAGGGATCCAGGCCAGACCCAAACCACCCGTAGGGATCGACGGCAGCTGGTTGGCCCGAGTTGGTGTTGTCGAAGCGACGTACCTCGAAATGGAGATGGGGCCCGCTGGCACAGCCGCTATCTCCCGATAGGCCGATGATTTCTCCTGGGGCCACCACTTGCCCCTCCTGCACCCCGATTTGACTGAGGTGGGCGTAGAGGGTCTCCCAGCGGGGAAGTGCTCTCCCGCCTGTTCTCTCCCCCTCCGAAAGTTCTGGCTCGTGCAGAAGGCGCACCCGCAACCCCCTGACCAGCCGGCCCAAGCTGGGGCAAAAAAACTCCGGCTCCTCACGGGCCACGGTGACCCGACCGGCGGCAGCGGCCAGGATCGGGGTGCCCACCGGCATCTCCCAGTCATAACCGGCATGGCCATCGCTTTTGCCACACGGGTGCAGCGGGTCGGGGATCCAAACCTGGCCTTGCCCACTCACAAACCGTCTGTTGCCATCCCTCTCCCCCAAAGGCAAGTCATGGTCGAAGAGGTTGGTGACAGGAAATTCTCCAACAAAGGGCTTGTGCAAAAACGGCCACTGGGGCGGCGGCGGATCCCCATAAGCAGAACGATATTTTTCCAGCTCCAGCCGATAGTCTTCCAGATCCTGACGCTGGGCGGGATCTTCCGTGTGCTGCTGCAACAGATCCACCAGCTGCAGGGCCTGAAGCCAGTCCTGGCGCTCCACAGCACGAGCCAACTGGGCGTACACCCCCACCCGGGATCCCTGCGGCGAAGACGGGGAGGAGACCTGAGGAAAAACGGGCGATATGTTTACGAATTGATACAATAGACAGCAAAATATCAGCAGTGTCACCGTTAGCGGTGGTGACATCTCCGTCCAGAGGGCCATTCCAAGTAGGCCGGCCTGCAAACAAGCGGGCTTGTTCTTGGCTTTAGGCTCTCTCTTGGGGCCATCCGCTTTTTCCCTCAGCCGCCGTATGGGTTGCAAGGAGACAGAGCGGCTTCGCTTAACCACTCTTCGGGAGTTTCTCATGCGTTGGTTCTCGTCCTCTGGTGTTCTCGTCAGCCTGCCTTTCCATGGGCGAAGTGTTCTGCCCCTGTCTGGCTCGATTTGGCAGCGGCTGGAGGCCTTAGCTCTGGGTTTGCACATTCTGTCTTTGCTTTTTGGGTTGGCAGGGTTGCTCTGGGTTGTACCCCATCCTGAGTGGGTGGCCAGTTTGCCCCCCATTGGCATTCAAGCTTTCTCCTTGAGCATGGGCAATGGCGGCGTGGCCTACATGGTGTTCGGTGCGCTGGCGGCAGCTCTGATGGGATCCCGGCTGTTGGGGATGCGGCGCCTGTTGATGTTTTTGATCCCGGCGGTGGGCATTTCCTTGGGCAGTGAGCTGTTGGGTACCAGCACTGGGATCCCCTTTGGCAACTACGGCTACCTGAGTGGGCTGGGCTACAAGATTGCCGGGTTGGTGCCTTTTACCATCCCTCTGTCTTGGTTTTATGTGGGGTTGTCGTCCTATTTGTTGGCGCGTGTGGCTCTGCAAACCCAGCGCCACTGGTTGATCCACTTCGAGGCCATCATGTTGGGGGCCCTGCTGCTCACCGCCTGGGACTTCGTGCTGGATCCGGCCATGACCCGCGGCTTGATCCCGTTTTGGACGTGGTTTCAGCCGGGGCCCTTCTTCGGTATGCCGCTGCAAAACTTCGGTGGTTGGATGCTGACTGGGGCTGCCTTCATGACGGTGGCCAATCTGCTGTGGGGCGAGGATCAACCCATCCTTGACCGCCGCCAGTTGGTGGGGCCGCTGGTGCTCTATGTAGCTAATTTTGCTTTTGCCCTGTTGATGAGCCTGGGCTCCGGCATTGTTGCGCCGGCGGGGCTGGGCCTGTTGTTGGGGTTGGGGCCCGCTTTGGGGTTGTGGTGGAGTGCAAAGACCCCATCCCGCTATTGCGAAAGGACTCCGTCCCGCTATCGCGATCAGCCTGAGCCGCCTTCCCATCCCCAAAAGGACTCTGTCCCGCTATTGCAAACGGTTGAGGGAGAGGCAGGTCAAGCCTGGGATACTTTGGAGGATCCCGGTTGGGTTGGCGCGAAATAAACTGGCCCTAACCTTTCCTCGGCGAGATCCCCCAGTTGTCCAGGCCATGAACTTCTGCAGCGACAATGTCACAGGCGCCTGTCCTGAGGTGATGGAAGCCCTGTTGGCCCTCAGGGGATCCGCCATGCCCTATGGAGGGGACGAATGCACAGCGCAGGTGCAAAGGCTGTTTGCCGAGATCTTCGAGCATGAAGTGGCAGTGTTTCCGGTGGCAACAGGATCTGCTGCCAATGCCCTGGCCCTTTCGGTGCTCACCCCGCCCTACGGGGCGATTTATTGCCATCCCGAGGCCCACATCAATCTGGACGAATGTGGAGCGCCAGAGCTGTTTACAGGTGGGGCCAAGTTGGTGGGGATCCCCGGAGAGCAAGGCCGTATTGACTGGGGCAACTTAAAAGCAGCCCTGGAGCGGGCGGGGTTTGGGGTGGTTCATCACGTGCAGCCTGCCTGCCTCAGCCTGACGCAAGCCACTGAGGCCGGCACCCTCTACTCCTTGGAGCAGCTTGGATCCCTGGCGGATTTGGCCCATCACTTTGGCCTTAAGGTGCATATGGATGGGGCCCGCTTTGCCAATGCCCTGGTTAGTTTGGGTTGCACCCCTGCCGAGATGACCTGGAAAGCGGGGGTGGATGTGCTGTCCTTTGGGGCCACCAAAAATGGAGCCTGGGCTGCGGAAGCGGTGGTGTTTTTTCATCCAAATCAGGTGGGCGATTTTGAGTTTCGCCGCAAGCGCAGTGGCCATCTGCTCTCGAAGATGCGCTTTTTGTCTGCCCAATTGCAGGCCTATCTCCAGGATGGGGTGTGGCTGCGCAATGCCCGCCATGCCAACGCAATGGCCCAGCAGTTGGCTCAGGGACTGGGATCCCTGCCGGGAGCCAGGTTGGTATATCCCACCGAGGCCAATGAGGTTTTTATCGAGCTGCCGGAGCCGGTTCTCCAGGCCCTAGAGGGAGCGGGGTTTCGGTTTTACCGCTGGCTGGGGGAAGGTCACCACTTAATCCGCCTGGTGACGGCTTTTAACACTTTGCCCGCAGATGTCGAGCGCTTCTGCCAGGTGGCTCAGCAAGCCAGCCGTTTGCAATAGGCGGACGGAGTCCTTGCAGCTGACCGGGGATCCCCCTGGCCAAAGGCCTGAGCATCCCAAGGGATCCCTGAAGGCTGTTCATCGGCTCGTCAATCCTTAAAGTGGGTGCTGTCGCGACTGGGCTTTTTCTCCAGGCAGGGCGAGGCGGAAGTCGATCCTGTTTTCTTCGAGTTGTCCCGTAGCAAACCAATCAGCAGACAGGCCACCCCGAGGTTGATGGCCACATCCGCCACGTTGAACACCGGAAAGCGGATCCAGATCAAATTGAAAAAGTCCACGACATAGCCGTTGACGAAGCGGTCGATGCCGTTCCCCACCGCTCCTGCCCACACCAAGCCATAGCCCGCCTGTTCCCAACGGCTCAGGATCCCGCCGCGAATGGCCAGCAGCGCCAACGCCAGCGCCACCCCCAGCGAGATCCACTTCAAGAGCTCTGCCGAATCTTCAAACAGGCTCCAAGCAGCGCCGGTATTCTCCACGTAGGTGAGGTGAAACACCCCTGGCCACAGCTCAATCTCTGGCCCCGGCAGCAGCCGTTCCACTGCCCAGTGCTTGGTCGCCTGATCCAAGATTACCCCCAGGATCCCGGCCAGCCAAAAGCCTTTGTTCTTCATGTCGTCTTGGCCTCAATCACGTCCACCGGCAAGAGCGCCCCGATGAGCACTTTTCCCATCCTGACATGCCGCTCTTCTGTCGGCTCATTGCACAGAAGCTCAAGGGCGGAGCTCTGGACTCGAAGTTGGGCCTGTAACGGGATCCAACACCGGTGAGTGGCCTCAGAAGCGATTGGCCGCTTCTGGCTTGAGAGGAGCAGCAAGAAAACCGTCCAGCTTAGGCAACTGGACGGGGATCCCCTGAGGGTGGACAGGATTGGCTACCGACCCTGCTGCTCCAGGGAGCGGCGCAATTCACTGGCCATCTGCATGAACTCTTGCGGGTTGCCCGCTTTGCCGTAGGAGGAGCGATCTTGAACCTTTTTGCCGCTGCCTTGGCGGGTGCGGGTGCTGAGCAAAGCGCTGGCCATTTCCATGAACTTGGCAGGATTTCCCTCGCTGCTGCCCCGCACGAGAGGGGCGCGTCCGGCACGAGTGACAGCCATAGATACCTCAATTTTCACAAATGAAATGCTTGTTACATTTTCTCACAAGGGCTCTGCGATCAACCAGGGCCAGCGTTTCCTTGCTGTTACAGCGACTCCGGCCAATGCTTGGGGATCCTTCTAAGCCGCAAACCTTGCCTGAGGTTGGAAAGAGCCATCAGCGAGTCGTGGTTTTCTCTTGAGTCCAATGATGGGTCAGCCAAATGGGGAGCACCGTCAGGCCGATCACCCCCAGGGCCACCACGCTGATCACCGGACGCTGCCGAGGCTTGGTGAGCTGGCTAAACACCCAGATCGGCAGGGTTTGCTGCTGGCCAGCGGTGAAGGTGGTGACGATGATTTCATCGAAAGACAGGGCAAACGCCAGCAGGGATCCCGCCAATAGGGCCGAGGCCAGTTCGGGCAGAAGGATGTACCGAAAGGTTTGCAGAGGATTGGCTCCCAAGTCGGCAGAAGCCTCTAGTTGAGAGCGTCCCATGCGGCGAAACCGGGCCAGCACGTTGTTGTACACCACCACCAGACAAAAGGTGGCATGGCCGATAACAATTGTCCAAAAGCTGAAAGGGATATGCAGCAAATGGATCGCCGAGCGCAAGGCGATCCCGGAGACAATGCCCGGCAAGGCGATGGGCAGCAACACCAAAAACGAGATCGTCTCGCGGCCAAAAAATCGGCTGCGATAGACTGCTGCTGCCGCCAGGGATCCCAGCACCACTGCCACTCCGGTAGCCAGCAAAGCCACCCGCAAAGACAAAAACAAGGCCCGCCAAATATCGGCCCGCCCCCAGGCCACGGCAAACCAATGCCAGGTCAGCCCCGGCAAAGGGAAGCGCAAGGTCGCCTCATCGGGGCTGAAGGCATAAAGGACGATCACCAGCAGAGGAAGATGGAGAAAGAGCAGCACCCCCAGCGAGAACAGGATCCAAAGCCATTGGCCGATGGGAAAAGGGCGAATCGGCATGGATGAGGGAGAATGCAGAGCTGGATGGGGAACAGTCTACAGGTAGAGAAATGGTCTGTGAAATAGCCTTGTAGGGAAGCAGCCTTTGGCAAGGACTTTAGATTGCTTGGCCGACTTTGGAGCTCCAGTCGAGCAGAGCATCCCAAACCCAGATTAAACTCGCAGCATGATCGCGTTTTTAAGCGGCCACCTTGTGGCCATCGAATGGGGAGAGCGCAGCAGCCTCACCGTTGAGGTGCAGGGGATCGGCTATCGCGTCAAGGCCCCAGGACGTTTTCTCAAGCAACTGCCCGCAGTGGGGGAGCCCGTCCGGGTGTTCACCCATTTGGTGGTGCGAGAGACCGAGCTGGTGTTGTACGGGTTTGGCTCGCCAGCCGAGCGGGACTTGTTTGTGGAACTCATCAAAGTCTCGGGGGTGGGGCCGGCTTTGGGCTTGGCCCTGCTGAATACCTTCGGCCTGCCGGAGCTGGTGCAGGCGGTGGTGACCGAAAATGTGCGCCTGCTCTCCCTCACGCCGGGGGTAGGTCATAAAACGGCCCAACGGCTGGCCCTGGAGCTGAAAACCAAGCTGGCCCACTGGCGACAGGGGATGGGGGTTGCGGATCAACCCTTGGCCGGGGGGCCGCCCATGCCTATCCGGGAAGAGGTGGAAATGGCCTTGCTGGCCCTGGGCTACAGCACTCAGGAAATTCAGGCTGCCTTGCAAGCTCTGCCCACTCACCCCCGCCCAACGGAAGACTGGCTGCGGGATGCCATCACCTACCTGAGCCAGCAGCCATGAAGCACCGCCGCATTGCCATTCTGGGTGGAACCTTCAACCCTGTGCACCATGGCCACTTGATCATGGCAGAACAAGCTCTTTGGCAGTTTGACCTGGATCAGGTGCTGTGGATGCCCGCCGGGGATCCCCCCCACAAGCCTCTGGCCCCTGGCGCCAGCAAAGCCGACCGCCTGGCCATGGTCAAGTTGGCCATTGCCGACCACGAGCGCTTCGCCTGCTCAGAGCTGGAGATCCGCCGTTCGGGGCGCTCCTACACCATCGAGACGCTGCGCACCCTTATCCAGGAGCAACCCAATACCCAGTGGTACTGGATCATCGGCGTGGATGCTCTGCGGGATCTGCCCCAGTGGTATCAAGCGGAAGAACTGGCCCGCCTCTGCCATTGGATCGTTGCCCCACGGGTGGATGCCGGCGATGCCGCCCAGGTGCTGCAGGCGGTAGCCGAAAAGTTGCCTATCCAAGCCCAAATCCTGGAAGCTCCCACCCTGACGCTCTCTTCCACCTACCTGCGACAGCAAATCCAAAAGGGAGGGTCTATCCGCTACCTGGTGCCCCCTGCCGTGGAGCACTATATCCGTCAGCACCGCCTCTATCTGCAGCCCTAAAGGAAAAAAGGGGGCGGATCCCCCCTCTAGAATCACCAAATTTTCGGGCTGGAGGCCCGCACCATAGCCGCAGGCTTGGTGTCGAGAGGAAAGCCCTCCTCCATATAGGTTTGCTGGTCAAAAGTCTGGATGAACTACAATAAGCCCATGAGCCAGACTATCTCTGTACGTTGCAAGCTGATAGTCCCACAAGAGTTGCGTCAAGAAATTGACCGCACTTTGCAGGGCTTTGCGAATGCTTGCAACC
>Ga0308391_1000075_pt1 | contig 37011 bp, 32 predicted proteins | sample Hotspr20Samplet1_FD_202363 | JGI IMG/M metagenome (GOLD analysis project Ga0308391, IMG submission 202363) | Hot spring phototrophic mat microbial communities from Octopus Spring, Yellowstone National Park, Wyoming, United States - 20050623_t1 ... | reverse complement strand
GCGGACCGAAACTGCGAAGCGGGCGCGTGGCCGCCTCGGCTTCCTGTTGCGCTCCGGTGCAACACCAGACGATGCCGCACATCTTCCGAAGGTGCAAGTGCTCGGGAAACATCGGCGCCGGCGGCACCACCAGAAACGCGAAAAAGCCATTGACGTCCTCCGGCGCTTGCGGGAGAAAATCCCGATAGAGCCGCAGCACGTCCGCCGCCTGATCGAGCTCCCACAGCGTGGGCCCGCCATAGATCATCTTGACCGGATGCGCCCGGAACAGGAATGACGTCACGACGCCGAAGTTGCCGCCTCCGCCGCGCAGCGCCCAGTACAGATCCGGGTTCTCCTACGCGCTCGCGGTCACGAAGCTGCCGTCGGCCAGAACCACGTCGGCCGCCAGCAGGTTGTCGATCGTCAGGCCGCACTTGCGCGTGAGGTGCCCGAGGCCTCCGCCGAGCGTCAGACCGCCCACGCCGGTGGTCGAAATGATGCCGGCCGGCGTCGCCAGCCCGAAAGCGTGCGTCGCGTGATCGACATCGCCCCACACGCACCCGCCTTGCACCTGGACCCTGCGTGCCCTCGGATCGACCCGGATGCCTTTCATCGGCGACAGGTCAATCACCAGGCCGTCGTCGCAAATGCCGAGACCGGCGGCGTTGTGCCCGCCCGAGCGGACGGCGAGCTTCATGCCGTGATCGCGCCCGAAGTTGACCGCCGCCATCACATCGGCGACGTCGGCGCATCGGGCGATCGCGGCCGGCCGCCGGTCGATCATGCCGTTGTAGACCCTGCGGGCCGCCTCGTAGCGCTCGTCGCCGGGCTCGATCAGCGGTCCCCGCAGACTCGTTTTCAAGGATTGGAAATCGGTGTTCGCCATCGTTCCCTTCCGCAGGTGGATTGAAATAGACGCCGCTTGTCCACCGCCCCAGATTTGGCAGGCCCGTCATCGACGGCTCCTCTCCGCCTGTCGCTCCGCAGCTGCGCCCGCGGAGCGGCCCTCCGGCATCGCCTAATCATACCCCCGCGCTTGACAAGCGGCGGCGGGGTGTGTAATTATTCAATATTGTGAATAAAAATTCAATCGCCGTGAGCCGGGGCGGCGCCCCGCCGCGGATCGCGGCGGGCAACCTCACGCAGGACCTGGACTTGTCGCAAGACGAGCTGCACGAGCTGCTGGCGCTCACGCGGGAGCTCAAGCGCTCGCCGCAGGCCTTCGGCCGGGCGCTGGCGGGCAAGTACGCCAGCATCTTGTTCGAGAAGCCTTCGCTGAGGACGCGGCTGACCTTCGAGCTGGCCTTCAAGCAGCTCGGGGGCGACTCGGTGACGAGCAACGGTCCGATCGGCGCGCGCGAGCCGCTCAAAGACGTGGCCCGCAACCTGGAGCGGTGGACGCACTGCATCGTGGCCCGGACCTTTTCCCAGCGGACGATCGACGAGCTGGCGCAGTGGGCATCCGTGCCGGTGATCAACGCGCTCAGCGATCTGTATCATCCCTGCCAGGCGCTGGCCGACGTGTTTACGCTGCTCGAGCAGTTCGGCGAGCTGCGCGGTTTGAAGCTGGCCTTCGTCGGCGACGGCAACAACGTGGCCCATTCGCTCATGCTCGATGCGCCGCGGCTGGGCATCGATTTCGCCATCGCGACTCCGCCGGGCTACGAGCCCAACGCCGAGATCGCCGCCGCGGCGGCGGGCCTGGCGGCTGTCGCCGGCACGCGACTCGAAGTGACCCACGAACCCGAGGAGGCGGTGCGCGGTGCGCAAGCCGTCTACACCGACGTTTGGGCGAGCATGGGTCAGGAGGCCGAAGCCGAACGGCGCCGGCGGGATTTTGCGCCCTATCAGGTGACGCCGGAGTTGCTGGCCAAGGCGGCGCCGGAGGCGGTCTTCATGCACTGCCTGCCGGCCAAACGCGGCGAGGAGACCGTCGACGAAGTGATCGAATCCTGCCGCTCGGTCGTCTTCGCCCAGGCCGAGAACCGCCTGCACACGCAGAAGGCGCTCTTGCTGATGCTGCTCGCCTGACGGCTTCGGCTACAATTCGAGTTTTATGAACAAACCCAAGAAGGTTGCGCTCGCTTACTCCGGCGGGCTGGACACATCGGTCATCATCCCCTGGCTCAAAGAGAACTACGGCTGCGAGGTGGTCGCCATCTGCGGCAACATCGGCCAGGGCGACGAAGAACTGGAAGGCCTGGAAGAGAAGGCCCGAAAAACCGGCGCCTCAGAAGTCTACATCGAGGACATGCGGGAGGAGTTCGCCACGGACTATCTCTGGCCGCTGGTGCGCTCCGGCGCAGTATATGAGCACAAGTACCTGCTCGGCACCTCGATTGCTCGGCCGTTGCTGGCCAAGCGACAGGTCGAGGTGGCGCTCGCCACCGGCTGCGACGCCCTGGCGCATGGGGCCACCGGCAAAGGCAACGATCAGGTCCGGTTCGAGCTGGCCTACAAGGCTCTGGCGCCGCATTTGACGGTGATTGCGCCCTGGCGCGAGTGGGACATCCGCTCCCGCGAGGACGCCCTGGAATACGCCGCGCGGCATAACGTCCCAGTCAGCGCCACCTCGCGCAAGATCTACAGCCGGGATCGCAACCTGTGGCACATCTCCCACGAAGGGGGCCCGCTCGAAGACCCGGCCAACCCGGCGCCGGAGGACGTCTGGATGATCACGCGCCACCCCAACGACGCCCCGGACACACCGGCGCGCGTCACCATCGGCTTCGAGGCGGGCACGCCGGTCTCGGTCGACGGCTGCCGCCTGAGCGGCGCGGCGCTGATCGAGACCCTGAACCGCATCGGCGGCGAGCACGGCGTCGGCCGGGTCGATCTGGTCGAGAACCGTTTTGTCGGCATGAAGAGCCGCGGCTGCTACGAGACGCCCGGCGGCACGCTGATCCTCACGGCCCTGCGCGAGCTCGAGTCGCTCACGCTCGACCGCGCCATGCTCCACTACAAGCAGAAGCTCGCCGTCGACTATGCCGAGCTGGTCTACAGCGGCCACTGGTTCACACCGCTCCGAGAAGCCCTCGACGCCTTTTTCAGCCGCATCGTTGAAGACACCACCGGCGAGGTGACGCTTGAGCTCTACAAGGGCAACGTGCAGCCGGTGGCGCGTCGTTCGCCGAACTCCTTGTACTCGCTCTCGATCGGCAGCTTCACCATGGGCGCCGACTACAATCAGCAGGATGCCCTCGGCTTCATCAACCTGATCGGGCTGCCGATCAAGATCCGGGCGCTCGCAAAGCAGGGCGGCCCGCAATGAAGCTCTGGGGAGGCCGCTTCGAGCTGGCGCCCTCGGAGGTGTTCGAGCGCTTCTCCGGTTCGCTCTCCTTTGACCGCCGCCTGCTCGAGGCCGATATTCGCGGCTCGCAAGCCTGGGCGCGCGCGCTCGAGCGTGCCGGCATCCTCACAGCAATCGAGCGCGAGCGGATCGTCACGGCCCTCGAGGAGATCCTGGCGGAGGCAGCCGAGCGGGACGTCTTCGCCGGGGCCGACGACGAGGACGTACATACTTTCGTGATCCGAAAGCTCGGCGAGCGGGCCGGGGATCTCGCGGCCAAGATCCACACCGGCCGCAGCCGCAACGAACAGGTTTCCACTGACGTGCGGCTGTGGCTGCGCGCTCGCATCGACGAGACGCTCGCCTTGCTAGCCGAGCTGATGGAAGCGCTCGTTGTCCACGGGCGGCGCTATCAGGGCGCCATCATCCCCGGCTACACGCACCTCCGGCGCGCCCAGCCGGTGCTGTGGCCGCACTATCTGCTCGCCTATTTCGAGATGTTCGCCCGCGACGCCGAACGGCTCCAGCAGACCCGCCGCCGCGCCAACCTGTTGCCGCTGGGCTCCGGGGCGCTGGCCGGCTCGGGCATTCCGATCGACCGCGAGGCGATTGCGCGCGAGCTCGGCTTCGAGGGCCTCACCCGGAACTCGATGGACGCGGCCGCCGACCGCGACTTTCTTCTCGACTTTCTCTATGCGGCGGCGCTCACGATGCTCCACCTCAGTCGGCTGGCCGAGGACTGGATTCTCTATTCAAGCGACGAGTTTGGATGGCTCGAACTCGCCGATTCGGTCACCAGCGGCTCGAGCCTCATGCCTCAGAAGAAGAATCCGGATTCGCTCGAGCTCATTCGCGGAAAGTGCGGCCGCGTCTTTGGCAGCCTCACGTCGCTGTTTGTAACCGTGAAGGGCCTGCCGATGACCTACAACCGCGACCTCCAGGAAGACAAGATCCCGCTGTTTCAGGCGGCCGATGAACTCCAAGCCAGCCTGAGGATGGCGCGCGTGGTGGTGGAGTCGGCGGTCCTCAAACCCGATCTGGCCCTGCGGGCGCTCGAGCAGAGCTGGGCCGTGGCCACCGACCTGGCTGAGGCGCTCGCTCGCGCCGGGGTTCCCTTCCATCACGCCCACCAGCTCGTCGGCAAGCTGGTGCTCGAGAGCCTCCGGAGCGGCAGGGCGCCCAGGGATTGGAGCGCCGAGGAGCTGGCCTCGTTCGCGCCGAAGTTCACCGCGGAGCTGGCCGCGCTGCTAGAGCCGGCGGCCGGACTCAGGACACGGGAGATCTTGGGCGGAACCGGACCGAACGCCGTCGCGGCGGCGCTCGACGCCGCTCAGGAGCGCCTCGGCCGACTGCGGCGATGAACAAGGCGTTCCGCCAGGGCCAAATTCTCAACCTCATCCGGCAGAAGCGGATCCGCACGCAACAGGAGCTGGCGCGCGAACTCGCCCGGCTCGGCATCCGAACGACGCAAGTGACTCTTTCGCGCGACATCCGCGAACTCGGCCTGGTGAAAACCTCCGAGGGTTACCGCCAGGTCGAGGCTACTGCCCGGTCCAAGGGGCCGCTGTTTGCCACGGTCGCCGCGGAGTTTCTTTTGGAGGTCCGTGCGGCCCGCAATCTCATCGTGCTCAAGACTTCGCCCGGCAACGCCAACACGGTGGCGGCCGCCCTGGACCGCGAGGACTGGCCCGAGGTGGTAGGCACGATCGCCGGCGACGATACCGTGCTCGTGGTGGCGCCCGACGAGGCGACCGCGGGGGCCTTGCGCGACAAGCTCGCCGGATTTCTTTGAACGCCTAACAGCACTTCGGGCGCTGATATTTGGCCCGCATGCGCTGCTCGGCGAAGCGGCGCCATTCCTCCGGCGTGTGGCGGCGTCCGCGCGAAGCCAAATGGCGCTGGTAGGCCCCCTCGTCGGCCAGCTCGCGCAGCAGCGCGAGGATCGCCTGTCCCAGACTTTTGAGCTGCTTCATATCTCCTCCGGAGAGAGCTTCGAGAGCACGAACGGCGCCTCGGTCAGGCGCGACTCACGCGTGCCGCGCAACAGACCGACCCACAGGCGTACCGAATCGAGCAGGATGGTCGTCACCAGCACCAGGAAGATCCCGCAGACGACGGCGTCAAGCCGGTTGTTGAAGATCACGGCGTGGGTTTCCGCGATGCGATGAGCCGGCACCAGCCCGGCCGCCAGGTCGGCTTCGAGCTTGGCCGCCTGGGCGAGAAAGCCCAGGCGCGGCGCCTCGGCGAAGATCTTCTGCCAGCCGGCGGTGAAGGTGACCGTCACCAGCCACAGCAGCGGCGCGACGGTGATCCACATGTAGCGGGCGCCGTGCATCTTGATCAGCACCGTCGTGGCCACGCACAGCGCCACGGCGGCCAGAAGCTGATTGGCGATGCCGAACAGCGGCCAAAGCGAGTTGATGCCGCCCAGCGGATCGAGCACCCCTTGCACCAGAAAATAGCCCCAGGCCAGCACCACGGCGGCGCTGGTCAGGATCACGCCGGGGATCCAGCTCGTGCGCCCGAGCGGCTTCCAGACGTGCCCCAGCAGGTCCTGGAGCATGAAACGGCCGACGCGCGTGCCGGCGTCCAGGATCGTCAGAATGAACAGGGCCTCGAACATGATCGCAAAGTGGTACCAGAAGCCGAGCAGCGCCCTGCTTGTGCCGCTGCTGGTGAAGATATGGGCCATGCCGAGGGCAAACGATGGGGCGCCGCCGGTGCGATGAAACAGCGTCTGCTCGCCGACATCCCGGGCCAGCTGCTCCATCTCGGCGACCGTAACCGGAAATCCCCAGCTCGAGATCGTCGCCACCGCCTCGGCCGGAGTTTCGCCCACGACGGCGGCAGGCGAGTTCACGGCAAAATAGACGCCGGGCTGAAGCACGCAGGCGCCGATCAGGGCCATGACGGCGACAAAGCTTTCGAGCAGCATCGAGCCGTAGCCCACCGGCAGCGCGTGGCGCTCCTTGGCGATCATTTTGGGCGTTGTGCCCGACGAGATCAAGGAGTGAAAGCCGGAGATGGCGCCGCAGGCGATGGTGATGAAGCAGAAGGGGAAGATCTTGCCGGCAAAGATCGGCCCTTCGCCGTCGACAAAGCGGGTGAAGGCGGGCAGCTCGAGCTCGGGTCGCACGAGCAGAATTCCGATGCCCATCATCAGAACCACGCCCAGCTTGACGAAGGTGCTCAGGTAGTCGCGCGGGGCCAGCAGCAGCCAGACCGGCAAGGCGCTGGCGAAGAAGCCGTAGATGATGATGGCGAACGCCAGCGCCATGCCGCTTAAGGTGAAGGCCGGGCCGAGCACGGGATGGGCCGCCACCCACTCGCCGCCGAAGATGCTGGCCACCACCAGGACGAAACCGATCAGGGAGATCTCCAGAACCTTGCCCGGACGCCAGTAGCGCAGGTAAAGCCCCATGAAGATGGCGATCGGCATGGTGGCGGCGATGGTGAAGGTTCCCCACGGGCTGCCCTTTAACGCGTTGACCACCACCAAGGCCACCACGGCCAACAGGATGATCATGATCAACAGCACGGTGAGCAGAGCTGTCAGGCCTCCGAGGCGACCGATCTCCTCGCGCGCCATCTGCCCAAGCGACTTGCCGTCGCGGCGCATCGAGCAGAACAGGATGACGAAATCCTGAATGGCGCCGCCGAGCACCGCCCCGACCACGATCCAGAGCATGCCGGGCAGATAGCCGAACTGGGCCGCCAGCGTCGGCCCGACCAGCGGCCCGGGACCGGCGATGGCGGCGAAATGGTGCCCGAAGAGGATCCACTTATTGGTCGGCTCGAAGTCCAGTCCGTTGCGCAGCCGCTCGGCCGGCGTGGCTCGGTCGTTGTCCAGGGCCATCACCTTGGCGGCAATCCAGGAGGCATAGAAGCGATACCCGACCAGATAGATCGACACGGCGGCGATCACCAGCCAGAAGCTGTTGACCGGCTCGCCGCGCTCGATGGCGATGCCAGCGAAAGCGAAGGCGCCGAGCAGGGCGAGCGCCGCCCAGAACAAGCGTGTCAGGAGTTTGCGCATCGGGAAGATTTTAACAAGGCAGGCGGAAGTAGCCGAGGCTGTGGCGCTTGGGGCAGGCGGTGCTGTGGCACGATCTGGCAAGGGGACTTGACAATAGAAGACTAAAGTTTGATAATAAAATTGTGCTAAGGATGAGGCGCTGGTCCCGAGCCCCTTAAAGCCAGCCGCCCATCCCCAAAGCTTCGCAAAGGAGGATTTTACCTAAGATGAGCAAAATCATTGGTATAGACCTGGGTACCACCAACTCCGTCGTCGCCGTCATGGAGGGTGGCCAGCCGGTCGTTATACCAAATCAGGAGGGCGGCCGGACCACCCCATCGGTCGTCGCCTTCACCAAGAGTGGGGAGCGTCTGGTCGGCCAGGTCGCCAAGCGCCAGGCCATCACCAATCCGGAAAACACCGTCTACTCGATCAAGCGGTTCATGGGCCGGCGCCTGGAGGAGGTCCCGGAAGAGATCAAGATGGTCCCCTACAAGGTCGTCCGGGGCGACCATGGCGACGCCCGCGTGCTCATCCAGGGCAAGCTGTACTCGCCGCCCGAGATCTCCGCGATGATTCTCAGCAAGCTGAAGGACGCCGCCGAGGCCTACTTGGGCGAGAAGGTCACCCGCGCGGTGATCACCGTACCCGCGTACTTCAACGACTCGCAGCGGCAGGCCACCAAAGACGCGGGCCAGATCGCCGGCCTCGAGGTGATGCGAATTATCAATGAGCCGACCGCAGCCGCGCTCGCCTATGGTCTGGACAAGAAGAAAGATCAGACCATCGCCGTCTACGACTTTGGCGGCGGCACCTTCGACATCTCGATTCTGGAGGTCGGCGAAGGTGTCGTTGAGGTCAAATCCACCAACGGCGACACCCACCTGGGCGGCGACAACATCGATCAGCGCCTCATCGACTGGATTATCGACGAGTTCAAGAAGGAGCAGGGCATCGACCTGTCGCGCGACCAGATGGCGCTCCAGCGGCTCAAGGAGGCCGCCGAAAAGGCCAAGATCGAGCTGTCGACGCTGCTCGAAACCGAGATCAACCTGCCGTTCATCACCGCCGACGCCAGCGGCCCGAAGCATCTGGTGATGAAACTGACCCGGGCGCGCTTCGAGCAGATGGTCGAGGACATTCTCCAGCGCTCGGTCGGGCCGTGCAAGCAGGCGCTGGCCGACGCCGGCCTGACGCCCGGCCAGATCGACGAGGTCGTGCTGGTGGGCGGCTCCACGCGCATCCCGCGCGTGCAGCAGATTGTGCGGAACCTCTTCGGCAAGGAGCCGAACAAGAGCGTCAATCCGGACGAGGTGGTGGCCGTGGGCGCCGCCGTGCAGGGCGGCGTGCTCGGCGGGGAGGTCAAGGACGTGCTCCTGCTCGACGTCACGCCGCTCTCGCTTGGCATCGAGACGCTGGGCGGCGTCTTTACCAAGCTGATCGAGCGCAACACCACGATTCCCACCCGCAAAAGCGAGATATTCTCCACGGCGGCCGACAACCAGACCTCGGTCGAGATCAAGGTCTACCAGGGCGAGCGGGCCATGGCGGCCGACAACCGGCTGCTCGGCGTCTTCCAGCTCGTGGGCATTCCGCCGGCGCCGCGCGGCGTACCGCAGATCGAGGTGACCTTCGACATCGACGCCAACGGCATCCTCAACGTCACCGCGCGCGATCGCGCCACCGGCAACGAGCAGAAGATCACCATCACCTCCTCGAGCGGCCTGAGCAAGGAGGAGGTCGAGAAGATGGCCCGGGACGCCGAACTGCACGCCGCCGAGGACCGCAAGCGCAAAGAGGAGATCGAGCTCAGGAACCAGGCCGACGCCATGGTCTACAACATCGAGAAGATGTTGCGCGAGCACCGCGACAAGATTACGGCCGCGGACGCTCGCCAGGTCGAAGAGGCGCTGGAGGAGACCAAGAAGGCCATCGCCTCCGGAGGCTCCGACAAGATCCGCTCGGCCATGGACCGGCTCACCAACGCCTCGCACAAGCTCGCGGAAGCGATGTACCGCGCCGCCGGGCAGCCCGGCGAGCAGGCCCGTGCCGGCGCCGAGCAGGCCGGAAAGAAGGACGAGAAGGATACAGTCGTCGATGCCGAGTTCGTCGACGTCGACGACGGCAAAAAGTCGTAGCTGACGCCCAAGAGGCGGCCGGCGGGCCGGTGCGGCCGCTCGAGCCCGGTCCGGCCCGCCTGCTGACGTACTCATGGCCCGGGACTACTACGAGACGCTCGGCGTCAAACGCAACGCCTCGGCCGAGGAGATCCGGAAGGCGTACCGCCGCCTGGCGCGCAAGTACCATCCGGATCTCAACCCCGGCGACAAAGCCGCCGAGGAGCGCTTCAAGCAGATTCAGGAAGCCTACGACGTACTGAGCGACGCCAGAAAGCGCGAGATGTACGACCGTTTCGGCTTCTATTCGGAACGGGTTCACCCCTCCGAGGGCGGCGGCCCGTTCGAGACCGGGCGCGGCACAGGCTTCGACTTCAGCGGCTTCGATTTCTCCGACTTTCTGTCGCGCGCGGGCGGCCGCGCGCAGGCCGGAGGCTTCGCCTCGAGCTTCGGCGAAATCTTCAACCAGTTTTTCGGTCGCAGCACGAAACGGCAGCCGCGGCAGGCGCCGGAGAAAGGCGCGGATCTGGAATATGCCCTGAACGTGGATTTCTGGCAGGCCATCCGCGGCACGCAGGTCCGCCTGAAGATCAACCGCCACGAGGCCTGCGCGGCCTGCGGCGGCACGGGGTCGATCGGCGGCAGCCGGATGGTCTGTCCGGAGTGCAACGGCTCGGGCAGCGTCTCCCAGATGGCCGGCGCCATGCGTTTCAGCCTCACCTGTCCCCGCTGCGAGGGTCAGGGCTTCCTTCGCAACGCCTGCCCGGTCTGCCACGGCGACGGCCGTACGGTCCAGACGGAGGAGGTCGAGGTCCGGATTCCGGCCGGCGTCAAAAGCGGCGACCGGCTGCGCGTCGCCGGCAAGGGCAATGCGGGAGTCATGGGCGGCCCGCCGGGTGATCTCTATATCACCGTCCGGGTCGAGCCGCATCCCTTCTTCGAGCGCGAGGGCGACGACATCAAGATCAAGATCCCTGTCACCGTCTGGGAGGCGGCGCTCGGCGCCAAGATCGAGGTGCCGACCATCGATGGGCGCGCCTTGCTGAAGATCCCGCAAGGCACGCAGAACGGCCAGAAGTTCCGCCTGCGCGAGAAAGGCGTCTTCAACAGCCGGAAAGGAGTTCGGGGCGATCAGATCGTCGAAGTCGAGGTGCTCGCGCCTTCACCGCGCGACGAGCGCACCCGCTCGCTGTTACGCGAGCTGGCTGAGTTGCACACGGAAGACCCCCGGGCTGAGATCTGGACCAAGGTGTAAGCCATGGCCAAGCCGAGAAAGAAAGCTGCCTACATGATCTCCGCAGTGGCGCAGGAGTACGGCATCCACCCGCAAACGCTTCGCCTCTACGAACGTGAGGGTCTGCTCAAGCCGTCCCGAAGCGAAGGCAACACGCGCCTTTATACGGACGAGGATCTCGAGCGGCTCGAGATGATCCTGAAGCTGACACGGGAGATGGGCGTCAACCTCGCCGGCGTCGAGATCATTCTCAACATGCGGGAAAAGATGGAGGCGATGCAGCGGCAGTTTGAGGAGTTCATCGCCACGCTCAACCGCGAATTGGCCAACCGGATCGTGGCTCAGAATCCCGGAGAGGAACACTCGCTCATCCCCGTCATTCAGGTGCCCCAGTTTGACACGGACTTCGAACCGAAGAAGAAGACTCGCCCGTAGCATCAGGCGCGGCGGCTGATATAGGTGGCGTGCCGCCCCGGTGCGATCTCCTCGGAATGAACCAGGCAGCCGGCTCGCCGAAACGTTTCAAGCAACGGCTCGGGCCGGAACGAGCTGACTAGTTCGACGATCTCGCCCGGCTCCAGCGAGCTCACGCTCCGGCGGATCCTTCCAATCGGGTGCTCGCCGGCCGCCAGCATGGCGTCGGCGTCGAATCGGCTGCGGATCTTCTCCGGGCGAAGCCAGTCCGGTGCGGCCGCCTCCGGCGGCGTCTCCTCCCCAAAGCACGTCTCGGGTCCGCTCTGGCCGGCGGCCTGGCGGAGGCGGCGCACCAGATCGCGCACGCTGAAGCCCCCGATGCGGGCGGCCTGCTCGAGCGTCGCCACGCGCGCCACGGTCCGCCGCAGGATCGGGTTCTTGAGCTTGGCGAAAGCCGGCGCGCACTCTATCAGCGTCGACTCGAGCTCCGGGTAGGCCTCAAGCAGCGCGCTCACCTTGGTTTCCGGATTGATCGGCAGGCTCATGCCGCCTCCCCGACGGGCGCCTCGTCGTACTGGGGCAAGCGCCGCTCCCCTTCAAGCTTGCGGATGCGCGTCACATCCTGGGTGACCTCGAGCGTGCCCAGATAGCGCCGCTCGCGATCCCGCACGGCGAAATAGCGAATATGAACGAAGCGGCCGCGAAAGTCGATCCAGAATTCGGCCACATCGTGCCGGCCCTCGCGAAAGTCGCTGAGAATGCGATCCACGACTGCGACACTGCGCGGCGGGTGACAATGCTGCACCTTTCTGCCAAGCACCGCCTTGCTGCGCGCAAAGATCCGCTGGGGACCCTCGGAGAAAAACGCCACGCGGTCCTCGGCATCGACGAAGGTCAGGTCGACCGGTAAGGTGGAGAAGATCGCCGTCAACTGCTCGAGCGAGAGCGTCCCCGTGGGCATTTCGATTCCCTCGGAGACGGGGACTTTCAGACCCTCCCGCAGGACCGATTCCGGCGGCCGGTAACCTTGGCGGGGCTCGACCAGACACCAGCCGTAACGGGGCGAGGCCAGCCAGATCTCGCCCCAGTCCTCCTCGGTGAAGGTGTCCTGGCAGAGCGGCAGGAAGATGGCCTCCTCTTTGTAGATCATCTCCTCGACCGCCGCCAGTGCCGTCGCGCCGAGGGTGGCGGCAACCAGCTTCCATTCCCCCGCCGTCGCCTCCGGCACCTCGAGCGCCTGGCCGAGCTCCTTGAGAAGAGCCCGCACCTCGTCGTCCTTGCCCCACATCACTTTGCAGGGACCGGTGATGCCGTGCCGCTCCAGGCGAGAGAAGAACACATGCTCCTTGCGCTGGTAGTGCTTGTCGAGGTCCATCAGATCGTTGAGCGCCTGTCGCCAGGCCAGCACCAACGCGCCGGCATCGGCGTCATCCTCAAGCGCCTGGAGCTTGGCAAGGATCTCGCGCATTCGGGCCACGACGACGCGGACGGCGTCGTTCTCGCGCCGAAAGGTGTCCACCGGGTGGCCGGGCGGAAAGACGCGCTCCGGCAGCTTCACCAGCACCTCACGGGTGACCTGGGAATGCAGGTCGCACATCGACTGGATCTCCTCGACCGGCATGCCCTCGGCCATCAGCTCCTGTTCCATGGCCACGATCTCCGAGGCGTCAACCTCGCGAACCAGCTCGCGCAGCCGACCCCGGACCTCGTCGGGAGACCCGCCGGCATGCAGGTGCTGGATGATCTGCTTCAGCGTGCGGATCCGGTGAGCCCGATTGTCGATCAACTCGCTCATCTCTGGCTCCTTACCGCCAGCCTAAGCCGGGGAGGCGTGCCGCCACCATGACTTTGGTCACATCGTTTATCTCCCCGCGCCAAGGATGGACGGCGAGTTGCGTCAAGCTGGCCCGCACCGGCGAATTGAGACAACGCGCGCGAGCTGCGGTCCATTCATCCGAGCTGCCGCCTCTGCCCGCGGCAATGCGGCGTCAACCGGCGGCGCGGCCACACCGGGGTTTGCAGCTCGACCGCTCGAGCCAAGCTCGTCTCCTTCGATCGCCGTTTCGCCGAGGGCCGACGTCGTGCTGCACCCCCAAGAGATCGGTTGCCACTGCATCGATTTGGTGACGCCCACACACCTTGTCCCGAACGTCGTCAGTGCGCTGGAGATCGCCACGGAACTCTCCTCCGGGGAAGGGACTATCCGGAGCGTGCAGGAGAAGTGATCAAGGAGATGCGCCGCCAAGTGGGAGACCTCGTGGTGCGAGTGGGCGCGTGCGGCGGGGCTCAAACGACTCTACACGAGCTAGCTCGCCCGGGGCGGATGCGCAGTCGGCGGGAGGCGGGGACGGCGCCGAAGGTGCCTTAGTACTACTGAGTCATAAACGTCTCGCCCCACAAAAAGGGCAGCATGGCAGCTGCCGGATCAGCCAGGCAGTGAGGGCGCTCCGGATGCTGGCTATGGAGTCCGCCTCAAATCGCCGCTCCTGTCGGCGCGCCGCCCCGCGGCCGGTAGTCCGCCGGCAGCTCCGCTGCTGCCAGCTTGAGGCTCCCCGCACGCGCCGAGGGGGGAAAAGGCTCCTCTCGGCCACCAGGAACCCATAGGCCGCAACGCACAGCGTCGCGTGATGGTGAAACCCTCGCCACGAGCGGCCTTCAAAATGCCCCAGCCCCAGCTCCTGCTTCAGCTCCAGATAGTCCCGCTCCACAATCCAGCGATGCCTGGCCAGCCGCACCAGCTCTTCGAGCGTCGTCTCCAGCGGCAGGTTCGACAGCCAGTATTTGGCCGGCTCGGCCGCCCCGCGCGGCCACTCCGCCAACAGCCAGAGCTCCGGGTGCGGCTCGGCACGTCAGTAATCCCGATGCAGCGCCGTCTGGCCCATCTCCATGACCGGCTCGCGCGCCGCAATGGGCCGATGATCCTTGCTGCGCCGCAGCAGCTTCGGGGGCCTGCCCGTGCGGCCTCGCGCCTTCGGCGGCAACGGCGCCTCGCCGGGCCGCCAAACGCTCACGCTGCCCTGCACGCCGACCACGTCCTGCAGCCCCATATCCGCCAGCCGCTCGCGAAACCGCGTGTCCGAGCCGTAGCCGGCATCGGCCAACACCACGCCGGCACGCCGCCGCCGCGCCCGGTCCTCGGCCCATTCCCGCGGCAGGTACAACCGATAGGCCACCGGCAGGCTGGCCTCCCAGGTGGCGAGCGACAGCGTCACCGCCACCTGGCAGTTCTCCTGCTTGCCCAGCTGCCCGCAGTACTGCCGCGCCACGCCAACCGAGCATTTGCCCTTCTTCGGGATGCCGGTGTCATCGACGATCCAGGCCACGACGGGCTGCCGGCGGGTCATGGCCGGCAGCAGCTGTCGCACGACGGCGGCCCGCACGGCCTCGTCGCTCCACGGCGCCGTGCTCACCAGGTGCTGAAGCGATTGCCGGGCCGCCTGGAGGCGATCCGGGTGGAGCCGGGCGGACATGGGTTCAATCGAGTTGCGTTCGCCCGGCAGCAGCAGGCCGCGGCAGTAGTCCTTCAGGGGTTGCTGTCGGTCCCGGTGCCCCGCGGCTTTGGCCAAGCCCTCCAGATAAGCCGCCAAGCGCTGTTCCTGCCGGCTTGGCCGCGGAGGGGGGGCTCGACCGAAACAATTCTACCACAAATTGTTATTTTTATGCCCCAGTAGTACCAGCCTCGCCAGGGGAGCAGGTATCTCGTGACCGGCCCGCCGCCTCGCTTGACGCCTTTGCCATCAAGCTCGTGGGGGCGGAGTTCCCGGCGCAGTCAGAAGGCTCATGACTGCCGCCGCGGCTCGAAGCTGGTATAATCCGCACGGGTACGGGCCGCGCAGAATGACGTTTTGGGGAAATGCGGCGAAGCTCGCCGCGCTGCTGGCGGCCGCGTGGGTGCTGCTTGCCGCCTATGGGTCGCTGCGATGGCGACAGAAGACGCTCGCGATACGAGCGCGGCTCTCCCCAAACGCGGGGGCAGCCGGCGCCCGAACCGTCGATTTCGGCAGGCTGGGCGAACTCCCCCCGCCCGTTCAGCGCTACCTCCGCAAGGTGCTCGTCGAGGGCGCACCGATGATCGCAGCCGTGCGCCTGAAGCAGGATGGCGAATTCAACATGAGCGAGCGGGGAGAACGATGGGCGCGCTTCTCGTCGGATCAAGTGGTGACGATTCACCCTCCGGGTTTCGATTGGAATGCCAGGATGAGTCTTCTTCCCGGAGTGTCTGTGCGCGTCCATGATGCGTATGTCGCGGGGGGAGGGCGTTCTTCATGCCGCCGTGCTCGGGTTGTTTCCGCTGGTGAATTTTGAGGGAAAAGGCGAGATCGCGAAAGGGGAGCTCATGCGCTTCCTGGCCGAAGCAGCGTGGTATCCGACGGCGCTGCTCCCCGGTCAGGGCGTTCGCTGGACGGCCGTCAACGAGCAGGCGGCGCGCGCAGAGATCAACGATGGCGAGGTCTCAGCCGAATTGTTGTTCCGCTTCAACGCGGAGGATCTGATTCAGGCCGTCGAAACCGAGGCGCGGGGCCGCATGGTGAATCGGCAGATGGTGTCCAGCCCGTGGGCCGGCCGATTCTGGAATTACGAGAGGCGCGCCGGCATGCTGGTGCCGCTTCAGGGTGAGGTGGCTTGGTTGTTCTCCGACGGCCCCCGACCTTATTGGCGCGGTCGCATGACCGAGATCAAGTACCGATTCACCGAGTGACGGCAGCGCGAACCCTGAGCGAGAGAGGCGATGTCCGGCAACCGAACCTATGGTCGCGCGGCAGCGGAAATGCGGCGCCGAATCATACGAGGGGCGCTTCCGCCGGGCGTGGCCTGGGACACGAGCCGTGGAAGCTGCTCGAGCGGTCGGCAGAGGCCCCAGGAGTCCGCCTCATTCTACTCACGACACGCACGCAGATGGAACCCGTTTTTGTTCGTGCTCACGGCGAAGAGGCAAGAGGCGACCGAGGCCAGGAACCTCCGAAGTTATGCCGCCCTCGCAGTCTTCGTCTCCGCGCGAGACCACAAAGCGGCTTGGGACGAGGTTTGTCCTGCTTATGAACCTATTGTAATTTGCGCCGCCGGCTCGACGACGTACTGATGTGAAAGGAAACCCCGCACGCCAGACGCGAGAAATCCGACCCGTTTGCCGCCAGAAATGTAAATAACCTCCAGGCCCGCAGGCCGCCCTGCATTGGTCGAAAACGTAGCGGCGCCCGGCCGCGGTTGGGAGGGAATTCGCACGGCCCTGTGTAACCTTGGATGGCCAGTCGATCGTTACTTCTTAATAGGGAGGAGCGGAGCGGACAAAAATCCGCTCAGAGTGAGACACCATGCGAGTGCATGCGGCAGCTCCTGTTGTGTTTGCTCTGCTTCTGCCGGCAGCGTCGATGGCGCAGCGAGCGCACCTGCGCCCTGCGCCGGAGGCCGTCATTCTTTCCGAAGTCGACGGTAACAGCCCGTTGCTTTGGCAGCGTGGGCGCCTGACATTTTTCACCTCCACGGGGCGGCCGGTCATGGCGGAGGGATCCGACGTCTTTTCGTTAAGCGATCCGGTTCCGGTGGAGGTGAGAGGCTCAGACGGGCGATACGTCTGGATCGAGAGCGTGTGGATGGACCGGGATGGGACCGTCCTGGGTTGGTATCACGAGGAGCCGCAAGGGCTGTGCCCGGGAACGGGCCTGACGGCGCCTCAAATCGGCGCCCTCGTTTCCTATGACGGCGGGCGGACATTCGCCGACTTGGGCGTCATTCTGACCTCCGGCGCGCCGGTGGATTGCCGGGCCAAGAACCACTTCTTCGGCGGCGGAAACGGCGACTTTTCGGTCGTTCTGGATGAAGCCGGCGGCTACTTCTATTTCTTGTTCACCCATTACGGGGGCGACCTCTCCGAGCAAGGTGTGGCGGCGGCGAGGCTGCCATTCGAGGCCCGTTATAACCCGCGAGGCGCTGTTTACAAATACTTCGCGGGCGAATGGAGGGAGCCGGGCCTTGGCGGCAGGCTCACCCCGGTCTTTGCAGCCAAACAGGCCTGGCAGCGAGCGGATCCGGACTCCTTCTGGGGACCGGCGCTGCACTGGAACACCTATCTGGAGCGGTGGGTCGTACTGATGAACCGCGCCTGCTGCGAACCGGAATGGCGGCAGGAAGGCATTTACATCAGCTACAATCCCGACCTGGCCCGGCCCGAATTGCGGTCGCAGCCGCAGCGGATCCTGGCCGGCCATGAGATCGGCTACCGCCCGGGCTTTTATCCCCAAGTGGTCGGACTCGGCGAGGGTGAGACCGATACCGTGGTGGGCCGAATCGGGCGCTTGTACGTGCACGGGCGATCCCGGTGGGAAATTGTGTTCCAGCGTATCGGCGAGTATCAGGACGATCCTGTCGAGCCGCCGCCGGGAGCGGTCCGTCCGGAGATGCCCGTTGGTTGGAGCGACGCCGACGTCGGGGCCGGCCTTGCCCGACAATGAAAGCCTGAAGTATCATTCGGGCGTAAAGGCATCATGAACCGCCGCCGTTTCCTCGCTTGCAGCCTGGGAGCATCCGCCGCGCCGGCGATTCAGGTCGACTCTCGCGCGAAATACCGCACCGCACTGATCGGTTCCGGCTGGTGGGGCACGAACATCCTCCGCGAGGCGATTCGCTCGGGTGCCTGCCAGACCGTCGCGCTATGCGACGTCGATGAAAACCAGCTCAAGACGGCGCAAGCAGAAGTCAACAAGCTCACCTCCGACCAGCCCAAGCTCTACCGGGACTACCGCGAGCTGCTGGCCAAGGAGAACGTCCACATCGCCATCGTCGCCACGCCCGATCACTGGCACGCGTTGAACACCCTCGCCGCCATCGAGGCCGGAGCTCACGTGTTCGTGGAAAAGCCGATCGGGCACACGATCCTGGAGGGGCGCGCCATGGTCAACGCGGCGCGCGCGGCCAGGCGCGTCGTCCAGGTCGGCACGCACCGGCGCGTTTCGCCGCACAACATTTCGGCCATGAAGTTCCTCAAATCCGGCCGCGTCGGGACGATCGGCATGGTCCGGGCCTTTGTGCATTCCGCCGGCGGACCCGGCGAACGGACGCCCGACAGCGAGCCGCCGCCCGGGTTGGACTGGGACCTCTGGTGCGGGCCGGCGCCTCTGCGGCCGTTCAACAAAGCGATTCATCCGCGCGGCTTCCGCCAGTTCCTCGATTATGCCAACGGCACCCTCGGTGATTGGGGCATCCATTGGTTTGATCAGATCCTCTGGTGGACCGAAGAAAGATATCCCAAACGCATCTTCTCCACCGGCGGCCGTTTCGTACGCCAGGACGTCTCGGACGCGCCCGACACGCAGATTGCCGTCTACGAATTCGAGACGTTTCGATTGAGCTGGGAGCATCGCCATTACGCGGGTAACAACGCGGAGAAGACGCCAATCGGCTGTTATTTCTACGGCACCAACGGCACCTTGCATCTGGGCTGGCGGGACGGCTGGACCTTCTATCCCGCCAAGAGCAATGAGCCGCCGGTGCACGAGGATGCCCGGCTGAATCAGCCCGACGACCAAAACATCGCCGAGCTGTTCGCCGACTTTCTAGAGGCGATCCGCACCAACCGGCGGCCGGTCTCCGACATCGAAAATGGACACCTGGCCACCAACCTGTCGCTGCTCGGGATGATCTCCTACCGGCTGGGCCGCAGCCTGGTCTGGGACGGCGAGCGGGAGCGCTTCGTCGGCGACCCGGACGCCAATGCCTTGCTCAGCCGGCCCTACCGCGCTCCCTGGCGATATCCGGCGGTCTGAGCCGCGGCGGCTCAGCGGTAGAGCCCCCGGAGCTGGTTGAATCGCACCCGGAGAAGATCCAGAAACATCTCGACGCTATCCCGCCACAACTTGACCTTGGTGCCCTCGACGTGATCCCAGCGCACGGGAACCTCCACCACGCGGAAGCCCAGCTTGCGTGCAATGAACAGCGCCTCGACGTCAAAGCCAAAGCCCTCCAGGCGCACGCGGCGAAACACCTCGCGGGCGGCGCGCGCCGAGAACAGCTTGAAGCCGCACTGCGTGTCCCAGAACGGCAGGCCTACCAGCAGCCGCACCATCAAATTGAAGACGCGGCCGGCCTGCTCGCGAAACAGCGACTGGTGGACGCCGATCAGGGACCGGTCCAAAGCGCGCGAGCCGATGATGACATCCGCTTGATGCTCGCGCGCTGCCTCGAAGAGCTTCTCGAGCTCGGTAATCGGCGCTGAGAGGTCCGCATCGGTGAACAGCACCCAGTCTCCCTCGGCGCGCAGCATCCCATGGCGTACGGAAAACCCTTTCCCGCGGTTGCCCGGGTTCACGAGCACATGCACCTCGGAATGCCTCTTGCTAAAGGCTTCGGCGATCGCGCGGGTTCCGTCGGTCGAGCCGTCGTCCACCACGAGGATCTCGAAACCCGACCAGCCGCCTCGAGCCAGATGCCCCAGCACGGCTTCGAGCGTCGCCGGCAGTCGCTCCTGTTCGTTGAAGGCGGGGATGACGACAGAGATGACAGCCAACCGGACAATTATATCCCCTGCTCGCTTGAGCGGGCAGTCTCGGCCGGTTTGATAAAGTATGGGATACCTGAGGCAGCCGGTTGTTGATCCGCGGGAGAACGTCAAGTGAAACCTGAGGCGCGCGAGATCCGCACGGTGACGCACGAACCGTTCGGCCTGCGGCGCCTGGTGGGTTTCTTAGGCGGAATCCTGTTGTTTCTCGTCGTTCTCACCATGCCTCCGCCCGCCGGCATGAGCCCGCAGGCGCAAAAGATGGCGGCCGTGGTGGCGCTGATGGCCGCCTGGTGGATCACCGAAGCCACGCACATCTCCGTGACGGCACTCATTCCCCTGGCGGCCTATCCGCTGCTCGGCATCATGCCGAGCACTGAAGTGGCGCCCCACTATGCCAACCATCTGATCTTTCTCTATGTCGGCGGCTTCGTCATTGCCCTGGCGATGGAGAAGTGGAACCTGCACCGGCGCGTCGCGCTGGCCACCATCGCCAAGGTCGGCACCCGGCCCCGCCGCCTCGTGCTCGGTTTCATGATCGCCACCGCGATGCTCTCGATGTGGGTCTCCAACACGGCCACCACCATGATGATGCTTCCCGTCGCCATGGCCGTCGTCCTCCAGATCGCCGAATCGGCGCGCATCGACGGCCGGCGCGACGAGGCCACCCCGGAGCGCGTCAAGATCGTCTTCGGCCGCGTTCTTTTGCTCGGCGTTGCCTACTCGGCCAGCATCGGCGGCATCGGAACGATTGTCGGCACGCCGACCAACGTCGCCTTCCTCGGCTTCGCCGCCGAGCGCTTTCCGCATCTGGAACCGATCAGCTTTCTGGACTGGTGCCTGGTAGCGGTGCCCGTGGTCGCCGTCTTTTTACCCCTCGCCTGGATCTATCTGTGCCGGTTCGGGGGCGAGGTGTCGCTCAGCCGCATCGAGTTCACCGCAACCGCAACTGTCATCGAGGAGGAACGGGCGAAACTGGGTCCGATGTCCTCGCCCGAAAAGACGGTGCTGGCGGTCTCGGCGGCGACGGCCTTGCTTTGGATCTTCCGCCAGCCGATCCAAATCGGAGAGGTCACCATTCCCGGCTGGTCGATGCTGTTTCCCGAAGCCCGCTTCCTGCACGACGCCACCGTCGCCGTGGTCGCCGCCGTCGTGCTCTGCCTGCTTCCGGTTAACCGCGCCGGGGGTATGGCGTGGCGGGGACGCTGGGAGCGTTTCATGATGGATTGGCGCACCATCGAGCAGGGCCTGCCGTGGGGCATCGTCTTCCTCTTTGGCGGCGGCTTCGCCCTGGCGGCGGGAATGGAGCAGAGCGGACTGGCCGCCTGGTTCGGCCAGGGTCTCGCCAACCTGGCGGGGACGCCCGTCTGGGTGATCTTTCCTGCTGCCTGTCTGCTGGCCGTCTTGCTCACCGAGATGACCTCGAACGTCGCCACCGTGCTGATGATTGCGCCCGTTCTGGCCGAGGCGGCCATCGAGTTCGGCGTGCATCCCTACCTGCTGCTGTTTCCGGCCACGCTGATGGCCTCTTTCGCTTTTATGCTCCCGGTGGCCACCCCGCCGAACGCCGTGGTCTTCTCGAGCGGCTGGATCACCGTCCCGGCGATGTTCAAAGCCGGAGTGGCGCTCGACGCGCTGGCGCTCGTCATTGTTCCCGCCATCGTCTACGTTCTCGGTTCGATGGTGTTTCAGTTCGGCTAGAATGGGCGCCATGGCGGCGTACCGGGACATTGCCCGGCGCTTGTGCGATGCGCTCCAGTTGGGCGTTCCGCCGGTGGCGATCGCCTTGCGGCAAGAAGTGCCGGCGGAGCTGAAACCGAATGCCTCCGCTGCGCCCCCCTCCGGCTGCGTCTTTTGGCAGCGGGCCACCGGGCAGACTCTGGTCACTTCGCCACGAGATCACCGCTTCTGCACCATCGGCATGTATACGCACAACCTCGAGATGACGCCGGCCGAGCAAGCCGACTTCAAGGACACGCTGGAGTTTTTCGCCGGCCTGGGCTATCTCGGTGCGGAGGAGCTCGCGGAAATTCCTACTTTGAAAGAGCGTCCCCACTATGTGGTCCATGCCCCGCTTGAGGTGACGCCGATCCCTCCCGACGTCGTTCTCTTGTTCGTCCAGCCCGGCCAGGCATTGATTCTCGCCGAGAGCTGTCAGGCGGCCGATCGGGGCGCGGTGCCCGTAATCGGAAGGCCCGCGTGCGCCCTGGTACCGATGGTGCGAAACAGCGGACGGGCCGCGGCGAGCTTGGGCTGCTGCGGCGCCAGAAGCTACGTCGATCTTCTAGCCCCCGGTATCGCCATCTGGGCGCTCGCGGGGCCGAGGCTCGACGAGTATACCGACCACATCGAGTCCCAGTGCCGCGCGCACTCCAAGCTCGTCCGGTTCCACCAGTTGCGCCGTCAGGATATCGAGGCAGGCCGCCGGCCCACCGTGAAGAGCTCGCTCGGCCGCTTGGGCTCCTGAGCCGAGGGCCTCAGCCCAGCGGCTCCGCGCCGGCGTAAACGCACTGCCTGCCGGCTTCGAACATGGCGATCACGTTCTCCGGGGGCACATCCGGCTGGATGTTATGCACCGCCGCCAGCACCCAGCCGCCGCGCGGCCCCATGATCTCGAACATGCGACGGACTTCGGCCGCCACCTCCTGCGGCGTACCGTGCGGCAGCAGCCGCTGGCTGTCGATGCCGCCCCAAAACGCGATCCGGTCGCCGAACTGGCGCTTGAGCCGCTCCGGCTCCATGTGACGGGCGCTGACCTGTACCGGGTTTAGCGCGTCGATGCCGATCTCGATGAAGTCGTCGATGTAGTGATAGACCGAGCCGCAGGTGTGGTAAAGAATCTTGGCGCCCGTGTAACGGCGGATGGTTTCGACGATCCGCTCTTGATACGGACGGATCAGCTTCCGGTACAGCGGCACGGAGCAAACCGGCCGGTCCTGAAGACCGATGTCGTCGCCCATGGCCACGATGTCGATGAGGTCGCCGAGCTCTTCGAGCGCGCGGCTGTTCATGGCGATGAGGTTCTCGAGCACCGCCTCCATCAGGCAGGCAAACAGCTCGTGGTCGCCCGCCAGGTCGCAGTACCAGTCTTCGAAACCGCGCAGATACTGCGTCTGATGCACCAGATGGAACCGCGCATTGAAGATCACCGCGTAGTCGGTGGTCTCGCGCAACCGCCTGGCGCGCTCGCGCAGACCGCGGAAGCGTCCCGGATCGGTCGGATCGGGCATCGGGTAGCGGGCGATGGTCTCGGCGGTGATCCGGCCGGCCAGGGGGCTCACCGCCACCTCGTAGTAATGGCAGCCTGGCGGCTGCACTCGCGTCACGCCCCACTCATCCTTCCACCGGCCGTCCGGGGCGAACTCCTCCCGGTTGCGGTCCGGCGCACCGAGCGAGACGGCGCGGGCGTCCACGTCGAGATGCTCGAGCACGCGCTCGTCCATCTCGTAAAGCTGCTGCATGCGGTCCATCAGCGGTCCGGTTTCGCCGAAACCGAGGTGGCGGCACAGGCGCTCATAGGCGTCCTTCACCATCCCGGTAAAACGCGCCGTACCGAGATCCATCGGCACGCGGTCAGGCTCGCGATGGTTGAGTGCGGCCAGCAGACGCTCGCGGTGGGTCATCATGGCGCTGTCCTATCCTCGCCTGATTGTATGCCACAGTCGCTGCGGCTCATGATAATCTGCGGCCTATGAGCGCACCGACTCGCCGCAGCCGTTTGGCCACGCCGGTCCTGCCCGCGGCCGCCGCTTCGCTCGGTTCCCAGCCTCCTCAGGCGCAGCAGATCGCCCGCCGCCACTCGATCGTCCGAACCCTGCCCACGCCGGATTTCTTCGAGGGCATGCTGCTGGGCAATGGCGATATCGGCGTCTGCCTGGTGGTCCGCCCCGATGCGATCGGACTGCATCTGGGAAAGCTCGACGTCTGGGACATCCGCGTCAGCGAGGACCACATCCGCCATGTGCTTCCCTTCGACAAGGTGCTCGAGCTGTGGCGGCAGGCGAGCGAACGGGCCAAGCGCGCCGGCAAGCCGGACGCCATATTCCTGGAAAACCACGATCCCGAGCTCGTCGAGTACGTCAAGAAGGTGCGCTCCTCCTACGCCAAGCCGTGGCCGCGGCCGTGGCCCTGCGGAACCTTGTGGCTGCACTGGGACTCGCGCCAGGTCGAGGTGCGCCGCCAGGAACTCGACATCTCCTCGGGCGTTTACTCGCTGCTCGTGGATTGGAACGACCTCCGCGGGCGGCGGAGCCTGCGCAGTCTGGAATGCTTTGTAAGCTGGAGCGAGGGCCACATTCTGCTGGCTGGCGACCTGCCTGTGGTCTCCGCCGCCTACTACCCGCACACCGATCCGGCCACGGGCATGCCGCTTGCCGAGCTCGAGACCGGCGCCCAAGAGTTCCTCTGCCACCAGCGCCTGCCGGCCACCGCACCGACCGATGAGAACCCGAAGCCCGGCCCGTCGCCCCAGGACCGCTCGTTCTGCCTTTCGGGGCGGCTCGCCGGAGGCTGGCACCGCCCGCCGGCGCCGCCCGAGGAGATCAAGCTCAAGAAAAGCGAATGGCTCCAGGCTGGAGACCTCGTCTCCGGCGACGTCGCGCCGGACCGCCTGCGCGCCTTCTTCCGGCGCGCGCCCCTCGGCGCCTGGCGCATCGATCTGGCGCTTGTTAGCTCACTCGATCACGCCAACCCGCGCGAGCACGCTCCTGGGCTCGCACGGCGACGGGCGGCGCAACCGGCGGCCGTGCTGCGCGAGGAGGGCGCGCGGGGCTGGGCCGAGTATTGGTCGCGCTCCTCCGTCGAGCTCGAGGACCGCGAGCTCGAGCGGATCTGGTACCACAACCAATACTTCCTCGCCTGCTGCCTCAAGGAGGGCAAGGTCGCCCCCGGCCTGTTTGGCAACTGGTCCATGGGCAACATCGGCACGGCCTGGCACGGCGATTACCACATGAACTACAACACGCAGCAAGTCTTCTGGGGCGTTCTTTCGAGCAACCACGTCGACCAGCACTTGCCTTACGTCAAGCTGGTGGAGAACTTGATGCCCATGGCGGAGTGGAACGCCCGCGTGCAGTTCGGCCTGCCCGGCGCTTATTTTCCCCACTCGGCGTATCCCGTGCCGAGCAACGTCAATCCCTACCCGGTGCCGCCCTGGGGCTATGAGATCTGCGAAACGCCTTGGACGGTGCAAAGCCTGTGGTGGCACTACCAGTACACGCTCGACGAGGACTACCTGCGGCGCGTCTATCCACTGATGCGCGCCGCCACCGACTTCCTGGTCGCCTATGTCAAGAAGGGCGAGGACGGCAAGTACCACATCATCCCGTCCGTATCTCCGGAGAATTGGGGATTGACGGTCGATTTTCGGCTCAATCGGGACTGTATCATCGACCTGGCGCTCACCGAGTTTTTGCTCGACGCCATGCTCGAGGCGTCGAAAATCCTGGGCCGCGACGAAGCGCTTCGGCCGCGCTGGGAGGAGATTCGGCGCAATCTCGCGCCCTATCCCGAAGGCGAAGGCCCCTACGGCCCGGTGTGGCTTGATGTCGTCGACGCACCGCAGGAATGGGTCTATAACGTCCCGGTCACCAGCTCACCGGTCTTTCCCGCCGAGCAGGTGGGCCTGGACCGCCGGCCGGAACTTCTCGACATCGCTCGCCGAACGGTCGCCACGATGCGCCTGGAGGGCGGCAACGACCTGGTCTGGCAGCCGCTCGTGCGGGCGAGACTGGGCATGCTTGACCTGGAGTGGTTCAAGCGCGAGGTGCGCTACTGCCTGATTCCGAACGGCGCCGCCAACGACCGCGTTCGCCAAATCGGCGGCCGCTACCGCGACTGGACCAACTTCGATTTCATGATGCGCATGGGCATCTGGACGGAGAACCTCGCGCTGCCGGCTGTCATTAACGAGTGTCTGCTTCAGAGCACTCACGGCGTGATTCGGCTATTTCCCAACACAACGAATCTCGGCCCGGCGCGCTTTCGCCACTTGCGCGCAAAAGGGGCCTTTCTGGTGAGCGCCGCCTGGGACGGCTACCAAGTGACCGAGGCCGAAATCCTCAGCGAGAAGGGAGCGCCGCTGCGCCTGGTGAGTCCCTGGCCGGAGCCGTTGGTGTTGACAGGCAACCGGGAGATTCCCATTCGGCTCGCCAACGGCATCCTGGAGTTCGCCACCGAGCCCGGCCGAACCTATCGGATCTTGCCGCGCCGGTAACTTTTTCTCAGACGGCCGCCGGAATGCCCAGGTCCGGCACGCGCAGCGGCGACATTACCAGCTCCGGCGCTTGCCGCTTCAGCAGCTCGAGGGCGATCTCGGCCCGGCGCACGCGCTCGCGCGACAGCGCGACGACAGTGTGCTCCAAATGCGTCCCGCTCGGATAGACATCCGGCGCATTGCGCAGGCCGAACTTCAAGTAGATCGGCGCGGCGACCCGCACCAGGTCCGCCGCCTCGTAATAGCGAATGAAGCCGCCGATGTTGTCCGGCGCCTCGACATAGAAGTCGATCACCGCGTCGATGGCCGCTCGGATCGAAGCCACCTGCGGCAGGGACAAATCCGAAGGGATGTTGATGGTGTCGGCGCCCAGATCCTCCAGGATCCGCGCGCTAGCCGGGTTGGCCGGCGCCATCATCACCGAGGTCTTGATGATGAGCTCCCTGGGCAAATCGCCCGCCTGGCGCATCTTTCCGATCACCTGAAGGACGCCGATATCGGAGACCAGCACGCTCCGGAGGCCGAGCTCGACCGCTCGCCTGAGGTCCTCGACGGCATACCGAAGCTGGTCGGCGCCGCGCAGGCTCAAGCCCAGCGTCCTGCCGGCGGCCGAGAAAGCCTGCGCCCCGACATCGAAGGTCGCCCTCGGCCCGATGAAGAGATTCACTTCGATGCCGTGTTCCCGGCCGATGGCGCACATCTCGGCTATTTCGGCCGCCGTCATCAGCATCATGCCGCTGCCCTGGCTGATGCGGTGGACCGGGACGTTGCGCCTTTCCGCCTCCGCCAGCGTCGCGCGCAACACCACCGGTCCCTCGGTGCTGGGGATCTCGATGCGGTATTGCCCGCCGTCGGGAAAGCGCTTCTTAGAAACGGGCAACGCGGCCGGATCGCGTGCCGGCCAGCCCAAAGCCTCGATCGCCTCCTCTACGGATCTCATCGTGATTCCTCCCTAAAGGCGCTTGAAGCCGCCGTATTGAACGTTTCCTCCAGGAGCTCATAGCCGCGGCGCGCGGTCTCGACCCAGAGAATTTCGGCTTGATGGCCTTTGAGCGCGAAGATCTGCCGCACCAGATCGCAGACTTGTTCGAAGCCGCGTTCATAGAAAACCAGGACCGAGGGCCCGGCGCCGCTCAGCGCACAGCCGAGCAGGCCGGGCGCCCGCAGCTTGAGAATCTCCTCCAGGCCGGGCACCAGGCCCGTGCGGTATGGCTGATGCAATCGGTCTTCGAGTGCGGTCGGGAAGGCGCTGGTGGATCCCTTGGCCAGCGCCGCCACCAGGAGCGCCGCCCGCTGCACGTTGAAGACGGCGTCCGTTCGGCTGTAGCAGTCCGGCAAGGCCCGCCGCGCCTGCTCGGTGGGCAAGCTGAAATCGGGTACGACGACGGCGACGCCGAAGCGGGCCGGCAACTCCAACCGGACGGCTCGCGCCACGCCGCCCGAGTCGATGGCGCTGGCGACAATCGAGCCGAGCACGCAGGCCGCCACGTTGTCCGGATGGCCCTCGATCCGGGCCGCTTCGTCTAAAATCCGCAACGGCTTCCAGCCCAAGCCGAGCAGCTTGTCGGCGATGACCACGCCGGCGGTGAGCGCCGCGGCGCTCGACCCCAGTCCTTTGCCGATCGGGATATCGTTGGCGATCTCCAGCTCGATCGGCGACAGCTCGGCATGAACATCTTCGGCCACGCGCAGCGCAGTTTGCCAGATCAGATTGTCCTCGCCCACCGAGATGCGATCCGCGTCGCGGCCGGTGGCCCGGATCCGGAGGCGCTCGCTTTTCTGGAAACGACACTCCAAGTACAGGCCGAGCGCCAGGCCGACCGCGTCGAAACCCGGGCCTAGATTGGCGCTCGAAGCCGGAACGCGGACTTTGAAAACCGGCGGCGTCGACGCCCTAGTCATTGAGCGTCACTTTACTCCCTTCGCGGCAGGAACGGTAGGCGGCCAGCACCAGCTCGAGCGCCCGGTAGCCCTCCTCGCCCGAAACGGCCGGCTTGTGGCCCGTGCGGATCGCTTCGCCGAAATCGCGGAACTGGCGCTCGAACGGCGTGAGCGGAATCGCCATGGGATCGGACGAGCCCGACAGCACCTCCTTGGCGAGCGGCGGCGGTTCGCCCTCGTAGTCCCGCACATCCCAGGCCGCCAGCTTGTCGCCGGCCAGGATCGCCGTTCCTTTGGTGCCGTGAATTTCGACCCGTTCCGTATAGCCGGGCCAAAAAGCGGTCGAAGCCTGGATGACGCCCTGCGCGCCGCTACGGAAGCGCACAAGCACGCTGATCGCGTCCTCGGACTCGATCTTGTGCATGCCGCCGAGCTGCCAGAGGGCGAAGACCTCCCGCACTGGTCCAATCAGCCAAAGCAAGAGGTCCACCTGGTGAATCGCCTGATTGATGAGCGCGCCTCCGCCTTCCACCGCCCAACTGCCCTTGATCGGGCGCGAATAATACTCCGGCGTGCGATACCACTTCACGTAAGCGTCGGCTTGGAGGATCTTGCCCAGCTTGCCGTCGGCGATCGCGCGCGAGACGAATAAGCTCGAGTCATCGAAGCGATGCTGGCTGACCACGCCGAGCGGGATGCCTGCGCTCGAGGCGGTTTCGATCATCTTCCGGGCCGTCTCCAGGTTCGTCGCGATCGGCTTTTGCACCTGGATCGGCTTCTTCACCCGGGCGCAAGCCTCGACCGGCTGGAGGCGAAAATCCGGAAAGGTGCAAACATCGACGAAATCCACCTCCGGGTGGGCGCAGACTTCCTCGTAGTTGGGCACAAATCGCGCGCCCCAGCGTTCGGCAAAGCGCCGGCCCTTTTCCTCGTTTCTGTTGGCGCAGACGGTGACCTGGTAGCCAATGTTGCGGTACGCCTCGGCGTGTTTGTTTGCAATGGCTCCGGTACCGATGATTCCGACTCGCACAACAAGGTCCTCCTCGAAAAATGCTCCGCCCCTGGCGCGGCCTCAGAGCGGCAGTCCGTGGTTGGCGCCGCAGATGAAGACCTCGATGCCGAGGTTTCGAAACACGCTGGCTTTGGCGGCCAGAGCCAGGTTGGCGCCTGCGGCGTTTGGAGCATAGGCCACCTGGATGTGGTTAGCCTTGTGCCGCGCCATCATCTGGTCGCGCGTGATCCCGTAGGTTACCGCATGCATGATCGGCCACTGCCGCGTCGTGATCGCCCAGCGGCGTTCGGTCTCCTCGCGCGGCAGCTCGACCACCTTCGCGCGACCCAAGTCCGCCTTCAGGCGCCCGTCTTCGATGAAGATGCGGCTCCAGACGATTTCGCCCGGCTTGCTGATGCCCTTGAGCGTGCCGCCGCCCGCAGGAAAGTACATCGGCGGCTGACGCTCGCTCACGGCCCCCTGATAGCCGCCTATGAAGTGCTGCGGCGGGGCCGCGCCGGAGATCTCGAACACCCAGACGAACTCTTCTACGCCGTTGACCGGATAGGGTTCGCCGTAGCGCACGTCGTGCAGTGTCGTCTCCGGGTCGAAGCCGAGCTTTCTCCAGACGCGGTTGGTGAGGAGCGCATCCAAGCCGGCGCACTCGTCCACTTCATTGAAATGCGGCAGCGCTTGCCCCTCGTAGAGGACGCGCCCGGTGACGGCGTGACGCACCGGAGGCCGGTCCACATTGTTCAACAAACCTTCAACCAGGTCTGAGGCCGGCGCCAGATCCTTCAATCCCTGCTGGTACTGAATGCCGATCGTGTCGCAGCCGAACTCGTCGGCCATGCGCACCGCGGCGATGTACATGCGGCACTGGTCCAGGATCTGAGCATCGGTGAGGTCGGTCTCATGGTTCGGTCCGGTGATGAACTTCATCCCTTTGGCGTCCAGCCAGGAGCGGACTTGGCGCGCCTCGGCGTCGGTGACCGCGAGCATCGCCGCATAGAGCGCCGACTGGCTCAGCCGCTCTTTGAAGACGCCGGTCGGGTGCAGAAGCTCATCCGGGATGATGGCGTTGTACATGCCCATGCATCCTTCATCGAAGACGCCCATGATCGCCTTCTCATGCAAAAGCTGCGTGGCCAGCTCTTCGCCGATCCGCTCGGCCTCCTCCGGCAGCCTTGTCGCGCCGAGAGCCTTCACGTGGCTGGTGTCGTGCGCCACGGGCTCGCCCGCAAGCCACTTGCGAAGGCCGTCGAGAAAGAACTCGTCGGTGAAATCCACGCTCCAGAGCGTGCTGTATCTCACTCCCGCCTTGGTGAGGGAGCCGTTGAGGTTGAGCATACCGACCAGCCCGGGCCATTGCCCGCTCCAGTTGGCTACCGTGAGGATGGGTCCTTTGTGGCTGTAGAGCCCGGGGAGAATGTGATGCGAGTACTGCCAAACCGCCTCGACGACTATGAGCGGCGCTTCCGGCGGAATGTTGCGGAAGACCTCGATGCCGTATCTCTGGCTGTCGATGAATCCGTGTTCTTTGACCGGGTCGACCGGGTGGCCCCGCCGCACCTCGCGGCCCAGGCGGCGCACAGCCGCCATGACCGCGGCCTCGGCCTGCTGCTGAGCCGGCCAGCAGACGCGGTTGGCGGAAAGTCTCAAATCTCCGTTGGCAATCAGGATGACCGCTTCCGGCATGTCCACTATTTAAGCACGGCTGCCGGCGAAGGGATGCCCCTGAGGCGGCGCGCTATAATCTCAAAGTGTCTGCTGACGGCCGAATTCGCCGTTCGGTCTGCGCTTTAGACTGTCCGGACGCTTGCGCCATCCTCGTCGAGCTCGAGGGCGGTCGCGCCGTCAAACTCCGCGGAGATCCTGCACATCCCATCACGCGCGGCTTCCTGTGCGCCAAGGTCACCCGATACCTCGAGCGCCAGTATTCGCCGGACCGACTGCTCTATCCGTTGCTGCGTACGGGCATCAAAGGCGAAGGGCGCTTCATGCGTATCTCCTGGGAGGCTGCCCTGGACCTCATCGCCGAACGTCTTGCGGAAATCAGCGGCTATTGGGGTCCCGAGGCGATTCTTCCCTATAGCTATGCGGGCACCATGGGCGTGCTGAACGGCTCGAGCATGGATCGGCGCTTTTTTCATCGCCTGGGCGCCTCCCGCCTGGATCGGACCATCTGCTCTGCGGCCGGCTCGGCGGCCCTCACCGCCTCGCAGGGCTACCGCTACGGGACCGACCCGGAACAGTTCCCCCAGGCGCGCCTGATTCTGGCCTGGGGCGCCAACATCCTGGCCACGAATGTCCATTTGTGGCCGTTCATCGTCGAGGCGCGCCGCCGCGGCGCGCGCTTCTATGTAATCGATCCCGTCCGAACGCGAACCGCGGAGCTGGCCGACAAACACTTCGCCATCCAGCCCGGCACCGACCTGGCGCTCGCCCTCGGCCTGATGCACGTCCTCATCGGCGAGGGACTCTACGATGCCGAATACGTGGCGCACCACTGCTCGGGCTTCGAGGAGCTGGCCGAGCTGGTGCAAGCCTATCCGCCGGAGCGCGCCGCCTCGCTCACCGGGCTTTCGGCAGAGGAGATCGTCAACCTGGCGCGTGAGTACGCCGCCCGGCGGCCTGCCGTGATTCGGCTGAACTACGGGATTCAGCGCACCGACTTCGGAGGCGCAGCGGTCCGCGCGATCGCCGCCCTCCCCGCCTTGACCGGCGCATGGTGCGAGCCGGGCGGTGGCCTGCTGCTCAGCACGACGCACGCTTTCCCTCTGGATCGTCAGGCGCTCGAGCGAGCCGACCTCGAGTTAGCCTCACCGCTGGGACGACCGGCGCGCTTGGTGAACATGTGCGAGCTGGGCAAGGCGCTCACTTCGCTCGAAAACCCTCCCGTCAAAGCGCTCGTGGTCTATAACTCGAATCCCGCGGCGGTCGCGCCCAACCAAAATCTTGTGCTCGAAGGCCTGCGTCGGCCTGACCTGTTCACCGTCGTCATCGAGCAATTTCAGACAGATACAGCCGACTACGCCGACGTGGTCCTGCCGGCGACCACTTTCCTCGAGCATACCGACCTGTACTACTCCTGGGGCCATTACTATCTGCAACTGGCGCGGCCCGTTCTCGATCCGCCGGGCGAGGCCAAGTCGAACTTCGAGATTTTCCGATTACTCGCCCGGCGCATGGGCTTCACCGAACCCTGTTTTGAGGAGAGCGAAGAGGACACGATCCGCGCCGCGCTCTCGAGCGGTCATCCCTTCCTAGAGGGAATCACCTTCGAGCGGCTCTGCCGTGAGCCCTGGGTCCGACTCCGTCTCGGCGAACCGTTTCTGCCCTTCGCTGCCGGAGGCTTCGCAACGCCCTCCGGCAAGTTCGAGTTCGGCGCGAATGAACTCGATTTTCGCCCGCCCGTCGAATCCCGCCGGGGAGACGAGGCGCTACGACGCCGCTATCCTCTCGAGCTGATTTCACTCAAATCCGCCGAGGGGCTCAACTCCAGCTTCGGCAATTGGCCCGAAGTCGACCGGGCCACCTCCGTGGTCCGGCTCAATCCGCAAGACGCCGCTGCCCGCCTCATCCGCGATGGCGATCTCGTGCGCCTGTTCAACGATCGGGGAAGTTGCCTGCTCAGGGCCTACGTCGACCGAAATCTTCAGCCGGGCGTTGTGGCAGTCCCCTCCATCCGATGGGCGCGCTCATCTCGCGGAGGGCGTAACGTGAACGCCCTCACCTCCGACCGGTTGAGCGACCTCGGCGGGGGCGCGGTGTTCTACAGTTGTTTGGTCGAAGTGAAGCGATGCGACGACTCAGCTATGCCCTATTAACCCTCTGCGGCGCCTCGACGTTTTTTTTCGGCTGCCGGGCGCCCGAGTCCATTCCGGTGGAAACGATCGAAGAGGCGCCCGTAGCGCCTCTGGCGCCCATGGTTCACGCGGCCGATCCGAAAGCCGCCTTCCAACTGGTAAAGGGCTTTTACGAGATCGAGCAGAACGCCTGGCGTTGGACGGCCAGGGAGTTCGCGGTCACGCTCCGACCGCCGGCCCGCGCCGACGACAAGGGCGCCGTCCTGCGGCTCAAGCTCACCGTGCCCGAGCCGGTGATCGCCAAGCTGAGATCGGTCCGCCTGAGTGCTCGAGTGGGCGACTCCGTGCTGGACCCTGAGACCTACTCGAAGCCGGGCGAGTACATCTACGCGCGCGACGTCCCTGCGAGCGCCTTGGCAGGTGACGCCGTCACGGTGGAGTTTGCGCTCGACAAAGCCCTTCCGCCCGGCGAGGTGGACCAGCGCGAGCTGGGCGTCGTAGTGACCTCGGTCGGGCTCGAGCTCAAATGAAGCGCGCCTTGCGCGCCGCCTGGTTGGCCTTTCCGGTCGCTGTCTTTCTGGCCTTCTACTGGCAGGGCCTGTACATCTGGTTCCTGCAAGACGACTTTGCCTGGCTGAATCTGAACCTGCGCCTAGCCGAGGGCCATAGCCTGTGGCGGCTGGCCCTGGAACCGGCTGCTCAGGGCACCATCCGGCCTCTGAGCGAGCGGCTTTTCTTTATCGCCTTTTACCAGGCGTTCGGCGTGGATGCCATGCCTTACCGGGCGATGGTTTACCTGACGCAGGCCGCCAACCTCTTGCTGCTTGCGCTTATCGCTCGCCGCCTCACGGGTTCTCCTCTTGCGGCCACGGTCGCCGCCGTGCTGTGGACGCTCAACGCCGGCGTAGCGGCAAGTCTCTCATGGACGGCAACTTACAACCAAATCCTGTGCGGCTTCTTCGTCCTGAGCGCCTTCCTGTGCTTCAAGATCTATACCGAAACGGGGGATCGTCGATATTATGCATTGCAGTGGCTGGCCTTTCTGGCCGGTTTTGGCGCGCTCGAGTTGAACGCCGCCTACCCGGCGCTCGCCGGCGCCTATGCCCTGCTTTGCAGCCGCCGTCACCTGGCGAGCACGCTCCCGCTCTTTGCCGTGTCGGCCGCCTACACCGCTCTCCACAACCTCGTGGCGCCTAAACCGACCAGTGGTCCATATGCTTTTCATTTTCAATTGGATATATTACACACCTTCATCAAGTACATAATAGTTCTATTCGGCGGCACGCGCGCGCTCGACTCACAGGCCGCCCACCTTTGGAACTGGTTGGGCATGCTTGCCGCAAGCGCCGGCCTGCTCGCCCTCGCCGCGTTCCTCATTCTACGGTCGGCGCAAATGGACTGGCGGGCGGTCTTCTTGGTTCTCTGGTTCGCTGTTCTCTTGGCGCCCGTGCTGCCGCTTCGAGACCACTTCTCCGTCTACTACCTCACGCTTCCGGCGGCCGGTCCGGCGATCCTAGGGGGTTGGGCTTTCGCATCGGCTTGGCGGGCGGGGCGCGGCCTGCTGGCGGCGGCTGTGCTGGTTGCCGGCCTATATCTCGGGGTTTCGGCGGTAGCTGGCCAGACCATGCTCTTCTGGCAACTTGCGCGCTCCGAGCAGGTGCGACGGCTCGTGCTCGGCATCGGGCGCGCACAACAGCTCCATACGAATAAAGTCATTTTGCTACAGGGCGTTAGCAGTGAACTGTTCTGGGCCTGCATGAAGGACAAACCCTTCCCTCTGGTCGGCGCCACCCACGTCTATCTCGCGCCAGGCTCGGCCAAAGCCATCGAGCCCCATCCTGAGCTGGCAGAGCTTTCCGAGTACGAGCTGCCGGCCAGACCGGCCGCCCGCTTGCTCCGCGCAGGCGACGCGGTCGTCTACGACGTCTCCGGCCGCAGGCCCAAGAATGTCACCCGGCTGTTTCGCGCCTCCCTGGGTCCTCCGGACCGCCTGCCCCCGGCACGCTGGGTCGACGCCGGCAAGCCCTGGTTTGCAGATCAGATCGGCGCCGGCTGGGAGCCGATCGATCGCGGCTACCGCTGGATGGGACGGCGAGCGGAACTTACGCTGGGCGGTCCGCAAAAACGGGGCGAAATCCTTTACGTTGCCGGCTTCTGCCCGGCTCGCCAGGTGGAGGCGGGGCCGCTCGAGCTCGGGGTGAGTCTCGAAGGCGGCCCGCCGCAGCGAGCCCATCTGACTCGGGGGGATGCCGGCTTCGAGTTGCGGTTCCCGCTTTCCGACGAACTGATTGGAAAAGAATCAGTTCTTGTTTCGCTTGAGGTGGACCGTACGTTTTCGCCGCCGGGTGAGCGCCGCCAGTTGGGACTGGCTTTCGGCCTCTTGGCCATCCGTTAGCGGTGCTGCTCGCCGCCGACGAAAATGCCCCGGACAGCCTGTTGGGAACGCCGCCGGCGACCGATATGGATAACGTATATGCCGCCGGTCGCCTCGCCTCCGCCAAGCTCAAAAACGAGCGCGCCTTTGAAACTTTCCTGTCAAGAAAGGCGTCACTGTTGTGGTATGATCTTTGCTCAGGCGCTGCACAACCGCCATCCTTCGGCGCCAAGGGTTCGAGGGGGCCAACCCCGGATCCTTTGGGCGGTTCCAGCACTACGGTTTTTGCAACTTTCCCGCCTTTCCTGCGTCTTTACTAAAGCGCAAGACAAGGTGATGGAGGTCGGCGGCGGGACACCGCCGGCCGGCATTGGGATTGGAGACGAGGCGTTGCTGACCGGCAACCCTCTGGCTTGAGTGGGAGAAGGAGGACTTATGGTTAACAAAACCGAGCTGAAGAAGTTCAGGAAGATTCTCGAGGCGAAGCAGGCCGAGCTGGCGCGCGTGCTCCGCAATCGCGACGCCATCGCGATCGAGAAAAGCGCCGACGCCATTGACGAAGTGCAGCACGCCGCCGAGCGAGAGCTGGCCATTCGCAACCTGGACCGCGAGTCTCAACTTCTCCGTATGGTGAAGCTGGCGCTCCAGCGCATGGACGAGGGCAGCTACGGGATCTGTTTGCACTGCGATGAGCCGATCAATCCGAAGCGGCTCGCGGCCGTTCCCTGGGCCCCTTACTGTGTCCGCTGCCAAGAGCAGGTCGATCAGCAGCAAACCACCGAGTGGGAACTCGAGGACCTTCTGGTCAACGCTGCGTAATCAGTTCGGACCGGGGCGCGGGTTTCTCTCCCGCGCCCTTCGTGTTTCCAGCCGGCCTGATGCCGATGACCGACCACATTCTTCCCTTGGCCCACGGCTCGCGGCGGTGCGAGTGGAACTCCTCAGGGCGGCAATAAGTGCAGAGCCGGGCGACCGAGATCCGCTCGGGTCGCAGCCCGGCGGCCATGAATTCGCGCCGATTCGCCTCGGCGAGATCGAGGCGGACGCCTTCCGGCACTCTCTCAAGCTCCGGCAGCAGGCTTCGGAATCGCTCCGCCACCTCCGGGCCCACCTCGTAGCAGCAGGCGCCGATCCCGGGACCAATTGCGACCACGAGATCCTCCGGCCGCGAGCCGAAGCTCCGGCAGAGCGCCTCAACCGTTCGTCGCGCTACGCCGCTCGCCGTTCCCCGCCAGCCGGCATGAATGGCGGCAACGGCGCGGCGCCTCTCATCCGCGATCAGGATGGGCAGGCAGTCGGCGGTGCGCACGGCCAACAGGAGGCCGGCACGGTCCGTGACGAGCGCATCGCCCTCGCCCACATAGCCAGCGACAGGGCCGGCGACGCAAACTCGGTCGCTGTGAATCTGCCGAAGATAGGCTAGCCGGCTCGCATCCGGCCAGCCGTCGGAATTGCGCGTGCCGAAGCCGTGCTCGAGCCAACCGAGAGCGTCAAGTTCGGCGAACCGATAAACGGCTGCCTCCTTTCGCAGCGAAGCCGACATCGGGCGGCTCAGGCGGGGTGCGGCGTCTGAGCGATCATGACCTTGCGCTTGAACTCCGCCAGCATGCTCTCGTCCAGGCGGACCTCGGTCGGCCGCCGCACCAGATACGGCGTCCGGTCAATCTTGTCCTGAAGCTTCATCAACCCATAGAAGAGATTCTCGGGACGCGGCGGGCAGCCGGCGATGTAGACATCCACGGGGACGATCTTATCCACGCCTTGAAGCACGCAGTAGGTGTTGAACGGACCTCCGACGCTCGAGCAAGCGCCCATCGAGATCACCCATTTCGGATCGGGCATCTGATCGTAGATCCGCTTGAGCACCGGCGCCATCTTCAAGGTCACCGTGCCGGCGACGATCATCAGGTCGGACTGACGCGGGCTGGGCCGGAACACCTCCGCCCCGAAACGGGCGATGTCGAATCGCGCCGTGGTCGCCGTGATCATCTCGATGGCGCAGCAAGCCAGCCCGAACGTCAGCGGCCAAAGGGAGGACTCACGCGCCCAATTGAAGACGTAATCGACCGTCGTAGTCAGGAAATTCTTCTCGAACTGATTTTGGAGGAAGGACATTCCGCCGGCTCCCAGGCGACCGAATCACGAAGCCTACCCGACATTCTAGCACCGGCGCCTGCGTGCCGGCCCGGCCGCCGCCTAT
>Ga0308391_1000074_pt1 | contig 37115 bp, 33 predicted proteins | sample Hotspr20Samplet1_FD_202363 | JGI IMG/M metagenome (GOLD analysis project Ga0308391, IMG submission 202363) | Hot spring phototrophic mat microbial communities from Octopus Spring, Yellowstone National Park, Wyoming, United States - 20050623_t1 ... | reverse complement strand
GCCAGAGCCAGCCGTTTGCGCATGCCCTTGGAGTAATCGGCGACCAGTTTTCGGCCGGCGCTCGAAAGCTCGAACAGCTCGAGCAACTCGCGGGCTCGCTCGCGCGCCACGGCCCGCCCGAGCCCGTACATCCGGCCTGCGAACTCGAGCATTTCGCTTCCGGTCAACTGCTCAAACAGAAGCGACTCTTCCGGGACGATGCCGGTTTGACGCTTGATCTCGGCGGCGCCGGTTTCTAGCGGCGCCCCGAAGATGCGGATCTCGCCGGCGGTGGGCGGCGCCAGGCCGGCCAGCAGGCGGATCATCGTGGTCTTGCCTGCGCCGTTGGGGCCGAGAAAGCCGAAAAAGCTGCCCGCCGGGACGGTCAAATCGACCCCGTCCAGGGCGGGCGTGTCGCCATAGACTTTCCGAAGCGCGCGGGTCTGGATGGCCGGCGGGCCAGAACCCTCCATGGCTCACATTATCGCCATTGCCGGATGCCAAGGGCCTGAAGCGGCGCAGCCAAGGGGCCGATATAGTTGGATGTGAGCAGTTTGACCGCGAGCCCCACTTACTACCGGGATAAGGCGCTGCGAAGTCTTGGGGACCTGGCGCCGTGCTCGCCGGTGCTCCACAAGCTGCTTGCCACGCTCTCCGACGAAGACGTCTCGTTCATCCAACTGGCCGAGATCATTGAAAAGGACACGGTGCTGGCCGGAAACGTGCTGCGGCTGGTCAACTCCGCCCTCTATGGGCGGCGCGGCACGATCAGCTCGGTCCGTCACGCCATCAGTCTGATCGGCTTGGTAAAGCTGCGCAACATGGCGATGACGCTGTCGCTCGCCGCCATGTGGCACCGTACGGCGCCCGAGGGCTGGTCGGCCGTCCGGTTCAATCTCCACGCCACGGCGGTGGCGATCATTGCCGATCTGGTGGCTCAACGCATCCCGGTGGTGTATCCCGAGGGAGCCTTTGCCGCCGGCTTGCTGCACGACATCGGCCTGCTGCTGGTGGTCACTGCCCTGCCCGAAGAGTTTCGCCAGATTCGCCGCCGGTATCTCGACGGCGGCGGGACGCTCGAGGAGTGCGAGCGGGAGGTGCTCGGCATCAGCCATGCCGAGTTGTCGGCGGCGGCTCTGGCGGCCTGGAATATGCCGGAGCCGATTCAGAAAGCCGTGCGCCGGCAGGGCCATACCCCGGTGGCGGCGGGCCCGGAGCTGCCGCTCAGCCGCTTGCTCGAGGTCGCCGACCGCGTCGCGGAGGCCGAGGGTTGGACGGTACTGGAGATGATACAGCCGCCAGAATGCTCCGCCCGAGCCATACTGGCTGAAATCGGGGCGGGGCACTGCGTCGCAGCCCTGCTTGAGGAGTTCCACGCCGAGTTCGAGCCGATCCGGAGCTTCTTCTAACAATCCGCTACAATCTTTCCGATGCCAGAGGATCTGCTCGGAAAGACGGCGCTGGTGACGGGCGCCAGTAAGGGAGTCGGTAGAGGAATCGCGCTCGAGCTCGGGCGCGCCGGCTGCGACGTCGTCGTCAACTATCACACGGACGAGCGAGGGGCGCAAGGCACCGTCGAAGCCCTCATCGCGATGGGGCGCAAGGCGTTTGCCGTGCGCGCCAACGTGGGCTCTTCCGAGGACGTTCGGGCCATGTTCAACGAGGTGCTCGCGCGGATTCCGCGCCTGGACATCCTGGTCAATAACGCCGGCGTGCAGACCTGGAAGCCGTTGCTCGAGCTCACCGAAGCCGAATGGGACCGCGTGCTCGACACGAACCTGAAGGGCTGCTTTCTGTGCACGCAGCACGCGGCGCTCCATATGAAGGAGCAAGGGGGCGGCTCCATTATCAACATCGGCTCGGGTTGCAACAAGCTGGCCTTTCCCAAACTGGTCGACTACACGGCCAGCAAAGGCGGCATCGAGATGTTCACCAAGGTGGCCGCCTGCGAGCTGGGCCGGTACAAGATCCGGGTCAATTGCGTGGCGCCGGGAGCGATCGAGATCGAGCGCACGCGCTTAGAGGCAGGTGACTACGCCGGCACCTGGAGCGCGCTGACGCCGCTCGGCCGCGTAGGGCAGCCGGAAGACGTCGGGCGCGCCGTGGTGTTCCTGGCAAGCGACCGGGCCGATTTCATCACCGGGCAGACGATCTGGGTGGACGGAGGCCTGTTCGCCAAGCCCGCCTGGCCGTACGAGTGAGGGGGAGGAGGCGCTCTCATGAAGATCACGGCCATCGACACCTATGTCGTCGGCAATCCGTGGAAGAACTGGCTCTTCACGAAGGTCTCCACCGACGAGGGCATCTACGGCATCGGCGAAGGGACGCTGAACTATTTTGCCCGGACGGTCGAGACGGCCATCCATGAGCTCGAGCACCTTGTGCTGGGGCTGGACCCGTTCGCAATCGAGATGCTGACCGAGCGGCTGGTTCGGGACGTTTACACTGAAGGCGCCCAGATTCACATGAGCGCCGTGGCGGCCATCGAGATCGCCTGCTGGGACATCATCGGCAAGGCCGTCAACCAACCGGTCTATAATCTGCTCGGCGGCCGCTGCCGCGACAAGCTCCGCGTCTACGCCAACGGCTGGTATCGCGGGCCGCGAACGCCGGAAAGTTTCGCCGAGAAGGCGCGCGAGGTGGTGCGCCGGGGCTATACGGCGCTGAAGTTCGACCCGTTCGGCGCCAACTGGCGGACGCTGGCGCGCGAGGAGTTCGAGCTCAGCATCGACATCATCCGCGCAGTGCGCGAGGCGGTGGGCCCAAAGGTGGATGTGCTGGTGGAGGGGCATTGCCGCTTCAATGTGGCCACGGCGCTTCAGCTTGCCGAAGCGATGCATCCGATGCGCCCGGCCTGGTTTGAAGAGCCGGTGCATCACCTCAACATTCGGGCGATGGCGGAGGTGGCGCGGCGAAGCCCGGTGCCCATCGCCACCGGCGAGAGCTTTTCGAACAAGCAGCAGTTCGCCGAGCTACTCGAGTACGGGGTGGTGAGCATCCTCCAGCCGGAGATGTTGAACCTGGGCGGGCTGTGGGCCACGCGGAAGCTCGCCGACATGATCGACGCCTACTACGGCGTCGTGGCTCCGCACTCGGCCCAAGGGCCGGTCTGCTCGGCCGCCTGTGTGCACCTGAACGCCTCGCTGCCCAACTTCTTCCTCCACGAATTTTTCGACGAGTTCAACGAGCCGTGGGAACGCGAGATCGTGACCAACCCGGTGGAGGCGGTGGAGGGCTATATCGAAGTGCCGCAGGGTCCGGGTCTGGGCATCGATCTGAACCTGGATGAGATCGCGCGGCATCCCTACCACCCCACCTATCATCTTTCGCTGTTCCAGCCGGGTTGGGAGCGGCGCGGCTCGCCCGAAGCCTGAGCGGGCGAGGGAGCCTCAGGCGTCCCGGTGCCGTGCGAAATAGCGGTCGAGTTCCGCCTTGTGAGCCTGGCTCAATCGCTCGGCGAGCTGCTTCATCTCGGCGGCGGGCATCGGCCGGAAGGACTTGGCCAGGCGCAGATTCTCCTCGAGGAACTCGAGCTTCGGCATGCCGATGACGGCGCAGGCGACCGGCAGTGACATCACATAGCGCACCAGCTCAGCCGGGGAGGCCTCGGGGATTCGGTCCTGGGCGAAGACTTTCATCGCCGTAATGCCCATGCCCTTGCGGCGCGCCACGGGCAGGGCGACGGTTTCAAAGCTCACCGGGGCGCCGCGCCGGCCCGAAGGTCCCCCGCTGCCCACCCGCGCGGCATTGAGGGCCATTTGCGTCGAGTCGAGGTCGTGGCGCTCGAGCAGGGTCTTGAGGATCTGCGGGTCGCAGTGGCAGGTGACGCCGATGAAGCGGGCCATCTTCTCCTCGCGGATGCGGTAGAGGGCCTTGAGAACCCCGTCGGGCGCCTCGATCGCGGCCAGGTCTTCGACCCCTTCGAGCCCGTGAATGTGAACCAGGTCGACGTGGTCGGTCTGGAGGCGCGCCAGGCAGCCTTCCATGGCCCGCATCGCTTCGTCGTAGGTCCGCGGCCGGAGCTTGGTGGCGAGGAAGACCTCCTTGCGCCGCGTCTTCATCAGCACTCCGATGCGCCGCTAGCTTTCGCCCGCGCCGTAGGTGTGCGCCGTGTCGATATAGTTGATGCCGGCATCGATGGCGCGGTTCAGCGCTTCGAGCGCCTTGTCTTCCTCTTTGTACATGAGGAATCGGCTCCCGGCGCCGAAGCCCAGAATCGAAACGCGGGCTTTCGTCTTGCCGAGGACGCGCATCGGCATGCCAGTCTTCTTGTCAGCGGCCAAAGCGGGCGCAGCCCAGGCGGCGGCCGCACTTCGGAGAAACCCTCGCCGGGAAAAGGTCATCCTCTGCTCCGTGCTCTCGGGCCGATGTCGCCGATCATGATAGCGCACTCGGCCGGGCGAGCGGATCGACAAGCTCGCCTCCGGCGGTCGAGGCGGCCGTCTGTCACTCCACCGTCACGCTCTTGGCCAGGTTGCGCGGCTGATCGACGTCGCAGCCCAGTCGCACGGCGATGTGGTAGGCCAGCAGTTGCAAGGGGATGATTTCGAGAATGGGCAGCAACAGCTCGTGCGCCGGCGGAACGTAGATGACGTGCGGTGCTAGAGCCTCTATCTCCGCATCGCCCTCGACGGCGACAGCGACGACGAGGCCGCCCCGCGCCTTCACCTCCTGAATGTTGGACAGCGTCTTCTCGTAGCGCAGGCGGCTTTCGTCGCTGGAGTCATGCGTGGCCAGCACCACCACGGGCAGGTCCTCATCGATCAAGGCGTTCGGCCCGTGTTTCATCTCGCCGGCCGGGTAACCCTCGGCGTGGATGTAGGAGATCTCTTTGAGCTTCAATGCCCCTTCGAGCGCGATCGGGTAGTGGATGCCGCGCCCAAGGAAGAGAAAGTCCCGCGCGCGCGCCAGCCGGGGCGCCAACTCTTCATAGTCGGCGTCGCGCGAGAGTACCGCCTCGAGCTTGGCCGGGATTTGCAGCAGCTCGTCGACGAGGCGCCGCGAGTGCGCCTCGTCGAGCAGGCCGCGCACCTGGCCGAGCCGCATCGCCAGCAGAAACAGCGCCGTGAGCTGCGCCGTGAAGGCCTTCGTCGAGGCGACGCCGATCTCCGGGCCGGCATGCGTCATCAAGGTGCCGTCGGCCTCCCTCGCCAGCATCGAACCGACCACATTGCAGATGGCGACGGTGCGCCCGCCTCGCCGCTTAACCTCCCGAAGCGCCGCCAGCGTGTCGGCCGTCTCGCCGGACTGCGAAATGAGCACCGTCAAGTCTCTGGGCCCGAGAATCGGATTGCGGTAGCGAAATTCGCTGGAGTAGTCGACTTCGACCGGCACGCGCGCCAACTGCTCGATCATGAACTTGCCCGCCAGTGCGGCGTGCCAGCTCGTGCCGCAAGCGACGATCTTGATGTGCTCGAAGGCGGCCAGCTCGTCACGGCTGAGATCCATCTCGCCCAGATAGATCCGAGCGTTCTCCTGGCTGACGCGCCCGAGGAGCGTGTCACGCACGGCTCGCGGCTGCTCGAAGATCTCCTTGAGCATGAAATGCTTGTAGCCGCCCTTTTCGGCCATGATGGGATCCCAGAGAATGTGCGAGACCTCCCGTTTGACGGGAAGGCCATCAAAGTCGGTCAGCGTAACGCCCTCGGGGGTGAGCACGGCGATGTCGCCGTCGGCCAGGAAGATCATGTCGCGCGTGTGCGCCAGGATGGCCGGAACGTCCGAAGCCAGGAAATACTCGCCGTCGCCCAGGCCCACCACGGCCGGGGGCCCCGAGCGCACGGCGACGATCTTCTGCGGCTCGTGCCGCGAGATGACGCCCAGGGCGAAGACCCCGCGGAGCCGGCGGACGGTTCGGCGGACTGCTTCTTCGAGACTGCCGTCGTAGTTTCGCTCGATCAGGTGGGCGATGACCTCGGTGTCGGTCTCCGACTGGAACTGGTGCCCTTCGGAGGCAAGCTCGCGCCGGAGCTCGAGGTAGTTCTCGATGATGCCGTTGTGGACGACCACCACGTCGCCGCGCGCGCCGCGGTGCGGATGGGCGTTTTCTTCCGTGGGCCGGCCGTGAGTCGCCCAGCGCGTATGGCCGATGCCGAACAGCCCGTCGGCGGGCTCGATGCGGAGGACCTCCTCGAGATTGTGCAACTTGCCTTTGGCCCGGCGGACGTGCAGGCGCCCCTCGCCGTCGACCACGGCCAGGCCTGCCGAGTCATAGCCGCGATACTCCAGGCGCTTCAGTCCGTCGAGCAGGAGCGGTACGGCTTTTCGTTTGCCCAGATAGCCGACAATTCCACACATGATTCGTCTTCAGTCGAGGAACTCGACGCGGAAGTCTTCGATGACGGGGTTCGCCAGCACCTCCCGCGCCACCTCCTCTATTCGTTGTGCCGCCTGGAGCCGGTCCGTCTCAGGGGCGATAGCGATTTCAAAGTATTTGCCCTGGCGCACATCGGTGATCTCGCGGTAGCCCATTCCTCGAAGAGCCGAGCAGATCGTCTGCCCCTGCGGATCGAGCACCGTTTCCTTGAATGAGACGTAGACGCGCGCTTTCATGAGACTCTCATTGTACGGGGTGGCGCCTGCGGGCTCGGACCCGCCGGCGTTCAACCCCGCGCCGGGCGCCGCAGCTCATCGCGAAGACCGAGGTTGCGAATGAGCCTGGACAGATAGGTCGGGTTGATCCCGAGCGCTTTGGCGGCTTCGGTCTGATTGCCGCCCGCCTGCTCGATCGCCCGCAGAATCAGGCGCCGTTTCTCCTCCCGGAGGGTGCGGTGGAGCGAACCGGTCGCTTCGGCCTCCGGCGGCGTCGGATCGAGAACGGTTTCAGGCAGGTCCTCGGGCAGAATGACGTCGGAGGAACCGAGGACGATCGCCCGTTCGATGGCGTTTTCGAGCTCACGCACGTTGCCCGGCCAATCGTAGTTCAGGAGCACCGTGCGCGCCTGGGGCGAAAGGCCCGGGCTGCGCCGGCCCACCCGCCGGGCGAACTTATCGGCGAAGTAGGCGGCCAGCAGCGGGATGTCCGAGGGCCGCTCCCGCAGAGGCGGCAGCTCGATGGTAACCACGTGCAGCCGATAGAAGAGGTCTTCGCGAAAGGCGCCCTTGCGGATGGCGGCGCGGAGGTCGCGGTTGGTGGCCGCGACCCAGCGCACATCGACCCGGACCGGCCGGGTGCCGCCAACGCGCTCGAACTGCCTCTCCTGGATCGCACGGAGCAGTTTCGGCTGAAGCGCCAGGGGGATCTCGCCGACCTCATCGAGGAAGACGGTGCCCCCGTCGGCGACCTCAAGCTTGCCTTTCTTCTGCATGACGGCGCCGGTGAACGCCCCTTTCTCATAGCCGAACAGTTCGCTCTCGAGCAGCGTCTCCGTCAGCGCCGCGCAATTGATGGCTACGAACGGTTTGGCGGCCCGGGGACTGTTCCGGTGAATGGCGCGGGCGACCAGTTCTTTGCCGGTGCCGCTTTCGCCGTAAATGAGTACGGTGGCGTCGGTCGGCGCCACCTTGGCGATAAAGTTGTAGACCTCTCGCATGGGGGGACTTTCGCCGACCATGTCGTGTTCGAGGTCGATCTCCTGCCGCAGACGCCGGTTCTCGGCGCGCAGCAGCTCCATCTGAAGCGCGGTCTCGAGGGCGCGGCCGGAGACGGCGCCGATGGCGGTCACCAGTTGCAAGTGATCCTCGTCGAACTCGATGCGCGGGTCTGCCGAAGCCAGAAAGATCACCCCCAGGGGCCGCTCGGCGCCGCCGAGCGGCGCCACCAGCATGGAGCGGCGCGTCCCCGTCGGGCCGGAGGCGGGAACGCTGCTGCTCAACATGGCCAAATCGCGTGCGAACGACTGCCGGACCAGTTCCTGGTGGACCTCGACGGCGCCGGCCGACCCACCGTCTCTCCGCCGCCCGATGGAACGCACCGCCTCGCCCGTGGCGGCCTCCAGCAGCACGATCGCCGCTTCGGAGGCCGGCGTGGCGTCCAAGATGATCTCAATGAGTTCGCTCGCGAGCGCCTCGACGCCGGTGGTCGCCCGGAGCGTCAGGCTCACGCGCAGCATCGCCTCGAGATTGCGCGCCAGCCGCGAGGCCGAGGGGGCGGCAGCCAGTGCGCGCTGCGGCTCCAAGTACAGCGACTGCTGGCGCGGGATCTGAAGGATCGTGCGCGTCTTCAGATCCTCGCTCTTTTTCAGCGAGGCGCTCGGCGCCTGCTCCTCATGCTGGCGAACGAGAAATAGAAGGCGGCAGCTTCCCAGGCGGATCTCGTCGCCGTGTCCGAGGATGCGCTCGCCGACGGGAAGCCCGTTGACGAACGTCCCGTTGCGGCTCTCTAGATCCGAGATTCGGACACTGCCGTCGGCCAGGCGGGTGAGCACGCAGTGTCGCCGAGAGACCGATGGGTCGCGGATGGCGAGCGAGTTCGAAGGGTGACGCCCGATGGTGAACTCCGGCGCATCCAGCGCGACGACGGTCCCCTCCACAGGCCCGTCCAAGCCGATCAAGCGGGCCGTACCCGCCGCGAACTCCGCCTCCCGGGCGGACCCATTCGAATCACCCTCGAAGCGCATTGGTTTCTGTTTATTCGACGAGCATAGCGCAGTCTCACCCCGGCGGCGTGGTGCAGACGGCCTGCGTCGGCTCAGGCTTCGTGAACGACCTGAAACGCAAGCAGCCGGCCCAACCGCTCGATGTCGCGAATGTGGTCGCCGTAGAAGACCACGCGGTGAAGCAGGTCGCGCGTCCCGGGCATCTCCGGGCCGGTGTTCAGGGCGGCCGACCAGTTGGCCAGCAGCCGGCCGGCATCCGGGACGCGCGTGCGAATCTTGGTCCGGCAGCCGCGCTCGTCGTCGGCGTTGCCGATAGCCTCGCCGCGCGAGACCATCATCTTCTTCGGGTCTGCGAAGCGCGCTACCGTCACCGGCCCGCCGGCCGGCGCCAGCACCTGCATGGAGACGCCCTTGTGATCCTCCAGGTGGGAGCGGACGCGGTAGGGCGCCGGAGCGCGGTCCAGTCCGGTGAGCCGCCTGGCCGAGACACAGTGCGCGTGAATGACCTCATTGCGGCTGGTGTCGAAGACCGGGTCGGAGACGAAGCCCGGCATACGGGAAAACGGGGTCACGAGCAACTGCGTCATCGTGGACTCCAAGTCGCACTCGCAGACGCCGTAGCGGCCCTCATCGTTGAGCCGGGAGAAGGAGACGCAGGGATAAGCCGGCAAGTCTCCCCGGCCGAAGCCGCCGAGGCAGTCGATGGCGACCGCGTTGGCCTTCTCGGCCTCCAGCAGCGCCTCGATGGCCAGATGCAGGCGGAAGGAGTCGACGATCTCCTCCGGCTTCGGTTCGACGACGCGTTCCGCCGCCCGGATGAACTCCCCAGCCAGCTCGCGCGCCTTGTCGGCGGGCGCGGCCTCGTAGGCCGCCTTGAGATCGAGGTAGCTCGGGAAGCCGAACGAGGTGCCGTACTGGCGCATATAGCCGTCGGTGGCCGGCCGGGCGCGCTCGGGTGCGATCAGAAGGACCCGGCTGTAGCGGAGGTGATGGATGGTCCGAAACAGCGGGAAGTAGGGCTTGAGATCCCCGAAGTCGCTCGAGGCCACCAGCTCGATGCGCATCCCCTTCTGCGCCATGGCCGCTGCGTGGGTCCAGTCGTGGCCGGCGTAAGGCACGGCGAACATCAGCGTGGGCTTGCCGGTGTCGACGATCTGGCGCAGCCGGGGGTAGATGATCGTGACCATATTGAAGGCGAGCACGGCGTCGGCCTCATCCAGGCGTTCCATCCAGGAGGCCAGTTCCGCATCGGTCCGGATCGGCTCGCCGCCGGTGAAGCGCACCTGGTTGGGGTAGGTGCGCTCGAGTTTGGCCAGTTGGGCTTTGATCGCGGCGACATCCTGCGCCAGATCGACATCCGGGCGCGGCCAGCCCGCCCGGGGAGCGCCCAGGTAGACCTTGCGGACGACGGCCGGCTCATCCCAGGGGCCGGACCGTGCGGCGAAGGCGGGCCTTGAAAGCGGCGCCAGCAGGCCGGTGGAGGCGGCCAGAAAACGCCGCCGGCTCAACAGGCAGCCTGCGCACGGCATGACGACCCTCTAGGCGAGGCGATCAGCCTCGTCGGCCGCTTGCGCCATGACCTTGGCCAGTTGCCGGGCGTCGCGCGAGCTCAGGCGCAACACCACCGGCTCCTTCTCCGCCTCCGCGGCACCTTTGCGCCGGAAACGGATGTTGAAGGCGATTCGGCGGCTGTTCTTGCCGGGGTGGGCCGACACCGCGGCAACCTGGAGACTCGCCGAGCCGCTCTCGCCCAGAATCTTTGCCAGGTCGGCTTTGATCTGAAGCGTAGCTTGTTTCGGATCGAGAGGTGTGATTTGGATGGCCATGCCCAAAGTCTATCAAAGGATAAACAAGTGCGGAATCGTTCGGAGGCGAAGGCCGGAGGCGGTCTTCGGCGAAGGGTTCCGGACGAGCTTGTCGCCAAGCGCCGCAGCGTGCTAGGATAGGGGCAGCCCGCAAGCGGGGACGTAGTTCAGTTGGTCAGAACGCCGGCCTGTCACGTCGGAGGTCGCGGGTTCGAGTCCCGTCGTCCCCGCCATTCAAACCTCAGCCGACTCCTCCCAGGCGCTCCACCGCCGGCCGCCGCGTCCAGCTCGCTGCGATAAAGTCGCGGAACAAGCGGGCGATGTTTTCGAGCTTGATGCTCTTCGGGCAGACGGCCTCACATTCGGCGACGTTGGTGCAGGCGCCGAAGCCCTCGGCTTGCATCTGGGCCACCATCGCCAAGGCGCGCTGCTCCCGCTCCGGTTGCCCCTGCGGCAGCAGCCCCAGATGGCTGATCTTGGCCCCGGTAAACAGCATCGCCGAGGCGTTCGGGCAGGCCGCCACGCAGGCGCCGCAGCCGATGCAGGCCGCCGCGTCCATGGCCAGCTCGGCGACCTCTTTGGGGATGGGGATGGCGTTGCCGTCGGGCGCCGAACCGGTGGGCACGGAGATGAAGCCGCCGGCGGCGATGATGCGATCGAAGGCCGAACGGTCCACCATCAGATCCCGGACGACGGGGAAGGCGCGGGCGCGCCACGGCTCCAAGTACAGTTCGTCGCCGTCCTTGAAGTGCCGCATGTGGAGCTGGCAGACGGTGGTTCCCCGCAAGGGGCCGTGCGGGACGCCGTTGATGACGAAGCCGCAGGAGCCGCAAATGCCCTCGCGGCAGTCGTGGTCGAAGACCACCGGCTCGTCGCCGCGCTCGATGAGGCGCTCGTTGAGCACGTCGAGCATCTCCAGGAACGACATGTGAGGATTGACGTCTTCCACCTCGTAACGCACCATCTTGCCCGGTGCGTCCCGGTGCTTCTGCCGCCAGATGTGAAGAATGATCCGCATCACTTGTAACTCCGTACCGTCGGAAGCACGTACTCAAACTCGAGCGGCTCGATGTGCCGGATCGGTTTGCGGTCCGGTCCCTGGTATTGCCAGACCGCCACGTGGCAGAACCGCTCATCATCACGGATCGCCTCGCCGTCTTCGGTCTGATGCTCCTCGCGGAAATGAGCGCCGCAGCTTTCGTCGCGCTCGAGCGCATCCAGGCACATCAACTCGGCCAGCTCGAAGAAGTCGGCCAGGCGGCCGGCCTTCTCAAGCGATTGGTTGACCTCTTCGTTGGCCCCCGGCACGCGGACGTCCTCCCAGAACTCCTGGCGCAGCTCGGGGATCTTCGACAGAGCATATTCCAGGCCGCGCGCGTTGCGCGCCATGCCGCAGTACTCCCACATGATCCTGCCGAGCTCGCGGTGGAAGGTGTCGACGGTGCGGCGCCCCTTGATCGCCAGCAGGCGCTCGATCGTCTGGCGAACCGAGGTTTCGGCCTCGCGGCAGGCGGGGTGATCCGGGCTGACGCGGTCGAGCCGGTTGGAGGCGAGGTAGTCGCCCACGGTGTAGGGGATGATGAAGTAGCCGTCGGCCAGGCCCTGCATGAGCGCGCTGGCGCCGAGCCGGTTGGCGCCGTGATCGGAGAAGTTGGCCTCGCCGGCGACGAACAGGCCGGGGATGGTACTCATCAGCCGGTAGTCCACCCAGAGGCCGCCCATGGTGTAGTGGGTGGCCGGGTAGATGCGCATGGGCTGCGTATAGGGATCCTCGCCGGTGATCCGCTCGTACATCTCAAACAGGTTGCCGTAGCGTTCCTCGATGACGCGCCGGCCGAGCCGGCGGATGGCGTCGGAGAAGTCCAGGTAGACGCCGTAGCCGGTCTCGCCGACGCCGCGGCCCTCGTCGCACACCATCTTGGCCGCCCGCGAGGAGATGTCGCGCGGCGCCAGATTGCCGTAGCTCGGGTAGCGGCGCTCCAGAAAATAGTCCCGCTCCTGCTCCGGGATTTCGTTGGGCGGTCGCTTGTCGCCCTTCTGGAGCGGCACCCAGATGCGCCCGTCGTTGCGCAGCGACTCGCTCATCAGCGTGAGCTTGGACTGATATTCGCCGGAGACGGGGATGCAGGTCGGATGGATCTGCGTGAAGCAGGGATTGCCGAAATCGGCGCCTCGCTTGTAAGCTCGCCAGATCGCCGTCGCGTTGCATCCTTTGGCGTTGGTCGACAGATAGAAGACGTTGCCGTAGCCGCCCGTGGCGAGGACGACGGCGTCGGCCAGGTGCGACTCGATCTTGCCGGTCTCCATGTCCCGGGTGACGATGCCGCGCGCGCGGCCGTCGACGACGATCAGATCGAGCATCTCCGTGCGCGGGAACATGCGGACCTGGCCGAGGCCGACCTGGCGCATCAGAGCCTGGTAGGCGCCGAGCAGCAACTGCTGACCGGTCTGGCCGCGGGCGTAGAAGGTGCGCGAAACCTGCGCGCCGCCGAAGCTGCGGTTGGCCAGCGTGCCGCCGTACTCGCGGGCGAAGGGCACGCCCTGCGCCACGCACTGATCGATGATGTTCAGGCTGAGCTGCGCCAGCCGGTAGACGTTGGCCTCGCGCGAGCGAAAGTCGCCGCCTTTGACCGTGTCGTAGAACAGCCGCCAGACGCTGTCGCCGTCATTCTGGTAGTTCTTGGCGGCGTTGATGCCGCCCTGGGCGGCGATCGAGTGGGCTCGCCGGGCGCTGTCCTGATAGCAGAAGCAGGCGACGTTGTAGCCGAGCTCGCCGAGCGAGGCGGCGGCCGAGGCCCCGGCCAGGCCCGAGCCGACCACGATCACGCTGTACTTGCGGCGGTTGGCCGGAGCCACCAGCTTCATTTCAAAGCGGCAGCGGTCCCACTTCTGTTCGATGGGGCCGCTCGGAATGCGCGCATCATGTCGCATCGCAGGACTCCTCTCTAGCGAACGATCCCCGCCAGCACGGCGACCGGAATCGAAATGTTGCCGGCCACGATCAGCACGGCTACAACGACCGCGGCCTTCCGAATCGGCGGCATGTAGCGGGGGTGGTTCCAGCCCACGCTCTGGAACATGCTCCAAATGCCGTGGGACAGGTGAAAGCCCAGAAAGACCATCGCCACAATGTAGGCGAGCGAGGCCGGCCACTGGGCGAAGCCGCGGACGACGTTGGCGTAGACGTCGAGTTCATGGTTGAAGTCCGGGTGAACGGTTCCCCAGGTCAGATGCAGGAGATGATAGAGCACGAACAGGCCGATGAGGGGGCCGGAGAGGATCATCGTGCGCGAGGAGAGGCTGCCCTCGATCCATTTGCGCCTCGCGTAGCCGACCGGCCGGGCGGCGCGGTTGGCCAGCCAGAGCTGGACGCCGGTGACGATGTGCACCAGCACGCTCACCAGCAGAACGCCGCGCACTACCCAGAGCAGGGGGCCGAGTTCGCGCAGCTTGCGGGCGTAGGCGTTGAGGGCCTCCGGCCCGAGGTACACCTGGAGGTTGCCGAGCAGGTGGCCGACGACGAACAGAAACAGGATCAAGCCCGTGACGGCCATCACGACCTTCTTGCCTATGGAGGCTTCGTAAAAACCGATTTCGCGTTTCAGAGGGGGTGCAGCGGCGGTAGCGCTCATAATCGTTCCTATCGGAATAGATGCTATCAAATCCCGGTCGATTTTCGGACGACTAGATCCGATATGGACGCCGCGCCGGCTTCACCAGCGTGCCGGCGCGACGCGGATCCGGCCTAAATGATACCAGCCGTCGCTTTTGGCTCCGGCGATCGCCAGCTTGACCCTGGGCCGGCCGGAGCGGGCATCGAGAAGGGCCAAATCAAGATCATACTCGCCGGGCGCAAGATCCGCCGGCACGAAGACGGCGCCGTCATAGAGATTGTCGCCCGGCAGCCACGTGGTGATGTCGGCGTCGGTGGGCAGCACCGCCGTGGCCCGGTCGCTTGCGAGGCGCAGGGCGAGCGGGAACTTCCGATAGCAGGGTGCCACGCCTTTGTTCTCCCACCAGCTCGTGAAGGCGAGTTTGCCGTTCTGGACGACCTCGGACGGATAGGTGAACTTGCGCAACACGAACCGGTAGCCCATGCGCTTGAGCCAGCGTTCGACGTGCGGCTTCCATTCCGCCGGCACAGGCGAGGACTTGGCGTTGAAGGAGGAGATGTGCCACTTGAGCGACTGGTCGATGATGTAGTCGACGTCCCAGCCTTTGTTCCGCCAGTGTTGCATCACCCAGCAGACCTCGAGCGTCACCGGAGCCTTCTTCCAGGCGTCCCGCATGCCGAAGTTGATGATCGCTTGCGGGTAGTAATCGTGCATGTGCGACCAGTTCGGGTTGAAGCCGCCCATGTCGCCCAGGCAGTCCACGCGCCAGCCGACGTTGGCGCGCGAGAGGCCGTACTTGTTCGTCTTCTCGTCGGTGAGCAGCATCACCAGCGGCGTCTTGCGGAAGCTGTCGATATAGGCGTCGACCAGGGCCTGGCGCACCGGCTGCGAGAGCAGGTCCGAGCCGGCGCCCTCGCCCCAGGCGCCGACGATCGCCATGTCGACGCTTTCGAGATCCGGATGGCCGTCGTAGCGCGCCCCGAGCGCCCGGACCATCGCTGTGAAATGTCGGACATAGAGCGGATTTTCGGGATCGGTGCGCCATTTGGGGATCCGCCGCTTCTCCTCCGGCTCGATCCCCACGAGCTGGCGGTACCAGTCGGGCACGTCGTTGTCCGGGTCGGTGCCGTAAGGTGCGATGCGGAGCATGAGCGTTTGAGCCCGCTCGCGCGCAGTCGCCAGCGCCCTGTCGATCAACTCCCAGCGGTATCGGCCCTGCTCGGGTTCGAGGAACTTCCAGTAGAGACGAAAGTAGGCGATCGAGGTCATCGGGTAGTTGTCGTTCGCTAGCGTGCCGCGGAAGGGCTGGTATTCGATGGGATAGCCTTCCGTCCACTTAAGCCCTTCGTTCAGGCGGTCACCGTTGAACCGCTGGAAGGTCATGAAGCCGATGCCGGGGTTGACCAGGACGTCGTCGATCTCCTGCGGGCGGACGATGACGGTTTGTTGCGAGAGGCCCTCAGCAACCCAGAAAACTGCGAGTAGAAGCAATGCTTGCCGTCGCATACGAGTCCCCCTGCCATGATGGACCCGGACGCGCTGGCGCGACAAGGGGCCGGCTGCGGCGGCAGGCTTCAGCGGTCGGCCAGACGAACGGGAACGGCGGGCTGAGTGGCTTCGAGCGCGGCCAGCTCCGCCTCGGAGATTTCGCCGCCTTCCTCGTGATAGTCCGTCTCGGCGTTGACCGACCAGAGGTCATAACGGCGGTTCAGGGCGATGTTGCGCGCCGCCAGCACGGCCGTCAGCATCGAATGGTCCTGGTTGTTGTAGCGGTGCATGCCGTTGCGGCCGACAAGCTGGAGATTGGGCACTTGCTTGAGGAACTCGCGGACGATTCCGAGGCCCCGCCGGTAGACGCCGTCGTAGACCGGATAGGCCTTCTCGATACGCAGCACCGTGCCGTCGACGACCGTTTCCGGCTGCACCAGGCCCAGGCGGGCGACCTCGCGCCGGCCGAGTTCGATGAGCTCGTCGTCAGACATCGTCCAGAGCTCGTCCCCCTGGAAGCAGAAGTACTCCAGACCCAGACAGCTCATCTCCGGGTCCGGCACCATCCAGGGACTCCAGTTCTTGTAGTTCTGGATGCGGCCGACCTTTACATCCGGATCATGGACGTAGATCCAGTTGTCCGGAAAGAGCTCCCTGGCGCGGATGATGAGAACGACGGTGAGAAAGTCGCGATAGTTGAAATCGCCGGCGGCGCCGCGCACCTCCTCGGGCGGCGCCGGCTCAAGCGCCAGAATGAGCTCGCGGATAGGCATGCTGCTGATGAAGTGCTCGCCATCAAAGCATCGCCCGCCGGCCTCGACGGCCCGCACCCGTCCCGGCTCCCAGAGGATCTTCTCGACGGGCGCGTTGAAGACGACCTTCGAGCCGCGGGCCTCGACCCGCTCGCGGAACCGCTGCCACATCATCCCCGGACCGCGGCGCGGATATTGAAACTCGTGGATCAGCGTCTTGATGACCTCCTCCTTGGCCTGTTTCTTCTGCGGAAACAGGGCGCTGCGCACGAGGGAAACCAGCGAAAGACCGCGGATGCGCTGCGCCGCCCACTCGGCGCTGAGCTCGGTGCAGGGGATACCCCAGACCTTCTCCGTGTATGTCTTAAAGAAGATCTCGTAGAGCCTCCGGCCGAAGCGGTTCGAGACCCAGGCCTCGAAGTGGATCTCCGGCCGGATGGGGAACAACCGGGCTTTCAGGTAGCTCACGCCGCAGCGGAAGGACTCCCAGAGGCCGAGGCCCCGGAGTGCGTCCAGAGGCACCAGCGGGTACTGAAAGAATTTCGAGTTGTAATAAATGCGAGACAGGCGGGGGCGGGTGAGGAAGTCCTCGCCCATGACCTCCTGCCACATCTTCTCGACCAGCGTGACCTTGGTGAAGAAGCGGTGCCCGCCGATATCGAAAAGAAAGCCTTTGTATTCAGCAGTTTGCGCCAAGCCGCCGACCGTGTTGCTTTTCTCGAGAACGACGGATCGGATGTCGTGTTTGGCAAGCTCATAGGCGGCGGTCAACCCGGCAGGGCCCGCCCCGATGATCACCACAGGATGCCTCACTCGGGGCTCCTCCCCTCGCAAATCCGGCTTGTGCGAACAGCTTCCTCAGTGTAGCATTCGGGCACTCTCACGCTCGTTGCGCCACTCTGGGCTCTAGGGGCCTTATCCGCCACTCAGAGAAGGCCGGTGAGGGCGAAAACCGCCGCGCCGGGCCGGGCAAACTGCAAAATCTTGCCGCCGGCGGCGAGCCGTAGCGGCGCCGGCTGGGGCGCGAACTCGGGAACCTCGGTGGTGAGGAGAAGGCGCCACCGGCGCCCGGGGCCGGCATCGGCCTCAGCCAGGCCCCGCAGATCCGCCAGACCGGCGCCGCGCAAGCGGACCACCGCGAGTACGCCGGCCTCGCTTGCCGCCTGCCTGCGCACGAGCAGCGTGGAGCCGTCGAGCGGACGGACGGCGAACGAGTCTCGATCCGAGGTGCGGAAGGCGGGCTCCGCGGCCCGCAAGGCCAGCAGCCTGCGGTAGAGAGCGAGCGCGGCCCGATGCATGGGGCGCAGCGCCTCGTTCCAATCGAGGCGGCTGGCTTCGAACGTCGCCCGAGCCTGCGGATCCGGCATGGGCTTGCCCGATGCGGCACGACGCGGCGACACGCCGGTCAGCTCTCGTTTTCTGCTTTCGGCGATGCGGCGGCCCAGCTCCGGACGGTGATCGGTGAAATAAAGAAAGGGGGTCGAGGCTGCCCACTCCTGCCCCATGAACAGTAAGGGCGTCTCCGGCGCCAGAAGCAGCAGGACACTGGCGGCGCGCCAGGCCGCCGGATCGATCAGGTGATGGAGCCGCTCGCCCGAAGGCTGGTTGCCCACCCGATCGTGATTTTCCAGATAGATGACGCACTGCTTCGGAGAGACCGGTGCCGGGTCGGTGCCCCGCGGGCCGCCGTAGTGGCGGCTGAACTGGCCGGTGAAGAACCAGCCTTGGCGTAGCGTCTGCGCGATATCCTCGAGCGAGCCGCTGAAGTCCCGATAGTAGCCGTGCCGGTCGCCGGCAAGGCAGCGCCGCAGATGGTGGTGAAAGTCGTCCGACCAGACGCCGTCCAGGCCCCAACCGCCCTCGGAGGCGGGCTGAAGCATGACGTTTAGGTTGCGAATGTCCTCGGCGATGAGCAGCGCAGGCCTCGGCGCAAAGCGGACCGCCGCGGCGAGTTCCGCCAGGAAGGGCACCGGGCCGTCGTCGGCCAGCGCGTGCGTGGCATCCAGGCGCAAGCCGTCGACGTGATATTCGGCGATCCAGTGCAGGGCGTTCTCGATAAGGAAGCGCCGCACCTGGGTTGCCCCTTCGCCCTTCAGGTTGACGGCGGGGCCCCAGGGTGTCTTGCGCTTGGTCGAGAAGTAGTGCCGGCTGAAGAGCGAACCGTAGAAGCCATCCGGTCCGAAGTGGTTGTAAACGACGTCCAGATGGACGGCAAGCCCGAGCCGGTGAGCTTCGTTGACGAAGGCGCGCAGCTCGTCCGGCGTGCCGTAACAGTGTGCCGGGGCAAACAGCGCCACGCCGTCGTAACCCCAGTTGCGCGAGCCGGGGAAGTCGGCCACCGGCATCAGCTCGACCGCGGTGACCCCCAGGTCCTTGAGATACGGAAGCCTGGCGCGCGCGGCGGTGAAGGTTCCCTCGGGGGTGAAGGCGCCGACGTGCAACTCGTACAGCACGAGCCGATCGAGCGCGACGTGGCAAAAGTCCTGGTCGGTCCAGGGGAAGCGGTCCGGATCGATCACTTGGGACGGTCCGTGCACACCCAGGGGCTGGAACCGCGAGGCGGGGTCCGGGTAGGGGCCGGCGCCGTCCAGCCGGTAACGGTAGAGGTCCCCCGGCTCGATTCCTTCCACTTCGCCGCCGAAGACGCCCGAGCCGTCGCCTTCGAGCGGCCAGGCCTGCTTGGGTTTTCCCGGCGTCTCGCGGACCACCTCGACCCGGCGCGCCTCCGGCGCCCAGACTTCGAACCGTGTCCCCCCAGCCGTCGGTATGGCGCCGAGGCCGACTCGCTGCGTCACGGGCGGGACCGGAGCTCGCGCAGCCGCAAAAGGGCCAGGGAGCGGCCGCGGAGTCGGTAGGTATGATCCCGCAACAGGACCCGCCGGCCCCACTGGCTCTCGGCGGTGTCGAGCAGCCGCTCCCAGCGGAGTTCGGGCGCATGTGCGGGCAGGAGGAAAGCGACCGGCTCGACATGGGCGTTCATCATCAGCAAGAGCGTGTCGCCCACCAGCGGCTCTCCGCGCTCGTCGACCTCATCCAACTCTTTGCCGGCGAGCAGCACGCCCAAGCAGCGCAATGCGTACGCTCTCGCAGGAGGCCTCCGGCGATTCGAACAGGCAGAGCTCGACCCACGTGGCGTGCTCGGAGAAGATGGCGAAGTTGACGCCCGCGCCGTCCCAGGTGGCGCCGAGCGGATAGGGCTTTCCGGGCCGGAGTTTCATGGACTGGTTACGAGCATAGCTCAGGCGGCGGCATTTCCGGGGACGCGGGAGCGGTTGCGGCCGATTGGCTGCATTGCCTGTCGGGCTCAGCCCAAGCCGCCGGCGGGTGCGCGACCGCCCACGGCGGAGAAAGCCGACAGAAGCCGTTCCCCCTCCTCGGCCTTCCGGGACGAGCAATTCAGATGGCGATCGGCCTCCGCGATGCAAAGTAGCGGCGAAGACTTGGCGCCCGAGCGGCGGCAACGGTACTCGGACACCGGCAAAGCAGTGCTTTGGCTCTTCTATCTTGATGCAAAGGCGGGGTTGGGATGGGAGAGGGGTCGGCCGGGGAAGCCCGGTGGTCCTCGTCGAATTCTCTTGACAGGCTTTCGCAGTCGTGGTATGGAAGGTGGGAGAGGCATTGTAAGCTAAGCTAGCGGGGGTAGGGGAGTAACGGGTCAGCAGAGCGAACCCCTGCCTGCAATGGGGGATAGGATATCGAGATGCACTGGATGAAACTTACTCGCGTGCTCTCCGCCGGGGTATTGCTTTTGGCGGCCTCGGCTGTCCTCAATCCGAGCCTCAGGGCTCAAAGCCTCGGATCGATCGTCGGTTTGGTGACGGATGCCACCAATGCCGTCGTCCCCGGCGCCACGGTCCGAGTCACCCAGCAAGAGACCGGAGTTACACGCACCTTCCAGACAGACTCCACCGGCACGTACCTGGCGCCGGCGCTGAACGTGGGTACCTACACGATCGAGGTGACCGCCCCCGGCTTTAAGGCGTTTCGTCGAACCGACATCGTACTGAACGTCCGCGACCAGATCCGGGTCGACGTCCGCTTAGAGTTGGGCGACGTGACCGAGACGGTGGAGGTGGTCGGCCAGGTGGTGAGTTTGCAAACCGAGAGCGCGGCGGTCGAGGAGATCGTCTCGGGCACGCAGGTGCAAAACATCGCCATGAACGGCCGGAACTTCCTCCAGCTTGCGATGCTGGTGCCCGGCGCCGCCTCCATGCAACCAGCGTTCAACATACCGGTGGGCGTGAGCGCCAGCGCGGCCATCAACTTTAACGGATTGCGCACGGCCCACAACGTCTGGCGGGTAGACGGCCAGGAGAACTACGACCGCGGCTGCGGCGGCTGCATTACGGTGCTACCATCCATCGACGCGATCGCCGAGTTCAAGGTCAGCACGGCCAACGCTGAAGCCGATCTAGGATTTGGCGCTGCCGGCCAGATCAACGTGTCGATCAAGTCCGGCGCGCGGGAATTTCACGGGACCTTGTACGAATTTCTGCGCAACGACAAGCTGGACGCGGCGAACTTCTTCGCCAACCTGGCGGGTCGGCAGAAGCCGAAGCTGCGGTTCAACAATTTCGGGTACAACATTGGCGGCCCGGTGATTCTGCCCGGCTATAACAAAAGTCGCGACAAGACGTTCTTCTTCTGGAACCATGAGTGGCGCAAGCTGCGCCGCGAGGCCGTTTACTTCCTGCCGGCGATTCCCGAAGACTGGCGGCGGGGCGACTTCAGCCGGTTTGCCCGTCCGGTGCTGGACCCCACCACCGGTCAGCCCTTCGCCAACAACCAGATCCCGGCGGCGCGGATCGACCCGAACGCGACGATTCTGGCGGATCCGAACCTGGTCTTCCCGCTGCCGAACACGGCCGGAGACAACTGGGCCGGCGTGGGCCCCGAACCGGTGAACGTCCACCAGGAGATCCTGCGCGTCGACCACAACTTCAACGAGCGCAACCAAGTCTTCTTCCGGTTCGTGATGGACTACATCTCGCAGCACACTCCGACGACGATGTGGACCGGTTCGAGCTACCCGACCATCGGGACGCTGTTCACCAACCAGCCTAAGAGCTTCCACGGGCAGTGGACATCGACCCTGACGCCTAATGTGGTAAATGAGTTTTCGCTCAGCTATCAAAAGCAGCCCCTCCAGCTCAATCCCACGGGTAACTATCGGCGCCCGCCGAACCTCAAGATCCCGGAGCTGTTTCCGGACAACCGGGCGAATCGCCTGCCGAACATCACGTTCAGCGGGGTTCTCGGCGTTAACATCAATCTCGGCTCGTGGCCCTGGACCAACAGCTCTGACACCTGGATCATTCGCAACAACGTGCTCTGGAACCGGGGCAATCATACCCTCCGCCTTGGCGGCGAGCTGATGCCTTTCGCCAAGCGCCAGGATCTGTTCGGCCCCACGCAGGGATCCTTCGAGTTCACCACCGCAGGGACGAACAATGAGTTCGCGAACTTCCTGCTGGGCCGCTCGTTCCAATACACCGAGATGGAGCTGCAAACTTCGCCGCTATACTTGGCGAGAAGCGGAAGCCTGTTCATCAGCGACACGTGGCGAGCCACGCCGCGTCTGACCTTGAACCTGAGCCTGCGCTGGGACGCGCTTCCGCACGCCTACGAGGAGAAGGACCGGGTCGCGGTCTTCTATCCTGGGCTGTGGGATCCGGCTAAAGCGCCGGAGGTCCTGCCGAACGGGCAGCTTCGGGGCGGCGATCCGCTCAATGGCATCGCGCAAGCAGGCAAGGGCGGCATTCCGCGCGGATTGGTGCAGAACCACTGGCTGACCTTCATGCCGCGCGTGGGCATCGCCTGGCGGCCGTTCGGCGAGGCAACAGTTCTGCGCGTGGGCTACGGGCTGTATACGGAGCGCATCCAGGGTAACGACATTTATAACGTCGGCCCGAACCCGCCGAACTCCTTTACGGCGCAGATCTTCGACGCACCGCTCAGCAATCCAGGCGGAGGCGCGGCGGCGCGGTTCCCGGGCAACTTGCAGACCTACGACGGCATCTATAAGCTGCCGCAGATTCACCAGTACAACTTCGGCATCCAGCGGCGGCTGGCGCCGGGAGTCGTGATGACCGTCGGTTACGTCGGCACGAAGGGAACCTATCTGCAAACGACCCGGAACATCAACCAGCCGAGGCCGGAAGGCGCCGCGCTGGTGCTGGCCGGGCAGGCGATCGTCAACCAGGTGCGTCCGTTCCGGGGTTGGGCGAACATCTGGATGTACGAGAATGCCACCAACTCCAACTACAACTCGCTCCAGTTCAGCCTCCGGACGGAAAACTACCGCGGCTTGACGCTTCAGACCTCCTACACGTGGTCTCACTCGCTCGACTACGTGAGCTCGGACGTGCCGGGAAACTCGCACCAGGATGCGTACAACCCGAAGGCGGAGCGCGGCAACTCGAGCTTCGACCGGCGGCACATGCTGGTCTTCAGCTATGTCTACGACCTGCCGACGCCGCAGAACTGGGGACGGGCAGCCCGACACCTGCTCGGCGGCTGGACGGTCTCCGGTATCACAACCTTCTACAGCGGCACCCCGCTGGGCATTTCCCTTCCGGGCGACAATGCCGGCGTCGGGGGCGCGCCGTACCGGCCGAACTGGGTGCGCAATCCCAATCTGCCTTCGGGGCAGCGGACCCGAGAGCGGTACTTCGACCCAGATGCCTTCGCTGCGCCGGCGCGGGGCCGGTTTGGCAACCTGGGCCGGAATGTCGTCCGCGGCGGCGGGCTGAACAACTGGGATCTGTCGCTGTTCAAGTCGATTCCGCTCGGTTGGGAGAGCGGCAGCCTTCAGTTCCGGCTGGAGGCGTTCAATACGTTCAACCACACGCAGTGGAACGCCTACCGGACGGCCTTCGGAGCAGCGGGCTTCGGCAGCGCCATCGGAGCTCGAGACGCTCGTGTGGTGCAACTCGGTCTGAAGCTGTTCTGGTAAGAATCTCGCCGGCCTGAGCGTTTCTCGATGGGAGGACGCTCAGGCCATCCTTCGCTCCGGTTTTGGCGGGGCGGGCCGGAAGCAGGCGAACGCCAGTTGCCGTATGCGGCCGGGAACCTGCTCCAGGGCGCGGCGCAGAACGTCTTCCAGCATCGCAGGAGGCGCGTGCGCCCGAAGGTTGAGCGTGAGCTCGTGAATGCCTGAGGGGGGGCCGCCAAGTCTCCCTCGAAGTCCGGCGCGGTCCGATTCGAGCAGATCGATGCTTTCACCCGGGCGCGAGCTGCGGCTGCCAATCCCTTCAGATGGAGAAGCAGGGCTCCGGACTCCGTGAGAAGTCGATCGATTTCCTCCATTAGCGGGCCGAGAACGAGGGCCGGCGGGGCGGCGCGTCGCAGTCTCACCTCACCCCGCCAGTTCAACCAGCCGAGCGCGGCCTCGGCTTCGGCGTAGACTTGATAGTCGACTTCGAGTGCTTGGCTACCGGCCAGGCGGCTTCCCGAGAGCACCTCAGCGAGCCACTCGGAGATTCCGTAGCCCGTACGGGCGCTCAACTGATAGTCGACCGGACGTCCGAGGCTGGGAGGGGTGATAGCGAGGTCGGCTTTGGTTGTGCAGACCAGGTCGGCCTCGGCGATCTGCTGGCGAAACAGGTAGGCGAGCCGGGGGTCGGCCTCGGGTGAGGCCAACTCTCTGGCTCTCGCCGGGTCGACGAGGACCGTGAGCGGGGCAATCCGGAACGTCGAGGCATAGAGGGCGCGGAGCGGCCGGAGAACGGTCGCGGCGAGGTCGACACAACTGCCGACCGGCTCGGCAAGGATCACCTCGGGTGCGAACTCGCCGAGGTCGGCGGCAGCGCCGACGAGGTCGGAAAGGCGGCAACAGAAGCAGCCGCCCGCGACTTCCCGGACCGGCAAGCTGGCCGCATCGACCAGTTGGGTATCGACGAGGTTCGTGCCCTGGTCGTTGGTGATCAAGGCGACGCGGCCGCCCGCTTGGCGGATCCGCCGGGCGGCAGCGAGCAGCAGGGTGGTCTTGCCCGCGCCAAGGAAGCCGCCCACAGCAACGAGTCGAGGGGCCGCCGTTAGGCGCCCGTCGCGTTCGAGGGGCCGCGGCATGTTTGAAGCGGCCATTCTACAGGATCTTGGGGCGAGCCCGTTTTTTGGGCCGTAGGCGCCAAGAAGTCGCGTACCATGAAAGCAGGGAGTTTAGCCGATGCCGAAAAACACCGAGCTATGGCTTGCGGCCGAAGCCGCGCTGTCGGCGGAGGATCAGCGGCGGCTGGACCGGATGCTCGAATATATTCGGGAACAGGCGGAGACATTCGTGGGCTATCCCTGCCGGGGCCGCTTCGATTATTCGGCGCTCCATGAATTCCTGAAATATCCGGTCAATAACGTCGGGGATCCCTTTGCCCCGTGCACTTACCGTGTGCACACGCGCGAAATCGAGCGAGAAGTGCTCGCCTGGTTTGCCGAATTGACGCACATAGCGCCGTCGGACTATTGGGGCTACGTCACCAACGGCGGCACCGAGGGCAGCATCTACGGGCTGTTTCTAGCGCGCGAGCTGTTTCCGCAGGGACTGGTGTATTACTCCGAGGAGACGCACTACAGCGTGGCGAAAAACCTGCGCGTGCTGAACATGAAACACATCATGATCCGGTCATTGCCCAACGGCGAGATCGACTACGACGATTTGTACGAGACGATCCGCATTCACCGGGACGTGCCGCCGATCATCTTCGCCAACATCGGCACGACGATGACGGAGGCCATTGACGACATCGCGCGCATTCGGAAGATTCTCACGGATTTGGCGATACCGGAGTCCTACATTCACTGCGACGCGGCCCTGTGCGGAATGACCTTGCCCTTCATCGAAGGGGCGCCGGTGTACGATTTTCGCGCCGGCATCGACAGCATCTCGATCAGCGGACACAAGTTCATCGGCTCACCCATGCCGTGCGGCATCGTGCTCGCGAAGAAGCGCTACGTGGAACGGATCGCCCGCTCGATCGAATACATCGGCACGCTGGACACGACGCTGACGGGATCGCGCAACGGCATCGCCCCGCTGATTCTGTGGTACGCCCTGCGGACCCGGGGCGCAGAGGGATTTCGCCAGGAGGTGGCCGACTGTCTCAGCAAGGCCTGCTACGCGGTGGAGCGATTCCGCTCGCGCGGCATCGAGGCCTGGCGGAACCCGTTCGCCATCACCGTCGTCTTCCCTCGGCCGCCGGACAGCGTGCTCGAGAAATGGCAGATTGCGGTGCACCGGAACCGTGCGCACATCATCACGATGCAGACGGTACGGCGCCAGCAGATCGATGCCGTGATCGAGGATGTCGTCGCCGCCGAGCGCGCAGGGGCGAACCTGGAACGGATCAAGGCTTGAACGGATGAAAGAGATCGTGATCGTAACCCAAAACAGGGCCGGCTTGCTCGCCGATATCGCCGAAATCCTGGCCCGACACAACATCAATATCGAGACGCTCGACGCCGAGGAGGTGCACGACACGGCGGTCATCGAGCTCACGGTGGACCGGTACGACGAGGCGCTCCAGCGCTTGCGCGACGCCGGCTTCGATGCCGTGACCGAGGATGCGTTTCTCATCCGGCTCAAGGACGAGCCGGGCGCCCTGGCGCGCGTGGCCAAGCGTTTCAAGGACGCCAACATCGACCTGCGGAGCGTGCGGATTGTGCGGCGGCTGAAGGATTCTGCGATTGTGGCGGTGGCGACGGCGCGCACCGAAGAGGCGAAGGCGCTGGTGCGGGAGTACCTGGTCGTCGGTGAGGACTTCGGGACTGAGACCAGCTGAGGCGGGGGGGGGGGAGGATTCTCCTCGGCGATTTGTGCTAAGCTGGTAAAGCCCGGCTGATCCGGCGGGTACGCACGGCTCGAAATAATTCAGCGTAGCTCGCCTATTTTTTACAATTGGGTTCCAGCAGATGGGCCCGCAAACAAGGCGGATCTCTGAGCGGTTGAGCTCCATTATCGCCTTCATCCTCGTTCGAGACTGAGGCCGGGGAGACGCCTTCGGAGACAAAGTTGATGACTGCCCCTTTCGTACACGCTCCGGATCCAACCCGCCGCGTAACCGTGTTGTTAATCAGCCCGGATTCGCGCGATCATACGCTGATTCGTCACGTCTTCAATCGTTCCAATTGGGTGCTTCACGAATGCCGGACGGTTGAGGAGGGCCTTCGATTTCTGGCCCACCATCCCGTGCCCGTGGTCATCACGGAGGAGCGTTTAGGTTCCGCCGACTGGAAAGCGATTCTGTCGGCCGTAAGCAATTCGGCGAGGCCGCCGAAGGTGATCGTGACCAGCCATCACGCCGAGCCGTCGCTTTGGGCCGAGGTAATTAACCTGGGCGGCTACGATGTGCTGGCCAAGCCCTGGAACGAGCGGGAGCTGTTTCACGCCATCAGCCAGGCATGGCTGGCCTGGAAGCACGAAGCGGAACGGCCGGCGCGAATTGCTGCGCAGCCGCCGCAGTACCGGCGTGCCTCCGTCTGATGCGGCGCCGGCGTCGCCTCAAGCCAGCGTGAGCCAGGCGTAGTAGAGCATCATACAGATCGTGAGAATCGAGGCCACCCAGAGGCCCAGGGTGACCCAGGGGCGAGGCAAAACCTCCTGTGGAAGCCGGCGGTAGCGCATGTAGAGCGCGCCGATGGCGATCACCGGCAGCATCAAGGCCTGCGCCACGCCCCCAACTTTGACCATCGTCACCGGCGATTCAAAGATTAGAAACAGTCCGGCGCCGACCACGGTGAGGGCCCACACCAGGCGCCGGCGGTAGCGTAGCCGCGCCGCATAATCGTCGGGGCGAAACAGCCCGAGCAGCCGGCATAGATCGGCGCCCACGCGCGATTCGGCGGCCGTCGCGGCAAAGATGGTGCCGTAGAGCGTGACCATCGCCCCCGGGTAGAACAGATAGATGGCCCAGGGTCCGAGCGTTTCCGTGTACATGCTTGACAGACGGGGAATCATTTCGGTGGCGTTGGGCACCAGGCCGCGCTTGTGGAGGATGCCGGCGCCGAGCAGGTAGAAGGCGATGGTGGCGAACGTGTAGATCACCATCGAGGCCAGAATGTCGACATGCATGACCCGGATCCAGCCGAGCGCGCGGGCGCGCCAGGCCGGGGTGGGCTCCCGTTTTCCGGTGAAGCGCGCGTAGCCCTTCTCCACGCACCAGTACGGGTACATGAACAGCTCGGAGGCGCCCACGCCGGTGATGCCGAAGACGGCCACGGCGCTCGCCAGTCCGCCGGCCGGCATCTCGAATTTCAAGCCTTCGGCCAGCTCCGCCCAGGAGAAGTCCTCCGGCCGGCGCGTCAGCAGGATGGCGCACAGGACGGTCAGCATGGTGAAAAGAACCACCTTGACGAGGGCGAGCTTTTCGATGCGCTCGTAGCCGCCGCCGAGCAACAGGGCCAGCGTCAAGGCGAGCAGGCCGAGCACCCATGCCGTGACCGGCACGGCCGGAAAGATCTGGTGGAGCGCCTGAGCCACCCCCCCGTACATGGCGCCCACCTGGAAGCGGGTCATCATGATCATCAGCACCCAGCCCCAGACGATCCAGTTCACCTTCCAGCGCGGACCGGGCACGTGATTGAAGCCCTCTAGACCCGTGGCGCCGGTGGCAATGCTGTGGCGGCCGATCTCGGCCTGGATGGCGGGCTTGAGCGCGCAACTGAGCAGGATCACCCAAAGGGCCGCATAACCGACCTCGGCGCCGAGCGTCGTGGTGGCGATCAGCTCGCCCGAGCCGACAATCGAGGCCGCCAGAATCATGCCCGGCCCGATGCGGCGCAGGATCTGCCAAAGGGTGCGCGGAGGATCGGAGACGTCGGCCACGTGAAAGCTGTAGGGATCCTTCAAGGGAGACCGGACAGTCTCGGCGGCAGGCATCAGGTCACTCAAACACCGGGGAGCATGGGCTTCGGCTCATTTTATCGTAGTGCGCTTCGGAGCGGGCTCGGGCCTTGGGGGCGAGCGGGCGATGCTCAGCGGATCGGAACGGCGTTCCGCCGAACGTAGTCGTCGATCTGGGAGGGTCGCGGTCCGATGTAATGAAACACCTCGGCATAGCGCAGCCCGTGTCGCCGTCCGATCTCCTCCTCATCCTTGAGCAGGAAGTGGCGGATGTACTCTCGGTTGGCCGTGCGGTCGTCGTCGCCCAGGATGGGTAGGCGGAGACCTTTCTCCGCCAGCCGGGCGCGCAAGCGAGCGCCGTTGTCGCCGCCCGGCCCCTGTGCCTTGTTCACCGCGATGGCGTCGATCTTCTCCTCGATCGTCTCCGAGATGTCGACGATACGATTAATAAGCTGCGGCCCGCGGGCATAGTAATACTTCTCGGTGACGCTCTTGGGTTTGAGCCCCGCGGCGAAATGCTCCGGATAGTCCTTGTCCATGCCGGCCATCCAACAGGCGCTCTCCAGCGCCATCGCCGTAACGTAATGGTCCGGGTTTTCCTCGTAGTGGCCCCAGGGATCGTAGGAGATGATCGTATCGATCTGGAGGAGCCGGATGAGGAAGATGAAGCGGCAGCGCAACTCGACCGGCGAGACGTCGTCCATTCGGTGGTTGTTGTAGTTGAGGTCGAAGACGCCTTTGAAGCCCATCACGCGCGCCAGCTCCTGGTTGTCCCGTTCGTTGGCGAGCACCGTCTCTCCGACCGTTCCGGGACCGGCCATGTCGTCATTGGTGACCCGGATGAGATAGCCGGTGTAGCCCTCCTTGAGGAGCTTAGCGACCGTGCCGGCGGCAAACAGCGGGATGTCGTCGGCGTGCGGCTGCACGGCCGCGAGCACCTTGCCCTGGTGCGGTTTTCCCGGCTGGAAGCGTTCGATGACCAGCTCGTCGCCGCCCGAGGTGCCGAGCAGGGTGCGAGCCGGCCGCATCTGGTAGGCCGCCCCGGCGGCGGCCCAGGAACCGGTGGTGAAAAAGTCTCGTCTGCGCATGCCAGGTGTCCCTCTTCGGCGCCAGCATAGCAGGCGAGCCGTCAGCGCAGATAGAAGAGGCTGAGCCGTGGAAGGCCGGCGGCTTCGAGCAGGCGGCGCTCCAGGTACTGCTTTTCGAGCAGGGCGAGCTGGGCCGCGGTCATCTTCGAGCGCCAGGGGCGGAGCTCAGTCTCCAGGCGCCGCCGGGCCTCGAACAGCTCCTCTTCGGATTGCGCTGCGCGGGCGATCGCCGCCATCTTCTCTTCGAGTGCGGTGAGGCGCTGCTCGAGCTGTTCGAGGTCCCGGTAGTGTGTCTCGATCTCGGCGAGGATCCGCTCGAGCGCCTCGGCCACGACGCGGTAAGCCGGGTTCGGGTGTTCGTCGAGCACCCGGCGGCCCTCTTCAAGATACCGGCGAACCTCCTCGAGCGTGAACGGCGCGGCGGACCGCTCGGCCGGCTGCGCCAGGGTCTGCCCGGCCATGGCTTCCGCCTCTTCCAGAACCGCTTGGGCGCAGTAGGCGAGCGAATTGATCTGGCGAAACTTGGATCGCCGGCTGCGCCATTTCTCGAACGCCGCGTCGATGCCTCGCAGAACCGCCTCGAGCGGGATTCCGGCATTCTTCCAACTCTCCACCAGCGCCCAGTCGAGCGGAGAGAGCAGAAACAGGCCCGTGCCGCGCGCCTTCTGAAAATGCTCTTCGACCTCGGTGAAATAGTTGAAGTAGTTCAGCCGCCAGTCGCCTTCGGCGCCGCTCACTGCCGACGATTTCGCTCCCAGATGAGTTGGAGGCCGCGGAGGGTGAGGTCGGGATCGGCCTGCTTGAGATAGCGCGAGCCCTCGACGATCAGCTCGGCCTGGCCGCCCGTGGCAATGAAGCGGGTTTCGGAGCCGAGCTCGGCGGCCAGACGCTCGATGAGCCCGTCGATCATGCTCGTCAGGCCGTAGTAGAGCCCGCTTTGGATGCTGCCGACCGTGTTGGTGCCGATGAGACGGCCCGGATCCCGGAAGTCGACCATAGGCAGGCGGGCAGTTTTGGCGAACAGAGCTTGGATGGAGATGCCGATACCGGGGCAGATGATGCCGCCCAGATACTCGCCGTGCGAGGAGACCGCATCGAAGGTGATGGCGGTCCCCAGGTCGACTACCACGCACGGCCCGCCGAGATCATGGAAGGCGGCGACGCTGTTCACGATACGGTCGGCGCCCACTTCGCGCGGATTGTCGTAGCGGATCGACAGACCGGTGTCGGTGTCCGAAGTGACGAAAAGCGGCTCGCGATGGAAATACTGGCGCGACATCTCCGAAAGCGAAGCGTCCAGCGGGGGGACGACACTCGAGATGATTACGCCGTCGATGATGGAGAAATCGAGCCCGGCGAGCGAGAAAAGGTTGCGCAGCAAGATGCCCCACTCGTCAGCGGTCTGCTCGTGCACGGTGCGGAGCCGCCAGCGGCTGACGAGGACGCCGTTGCGGAAGACGCCGATGGTGATGTTGGTGTTGCCCGCGTCGAGGGCCAGCAGCATAACAGAATCAGTGTAGGCTAGCGGCCCGCCTCGACGAGCTCGACGTAGCCTTTGCGGCCGAGGAAGCGGAAATAGCCCAGGAAATCGAAGTCGTCCGGGCCGAGCTCCAGCCGCGTCAGCCGGACGGCCTCGGCCAGAGTGCGCTTGCCGTCGCACCAGTACAAGGCCGTGGCAAGGCGAGTATCCCAGGCGCCGGAAGGCCAGCCCTCGCGTTCCGGCACCGGCAGATCATCGAGGGGGAGAGTGCCCGGGCGCTTGCGCTTGACGATGATGCGTTCGGCGCTGGCGAGCTTCGGATCGGGCGGAGGGGAGATCGCCTTGATGGCGCCGAGGCCGAGCGCAGCGGCTCGGTCTTGGGCAACTCGTTCCAGCCGGGCCGCCTGCTCGCGCCGAAAGCTCTCGAGAGCTGCGACCAGCGGGGTGAGGTCCAGCCGGGGCGCCAGGCGCCGGACGGATCCTACGGCCTCGATCTGCCGGTCCACGGTATAGGCCAGCAGCTCCCGGCCGTCGTAAAGCGCCCGGCCGATCGCCTCGCGGCCGGAGGCGGCCAGGATGCGCTCGAGCGCCGAATCGACCGCGGCGAGCGACCGGCGGTAGCCGCGCGCCAGCGCCAGCTCGGCCAGCCAGCGCGCGTCCGCCTCGTCGACCGATGCAAGAAAGTAGACGAATGCCGCCGTCAGAACACTCAAATCGCGCAAAGAGCGCAAATCGACGTCGTCAGGGGTGTCCTCGCTGTTGTGATGCGTATGCACGCCGCTCGAGGCATAGGGCCAGACCGTCGGCACACCGATGGTCGGATCGGCCAGAAACGTGTCCGTGCCCATCATGTAGCGGGCCTCGTGGAAGGGGCGCGGAGGATCGAGCCGGGAGAAGTAGGCCTGAGCCAGCCGCATGGTGAAGGCATCGACAAACGAACTGGCCACGTGAGGGTTCAGGTAGAACGTGTATTCGGTTCCAGCCAGATGGTAGAAGCCGGCGGGCGTGTCGACGCAAATGGCGGCGATCGTGTTCCGAATGCGCTCCGGGTTGGCGACGACGTAATGCATCGAGCCGTAGACCTCGCCCATGGCTAGCAGCCGGATCGATCGGCGAGGCCGGGGGAGCTTGCCGGTCTCAACGAGGCGATGGAGAAGAATCATGGCTTCGGCCATCGCTGCGACGCCGGTGGCGTTGTCCTGCGCGCCTTGTTCGGCCGTGTGCCCGAGCATCAACACCTCCTCATCGCCCGGGGCGCCCTTGAGCAACGCGGTGGCGTAGGCGTAGCTGCCTTCCCAGTAACGGCTGTCCACCGTGGCGCGCAGGCGGACTCGCCGGCCCTCGGCCAAGAGCGAGCGCAACCAGGCGCCCTGACGCGGGGTGACGGTGAAGCCGGGCAGGGGCGAATCGTTCTTGGTGACGCCCCAGCCGCGGTCGCCCCAAGAGTTAACCCAGTCGTAGGCGTCGACCAGATCCGGGTTCTCGGTGTCGCTGCTTAAGACGGCCGCCACGCCCTTTCGCGCCAGCAGCCATTTGATGGCCGAGGGCCGGCGGCTGGTCAGGACGATCTTGCCGGCCAGATCCATTCGCTCGATCTCGGCCTGTCGGCCGGGACCGATGTCGACGAGTTCCGCGGTGATGCCCTCGGGCGGGGTGGGGCCGCTCCACATCACGAGGGAGGCAGGAACGGCGTGGTAGTCGGCCAGAAGGCGGTACTCCGGCTCGACGAGCTCCAGCCGGGCGGCGCGAACGTCCCAGGCGAGCGGCATCGTCCAAAAGCCCACCTGCGTGCTGCCGTCGGCAGGCGGGTGGATGACGCGAGCCTCGCTCAGGCCGGCCTTCTCCAGCTCGCCGGCGACGTATCGAGCCGCTCGGGGTCGTCCTTGAGCACGATACGCGCGAGCGCTCCGCCGTCGGTGAGGACGGTAAGCTCCAGCCGGTCGTTTTCGAGAACAAGCGCCGGCCGGCCTTCGAAATCGATTCTCCGCTGGGCGGACAGGCCGGCGGCAAATAGCGGCAGCAAGATCAGGGCAGAAAGGCGGCGCATACCGGTTTTACTCGAGCATGAGCGTGGCCACGTTGCGGACCAGGTCGATGTCGACTCCCGAGCCCTCGCCGTGAGGATAGACCTCGAGCGTCTTCGGCGGCGCCTCCGGAGCGAGCAAACGCGCCTTTTCGAACTTGTCGAGCAGGTGAACGGTGACATGCTCCACCGGGTAGTCGGCGTAGTTCACCAAGTGCAGCACGACCGGACGCCCGCCGGGCGCGGCCACGAGCTCGGAACGCATGCTGGAGACGTTGAAGAGCCGCACGCCGAGATTCTCGCGACCGACCATGGAGTTCACGCCCCGCCAGATGTCGTCCAGTCGAGCCACTTCGTTCTTGTCGACGCTCATCTGGCCGGGCTGGATCGGGGGGAATTTCCAGCCGGGCGGCGCCGACAACAGCGACGCGCCGCTGCGGGTGAAGCGGCGCAAGATCTCTTTCTGCTCCGGTTCCAGTGCGGCCGGATCGACGCTCACGGCCATCCTGGCGCCTGCGATCGCCTCGTCGCTCAGGCGGCGGATCGGGATCGAGCGCAGCGGCGTGTGGCGGGCGGAGACCATGTCCAGGATGCCGTTGGAGAGCAGTGCGCCGCTTTGAACGTCGTGGATGATCGCAAGACCGCCGTAAGGGCGGTATTCGCGCCAGGCGCGGTGTTGCTGCCAGTAGGCCAGGTGCCGGCCGATGCGCCGCCAGTCCTCGATCGCCGCGGCGTCACCTCGGGCGAGCCTCGCCGCGAAGTCGTCATCGAAGGCGACGATCCACCGTCCGCCGACCATCGCCGCATCGGCGATCGCCTGAAGGTAGCGGCTCAGCGGAATCACCGTTCCGGCGGGCGGGAGGTTACCAAGCCAGATCTCGGCTTCGGTCATCGCGCGAAGGAAGCGCAGGAATCCCGTGTTGGTGTCGATCCACGGGCTGCCCGTTGGGGCGGCCTTTGCCGAGCCGTCGTCGGCGAGGTTGATGCCGGGCCAGACGCCCTGAAACGTGCCCAGGATGGCGTCGGCGCTCTCCAGCCGCATCGAGGTGCGGGGCACGAGCTCCACGACGATGCGGTCGGCGCGAGCAGCGACTTTCCGAGCCTCATCGAGCGCTCCGCGCGGGAAGTCGCCCTCGTAGACGACGCCGGTAAAGTCCAACTCCACGGCCTCGGCGGTGGCCGCGACCGGATCGGTCTCTTCCCCGATGACGCCTAGCGTGGCCACGCCGGCGATGCGAGCCTGACGGTTGAACCGGGCATCCCAGGCGGGCCGCTCCACGAGCAGGCAGTTGACCGGCGTGCCGGCGAGCAGCTCGAGCGTGGCGGGATCAGACCAGGGCCAGCGCGCGGGCACCCAGTCGGCCGCGGCGGCCACCAGGAGCAGGGCGAACAACATACCCACACTGTAGCGGAACGTCTTCGATCCCGGCAGCGGCGGCAATGCCGTCAGATGACGAGCGCTCCGGAGAGGTTTGGCCGAGCCGACGGGTGGGCGGCAGCCGTACGGATATGCAGACCGCAAGCGGTTCAAAAAAGCAGTCGGGTCGGCTTGGATTTTCCGGATGAGCGGCGCCGGGGATGTCATAATGCGGATTAACCCGAATGAGCCTCCTGCTGCGCAATGGCGTTTTGATCGACGGTGCGGGTCGCAACGGCCGGCGCGGCGACGTGCTCGTTGTCGGCGAGGGCATCGCCGAGGTCGGCCTGTTCCGGCCTCCCGAGGATGTCCAGGTGATCGACTGCACGGGGCTGGTCGTGAGCCCGGGCTTCATCGATGCGCACAGCCACTCCGATCTCCAGGTGCTCGAAGACCGCCGAGAGAAGGTGCATCAGGGCGTGACCACCGAGGTGGTGGGCAACTGCGGCTTCTCGCCTTACCCGGCGCCCGAAGATCCGCGGCCGTTGCGCGCCTTCGCCAACGGCATCTTCTGCGGCGACGAGAACTGGGGTTGGCCGTCGGCGAAAGCGTATCTGGAAGCCGCGGCGCGGAGTCCGGTGGTGAACGTCGCCTCGCTCGTGGGGCACGGCAGCCTGCGCATCGCGGTGGCAGGGCACCGCCTCGGGCCGCTCACCGCGCGAGAGATGGACCGGCTGGAGGGGCTGCTTGAGGAGGCGCTGGCCGGCGGCGCCTGCGGCCTCTCGACGGGCCTGATGTACGCGCCCGGCTCGAGCGCGCCGGCGGAGGAGCTGGAGCGGCTGTGCCGCATCGTCGCCCGGCACGAGAAGATCTACGCGACGCACATGCGCAGCTACGCCTCGGGCCTGCTTGCGGCGATCGACGAGCAGCTCGAGCTCGCCCGGCGCACCGGTTGCCGGCTCCAGATCTCCCACTTCCAAGCGGCTGCGCGGGCCAACTGGCATCTCCAGAGGCGGGCGCTCGACCGCATCGAGCAGGCCGAGCGGGAGGGTCTGGATGTGGCCTTCGATTGCTATCCCTACGTGGCCGGCAGCACCGTGCTGACGCAGATCCTGCCGCAATGGGCGCTCGAGGGCGGTCCAGAGGCCCTCCTGGCGCGGCTGGCGGATCCGGATGAGCGGGCGAGCATCGAACACCAGATCGAGTCCGCCTTCGATTGGCGCTGGACCGATATCTATATCTCGGCCGTGGGCTCGCCGCGCAATCAGGCGGCGGTGGGCCGGAACCTGGCCGAGCTCGCCGACGAGCGCGGGCGCAAACCGGTGGAGGTGATCACCGGCCTGCTTTCGGAGGAGCGCGGCCAGGTGAACATCATCGCCTTCAACCAGAGCGAGGAGAACCTGCGCGAGACGCTGACGCATCCGCTGTCGCTTGTGGCGAGCGACGGCTTTTACGTGCGCGGGCGGCCTCACCCGCGCCTGTACGGGACCTTTCCGCTGTGGTTGGGAAGCTTCGTGCGCGAGCGGCGCTGGCTGAGCCTGCCGGAGGCGATCGCCAAGATCACCTGGCGGCCGGCGGAGCGTTTCGGGCTGAGACAGCGCGGGCGGCTCGAGCCGGGCTACCTGGCCGATCTCACCGTGTTCGATCCGCAGACGGTCGCCGGCCCGGCGAGCTACGAAGAGCCGGAGCGGCCGCCCGTCGGCATCCGCTATGTGATCCGCAACGGGAAGCTACAGTGGAGCGCGTCCTAGGCCTCGGCTTGAAAGAGCTCACCGGTTGGGGATTCGCGCGATGGCGTCGATCTCCACCTTGATGCCTCCCCAAAGCACGGACTGCACCGTGGTGCGAGCCGGGCGAATGCCCTGAAAGAACTCGGCGTAAACGCGGTTGAAGGCGTCAAAGTCGGCGATGTCGCGCAGATGGCAGGTGCACTTGACGACGTCTTCGAAGGTGCAGCCGGCCGCCTCCAGAATCTTGCCGATGTGCTCGAGCGTCAGCCGCGTCTGGTCTTCGATGGTGCCCTCGACCACCTGGCCGGTCCTCAGATCGAGCGGGCCCTGACCGCTGATGAACAGCCATCCGTCAATCGCTACGCCTGCCGAATAGGCGCCTGTAGAAACCGTCTTGTCAGGATGCTTGATCTCGACTTTCGCCATGACGAGGATTTTCGCCCAGGCGCGGTGCGGGCGGCAACCGGCGCCGGCTAGATTGTAAGGGTGCCCGATAGATTCCTCATCGACGGCATCGTTGCCGTCGTGCCGACCCCGTTCACCTCCGAGGAGGCCGTGGACTGGGCTGCGATCGGCGGCTTAATCGACTTCGCGTGCGCCTGCGGCGCCTGCGCCGTTTGCCTGCCGGCCTACGGCAGCGAGTTCTACAAGCTCTCCGAGGCCGAACGACTGCGGCTGGTGAGCGAGGCCGTCGAAGTCGCCCGCGGCCGAATACCCGTTGTCGCGCAGGTCAACCACCCCTCGGCGCTTCGAGCCGTCGAGGCGGCCCGGGCGTGCGAGGACGTCGGAGCGGCGGCGATCTCCACGGCCGTGCCTCGGCTGTTTCCCCTGGGTGAGGCGGATCTGATGCGGTACTTCTCGCGGCTGCTTGAAGCCATCCGCCTCCCGCTTCTGGTTCAGGACTTCAACCCCGGCGGGCCGACCGTGCGGGCCGAGTTCGTCGGCGAGCTCCATCGCCGCTATCCGCACTTCCGCTACGTCAAGCTGGAAGAGCCGCGGATGGCGGCGAAGGTCGCGAGAATTCGGGAGGAGACCTCCGACGGCGTAGGGGTGCTCACGGGCTGGGGCGGCATGTATCTCTTGGAGCTGGCCGAGACCGGAATCGCCGGCGCGATGCCGGGCCTGGCGCTGACCGATCTGCTCGACCGGGTCTTCCGCCTGGCGCGAACCGGCCGGAAGGCGGAGGCGGCCGAGATCTTCGAAGGCGTGCTGCCGCAGATCGTCTTCAGCTTGCAGAACCTTGAGCTGTATCATCACGCCGAAAAGTCGCTGCTCCGGGCGCGCGGAGTGCTCGTCGAGACGCACGTACGCGAAGCCCGACTCGAGCTGGACCCGGGCGAGCGGGCGCACCTGGAGTTTTTGAACAGCCGGATTCTGGCGCTGCTCGAACGGCTGGGGCTCCCGCGGAATCCGGCCGCAGCCTAGGCCG
>Ga0308391_1000070_pt1 | contig 37423 bp, 31 predicted proteins | sample Hotspr20Samplet1_FD_202363 | JGI IMG/M metagenome (GOLD analysis project Ga0308391, IMG submission 202363) | Hot spring phototrophic mat microbial communities from Octopus Spring, Yellowstone National Park, Wyoming, United States - 20050623_t1 ... | reverse complement strand
GGCGTGCTCGTGGGCCTCTCCACCCACAACCCGCTGGTGGTGGAGGAAGTGGAGAGCCGCGGTTGGGACATTGACTTTTTCATGACTTGCGTGTACCGGATCACGCGGACCGAACAGGAGATCGTCAACCTGCTGGGGCAACGGCCCCTGGGTGAGGTTTACCTGCCGCAGGATCCCCCGCGGATGTTCCGCGCCATCCGTCAGACGCGCAAGCCTTGCCTGGCGTTCAAGATCCTGGCCGCCGGCCGCCTCACGGACAGCCCCGAGAGCATTGATCGCGCGTTCCGGGCCGCCTTCGAAAACATCAAGCCGACGGATGCGGTGATCGTGGGAATGTACCCGCGCTACAGCGATCAGGTGCGCGAGAACGTGGAGCGGGTGCGGCGCCTTCTGGGGCAGAGTTGAAGGGCCGGGCGGCATGGCAGAGCGGCCGCCCGGCGCGGGCTGACTCGTGCAGTGAGCCGTTGGGCGCCCCCGTGAGACGCCCCTGGAGGACTTTGGTTTTGACTATATAGTGGCCGCGGCCGGCCGAGTTCTCAACGTGATTTCCGGCCACGGTCTGCGCCACGCGTCCAACCGCTGCTCGAGCTGCCGGCGCAGGCCGGCCAGCGAGGGCTCGGCGGCGAGGTTCCGCACTTCATCCGGGTCGCGCTCCAGATCGTAGAGCTCCACGTGGCCGCGATCATAGCGGTTGAGCTTCCAGCGGCGGGTGCGGATCGTCCGAATCGGATTCACCCATTTTTGTTTTGCGTAATATTCCAGGAACACTTCGCGCCGCTCGCCGCGCGCTCGCGCCAGGTTCAGACCGGAGACGGGGGAAGGCCAGGGGACTCCGGCCAGGGCGGCCAGCGTCGGCGCCAGGTCGGCTTGCGTGACGAGGTCGCTGCGTTCGCCGCGCCCCAGTTCACCGTCCGGCGAAGCGATGACCAGCGGGATGCGAATCAAAGGCTCGTACATGAACGGGCCTTTGAACGGCAAGCCGTGTTCGCCGAGGGCGTCGCCGTGGTCGCTGGTATACACCGCGACGGTGCGATCCAGCGGGCAGACGTCGAGCACCTGGCCGAGCAAGGCATCCACTTTCTCGACCAGCCCGAGATAGTAACTGCGGTAGCGAATCCATTCCGCAGGACCGTAGCCGAGAGCGACTCGTCCCTGATCGCGCTCCATGTACTCGCGTTGCTCGGAGGGTTTGCCCGCCAGCGATTCCGGCCCTGAAGCGGGCGGGCGGACGCCCGGTCTGGGCTCCACCTTGGCCATCAGGCGCGGGAACTGGTAAATGTCGTGCGGGTTGACGAAAGAGACCCAGGCCAGCCAGGGTTCGGATTGCGAGCGGATCCAGTGCGCAGCTTCCCTGGCGGTTGACTCGTCGGACTTCCATGGCGCGTACGTATCGAAGCCGAACTGCGCCAGGCCGCGCTCGTCGTTGCCTAGATGCCACTTGCCGAAATAGCCGGTGCGGTAGCCGGCCTCGCGAAGCACGGAACCCAAGGTGGGCAGCCTGGGAGAAAGGGGCTTGCCCAGGGAGCCAGCATCCACGTTGGTGATGACGCCCGTGCGGTGCGGCTCCAGCCCGGTGAGCAGGGCGGAACGGGCCGCCGAGCACTGCGGCGTGTTGGCGAAGGCGTAGCGAAAAGTGACTCCGCGCTCGGTGAGGCGGCGCCGGTGAGGCAGCGAGGCAGGCCCCGGCAGCAGGGCCGATTCCTGATCCGACATCACGACCAGGATGTTGGGCCGCCTGCGCTCCGGCGGCGAGAAGATGAGGAACGGAAAAAGGCGCGGCGAGAAAGGCTGGCGGCGTGGGTCATGCCCACCATGATACTCGCCGCGCCCGCGAGCATCTCTATGAGTTTATCCGCAACCGGAGGTGCCGCCGCAATTGGCACAGCGGTAACAACTGCCGCTGCGAACCATGAGCGAACCGCACTCCGAGCACAGAGGCGCGTCGCCGGGCGGGATGTCAAAGGGGAGCTTGGGTTGCAGCTCGGGCTCGGTGGGGCGAAGTTTGGGAGCTTCGCCCGCTTCCGTGACTGCGTACTCGGGGCCGAGGAACTTGGCGCCGAGCCAGCGGAAGATGTAGTCGAGGATAGACTTGGCGTAGGGGATCTGCGGGTTGTTGGTCCAGCCGCTGGGTTCGAAACGCACGTGGCTGAATTTGTCCACCAGGAACTTCAGGGGCACGCCATATTGCAGGGCGAAGCTGATGGCTGTGGCGAAGCCGTCCATGAGGCCGGAGATGGTGGATCCCTCCTTGGCCATGGTGATGAAGATCTCGCCCGGCGTGCCGTCCTCATAGAGACCCACGGTGATGTAGCCTTCGTGGCCGGCGATGGAGAACTTGTGGGTGATGGACTGCCGCTCGTCGGGGAGTTTGCGGCGGACGGGGCGGTAGACGACCCTCTCTGCGGGAGCGGCGGTTTTGCGCTCGCTATCGGGTTTGGCGTTGAGCGGCTGGGTGCGCTTGGAGCCGTCGCGATAGATGGCCACGGCTTTCAGGCCGAGCCGCCAGCTCTCGATGTAGGCGTTCATGATGTCCTCGACGGTGGAGTCCTCGGGCATGTTGATCGTCTTGGAGATGGCGCCGGAGAGGAAGGGCTGGACGGCGGCCATCATGCGGATGTGGCCCATGTGGTGAATGAAACGCGTGCCGTTTGCAGGCCTGAGGCTGCAATCGAAGACGGGCAGGTGCTCCGGCTTGATGTCGGGGGCGCCTTCGATGGAACCGGTGGCGTCAATGTGGCTGACGATGCGCTCGACCTGCTCCGGGGTGTAGCCGAGCCGGAACAGGGCCTGGGGCACGGTGTTGTTGACGATGCGGATCACTCCGCCGCCTACGAGTTTCTTGTACTTGACCAGGGCCAGATCGGGTTCGATGCCGGTGGTGTCGCAGTCCATCATGAAAGCGATGGTGCCCGTGGGAGCGATCACGGTGACCTGGGCATTGCGGAAGCCCACTGCGCGGCCCAGCTCGTAGGCCTGATCCCAGCACTGCTGCGCGGCTTCGAACAGGGCGGCGGGAACGCGCCGCGGGTTGATGTTGCTGAGCGCGCCGCGGTGCATGCGGATCACTTCCAGGCACGATTCTTCGTTGGGAGCGTAGCTGGGGAAGGGGCCGAGGGCCTGGGCGAGGCGTGCGCTGGTCAGATAGGCCTGGCCGGTCATCAGCGCAGTGATGGCCGCGGCGTAGTCGCGCCCTTCGTCGCTGTCGTAGGGCAGGCCGAGAGCCATCAGCAGCGAGCCCAGATTGGCGTAGCCGAGGCCGAGGGGCCGGAAGTTGTGGGAATTCTCGGCGATTTTCTCGGTGGGATAGCTGGCGTTGTCCACGATGATTTCCTGCGCCAGGATCATGGTGTCCACGGCGTGACGGAACGCCTCGACGTCGAATTGACCGTCGGGGCCAAGGAACTTCATGAGGTTCAGCGAGGCCAGGTTGCAGGCGGAATCGTCGAGGAACATGTACTCGGAGCAGGGGTTGGAGGCGTTGATGCGGCCGCTGGCCTTGCAGGTGTGCCAGCGATTGACCGTGGTATCGAACTGCATGCCGGGATCGCCGCACTGGTGGGTGGCTTCGGCGATCTGCCGGAGCAGGTCGCGGGCCTGGTAGCGGCGGACGGGCTGGCCGCTGAGCCGCGAGCGCGTCCACCATTCGCCGTTTTCCACCACGGCGCGCATGAACTCGTCGGTGACGCGGACGGAGTTGTTCGCATTCTGGAAGAAGATCGAGCTGTAGGCCTCGCCGTCCAGGGAGGGGTCGTAGCCGGCGTCAATCAGCACGTGCGCCTTCTTTTCCTCGCGGGCCTTGCACCAGATGAACTCCTCGATGTCGGGATGGTCAATGTTGAGGATGACCATTTTGGCGGCGCGGCGCGTCTTGCCGCCGCTCTTGATGACGCCGGCGAAGGCGTCGAAGCCTTTCATGAAGCTCAGCGGGCCAGAGGCGCGCCCGCCGCCGGACAGCGGCGCATTGCGTTCGCGTAAGGGCGAGAGGTTGGTGCCGGTGCCCGAGCCCCACTTGAAGAGCATGCCCTCGGTTTTGGCCAGATCCAGAATGGACTCGAGGGAGTCGCGGACCGAGATGATGAAGCAGGCCGAACACTGGGGCCGCACGCGTCCGCCGGGTTCGAGTTTGTGGATGGCATCGGTCTCGGCGTCGTAGTAGTAGCCGTAGCCGCGGGCCTCGGGCACGCCGACGTTGAACCAGACCGGCGAGTTGAACGAGGCTTTCTGATAGAGCATGAGGTGGGCCAGCTCGAGGCGGAAGTTTTCCGCGTCCTCGTCGGTGCGGAAGTAGCGGCCCTCCTTGCCCCAAGCGGTGATGGTATCCACGACGCGGCGGATGAGCTGGGCGACGCTGCGCTCGCGCTCCTCCGAGCCGAGGCGGCCGTGGAAGTACTTGCTGGCCACGATGTTGGCTGCGGTCTGCGACCAGTCGACGGGAACCTCCACATCGCGCTGCTCGAAAACGATTTCGCCTTTTTCGTTGGTGATCGAGCAGTGGCGCAGCTCCCAGCGGATTTCGTCATAGGGGGTTTTGCCGGGTTCCAGCCGCGCCGTGAAGTAGCGCGGGAAACTGATTCCGGTGCGTTCCTGGGGGCGGAGATTCCGCCTGGGAACTTGGGGGGTACAAGGCGTATGGACACTCAACTGACTCATGACGAGAACTCCTTGGCGAAAACGGTATCACGTCTGGCCCCTGGCCGGCGGAGCCGAGCAACGGGCCACCGGAGGCGCTGCAGTTGGCGGCGAGCGCCGGGGGCGCAGGGGCGACGTCTTCGATGATGGCCCAATATGTAGTAGTCTGTCAAGAAAAATTTCTATTAGCAGTATCTATGGTTTGCAGCTACCCCGTCCCGCCCCCCTTACCCTGCCCCACTCGCCCGCCTCGCTGGGTTACACTGCCAACAGGACGGAGGCCAGGATCCGGTGAGCATCGGCGCCGTTTTCAGTTGCGCGCTCGCCGCATGCGCCCTTCTGGCGGCCCAGGACCGCCCCATCAGCGGCCGCCAGCTCCTCGACCGTGCCTTGACCGCGCTGGGCGGCGAGAAATTTCGCGCCATGCGCGACCGGGTGGAAACCGGGCGCGCCTACTCGTTCTACAGGGAAGAACTTTCGGGCCTGGCGCGCACCGCCATTTCCACCCGCTATCTGAGCGACGCCGAGGCGGGGCCGCACCGGTTGCGCGTGCGCGAACGGCAGTCGTTCGGCAACAACGAGGATCGGGGCGCGGTGTTGTTCACCGAGTCGGAGGGCTACCAGATCACCTTTCGCGGCGCACGTCCGCTACCGCCGGAGGTGCTGGAACGCTATCGCGATTCCATGCTGTGCAACGTGTTTTACATCCTCAAGCAGAGGCTCGATGAGCCCGGCTTGCTGGCGGAATCCCGCGGCACGGAACTCTGGCAGGGGCAGCGGGTGGAGGTCCTCGAGATCACGGATGCCGACAACCGGAGCGTGACCGTGTACCTGCACGGCGCCACGTATCTGCCGCTCCGGCAGGTGTTCTATCGCAGAGATCCCAGGACGCGCCGGCGCATCGAGGAGGTCACAGTGTACTCGAAATATCGCGATGTGGGCGGCGTTCAGTGGCCTTACGTGATCGAGCGGGAGCGGGACGGCGAGAAGATTTTCCAGATGTACTCGGAGAAAGTGGAAATCAACCGCGGGTTGAGCGACGATTTGTTCCGGCTGCCGCCCGGCATCAAGATGCTGAAGCCTCTGCCCTGAAACCGGAGGGGCGCCCCGGCTGTGATAAACTAAGTTGGGTCCCCCGCGGTGGGTGTAGCTCAGTTGGTAGAGCACCGGATTGTGGTTCCGGGAGTCGTGGGTTCGAATCCCATCACCCACCCCACCGATCGGACGCCGGCCGACTTCCCGCTCTTGCCGGCTGCGGGCCTCGGTGTACGATGGTGAGTAAATGAAGGCCGGACGAGAGAGCGGCCAGAGGCCGGGAGCCGAGCCATACGACGCGCCGGCCCTCAACGCCCTCACCCGCGGCCTGCTGCTGAGGCGATGGGTCAACGTTGCGGTGGAGCAGGCGGTGTGGGCGCTTTCGGTGGGTGCAGCGGCGCTGGCGGCGCTGCTGGTCGCCGGAGTGAGCCTCATGGAGACCGGCCGCCTGCTGGTTTGGGTGCTGGGCACGGCGGCTCTGGGCGCGGTGAGGTTGATCCGGGCGCGCCCGCAGCCCTATTTGCTGCTCCAGCAGGTAGACCGACGGCTGGGCTTGTACGACACGCTCTCCACGGCCTTTTATTTCCGGTGCGTGGACGGAGCTTCCTCGCACGATGACGAAGCCCGCGCCACCTTGTTCGCCCAGGCGGAGCGGCTTGCCAGGCAAGTGGACGCGGCGCGGGCCGAGCCCCTCCGCCTTCCCCGATCCGTGTGGGTGCTGGCCGGCCTGATCGTGATCGCCTCGAGTCTGTTCGCGCTGCGTTACGGCGCGAGGGCCCGGTTGGATCTTCGCCCTCCTGCGGCAGCGGCAATGTGGCCGCGGTCCGCTCCGGAGACGGGCGAGCCGGCGAGGCCCGCAGAGCCCGCGCTGGCGGATCGGATGCGCCGGCTGCTGGAACGGTTGGGCCTGGCCTCGCAAGCGGAAAGCGAAATCGGGCGGCTGCCCAGGCAGGCGCTGACGCACGAAGGCGGGGTGGGGGGTGAACTGGCGGCGGCGCCACCCAAGCCCGACCTGAGTCAGCCCGTGCCCGCGGGTGTTTCCGAGGAGGGGTCCGAGCTGGACGAGGGTGAAGGAGCGACCGCGCGCACTGGCGACGGCCCTGGGGGCGATCCGCAAGCCGGATCGTCGGATTCCCGGCAGGCCTGGAACAACGCCGACAGTGACCTGCTCGAGAAATTCCGCGAGGCTCTGGCGAGCCTGCTGTCGCAGTTGAAGTCGCGATCCACGGGCAGCGATTCGATGGCCGTCGAGAGCTCGGACGGGAGGCGGGAGTCGTCGCGGGCGGACCGGCGGGGCGAGAAGGGTATGCCCGGGTCGGGACGCCAATCGCAAGGTCAGGCGAGCACGGAGGCCGACGGCGAGCAGGAAGCAGACGCCACCCCGAGCGCCAGAGGCGCCAGCGGCAAGTCGGGCGGGCCGGACACGGATCTCGAACCGGCCAAAGAGGGCCGCAGCGGCATCGGCCGGGAGGACGGGCGCAAGGAGACCGCGACGGCCGAGCAGTTGGCGGCGATCGGCAAATTGACCGAGCTGATCGGACGGCGGCAGGCCACGCTGAGCGGGGAGGTCACCGTGGAGGTTGCGTCCGGGACGCAGAAGCTGCGTACGCCTTATACGGAACAGCAAGTCCGGCGGCGGGAGGCGGGGGGCGAGGTCCATCGAGATGAGATCCCGCTGATCTATCGAGACTACGTGCAGAGGTACTTCGAGGAGATCCGCAAGGCGCCGCCGCGCAGCGCTCAGCCCGCAGGCCAGCAGCCGTAGGAAGCCGGCGAGAATCCCCTTGCCACGCGCATCCGGAGTGCGGTTTCATGGTGTCTATGCCCGAGTCCAAGTCGGAAGTATCCCGCCGCAGTTTCGTGGCGGCTCCTTTCAGCGCGGCCGCGCTGCGCGCGCGTTCGTCCAACGACCGCATTCAGGTGGGCGTCATCGGCGCGGGCGGTCGCGGTTTCGAACTGATGCGCCAGGTTGCCCAGGCCCAAGGCGCCAACGCGGTGATCACGGCGATCTGCGACGTCTACCGGCCCAATCGCGAAAAGGCCGTGCAGTTTGTCGAGAAGACGTGGGGGATCAAACCGCGCCAGACGGTGGATTACAAGGAACTGCTGAGCTGGCGCGATGTGGACGCGGTGCTGATCGCGGCGCCCGACTTCACGCACTCGATCATGCTGAAGGACGCGGTGGAGGCGGGCAAAGACGCCTACTGCGAGAAGCCGATGGGGGTGGAGTTCAACGAAGCCAAAGCGGCGTATCTGGCGGTGCGCAAGAGCGACCGCGTGGTCCAGATCGGCACGCAGCGGCGCAGCGATCCGCGCCTGGCGGGCGCCGCCAGACTGGTTCGCTCGGGCATCCTCGGTCAAGTGACGCGGGTGGAGTTTTCGGTGAACTTCCAGGAGCCGCGCTGGCGGCGCGATTACACGCACATCCGGCCGGAGGATGTAGCGTGGCCGCAGTTCCTGATGCACCGGCCATCGCGGCCTTTCGATGCGCGGCGGTTCCGCGAATGGCAGCTCTTCCGCGACTACACCAACGGCATTGCCGGGCTGTGGATGTGCCACTTCATTGACCTGGTGCCGTGGTTCCTGGACGATCCTTACCCGGCGGGTGCTGTGGCCAACGGCGGCGTCTTCCTATGGAAGGACGGGCGGGAGACTTCCGACGTTTTCCACGCCTTGCTGGATTACCCCAAAGGCTTCCTGGTCAGTTTCGCCATGAGCCTGACCAACGCGGCGGGCAACCGCAATCTGTGGTTCGGAACGCGGGGCACACTGGATGCAGACGCGATGAAAATCACGGGCGAAGGCAGCCGCACGCCCGACCGGCTGACCGAAGAAATCAGGGTGCCCGAGGAGCCGATGAACTCGCACATGGAGAACTTCCTGGAGTGCGTGCGCGCGCGAGGCACACCGCGCGCCGACATCCAGGCCGGCTTCTCGCACGCGGTCGCGGTCTGCATGGCGGGTCTGGCCCTGGATCTGGGCAAAAAAATCCGGTTCGATCGCGACAGGCTCGAACTGATCGTCTGAGCCCGTGCGGCGCTATTGATGCGCCGAATATTGCGGCTGAGGGGGATTCAGCTTGATTTCGATGGTTTTCTCTTCCTCCGCCACCTCGAAGCTCTGGCCGAAAGTCTGGTAGCCCTTGGCGATGACCTGGATGAGGATCTTGCCTTGAGGGATGGGCGGCACCTTGACCACGCCTTCCTGGTTGGTCCGAAGCTCCCACTGGGTGATGACTTTCTTGCCGAGTTTGGTGGGCGAGCGACCCTCAACGAAGCGGACCACGACGCTGGCCCGTTCTACCGGCTTGTTGTTGTAGTTGCGGACCTCGATGCGGAGGCGGGTCATGGGCGGGTCCGCAGGCAAGGGCCACGCCAGGCCGAGCAGCACGACGACAAGCCCCACTGCGCAGCGCATGATTTTATTATGGCAAGCCGCGCCTGGCCGGGCCAGGCCGGGCGGTGCGGTATGATTGCCACTGGATGGGAGAAGCGGAACGAGAACAAGCGCCGCCGCAGGTATCCGTGCTGATCGTCTCCGAAGACAACGCCCCGGCGGTGCGGCGGTGCCTGCGGGCGTTGGAAGCCTCCGCCCAACGCGAGCGCTTTGAAATCCTGGTGATTGACAACGGCTCGCAGGACGAAAGCCCGCGACTGGACAGCGAGTTTGCGGGAGCGACATTTCTGAGGCTGCCTCGGCGGTTCGGCGTGGTCAAGGCGTTGAACATCGGCATGCGGACGGCCAAGGGCGAATTCTTCCTGTTTCTGGCGCCGGAGGTCGAGGTCGGGCGGGAGACCATCGCGGAGCTGGCCGATTATCTGGCCGCCGAACCGGGGGCCGTGGCCGTGTGCCCGCTGTTGGTGGATGCCGAGGGCAAACCGTGCGAGCAGTTTTATCGCTTGCCGGACGCAGCGGGCGCCATGCGAGCGGCGCGCAGGGGATGTTGGGAGCCGGTCGCTGCCCCGCAAAGCGACGGTGAGCCTGTGGGGGTCGAGTTCCCTTCGCTGGCGGCGCTCATGATTCGCAGTTATTTCATGAAGGGGCTTCGATACATTGACGAGCGGTACGGCCAGGGCTGGGCGGATGCCGAGATCGCGGCGCAGGTGCGCCGGGCGGGTCGCAAGATCATGCTCTTACCTGCGGTCAAAGTGCACAGGATGCCCGCCGAGCTTCCCGGCCTGCGACGCGAGTCGCGCGTACGGGCCATTTACTCGGCGGACTGGGCGCTGGGCGCCGCCCGTTATGCGGGCAAGCATTTCGGTTTCGTGTCCGGCTGGAAGATTCGCGTTGCGGCGACGCTGGAGGCGTTATTCGGATGCCTGCTGGGCCTGATCACGCTACGCGAGGTCGGCTACCGGTTCGCGCGGGCGGGGTTCCTGCTGAGCGGGCAGAAGCTGGACGGCACGCAGAGGTTCCTGTGAGCGGGGTCCTCACTGCACCAGGGTGGATTTGGGGGAAGAGGTTGGGTCCGGGGCCCCGCGGTGTGTCACTTTGCACACGTGGGCTGCGGCAAGCAGCCGGGACCGCACGCGCTCCGGCGGAATGCCCAGTCGAGCCGCAATCTCATGAACGGAAAGGCCTTGCTGGTGCATGCGCCAGATTTGGAGGGCCAAGGGTTCAGGCGATCGTCGCATCTCAGGTGATAACTCCGTGTCCGACAGAGCAATTTTCTGACCAAACCGGGGCGCCTTCGGTTCCCCTCAGCTCAGGTAAAACAAGCTCAGGCGAGGCAGGCCCAGGGACTCCAGCAGACGCCGCTCGAGGAACTGTTTTTCCAGCATGGCGAGCTGCTCGGCGGTCATTTTCGAGCGGTAAGGGCGCAACTGCCGGTCCAATTCGCGCCGCGCGGCCAGCAAGTCTTCTTCGGACTGGCGTGCGCGCACGGCCGCGATCATGCGTTCTTCCAGCGCGGTAAGGCGGCGCTCGAGGTCCTCCAGGTCGGCGGCGTATGGTTCGATGTCGGCGGCCAGCCGTTCGAGCGCCTGCGCAATTTCGTCGAGGACAGCATCGTTGTGGCGGCGGAGCGCAGCGGCGTTGGATTCCAGATACGTGCGCAGTTCCTGGGCGGAGAAGGGGGGAGCTGAGGCGCGCGCGGGGCTCGGGGTCGTTTTTCCGGCCATCGCCTCGGCTTCGCGCAGGACGGCCTGCGCGCAGTAGGCCAGGGAATTGATCATCTGGCTGCGCGTGCGACGCTTGCGCCAGGCTTCGAAGGCCGCGTCAATGCCGCGCAGCACGGCCTCCAGCGGGATGCCGGAGTTCTTCCAGGTTTCGATGAGCGCCCAGTCGAGGGGTGAGAGCAGAAACAGTCCGGTGCCGCGGGCGCGCTGGAAGTGCTCTTCGATCTCGGTGAAGTAGTTGAAGTAGTTGAAGGTCCACTCCTGGTTGTCGTCCTCGGGCGGCGGCTGCGGCGCTGGGGTCATGGCTTGCGGTTGCGTTCCCAGATCAGGCGGAGTCCCTGAAGAGTGAGATCTTCGTCCAGTTTCTCGAGGTAGCGGGAGCCGCGCACGATGAGGCGGGCCTGGCCGCCGGTGGCGACCAGGGTGGTTTGCGGTCCCAGTTCGGCCAGCAGGCGTTCGAGGATGCCGTCAATCATTCCGATGGCGCCGAAATACAGGCCTGCCTGGATGCTCGCCACGGTGTTGGTGCCGATGAGCCGCGCAGGCTCGCGGAATTCGACCAGCGGCAGGCGGGCCGTCTTGGCGAAAAGGCTTTCCACGGCCATGCCGATGCCGGGGCAGATGAGGCCGCCGAGATATTCGGCGCGGGCGGAGACGGCGTCGAAGGTGATGGCTGTGCCGAGGTCCACGACGACACAGGGGCCGCCGTATTTGTGGAAGGCAGCCACGCTGTTGACGATGCGGTCGGCGCCGACTTCACGGGGGTTGTCGTAGCAGATTTTCAGGCCGGTGTCGGTTTCGGGGGTGACGAACATTGCGGGCAGGCTGAAGTAGTCCTCGGCCATCTGGGCCAGGGCAGGGTCGAGCGGCGGAACGACGCTGGAGATGATGATGCCGTGGATCGCCCGCAGCTCGAGTTCCGAAAGCAGGAAAAGATTGCGGATGAGGATGCCCCACTCATCGGCGGTTTGTTCTCGCGCCGTGCTCAGGCGCCAGCGGGCGAGCAGGCGCTGATCTTGGAACGCGCCGATGGTGACGTTGGTGTTTCCTACGTCGAGTGCAACCAGCATGGTGTGATCACTCCAGGGGACGGACTCCTCCGGAACGGATCAGGACGCGGCCGCCATCGGCGGTTCGCAGCCAGAGGAAGCCGGCTGGATCCAGATCGTCGGTGACGCCTTCCAGCGTTGTGCCCTCCAGATTGACGCGGACGCGGCGGCCGCGGGCGAAACTGGAAGCGCGCCGGAACATATCGAGCACGGGACGCGGTCCGCCCTCGACCAGCATGCGCGTGAAACTTTCGGCGGTGCGGACCAGCTCGATGAGCAGCCGCTCCCGCGAATGGAAGCGGCCGGAGACCAGGCGCAGGGACGTGGCATGGTGCGCCAGTTCGTCGGGGAAACGCGTGTGGTTGACGTTGACGCCGATGCCGGCCAGGAAAGCGTTGCCGGCGAGTTCCACCAGGATGCCGGCGCACTTTTTGCCTTCGAGCAACAAGTCGTTGGGCCAGCGCAGGTCGCAGCGCAGGTCGGCGGTGCGTGCGATGGCCTCTGCGGTAGCGAGGGCGAGGGCGAGGGTGAAGGCGGGGACGTCGCCGGAGCGCAGAGGCGGTCGCAGGATCAGCGTGGTGTAGAGACCGGCACCGGGCTCGGAGTGCCAGGAGCGGCCGAAGCGACCGCGGCCGGCGGTCTGCTCATCGGCCACGACCACGTCGGCCTCCCCGGCAGCCGCCAGCCGCGCAGCCTCGTCCATCGTCGAGGCGACGCTGGGGAACCAGCGGATGCGGCGGCCCGGCAAAGCGGCCTGTACGGGTTCCAGATCGAAGGGCACTTCAGAGCGGCTCCAGGCGGAAGTGGATATCCACGGCGCGGGCCGAGTGCGTGACGGCGCCCGTCGAGACGAAGTCGGCGCCGGTCTCCGCGTAGGCACGGACGTTTTCCAGCGTCACGCCGCCGGAGATCTCCACCTGGGCGCGACCGGCGATCAGGCGGACCGCGGCGGCGGCTTCTTCCGGGGGGAAGTTGTCGAGCAGCAGGCGAGCCACGCCGCATTCGAGCGCTTCCTCGATTTGCTGGCGGTTGCGCACTTCGATTTCGATGGGACGCCCGAGGCGGCGGGCGCGGAAGACGGCTTCGCGGACCCCTCCGGTGACCGCGATGTGGTTGTTCTTGATGAGCACCGCGTCGTAGAGGCCCATGCGATGGTTCATGATGCCGCCTGCGGCCGTGGCCATTTTTTCCAGTCGGCGGAGGCCTGGTGTGGTCTTGCGCGTATCGAGCACGCGGCAGCGGGTACCTTCGACCGCACGGGCAAAGCGCCGGGCCAGCGTGGCGATGCCGCTCAAGCGCTGGAGAAAGTTCAGGGCCACGCGCTCGCATTCGAGCAGCGTGCGAGCCAGCCCGCGCACCCAGGCCAGGCATTGGCCGGGCTGAACCTCATCGCCGCTGGCCACCTCCAGACGGACTTCCTCGACGCCGCCGCGCTGCTGATAGATGACGGGCAGCAACTCGACGCCCGCCGCCACCAGGGGCTCGCGGGCGAAGAATCGCCCCGCGGCGCGGATGTGAATCGGCACGCAAGCTTCCGACGTGATATCGCCGGGGCCGATGTCTTCCGCCAGAGCACGGCGCACGGCTTCCAGGATCTCGGGGTGATGCACGTCGAAGCGCATCATTGGCTGAGAGCGGCGAGGACCTCGCGACTTTTGGCCAGTTGAGACTGATAATCGGCCAGTTTTTCGCGCAGCGAAGCGACGACTTCCGCGGGGGCGCGGCTGAGGAACTCCTGATTGTCGAGCTGCGCCTGCGAGGAAGTGACCAGTTTTTCCAAGCGTTGGATTTCCTTTTCCAGCCGGCGGCGCTGTGCGTCGGTCTGCGCCGCCGGGATCCGGAGGAACAAGTCGAACTCAGGCGTGGAACGGACCGCAGGGCCGGGCGCGGGCCGGCCCTCGCGGCGGACTTCGAGCCGGATGCCGGCCAGCCGCTCGATGATCTCACGATGACTTTCGGCCAGATTCGCGGCGGGGCCGGGGGAATACAAGAGAGCTTCCAGAGTTTGCCTGGGGTCCAGTTGCAGCGTGGTGCGCAGGTTCCGTGCGGCGGTGACAATCTCCTGAACCAGCTCCATCTGCCGTTCGGCTTCCGGATCGTCGGCGGCCGGATCGAACTGGGGGTAGGGAGCGAGGGCGATGGAAAGGGGCCGTTCGCTCTGATGGGCTGCCAGCCTCTGCCAGAGTTCCTCGGTAATGAAGGGCATGGCCGGATGGAGCAGGCGCAGGCCGGTTTCAAAAACGGTCAAGACATTGCGCCAGTCGGCGTTCAGGCCCGAGTTTTCGCGGAAGCGCAGTTTTTTGATTTCGACGTACCAGTCGCAGAACTCGTGCCAGAAGAATTGCCAGAGCAACTGTGCGAGTTCGTGGTAGCGGTAGCGGGCGATGGCGCGGTTAGCGGCGTCGGCGACGCGGTTCAGGCGGCTGAACATCCAGCGGTCTTCCAGCCAGAGGCCGTCGTCTGGGGCCGCAGGTTCAGGTCGCCGGGATCCATTCGCGGGCGGCAGCCAGGGCTGGACGCCGCAGCGCTCCATATACAGGAACAGGAAGCGGGCGGCGTTCCAGATTTTGTTGGCGAAGGCGCGCGCGCTCAGCATGCGCTCTTCGGTGAGAACGATGTCGGTACCGGGCGCGGCGCCGAGCAGCAGCGACATGCGGACGGCGTCGGTGCCGTACTTTTCGGTGACTTCGAGAGGGTCAATCACGTTGCCGCGGGTCTTGGACATCTTCTGGCGCTCGGCGTCGCGCACCAGGCCGTGGATGTAGACCTCGCGGAAGGGCACGTCGCCGACGCACTCCAGGCCCATCATGATCATGCGCGCGACCCAGAAGAACAGGATGTCGAAGCCGGTGATGAGCAGGGAGGTGGGGTAGAACTTGCGCAGGTCGGGCGTGTCGTCGGGCCAACCGAGAGTGGAGAAGGGCCAGAGGGCGGAGCTGAACCAGGTATCGAGGACGTCGGGGTCTTGCTCGATGCGCGGGGAGCCGCAGGAAGCGCACGCCTGGGGATCCCGGCGGGCGACGGTGGTGTGGCCGCAGTCGGCGCAATAGAAGGCGGGGATGCGGTGGCCCCACCAGAGCTGGCGCGAGATGCACCAGTCGCGGATGTTGTACATCCACTCGAAGTACGTCTTGGTCCAGTTTTCGGGGATGAAGCGGATGCGGCCTTCCTCGACGACGCGGATGGCGGGTTCCGCCAGGGGCTTGGTGCGCACGAACCACTGGATGGAAACCAGGGGTTCGACCGGCGTCTTGCAGCGCTGGCACTTGCCCAGGCTCACCGTGTAGGGTTCGATTTTTTCGAGCAGGCCGAGCTGATCGAGATCGGCCACGACGCGGCGGCGCGCTTCCAAACGATCCAGACCGGCGTATCGTCCGGCCTCCGCGGTCATCGTGCCGGTTTCGCCGATGACTTGGATCTTGGGCAGATTGTGGCGCCGGCCTGCCTCGAAGTCGTTGGGATCGTGGAAGGGCGTCACCTTGACGACACCGGTAGCGAAGTCCGGTCGAGCCACCTCATCGAGAATGACGGGGATTTCGCGGTTCATCAGCGGCAGCAGCACGCGCTTGCCGTGCAGGTCGCGGTAACGCTCGTCGGCCGGGTTGACGGCGACCGCGGTATCGCCCAGCATGGTTTCCGGGCGGGTGGTGGCGACGACCAGGAAGCGATCCACGCCGATGACGGGGTAGCGGATGTACCAGAGGTTGCCGGGCGTTTCGTCGTGGACCACCTCGAGGTCCGACAAGGCGGTCTGGCAGCGCGGGCACCAATTGACCATGTACTCGCCGCGGTAAATCAGGCCTTTTTCGTAAAGGCGGACGAAGGTTTCGCGGACGGCGCGCGACAGGCCCGGATCCAGCGTGAAGCGTTCCCGACTCCAGTCGCAGCTTGCGCCCAGGCGAATCATCTGGCGCTTGATGGTGTCGCCGTAGAGTTCCTTCCAGGCCCAGACTCGTCTTTCAAACGCTTCGCGGCCCAAGGTTCGGCGATCGAGTCCCTCCTCGGCCAGGGCGCGCTCGACCAGCATCTGCGTGGCGATGCCGGCGTGGTCGGTGCCGGGCAGCCACAGCGTGTTCTCGCCGCACATGCGATGCCACCGGATGGTCACGTCAATCTCGGTGTGCTCGAGCATGTGGCCGATGTGCAGCGAACCGGTGACGTTGGGCGGAGGGATGGCAAGGGAGAAGACAGGCCCGGGAGCGTCCACCGAGGTGCGGAAAATGCCCGTATCTACCCACCACTGGGCCCAGCGCGGTTCGAAGCGCTGGGGCTCGTAGACTTTGTCCAACATCATGGGGGGAAATTTTCACTATAGCATGAGGACTTTTGCGTCTTTCCCCAATACCCGCGGGTCGAACGGGATTTACAATAGCGCGGCGGAGGTTAGGATGCCGACGACGTTGCGACGAGGGGATGCGGGGCCGGAGGTGACGAGCTTGCAGGAGCTGCTGAAGGAGCGCGGTTACAGCGTAACGGTCAGCGGCGTCTTTGACGCCCAGACGTTGCGGGCAGTGCGCGCCTTTCAATCCCAGAATCTGGATCAGCACGGCCAGCCGCTCGTGGTGGACGGCGTGGCGGGGCCGCTGACGTGGTGGAGCCTGACGCATCCCAAGCCCTGGATTCGCCCGCCCGTGCCCGTGGATTACGCCGCGATGCCGGGGCCGGAGTTCGGGGGCTCAGAGCGCGGGCGCGGCGCGTTGCAGGCGGCCATCGCCGAGCTGAAGGCGGGGGCGGGGGAAATCGGCGGAGACAACCGCGGACCGTTCGTGCGCAAGTACCTGAATGGTCTCGCTCCGGAAGGCAACTCCTGGTGCGCCGCCTTCGTGAGCTGGTGCTACGCGCAGCATCCGAGGGGGATTCCATTCCCCTATACGGCAAGCGCCCGCGCCCTGTTGAACGAGTTCAAGAGGCGGGGCTGGGCCTACCCGCCCGGCAAGGGATTCCAGCCGCAGCCCGGCGACATCGTGATCTGGTGGCGCGAGAAGCTGGAAGGCTGGAAGGGCCACGCCGGTCTGGTGCATCACCTGCGCGATGGCATGCTCTACACGATCGAGGGCAACCGCAGCCCGAAAGTCCAGGGGTTCTCCTATGTGTTCAGCCGAATGGAAAAGCTGCTGGGCTTCGGGCGCGTTCCCGACCAGCACGGTTGAAGCCCGCGGCGCCGGCCCGCGCAGCTACTCGTTTACGCTTGCGCCCTTGATCGGCGTCACCGGGTCAATGAACTTCCAGGATAGGGCGGCAAGCAAGTAAACGCCTGCCATGATATAGAAATTCAGGATCCAGCTCCCGGTTTTCTGAAGGACATAACCGAGAACCACCGGAGCCATGGAACCTCCGAAGTTACCCATCATGTTCATCGAGCCCGAGAGGGTGCCGGCGTACTTGCCGCCCACGTCCATGCAGGCGCCCCAGCTTCCGGGCATCAGGATGTCGTTGCTGAAGCTGGCCATCCCCATGGCGAGCATGGCCCAGAAAGGATCGCGGATGGCGGCGTGCAACAGAAGGAACAGGCAGGCGCCGATGGCTCCGGTGTAGGCAATGGCCCTGCGGGCTCGGGCCACGCTCCCCAGCCGGCGGGTCACGTAAGGCGCAATGAAACCGCCGAACATGCAGCCGAGGCCTCCGAAAAACAGCGGGAAAACAGCCAGGCGTGCGGCGTGCTCAGGTGTAAGTCCCCGGTATTCCTGGAGGTAAGTGGGCAACCAGGTTATGTAGAAGTACCAGGGGTAAGAAACGCAGAAATACTGGGCCCACAGCATCCACACGGTGCGGGAGCGAATCAGGGTCCCCCAGGGCACATTGCCGTGGCCGGAGGCGGCGCGTTCGGCGCCGGCCAGCAGGGCCAGTTCGGCGCGGTTGACGCGGGGATGGTCGCGCGGGTTATCCCGGAACCAGCGGTAAAAGAAGAAGGCCCAGACAAGGCCGATGGCGCCGAAAACTTCGAAGGAGCGTCGCCAGTTGACATGCCGGAGAACCCAGACCACCAGCATGGGGGTGAAGGCGCCGCCCCAGCGGGCGCTCATCCACATGAGTCCCTGGGCGCGGACGCGTTCGTGTTGGGGCAGCCATGTGGTGAAGGCTTTGGTGAGGTTGGGGAAACAGCCGGCCTGGCAGGCGCCGAACAAGAAGCGTGCGACGACGAGCGAGGCCAGGCTCCAGGTCCACCCCGTGGCGGCGGTGAAAAACGACCACCAGAGGACGAAGTGCATCAACACGCGACGCGGCCCGAGCCAGTCGCCCAGCCAGCCGCCGGGGATCTCGAACAAGGCGTAGGCGACGCCGAAGGCCGAGAAGGCCATGCCCATTTCGACGGGCGACAGGCCCAGATCGCGGCGCATCAGGGGCGCCGCCTGGGAGATGCCGACCCGGTGAATGTAACCGATGACGGCCAGGGTGACGGCAAAAAACACCACCCAATGACGCGCACGGGTGGGTTTCAACGTGCCGGCGGTAGGGTTCATCCGGCCTGCGGCGCGAGTTCGCTTTCCAGCCACGCGAGATAGTCGGAGGAGCCTTGGGCAACCGGCAGCGCGAGCAGTTCGGGAACTTCGTAGGAGTGCACCGCGGCCAGTTCGCTGCGCAGTCGCTCGAACAAACCGCTGCGGGACTTGATGATCAGGAGCCACTCGCCCGACTCCTCGAGGGCGCCTTTCCACCGGTAGAAACTGCGCGCGCCGGGGATCACGGTTACGCAGGCCGCCACGCGGGCCTCGACGAGCCGACGGGCGACCGTCGAGGCCTCTTCGGCGGAACCGCAGGTGGTGAAGATCACGATTTTGTCGGTCATCCCAGTTCCTCGCGAAACAAGACGGAATTATAACTCAGCGCCGGCAGCGGCCCGTGACCAACGCCCCGGCAGGGAGAGGATGGGGCTTGACGTCAGAACTTCAGCCGGATCCCGCCGTTGAAGACCCGTCCCTCCAGGGGCGCCCAGGCATCCACGGTCCAGCGTCCGTCGGCGGCTCGAGCCGGGCGAAGCAGCGGATCCCAACGGGTCTGGCGGACGTCGGTGAAATTTTCCGCATTGAAGAAGATTCGGAAAGGCCCCAGCGGGACTTCGGTCATCAAGCCGAGGACGACATAAGGCCGGGAGGTATCCCGGTACGGGTTATTTTCCAAACGCTGGCGTCCTGTGTAATAACACTCGAACCCGAGGCGGCTGATTTTGTCGTGTTCCCAGACGGCGGTCAGGCCGAGACTGTGCCGCGGCGTCCGCGGGACGTCGGTGCGCGTGCCGTCTTCGAATTTACGCGAGCGGATGTAGGTATAACTGGCGACGGCAGCGAGCGGAGTCTTTCGCCACGTGGCGGTAAATTCCAGGCCCGCAGTCCGAGTCGGTCCGGGAAGGTTGACAAGTTCATAGCGGTCGCCGGCTCGCACTTCGAGGGGATGGCGGATGTGGTAGGCGAAGGATGTCGCGGTGAACGAGGCCGATCGGAGATGGCGAGTAACGTCGAGCGAGAAGCTACGCCCGCGCTCAGGCCGAAGGGGCGCCGGAATCACGAGGCGGGTCAGGCCGGCGCTTTCGGTTTCTTCGGTTAGCGGACCAGGCGGGAGGAAGCCCTCGCCTAGCGAGAAACGGCTGGTCCAGTCTCCGCCCCGGAGCAGCGCCGCCAGCCGAGGACTTACGAAGGCGCCGTAGCGGTTGTGGAAGTCGGCGCGGAACGAGGCCGAAATCGAGAGCCAGCTCGCAAGATCAATGTCGTCCTGGGCGAAAATCCCGGGCGTGGAATCCTTGTAAGCGAATCCCGGCAGGTCGTAAGGCTTGTAAGTGACGCGCTCGTGAGCGAATCCTGCGACCCACGTCTGCTTGCCCGCGGAAGCGCGGGCGGACCATTCCCCCAGGAACAGATTGTGACGATCGCGCTCGCGAATGTCGCCAAATTGATGGCGGTGATGCTGGCTGGAACCCGCCCACCGGGCCGTGATGAGTACGCGGGGCCCGACCAGGGTCTGCACCAGGCCGCCGAGGTCCCAGCGTCGCGTACGCAAGGCCTCCAGGTACGGACTGCCCGTGGCGGGAAGAACCGCGCCCGGCAGGGTGCCGCCCTCCCGATTCTCGGTGGTGACGCCGGCGGTGAGCGAGGCGGATCGGCCATTGCCGCCGTCCCAGAACAGGCGAGGGCGCAGGATGCCGCGGGCGTAGCGTGCCAGATCGGCCCATCCGTCGCGGTCGGCGTCATGGTATTGCTGCCGGTGGCCGCCGGCCAGCAACGTCATGGTCCACCCCCGTTTCAGGGGCGAGGCGAAAAAGAAAGGCAGATCCGTGGCGCCGCGCGTGGAGCGGTTCAGGAGCAGTTCGTAGGATGGTTTGGGACCCGCCCGGCGTGAGATCAGGTTGACGATTCCAGCCATCGCCCCGGCTCCGTACAGCGCCGATGAGACGCCTTTGACCACTTCGACCTGGCCCAGATCCATGGGCGGGATTTGCAAGATCCCGAGTCCGGCGCCTTGCTGACCGAACAAGGGCAAACCGTCGGAAAGGAACCGCGTATAACGACCGGGCATGCCCTGGATGCGGATGCTGGCCGCACCCAAACCCGGGGAAGTCGTCTGCACGCTCATGCCGCCCATCTCATTCAGGAGCATGACGATATCGCCCGGCGTCATGAGCATTTTCTCCTCGATCTCCTCGCGGCCCAGCACCTCGACTCGGGTAGGCAGGTCCTGAATCAAGCGGTCGGTCCGGGTGGCCGAGACCGTGATTTCCTCGCGCAGCGGCTCCAAGGGGACGAGTTCGATCGAGAGACGCCACTGGCGCGGCTGATCAATCTCAACCGAGGCGGACGTCTTCAGGTAACCCTGGCGGCTCACCTCGACGGTCACTTTGCCGAGCGGCAGGTCAACAGAGACGGAGCCATCGGGCCCCGTCTGCAAGCGCAGTTCATTGATCCTGACTGTCGCGCCGGCGACGGGAGCTGAAGCGGAGGTTACCAGGATGTGAAGCTGGGCCGTTTCCTGCTCGGCCAGCGCGACCGCAAAGATCACAACCGGGAGTAACCGGCTCAGGTGCACCTCCTCGAAAATCAATTACTATGAGTTTACGGAAACCCACAACTCTGATATAAAACTAAGGTAGGATGCCACGACGCAAACGGGCGGCCCTCACCATGGTTTTGATGCTCGTTGCGGGGTCGGCGTTGTTCTTCATCCTCGACGTGCCCCAGGCCTATGCCCGATGCTTTGAGCAGTGGCGGAAGATCGAGGAGCTGGAGAAGGTCAACGCGCAGCTCATGGCGGAGATCCGGTCCAAGCGGGAGCGCTTGCGGCAATTGCTGAACGATCCCGAGCAGCGGGAACTCTTTCTGCGGGAGAGGCAAAAGCGCGTACGGCCCGGCGACAAAGTGTTCGTGTTGCCGCCGGAATGAGCGCCGCGCCGCGCTCACCGCAGCCTGTTCCGGGACGAGCCCGCGGTCCGGTCGCGATCAGGGCCGGGCCTGGAGCACCAGGCGTCCGAAGGCTTCAGGGGTGTGGAACGAGCGATTGTGCGTGGGCTGCCAGCAGATGAACTTGCGCTGGGGAGGCGGCCCCTGAGCGCGGTACAGGTTGATGCGAAGCTCGTTGCCTTCCCGGGGCGGGCGGCTGTCAATGCTGGCGAAGGGGATTTGCATTTCCGCGTACCAGATTTTCGCTTTCTCGTCAATTCGAGCCTTCACTTTGAAGCCCGAGTTCCACAGCCAGCCGCCTTCCGGCTTCGGTTGGTCCCGGTCAATGTCGAGGTCCACCCACTCGCCTTGGGGTGAGACCTCGAACTCTTTGTAGCGGCGGATATTCCGGAAGTCCGAGCCGATGAAGGCCTCGGCCACGTCGTATTCCCAGAGTTTGTTGGTTTCCGTGGCGGTGGCGGGATCGGGTTTCAGGTAGAGCTGCTCGTAGGGGCAGACGTAGAGCAGGTAGAGATTCTGCGTCGTCCAGCGGGAACGGATCTCGGTGCGGTGGTTGGGCACGAGGTTTCCGAACTGGTCGCGCTCGGCGAAGACGCCCGGGATGCCCCTCCACTGCGGCGCTTCAGGATCGGCGGTGAGCTCGAAGTCGTTCGGGGCATAGAAGCTGGGGAAGACGGCAGTGGGCGCCGCCTGGCCGGGCGGGCCGACCTGGGGCCGGCCGGGCTGTAGCTTCACCTGTGCGGCCAGAATCACGGTGGCAACGAGGAGCACGGTGAGTTTGTCCATGGCTTAACAATGATAAGTTCCCGCGGGGTGCAATCTCAACGCGGCTCGAGCGTCCCGGGCGACGAGGACGGCGAATTATAATCGCAGGGTGCAACTGGCGGCGCTGGACTGGCTGGTCATCGCCTTATATTTCCTGCTCAGCCTGGGGATCGGGCTTTATTACAAGGCGCGGGCCGGACGCAGCACGCAGGAGTTCTTCCTTTCGGGGCGGAACGTCCCCTGGTGGCTGGCGGGCACCTCGATGGTGGCGACCACGTTCGCCGCGGACACGCCGCTGGCCGTGACCGGGCTGGTGGCCAAAGGCGGGATCGCGGGCAACTGGCTGTGGTGGAACTTCGTGGCCGGCGGGATGCTGACCGTGTTCTTTTACGCACGGTTGTGGCGACGCGCGGGGGTGATGACCGACGTGGAATTCGCCGAGATCCGCTATTCCGGGGCTCCCGCCGCGTTCCTGCGAGGCTTCCGCGCGCTGTACCTGGGACTGCTGATCAACTCCATCGTGCTGGGCTGGGTGAATCTGGCGATGGTCAAGATCCTCGAGCACGTGCTGGGCGTGACCAAGATCCAGGCAATCGCGATCACGCTGGGGATGATCGGGGTGACCTCGGTAATCTCGACGCTGTCGGGCCTCTGGGGCGTGCTGGTGACGGACTTCGTGCAGTTCGCCATCGCCATGGGCATGGTGATCGTGCTGGCCGTGTTCGCGGTGGGGGCCGTGGGCGGCATGGACGGGCTGCTGGCCCGGCTGAGCGAGCTGGATCGGGCGCGCGCGGCGACGGGGCAGGCCGGATCGGTGTTGAGCTTCATTCCCGACCCGAACTCGGCCTGGATGCCGATGCTGACGTTCCTGGTGTACATTTCGCTGAACTGGTGGGCCACCTGGTATCCGGGCTCGGAGCCGGGCGGCGGCGGTTTCGTGGCGCAGCGAATGTTCTCGGCCAGGGACGAAAAACATTCCTTGCTGGCGACGTTGTGGTTCCAGGTGGCGCACTACGCGCTTCGTCCCTGGCCGTGGATCCTCACGGCACTGGTGGCGATGGTGCAGTATCCCGGGCTGGCCGACCCGGAGGCAGGCTACCTGCGGGTCATGCTGGATCATCTGCCGGCCTCGCTGCGGGGCCTCATGGTAGCCGCCTTCGCCGCCGCCTTCATGTCAACGATCGCCACGCAACTCAACTGGGGCGCCAGTTATCTGGTCAACGACTTTTACCGCCGATTCGTGCGACGCGAGGCCGGCGAGCGCCACTACGTGCTGGTTTCGCGGCTGGCGACGGTGTTGTTGACGCTCGTCTCCGCCGTGGTCACCTTCTACATGACCTCGATCGCGGCTGCCTGGAAGCTGCTGATCGTGACCGGCGCAGGCACGGGCGGCGTGCTGCTCTTGCGCTGGTACTGGTGGCGCGTCAATGCCTGGAGCGAGGTTTCCTCGATGGTGGCGGCCTTCGTGGTCTCCTTGAGCCTCCAGCTTGTCTGGGGCCTGGACAGCGACGATCCGCTCGGTTTCGCCTGGATCATGGTCGTCACCATCAGCCTGACGACCGCGGTCTGGCTGGCGACCACGTGGCTGACCCGCCCGGAGCCGGTCGAGAAGCTCCTGGAGTTTTACCGGCGCGTGCGGCCGGCGGGCCGTGGCTGGGCGCCGATCGCGCGACTGGCGCCCGAAGTGCGGGCCGACGGGGAAGGATGGCGAAACCTGGCCGACGCCGCGGCCGGTTGCGTTTTGATCTACGGGGCGCTGTTCGGCGTGGGCAAGCTGCTGTTGAAACAAACCGCGGCTGGTTTGATTTTTCTGGCGGCGGCTCTGGCCGCCGGGCTTCTGATCTACCGGGATCTATCACGGAGGGGCTGGCATGTGGTGGCGGATTAGCCTGTTGGCCGCGGCCTGGGTGGCTTGGGCCGGGCCGGTCGAGTTCGGCCTGGAAGAGTATCGGCGCGCGTTGCAGGAAAGGGGCCTGAAGCCCGAGCTCTACCGGGTGCGCACGGAACTGAACGCAGAACCGCCGGAGACGTACCGGATCGCCCCGGGCCTGATCACGGGCGGGGATGTGCGCGGGCTGATGTACGGCCTGCTGGACGCGGCCGAGCAGATCCGGCGGCGAGGTCGGGTCTGGGCCGCCCACGGTCGCCCGGCCACTCCGATCCGCGGCATCCGCTGGTTCCTGCACAACCGGGAGCTGGAGGCGGAGTGGTTCTACTCCAAACAACATTGGCTCGATTTGTTTTCGTTCCTGGCGCGCTGTCGCTTCAACCGCTTCAACCTGGTCTACGCGCATCAGACCAACTACCAGGCGCCGCCGTACCCGTTCTGGCTGGCGCTCGAAGACTATCCCGAGGTTCGCGTACCCGGGCTGGCCGCGCTCGAGCAACAACGCCATCTGGAGATGCTGCGTTTCATTTCGCAAGCGGCGGCCGATCACGGGATTGATTTCACTCTGGGCATCTGGCAGCACAACGTGCAGGCCAACCAGACGCCGACGGTGGTGGGGCTGACGCCCAAAAACATTGGCCCTTACAGCTATGCGGCGCTGCGGCGCATCCTGGCGGAATGCCCGGCGATCCGAAGCGTCCAGATGCGAACCAATGTGGAATCGGGCATCCCGCGCGAGGATCAGGTGGGCTTCTACCGGGACTGGGTATTCCGGGCGCTGCGGGAGGCAGGAAGGCGCGTCACGCTGGATCTGCGGGCCTGGGCGCTGGCGCAGGGTATGATCGAGGCCGCGCACTCGGTCGGCGTGCCCTTGCGCGTTTCCACCAAGTACTGGGCAGAGCATCTGGGCCGGCCCTACCAGCCTGCGGAAACGTTTCCCGGCTACAGTTATCTCGACCTGCTCAGGAAGCCGCGCCATTACGAGTTCTTCTGGGAGGTCTGGGCGTTGGGGTCGCACCGGCTCCTGGTTTGGGGCGATCCGGAGTACGTGCGGCGGGCTGTGCCCACGTTCACGCTTTCGGGAACCGCCGGTTTCGAGATTGACCCGCCGCTGGCGCAGAAAGGCTTCGGCAATCGGCCCGGCAAGTGGGGCGTGTTCACGCCGGCCCACCGGGACAAGATCTGGTGGAAGTGGGAGTTCGAGCGCTACTGGCTTTTTTACTTGCTGTGGGGCCGGCTCAGCTACGATCCCAAGACCGAGGAGACGGTCTGGCTGGATGAATTCCAGCGGCGTTTCGGAGCGGCGGCGCGCGACGCCCTAGAAGTCTACCGCGCCGCGAGCGGCGTGCTGAACGAAATCGTCGCCGCCCACATGGCGGATCCGAACATGTACATCTGGCCGGAAGTCAACCCCGGAGGGCTGATAGACGCCTATATCGAAGTGCGGCCGAGCGACTGGCGTTTCGTAGCGACGATCCCGGAGGCGGTGGAGGAGCGACTCAAGGGCGTCGCTTCGGCCAAACAGACGGCGCTGGAGACCGCGGCCCGCCTTCGGGAGATGGCAACCCGCATCGAGCAAGGGATCGCGAACGTGCGAGCCCGCGGGCCGGGGTCGCGCGAGTGGCCGGCCTCGGAGCCGGATTTTCGGGTGTTGGCGCGTCTGGCGCGCTACCATGCGCACAAACAGGTGGCGGCCTACGAGCTGGCGTGGCATTACCGCGTGGGTGACGGCGCTGCCCTGAAGCGGGCGCGGAGCGAGCTGGAGGCCGCACAGTCGGTCTGGGAAGACCTGGTCCGCTTGACCGACGGCCTGTATCCGGACGACATGGCTTTCGGGCCGCAAGACATCGGGCATTGGAAGGATCGGCTGCCGTACGTTCGGCACGACGTTCAGACGGTGGCCGAGCGGGAGCGCGTGTGGGAAGAGCTGAGGCGCTTTGACTTCGGGTTTGATTTCGGAGTGGAGCCCGAGGTCCCTGCGACCGGTCCGCTCTACCGGCGGGATCCTTACCTGTGGCGGCACACGGTGGAGCCGAGGTTCCAAGCGGTGGGGCCGGAGACGGCGTTCTCGGTGGAACGAGGGTACGGCTGGGTCGGTGGCGGCGAGCGGAAGGCTCATGCGCTGCCGTTGACGCCGTACGTGGAGATCCGTTCCGCGGTAAAGGATCCCCGTCACCTGCCTGCCAATGTTTTGTACGGGGATTGGCTGGAAGGGCGCGGCGCACAGACCTTTCGCGTCCGCACGGGAGACGGGCGATTCCGGGTTCGCGTATTGACGCCGGAGGGCCGCGGGTGGGAGCGGCTGCTGGAGGCGCGCGAGGGACACCTAGACGTGGTCTTCCCCGAGGGCCCATGGCGGGCGAGCGGCCTTGTGGTCTGGCGGGACCCTCCCGCGCCTGCGCCCACGCTGCCGGTGGCGCCCAAACCGGGGCCGCGACCGATGGTCTTTCACGTCCCGCCACGGACGGCCACGGCGGGGCACGCGCTGAAACTGACGCTCCGGATCTCGCCCGCTGCGGCCGGGATTATGACCCGGCTGTATTACCGACCGCTGAGCCAGCTTGCCAGGTTCAAGGTACTGGAGGCCGGAGGGGCGCAACCTGTGTTCGTGATCCCGGCGGAAGAGGTGGCGGCGGATCGGGACCTCATGTATTACTTCGAGATACTAACCCGCGAGGGCGGCTGGTTTTACCCCGATCCGCAGACGGCGACGCCGTATCTGGTGGTTCCCGTTCCAGCCGCAGAATCGCCGGCTGCGGCGGTGCGTCCCGAGAATTCCGCATCGGGGAGCGCGAAAAAATTCGTGCCGTGAAACCCATCCCGCGGCATACTAAGGGGCGGGAGGTGTCCGATGCCCATTTCTCGCCTCGTGCAAATGATTCGTCGGGCCAAGCCTTTGACCGTCGAGGAAGGTCTGAATATACTCAAGCGGGATCATTACCGCTGCCAGTATTGCGGGTTGGACGGTTCGGCGAGCTTCGACAACTACCTCGTCATGAGCGTGGATTTCGTGATTCCGCGGGCGCGGGGCGGCAAGAAAGAGCCTCGCAACCTGGTGACGGCTTGCCGGCCATGCAATCTGATCAAAGGCCGGCACGTGTTCAGGAACTTTGAAGAGGCCAAAGCCTACGTTCTGCAACGCAGAGAAGAGCTGTACAAGGAGTGGGAGGCGCGCATGGCCCGCCTGAAGGGCCACAAAGCGGCGGCGCCGAGCGCGGGATGAGCGGGCTACCCCAGACCGCACCCGGGCCGGCGCCCGGCCCCCGGCTGTAGCATAGCCATTGATGCTCACACGAAGAGAATTCCTGGCGGGAGCGCTCTCGATGCCGGCGGAACGCCGGCATCGCCCCAATCTCCTGTTCCTTCTTGCCGACGACCACGCGGGGCACGTCCTCGGGGCGGAGGGCGATCGTTTGGCCCGTACTCCGAATCTGGACCGGCTGGCCCGCGAGGGCGTCCGTTTTGCCCGTCACTATTGCAACTCGCCAGTCTCGACGCCCTCCCGGCAGTCGTTCCTGACCGGACAGATGCCCCATTCTGCCGGCGTGACCGTGTTGCGAACGGCGCTGGAGGAAGGCAAGCCGACGCTGGCGCGGCCGTTGCGGGCCGCCGGGTACCGGACCGCGGTTTTCGGCAAGATGCACTTCAATCGCCCTGCCGCGCCGGGGCTGCACGGCTTCGATGTGGTCATGACCGAAGACGCGGTCCGCAAGGCCTGGCAGGCCGAGGTCCCGCCCAGGTCTGTACCGCCCGAGATCCGGACCAAACCGCCCTGGCGGCCTTTCAAGGATCCCGCGCGCATCTGGCTGAACGCCGACAAGCTGCCCTACCCGCGCTATGACGAGGATATGCTCGGAACTTACATTGCGCGCCGGGCGGCCAGGTTTCTGGAAGAAAGCAAGGATACGCCGTTTGCGTTGTGGGTAAGCTTCCACGAGCCGCATTCGCCCTTCGACTTCCCTGTCGAGGACCGGGACCTTTTCGATCCCGCCCGGTTCACTCCGCCGCGCGTCGGACCGGAGGATGCCTGGCAAATTCCGCTGATTTTCCGCGAGCTGACCGACCAGGACAAGAGGGGGATCATTGCCGCCTATTACACTTCGGTGGCCTTTCTGGACCGCAACATCGGCGTGGTCCTGGACAAGCTCCGCGAGTTGGCGCTGGACCGGAACACGCTGGTGATTTACATGGCGGATAACGGCTACTGTCTGGGCCATCACGGGCGGTTCGAAAAGCATTGCAGTTATGAACCGGCCATCAGGATCCCGCTGATCGTGAGCTGGCCGGGGCGGATCCGGCGCGGGGTCGTGCGGGACCTGACCGAGGCGGTGGACGTAGCGCCCACGGCGCTGGATCTGTTGAGTCTGGAGCCCTTGCCCGTTCAGCACGGCCGGAGTCTGCGGCCCTATCTGGAGGGAGGCCGCCCGGCGCGCCGGCGGGATCATATCTTCAGCGAGTATCTGGAGAACGAAGAAGCTTGCGTGCGGACCGAGCGCTTCAAGCTGGTGTTCTGCTCGGGCCGCCGTGAACGTCAGGACGGCTACAAGACCGATAACCCGACCCCCGGTCGCTGGATGCGGCTTTATAACCTCGAGGAAGATCCGGGCGAGTTTCACGACGTATCGCGCGGGCATCCGGAGGTGGTCGAGCGACTGATGGGATTGATGCTGGAGCGCTTCCGGCAGACCCATCCTGAGGCGCGACGCGAACCGGGCGGGCTTTCCGTGCCGGAGGCGCTGGAGTTTTACCTGCGGCCGCGTGACGCCTGAGGCGGGCTCCGGTTGCATTAGTCTAGGAACCATGGCCGAGATCCTGTATCGCAATCGTCGTGCTTACTGCCTGGAAAACGGCGAGCTGAGGGTTACCGTGCTGGTGGAAGGCGGCCATGTGGCGGAAATTTTCGACCACGCCTCGGGCGTGAACCCTTTGTGGACGCCGCCCTGGCCATCTATGGAGCCGTCGCGTTACGACCCCGTGCTGCATCCCGAGTACGGACGGAATGCGGAGAGCAAGCTGCTGGCCGGCATCATGGGGCATAACCTGTGCCTGGATATCTTCGGTCCGCCCACGGAAGAAGAGGCTGCGGCCGGGCTGCCGGTGCACGGGGAAGCCTCGGTGGCGCCCTACCGGATCGAAGTGGAGGGTGACCGGCTGCGGGCCGAGGCGGAATTGCCGGAAGCGCGACTACGGGTGTCGAGGACGATCCGGCTGGCGCCGGGAAGCCGCGTGGCCGAGTTTACAGAAACGGTCGAAAATGTTTCCACCACGGACCGCCCCGTAGGCTGGACCCAGCACGTGACGCTCGGGCCACCGTTCCTGGCCAAAGGTCAGACGCTGTTCCGCGCTACGGCCACCCGGTCCAAGGTTTTCGAATCCGACTTCAGCCAGGGCAAGGGGCGCCTGAAGATCGGGGCAGAATTCGACTGGCCCTGGGCGCCGCACCAGGACGGGGGCGTGGTGGACCTGCGGGTGTTCACGGACGCGCCGGTGTCAGGCGAGTTCACCACGCACCTGATGGATCCGGTGCGGGAGCACGCGTGGTTCGTGGCGTGGTCGCCCGCGGCGCGGATCGCCTTTGGGTACGTGTGGCGGCAGGCTGACTTCCCGTGGATGGGGATCTGGGAAGAGAACTACTGCCGGCTGGGGCCGCCCTGGAACGGGCAGACGCTGACGCGCGGGATGGAGTTCGGCGTATCGCCGATGCCGGAGAACCGGCGCCGGATGATCGCGCGCCGGGAGATGTTCGGCGTTCCGGCTTTTCGCTGGATTCCGGCGCGCACCCGGTGGGAGGTCCGCTACGCGGCTTTTCTGTTCCCGGCGCCCACGGTGCCGGAAGAGGTCTCCTGGGACGGGCACGGCGTGGTAGAGTTGAGGTGAGCGACGCAGGTCGGGTTGACGGTGGCGGCAGCCCGTGCCTACAATGAAGTGAACCAAGGAGGACCCATGCTCCGCTCCATCGGCCTGCCCGAGCTTCTCATCATTTTGGGCGTTGCCGTTCTGCTGTTCGGCGGCAAGAAGATCCCGGAAGTCGCCAAGGGCTTGGGCGAAGGCATCCGCAACTTCAAGATCGCTTTGAAGGGCGAAGACAAGCAAGAAGACAAGAAGCAGGCTTGACACCCGGTCGGTCGCCCTTCTCCGGCGGGTCGCACACAGAAGGTGCATAAAAAACCCCGCGCCCTGGCCGGGCGCGGGGTTTGGGTTTCCCGAAGGCTGTAATTCCCGTTACTTCTTTTTGGGGGGAACGATGGCGTCCCGGACAGCCTTGGCGACCCTGAATTTGACCACCTTCTTGGCCGGGATCTTGATGGTCTCACCGGTGGCGGGGTTGCGCCCGATGCGGGCCTTGCGCTCGGCGCGGACCAGCTTGCCGATGCCCGGCAGGACGAAGAGGCCGTTCTTCTTGGTTTCGCGGATGGCGATCGAGGCCAGGGTGTCCAGAAACTGCTTGGCGACCTTGTTAGGGACCTCGCACGTGGTGGCGATTTCCCGGACCAGTTGCGTTTGCGTCATCCTTTTGGCTTCAGCCATATACCTCCTTCACGATTCTCCCGATTGAACCGGCCCGGCGGCGTGTTGACCTGAGCCTGCGCGGGCCAATAGCATCAAATCGCTTCAATGATAAGGAAAGTTTGCGCGGAAGTAAAGAGAAAAATGCGCGGAAAGCCCATTTTTAGGGCTTTTGGCGCTAATCTGGATGCGCGGAGGCCTGCGGTGCGGGACCGGAAGCCTCAGCGCGCGCGGCTGGCAGCCACGGGCGCGGCTTTGGCCGGGATCTCCGGCGGGGCGGCGGCGTCGGGCGCGGCGCGGACCAGGCCCAGGACGCGGCGCAGCTCCGTCTCGAGGCGGTCCGCGACGTCCGGGTTGTCGCGCAGGAACTGGCGGGCGTTTTCGCGGCCCTGGCCGATGCGCTCGCCCTGGAAGCTGTACCACGAGCCGCTTTTTTCGACGAGATTGTGGGCCACGCCAAGATCAATCAGGTCACCCTCGCGCGAAATGCCCTGGCCGTAGAGGATGTCGAATTCGGCCTCGCGAAAAGGTGCGGCAAGCTTGTTTTTGACCACTTTGACTTTGGTCCGGCTGCCGACCACGGTCTCGCCTTCCTTGACGGCGGCTACGCGACGGATATCCACCCGGACGCTGGCATAGAACTTCAGGGCCCGTCCTCCGGTGGTGGTTTCCGGGTTGCCGAACATCACGCCGATCTTTTCGCGGATCTGGTTGATGAAGATCAGGCAGGTGTTGGACTTGGAGACGATGCCGGTGAGCTTGCGCAGCGCCTGTGACATCAGGCGAGCCTGCACGCCCACGTAGGCCTCGCCCATTTCGCCGTCCAGTTCGGCTTTCGGCACCAGTGCGGCGACCGAGTCAATGACCAGCACGTCAATGGAGCCGGAGTTGATCAGGGCGCTGGTGATCTCCAGCGCCTGCTCGGCATAGTCGGGCTGGGAGACCAGCAGATTGTCCACGTCCACGCCGAGCTGCCGGGCGTAGATGGGGTCCAGCGCGTGCTCGACATCAATGAAGGCGGCCATGCCGCCTGCCTTCTGGGCGTTGGCCACCACGTGCAGCGCGACGGTGGTCTTGCCGGAGGCCTCGGGGCCGAAAATTTCGCTGATCCGTCCGCGGGGAAAGCCGCCGATGCCTAGGGCGGCATCGAGCGAGATCGAGCCGGAGGGGATCACGGAAACGGGCACCACGGCCTCCCGGGATCCCAGCCGTACGATGGACCCTTTGCCGAACTGTTTTTCGATCTGGCTCAGGGTCAGGTTCAGGGCGCGGGCGCGGTCCTTCTCATCCATGAGAACTCCTTTCCGCTCGTGGCCGAGCCGGGGAACAAGAAAATTATACCGGCCGAGGCCGCAGGCGGCGCGCTACAGCCGGGGAGCATAGTAGCCCTTGCGGGCGCGCACCACCAGATCGCGCCGGCCTTTGATGCGCACGTCCACACTCTGGTAGCGTCCGTCGGTGCGGAGCGGCTCGGGTCTGTAGAAGATGTTGTACTGGTGGCGCAGCTCGTTGGCGATGTTCTCGAAGGACTGGGCCAGGTCCTCGATCTTGAAGGGGAACAGGGCCAGGCCGCCCGTCTGCGAGGCCAGGTACCGAAGGACCTTGTCCCCGTCGGTGTCCATGCGGGTGATGTTGGTGGATATCGTGTAGATGACCACGTCAGCCTTTTGGGCCATCTCCAGGGCCTGCTCGCGGGTGGCGCGACTCTGGTTGTCGTCTCCGTCACTGAGCACGACCAGCGCCCGGCGGAACTTGTGCCGCGGCTGCTCCTGGGCGAGCTTGTCGCGGCAGGCGAAGTAAATGGCGTCGTACATGGAGGTGCCGCCGCCGGGCCGCAGCTCGCGGATGGAGGCAGCCAGCCGCTCCGGGTCGTCGCTCATGTCAGCGACCAGCTCGACGTTGGTGTCGAAGCTGACGACCAGCGCCTTGTCGTAGCGCGGGCGCATGACGCTGTTGAGAAACTCGATGGCAGCCTCCTGGATGAAGCGGAAGCGGGGCCGGACGCTGTTGCTGGTATCGAGCAGAAGCGCGATGCGCAGGGGCAAGTCGGATTCGGCGGTGAACTCGAGGATTTTCTGGGGACGCTTGTCCTCGTAGATCTCGAAATCGTCCTTGGTCAGGTTGGTGATGAACCGGCCCTTGCGATCGGTGACGGTGAAGAGAATGTTGACACGGGTTACGTCGAGGATGATGCGGGTCTTTTCGTCGTCGAGTTGAACAGGTTGCGAACCGGCTTGAGGCTGGCCCGGGCGAGAACGTGGCTGCTGGGCGGCCGGCAGGGCAGCCGCAAGCAGAGCGAACCAGACGATGCACCGCTTCATGACATCCCCACCTTGATTATAGGGACAGCGGCCGGGCGGGCACAATGACGCCGCCGGCGCGCCCGTGGCCTTGCGAGGTGTACACTGTGCGAGTACTGTGGCTTGGGAGGACGGTATGAGGCTTACACGCAGAGGAGTGATTCAGGCGGCGGGCGCCGCAGCGCTGGCGCCGGCCATGACCGCGGCGGCCCGCAAGCCCTGGCCCATCCTGGAAGGGCCGGACACGCCGAAGCTGTGTTTGGGCATGTGGGACGGCGGGGGTGATCCCAAACAGTCCGAGATCAGCATGCGCCGCATCAAGCAGCTTGGAGTGGACTACGTTCTGGGCGGCGGCCCCAAAATTCCGTGGCAGGAAGACGAGCTCCGCGCGCGCATCGAGAGCTACAAGGCGCAGGGGCTGACCTTGTACAACCTGATGATCTCGGGATTCCCGAATGTGATTTACGGGCACCCGGGCCGGGACGAGGAAATCGAGAAGGTCATCCAGTCCATCCGCGCCGCGGGCAAGGCCGGGTTGCCGGTGATCGAGTATAACTTTTACGCGCACCGGGCCATGGAGGGTTACTACGAGGAAACGGGCCGCGGGGGCGCGGGTTACACGGCCTTCGATTACGACCGGATGAAGGACCTCCCGCCCTTGCCGGAGGTGGGGGCTTACAGCGCCGAGGATCTCTGGAAGAATCTGACGTATTTCCTGAAGGCGATCGTGCCCGAGGCGGAGAAAGCCGGCGTCCGGCTGGCGCTGCATCCGAACGATCCCCCGGTGCCGGTTAGTCGCGGTTCGGCGCAGATCATGGCGACGCTGGAGGGCTGGAAGCGCCTGATCGAAATCGTGCCCAGCCCTGCCAACGGCATCACGTACGACTGCGGCGTGACCCGTGAGCTGGGCGAAGATCCGGTGGAGGTCTGCCGCTATTTCCTTTCCCGCAAGCGCATCAATCACGTTCACTTCCGCAACGTCCGCGTGGTGAAGCCCTACGTGAAGTACGCGGAGGTCTTCCCGGACAACGGTCAGGTGGATATGTTCGCGGTGATGAAAGAGCTGGTGCGAGGCGGCTACACGGGCACGATTTATCCGGAGCATCCGCGCGCGCTCGATTACGATCGCGAACGCGGTCTCATCCGCAGCATTTATCCGGGCGGCGGAGGCTACGCGGGCATCGCTTACAACGTGGCGTACGCCCGGGCCATGCTGCAAGCGGCGCTGGCTTCCTGAGAGTCGGACTCAGGCGTCTTCGGCAGCTTCCAGAGGATCGAGCAGGTCGGGGTTGCGCGCGAGGCGGCGCAGCACCCCCATCACGCCGGCCGCGGTGAATCCGGCCGCGCGCAGCCGCCGGTAGACCGAGGCCACGCCTTTCGGCTCGGCCAGGACGTCTTCCAAGGGCGTCTTGCGATACTTGCGGCGAAGGAAATCTTCGATCAAGCGGGTCTCGTCGGTTCCCTGATACGCTTTGGCCGCCGCCTGCTCGGCTACGGCGGTGGCCACGCGCCGGCGGCGCAGCTCGTGCACGACGCGGATGCGGCCCACACCCTCGTTTTCCCGTCGCAGGACCGCGTAGTGTTCCGCCAGGCGACGATCGTCGAGGCAGCCCAATTCCCTGAGGCGCCGCACGACTCGCTCTGCCTCCTGTTCACTGGTCGCCCGACGGAGCAACTTCTGGCGCAATTCACCGACCGAGAGGGCGCGTGCCGCGACCGCTTTGAGGGCGTACTCCAGCAGCGCCTCGCCTTCCAGGAGTCTGGGTTTCCGCTCGCGCGCCACGGGCTTCGTTTATGACTCTAGCACGCCGGCGCCGGGGCGGCCGTCTTTTGCTAGCCTGAAAGCGTGCGGATCGGCATCACCTGCTATCCGACCTACGGGGGCAGCGGCATCGTGGCCACGGAGCTGGGACTGGAGCTGGCCAGCCGGGGCCACGAAGTGCATTTCATTTGCTACGCGAATCCCATCCGTCTGGATCCGGAAACGCCGCGGGTTCACTATCACGAGGTGGAGGTTTCCACCTACCCGCTGTTCCAGTACCCGCCTTACAGCCTGGCCCTGGCGGCGCGCATGGCGGAGGTGGCCGAGCGCGAGCGGCTGGACCTGCTGCACGTGCACTACGCCGTCCCGCATTCCATTTCGGCCTTGTTGGCGCAGCAGATGCTCGAGCCGCGGCGGCTGCCTTTCATCACGACGCTGCACGGGACCGACATTACGCTGGTGGGGGCGGATCGTTCCTATTACCGGATCACGAAGTTTGCCATCGAACACTCCGACGGCGTCACTTCGATCAGCGAGTACCTGAAACGGCGCACGCTGGAAGTATTCCAGGTGCGCAACCCGATTCGCGTGATCAAGAATTTCGTCAACTGCGAGGTCTACCAGCCGGATCCTGAACGCAGGGCGCGGAGCGCGCTGGCGCCGGACGGTGACAAGGTGCTGATGCATGTTTCCAACTTTCGCCCCATCAAACGGGTGACCGATTGCATCCGCATCCTGAACCTCGTGCGCCGGCATGTGGCCGCGCACCTCGTGATGGTGGGGGACGGGCCTGAGTACGCCGCCGCCCAGAACCTGGTCAGCGAGCTCGCGCTCGAGCGGCACGTCACGTTCCTGGGCAAGCAGGCGCGCGTGGACCGGCTGCTGCCCCTGGCGCACGTCTTGCTGCTGCCCAGCGAGCTGGAGTCGTTCGGATTGGTGGCGCTGGAGGCCATGGCCTGCGGCGTACCTCCTGTGGCGACCAACGTGGGCGGATTGCCGGAGCTGGTCACGCATGGGGTGGACGGATTTCTGGAAGCGGCGGGGGACGTGGAGGCGCAAGCGGCCCGGGTCGTTGAACTGCTGAGCGACAGCGCGCTCTATGCACGCATTTCCGCCGCGGCGCGCCTGACCGCGCAGACGCGGTTTTGCACCACGCGCATCATTCCGCAGTACGAGGAGTTCTATCAGGAAGTCTGCGAGCGCGCGTCCGCCGCGAGGGCCTGAAGGCCGAACCAGTCAGGGCTTGAGCGCCGCAGCCGCACTGGCGAACTCCAGAATGCCCGAGGGGAAAATTCCCAGCACCAGGGTGCCCAGAGCCGAGGCCCAGAGCGCTGCCTTCACGCCGCCGGCCGGCGCCTTGAGGTCGGCGCTGGCCTCGGCCGGCTCCCGCATGTACATGACCACGAGAATTCGCAAGTAGTAATAGGCGGCCACCGCGCTGTTGATCAATCCGAGCACGGTCAGCCACACCAGACCGGCCTCCAGGGCAGCCTTGAACACATAGAATTTCCCGAAGAAACCGCCGGTCAGGGGCACGCCAATCAGGGAGAGCAGGAACAAGGAGAGCAGCGCGGCAACCATCGGCTGGCGCCAGGCCAGCCCCGTCAGATCCTCCACCTGAACGTATCGTTCGCCCTGGCGAGCGAAGTAACTCACCACGGCGAAGGCGCCGACGTTCATGAAGACGTACGCGGCGAGGTAAAACATAGCGGCGGCCGCGCCCACCGAAGAATGGGCGGCCACGGCGACCATGACGTAACCGGCGTGAGCGATCGAAGAATAGGCCAGCAGACGCTTGATGTTGGATTGCAGCAGCGCCGCGAAGTTGCCGATGACCATGGTCGCCAGGGCGGAAGCCCAGACGATGGCTTCCCATTTCGCGCTGACAGGCTCGAACGCGGTCATGAAGACCCGCAACAAGCCGGCGAAGGCGGCGGCCTTGGGCCCCGCCGACAGGAAGGCGGCCACGGGAGCGGGCGCACCCTGGTAAACATCCGGCGCCCAGATCTGGAACGGGGCGGCGGAGACCTTGAAGGCGAAGCCCACGAAAATCAGCGCCGCGGCCGCTCCCACCAGCGCATCCGAGGAAGCCGTCGGGGTCCTGAGCACGGCCCCGATTTCGGCCAGCACGGTACCGCCCGTGGCGCCGTAGATCAGGGCAACCCCGTAAAGCAGGAAGGCGCTGGCGAACGATCCGAGCAGGAAGTATTTCACCGCCGCCTCGTTGGCCCGGCGGTCCGCGCGCAGGTAACCGGCCAGAACGTAACTTGCGATCGAAGAAATTTCGAGGGCGATGAAAAGGACGATCAACTCGGCGGCGGAAGCCATCAGGCACTGCCCGGCCGCCGAGTAAAGCAACAGCGCGTAGTACTCGCCCCGTTCGGCGCCTTCGCGCCGCAGGTAAGGTCCCGAAAACAGCGTGACCAGAATGGCCGCCACGATGACCACGAAACGGAAGAAGGCGGCGAAGCCGTCCGATGTGACCAGGCTGCTGAAGGCCGGGCCGGGCTGGCGATAGGCGATCGCGGCAGCGACCAGAGCGGCCAGCAAAGCGGCCAGCGAGAGGTGGCCGAGCTGGCGCCCGCGCCGCGCTCCGGTGAGACCTTCCAGAACGAGCACCACCGTACCGGCAAGGATCAGCAGGATTTCGGGGAGCAGTCGCAGGAACTCCACGCCCGCGGGAATGAAGGATGACGTCATGGCCTGGCCTCCTCGAGCGGCGTTCGCAATTCGACCCGGATTTCTGTGGTGTCGCGCGTGCGTTCCAGGATCCAGGCGTTGGTCTGCCGGATGGGCGGCAGGAAGGTCTCGCTGGCCACTCCCAGCCACACCATCAGCGCCACCAGCGGCGCCATGGCGGTCCACTCACGCTTGTTCAGGTCACAGACGTGTTCCCGGACGGCCTCGGGCGACGGCCCCAAGAATACGCGCTGGTAAAGCCAGAGCATATAAGCCGCAGCCAGGATCACGCCCGTGGCGGCGAGC
>Ga0308391_1000069_pt1 | contig 37613 bp, 36 predicted proteins | sample Hotspr20Samplet1_FD_202363 | JGI IMG/M metagenome (GOLD analysis project Ga0308391, IMG submission 202363) | Hot spring phototrophic mat microbial communities from Octopus Spring, Yellowstone National Park, Wyoming, United States - 20050623_t1 ... | reverse complement strand
ACCTGTCGCGCTTCTCGGCTGACAGGAGGGGTCGCAACCGGCAGGCGAGGAAGGTCGCGTCCAAGCCTGCCGAGCGATGAAGTTCTGCCGCCCGGCGGAGAAGAAGAGCCACGCTCGCCCCGGGCGAGGGGCTTCGACCGGGCGCGGTGCACCGAGGTCGATCTTCGCGAGCATCGGGACGATCACGACCCGGATCATGACCGCGAGGGTCGGACTGACCCGCGCGACCTCGAGCCCGCCGCGCGCCGGCACGCCACCCCGGAAGGGCTCGGCCGCGGGCCGCTCCGGTCGGGAGGCGGATCGCAACCCGAAGCGCGCTCCGCGCGCGAAGAGTGCCGTCCCGGTCCCGCTCGGAAACCTGGTCGAAGGCTCCCTTCGACAATGCTCGAACGAACGCGGGAGAGCGCGCCCACTCCAGCGGGAGGACCTGCGTGCGCGCGTCCCCGCTTGCCGGGAGACGACGCGCCGCAGCATCCTGGCATCCGCGCGAGGAAAGGCGAACGATGGCGAAGGCGAAGCGGCGGCCCTGGGTTCCCGAGGCTCTCGAAGCCGGCATCGCCGAGCGGGTCGGCCGCTACGCCGCGCTCTCGGCCGATGCCCTCGAGGCCGAACTCGTGGCGACGCTCACCCGCCACGAGCAGTTCCACGACCGCGAGGTCGTGAACCTCTACGCCGGTACCAACCTCGTGAACCCGCGCGCCGCGGCCTTTCTTTCGCGCAGCGTGGGCAGCCGGCCCTCGCTCGGCTGGCCCGGCGACAAGTACGAGACGGGCCTGGTCCACGCGCAAGAGATCGAGATCATGGCCCAGGCCCTGATCTGCGAGATCTTCCGCTGCGCCTTCTGCGAATTCCGCGTGGCCTCGGGCTCCTTGGCCAATCTGTACGCCTTCATGGCGACCTGCCGCCCCGGCGATCGGATCATGGCCTTTCCGGAAAAGGCCGCGGGCCACGTGACCCACCATGCCCAGGGTGCTGCCGGTCTCTACGGGCTCGAGGTCCACGAGGTGCCGATCGACGATGCGGCCTTCACGGTCGACCTCGACCGTTTGCGGCACGAGGTCCGTCGCCTCCGCCCGAAGCTCATCGTGGTGGCGGGCTCGCTGAACCTGGTGCCGCACCCGGTGCGCGCGGTCCGGGCGATCGCCGAGGAGGTCGGCGCCTCTGTCATGTACGACGCGGCCCACATGTCGGGGCTTCTGGCCGCAGGGGTGTTCCAGGATCCGCTCGCCGAGGGCGCCCACATCGTCACCATGTCGACCTACAAATCGCTGGGCGGGCCGCCGGGTGGGCTCGTCCTCACGAACGACCCGGAGCTCGCCCAGAAGCTCGACCGCATCGCCTTCCCGGGCCTCACCGCCAATTTCGATCTCGCCCGCAGCGCGGCGCTGGTCGTGGCGCTCCTGGACATCAAAGAGCACGGCACGGCCTATGCTCGGGCGATGATCGAGAACGCCCGCGCGCTCGGCACCGCGCTCGCCCGCGAAGGCGTGCCGGTCGTGGCCCCTGCCGAGGCGTTCCCCACCCGCTCGCACCATCTCGCGATCGACGCCCGGCCGTTCGGCGGCGGCACCCGCGCCTCCCGCGCGATCGAGCCCGCCAACATCCTCGTCTCCGGCATCGGTCTGCCGCTGCCCCCGGTGCCGGGCGACTTCAACGGGATCCGGATCGGCACCCAGGAAGTGACCCGGCTCGGCATGGGTCTCGACGCGATGGGCGACATCGCCCGCCTCCTCGCCGATGCGCTCCTCACCCGCCGCCCGCTCGAGGCCGTGCGCGCCGACGTGATCGCCCTGCGCCGCGACTTCCGGACGCTGCACTTCGTGCGCTAGGCGGAAGCACGGCCGGGGCTGGTCGGCGCGAGGGAGCGCGCGCATATAGGGGCGGTCCGCGCCGCCCGGAGCCCCGCATGCACGCTACGATCGCACCGTCGAGTGGGCGAGCCCCGACCCGCGACCTCGAGGTGATCGGCCTCGTCGGCCTGGCGCATTTGGGCAGCCACTTCTTCCACCTCGTCCTGCCGCCGCTCTTCCCCTCCCTGCGCGAGGCTTTCGCCGTCAGTTGGACCGAACTCGGCCTGCTGTTGACCACCTTCTTCGTGACCTCGGGCCTCGCCCAGACCCCGGCCGGCTTCCTGGTCGATCGGATCGGCGCGGTCCGCGTCCTTTCGGGCGGGCTCGCTCTCTTGGGTGCGGGTGCACTGCTGGCCGCCCTCGCCCCGACCTTCCTCCTGCTCTTCCCGGCCGCGGTTCTGCTCGGCCTCGGCAACAGCGTCTTCCACCCCTCGGATTACGCCATCCTCGGCCACCGGGTGAGCCCGGCGCGGATGGCGCGCGCCTTCTCGGTCCACACGATCGGCGGCACGATCGGCTGGGCCCTCGCTCCCGTGGCCATGGCGGCCCTGTCGACCGCGTTCGGCTGGCGCACGGCGCTCTTGGCCGCGGCCTGCCTCGGCCTCGGCCTCGCGGCGTTGATCCTCGCCCGCCGCGACGGGCTCGAGACTCCTTCCCAGCGGGAGCGCGCCGCCGCCGGAACGGAGGTCCGAGCGGGCTCGTCGCTCTCGGTGCTGGGAAGCCGTCCGGTGCTGCTCTGCTTCGCCTTCTTCGCGCTCCAAGCGACGGGCGTGATCGCGCTCCAGGGGTTCATGCCCCTGGCGTTGGGCAAGCTCCACGGCTTGGAACTCGTGCTCGCGGCCACGACGGTCACCGCCTTCATGATCGGCAGCGCCTTCGGCACCGCTGCGGGCGGCGTGCTCGCCGACAAGACCGGCAACCGCCACGGCATCATCGCGATCGGCCTCGGCCTCGCCGCCCTGCTCGTGCTCGTACCCGCCCATGTCGCCCTGCCGCTGCCGCTGCTCTGGGCGGTGGTCGGGCTCGCGGGTGCGCTGCACGGCGCGACCACACCCTCGCGGGATCTCCTGGTCCGCGCGGCCGCCCCGCCCGGCGCCTCGGGCAAGGTCTTCGGATTCGTCTATTCGGGCCTCGATCTCGGCGCCACGATCGCCCCGGCGATCGCCGGCCGGTTGCTGGATGCGGGCGTCCCGGCCGGCCTCTTCTGGCTCGCTTCGATCGCGACCGCCCTCTCGATCGTGGCCGCGGTCTCGGTGCGGCCCGTCCCGGCGAGCGGCCGTGCCATCGGCGCAGCGCAGGCCGCCTCCTGATGCTGCCCGTCGCTTCGGTCCTGCTCGGTTTGCTCCTGGCCCTCCTCGGCGGTCCCGCGCGGGCGGCCGAACTCCCTGGCGGACACGTGCTCCTACGCGAGGGGGTGTCGGACGACGGCCGGATCGTCGCCGCCTTCGCCCCACCCGGCCCGGACCGCTGTTGGACGGTCCGCTTGTTCGAGCGCGAGCGGACGCGCTGGACGGCCGTGGCCGAGGCGGCCGGGCCCGCCAAGCCACGCGGCGCCGACTGCCCGCCGGTGGTCGGTGTGCTCGCCGGTAACGGCCGGACGGTCGCCTTGTACTCCCCTTGGGAGGCCCAGCTCGTGGTCCTCGACCGCGAGGGCCGGGTCCTTCGTGAGATCGGTCGGCTCCAGCTCCCGGACGTGCCGGGCAAACCGTTCCCGCCGCCCGGCCAGACCCTCGCGATCGCCCGTGACGGTGCGGCGATCCTGGTCGGCGCCCCGCACCACGCCTGCGTGATCGCCGTGCCCGAGGATGTCTGTGGGGTCGCCTTCCTGTTCGTCCGTCAGGGGCGATCCTGGAACCTCGACCTCCGCTTGCCCCGCCCGGACGGCGCTTCGCCGACCGACCGCTTCGGCCTCACCGTGGCGCTCTCGGGGAACGGGAGCGTTGCGGTCGTGGGCGGCCCCGGTTCTTGGGAGCGCGCCGGCCGTCTCTGGGTCTACGAGCGTGCTCCCGACGGGGGCTGGGACCTGCTCTCGGCCCTCGATTCGCCGAGCCCGGGCGATCTCGAATTCGGTGGCGAGGTCGCGATCGACGATGCCGGCGACACGATCGCCGTGGCCGCCGAGCAGAAGGTGGTGCTGTTCCGGCGCAAGGGCGACGAGTGGCCGCGCGCGGGCGAGCTCGGGAGTACCGATCCCCTGATCGGCACCTTCGGCGGGGCGGTGGCGCTTTCCGGCACCGGCCGGCTCTTGGTCGTGGGGGCGCCGCGGAGTTCGTGCCCGCAGGACCAGACGGGCAGCCGCTGCGGTGCCGTGCGTCTCTTCGAGTTGCGGCCCGCGGGCGCGGGCCTCTCGGTCGGCGAGCCCACCGCCCTCGAGCCCGTCGTCTGGCTGCCGCTCGCCGATTTCGGCTGGCGCGTCGCGACCGACGCGGCCGGTCGGCTCGTCGCCGTCCAGGGCAAGCTCGCCCATCTCTACGACCGGTGAGCAGGATTGCCGCTTTACCTCCTCCGACCTAGCCTCGCCGCCGCACGAACCGGAGGGTCGGCATGATCGATCTCTACACGGCAGCCACCAGCAACGGCCAACGTGCCTCCATCATGCTCGAGGCCACGGGCCTGCCTTACCGCGCCCACAAGGTCGATCTCGCGAGCGGCGCGCAACGCAGTGCCGAGTTTTTGAAAATCAACCCGGCCGGCCAGATCCCGGTGATCGTCGACCATGGCGGTCCCGGCGGTGCCCCGCTCACCCTCGCCCAGTCGGGGGCCATCATGCTCTATTTGGCCGAGCGCTCGGGCCGCTTCCTGCCGAGTGAGGGCAGGAAGCGGGCCGCCGTGCTCGAGGCCTTCATGCAGGTCATGACCGACGTGGCTCCGGCCAGTGCCGCCCTCTTCTACATGAGCAGAGCGACCGAGCCCGCGAACCCCGAGGTCATGGCCTTCTGCAAAAGCCGTTTTCTTTCGATGCTCGCCCAGGTCGACCGGCGGCTCGCTCGCCATCCCTGGCTCGCGGGCGAGGAGATCTCGATCGCCGATTTCGCGCTCTACCCGACCGTCGCGAGCCGCATGGCGATCCTGAAGGACGCTCCGGGCCTTTCCGATCTGCGCCGCTGGACCGAGACGATGGCGTTGCGCCCCGACGTCGCCCGCGGCATGGCCGTCCCGGCTTGATCCCCATTTTCCCCAGGCTGGGGACGCAGGCCCCGGGGACGAACGGCAAAATCATCGCGATCAAGGGTTTACGAAGACGAAGCGAGACGCGGTGACGACCGGGCGGATCGCGGCTCTGTGGATCTATCCGGTGAAGGCCGGCCGCGGCCTGACCCTCGAGGAGGCTGAGCTCGGCCCGTTCGGGCTCGCCCTCGATCGGCGCTGGATGATCGTTCGGACCGACGGCCGTGCTCTGACCCAACGGGAGGAGCCGCGCCTCGCCCGCCTCGTGCCGAGCCTCGAGCCCGACCGATTGCGGCTCGACCTCGACGGCACCGAGCTCGCCGTGCCGCTCGAGGAGGAGGGTGAGCCGGTCGAGGTCGTCATCTGGGGTGACCGGGTCCGCGCTCTCGCCCCGGACCCCGCGGCCGACCGAGCGCTCTCGCAAGCGCTCTGCCGCCCGGTCCGGATCGTCCGCTTACCGGAGGCCGGTTTGCGCCCCTGCGACCCGACCTACGCTCCCGCCGGGAGCCGCACCGCCTTCACCGACGGGTTCCCGACGCTCGTGACGAGCGAAGCCTCACTCTCGGCCGTCAACGCGGCGATCCGGGCGTCCGGCGCCGCGCCCGTGCCGATGACCCGTTTCCGTCCCAACCTCGTCCTCGAGGGTGTGCCCGCATGGGCCGAGGACCGTGCGCAGGCCCTCACGTTCGACCGCGGTGCTGCGCTGCGGCTCGTCAAGCCCTGCGCGCGCTGCATCGTGACCACGACCGACCAGGCGAGCGGCGAGCGGCTCGGGCCCGAGCCGATCCGCAGCCTGCAGGCGCTCGGCCGCGACTTGATCGGCGAAGGCCCCTGCTTCGGCTGGAACGCGGTTCCGATCCTGCCCGATGGTCCCATCCGGCTCGGGGTCGGCCGAGACGTCGTGCTCCGACCGTGACCTTCCGCCCCCTGCCGGGTCGGGCGGCCCGTGCTTATCTTCTCCCGTGATCCGCGAGGTCAACCGAGAGGACCCGGTCGATGCCGCTCTACACCTACACCTGCGCCACCCACGGAGAATTCAAGGCCTGGGGCAAGATGAGCGAGTCGGACGCGCCCATGCCCTGCCCCACCTGCTCGACCGTCTCGCCGCGCGCGCTCGCCAAGCCGATGGTCGCCAAGAGCGGCGAAGCGGGCGCCGAGGCGGCCGGAGGCGAAGGCTGCGGGATGGGGGCGTGCGCCAGCGAGGGTGGCGGCTTCGGCGACGGCCACGTTTGCGGCGCCGGCTGCGTGCATTGAGCGCTCGGGCTCAGGCCCGCTCCATCACCCCGGCCACGAAGTCGTAGCTCGCTTCGAGCGTGTGCTCGGCGCCTTCCGGCCTGAGCACGCTCGAATAGAGGCAGAAATGCGACACCGGGAAAGGCCGGGTGCGGAAGAGCGCCCGGCCGGTGAGCCAGCTCGCCAACCGTTCGGGCGGTGGCGGGAACCGGAACCGGGCGATCGTCACGTGCGGATGGAAATTCCGCTTCTCTTCCGCCACGCCGACCTCCCGCACGACCCGATCGATCCGCCGTTTCAAGGTCATGAGCGGCGCGGCGTCCTCGACCCCGACCCAGAGCGTGTGCGGCTCGCCGCGCGGTGGGAACAGGCCGAGGCCCTTGAGCGCCAGATCGAACGGCGGCACCCGGATCGCGGCGAGCGCTTCGCCCAACTCCCAGAACGTCTGGTGGTCGACCTCGCCCACGAAACGAAGCGTCAGGTGGAAATCCTCGGGGTCGGTCCAGCGCGCACCGGGAAGGCCGGTGGACAGCCTTTCGAGGTCGATCGTCACGTCCTCGGGCATGGGCAGGGCGACGAAGAGCCGGGGCATGGTGGCCCTCCCGTGCAGGTCCGGCGGCCAAGCTAAAGGAGGCCGGCGCGCTTGCCAAATGCGACGTGCTCTCCTAGAGGCCGGCGGGTCGCCGCGCCGCGCCCACGAGCCGTTCCCGAGCCGAGGCCGAACGCTTGAAGCCCGACGAATTCATCCGCGAGGTCGACGAGGAGCTGCAGCGCGAGAAGCTCACCGAGCTCGGCAAGCGCTACGGCTGGATCGCGCTCGCCGCGGCGGTCGGCGTGGTGCTCGCGACCGCCGGGTGGGTGGGTTGGCAACGCTGGCAGGAGCATCGTCGGCTCGCCGAGGCGGAGCGCTTCGCGCTGGCCGAAGGTCAGGCCGGATCGGGCGGACCGGAGGCCGTCGGGGCACTCCTCGATTTCGCCCGCGGGGCGAGCCCGGGTTTCGCCGCGCTCGCCCGGCTACAGGCGGCGGCCCGCGCGGAGGACGACAAGGTCGCGCTCGAGGCGCTCGAGGCGCTCGCCGCCGATCCCGGCTCCGATCCGCTACTCCGGGACGCCGCGCTCCTGATGGCGGCATCGCGGCGCCTGGGCGGGGGCGATCCTCTCGCGCTCGCCCGGAGCCTCGAGCCGCTCGCCGCGGACGGCGGCCCCTGGCGGCACGTCGCCCGCCAGCTTCTGGCGGCGGCTCAGCTCGAGGCCGGCGCCCGCGAGCAGGCGATCGCGTCGTTGCGACGCATCGTCGAGGACGGCGAGGCGCCCTTTGCGCTGCGCAGCCGTGCCGTGGAGCTGCTCGACGCGCTCGGTGCTCCACCTCCGAGGTCGACTTCGTGAGGCGACGGACCCTCTTGGCCGGTCTCGGCGGGGCGCTCGCCGGCTGCGGCGAGGGCGCTTGGTTCGGCGAACGGGAGGCCCCACCGCTCGAGGGCCGGCGGATCCCGGTGCTGCTGGCGGGCGAGGGTACCAGGGCGGATCCCCGTTTGGCCGAACTCCTGGTGCGCCTACCGCCGCCGGTCCTGAACCCCGACTGGCCGCTTTACGGTGGTGAGCCGGGAAACGCCCCGGGCCACCCCGCCGGGCCGTCCGGCTCGACCGTCGCCTGGCGCTCCTCGATCGGGGCGGGTGCGAGCGGGTCGGCGCGGCTGCTCGGTCGACCGGTGGTCGCTTCGGGCGTGGTCTACGCGGTCGACGGCGCGGGCATGGTGACGGCGCTCGGCGCCGGCGACGGCCGCCGGCTCTGGACTTGGCGCTCGCGGGAGGCGCGCCTGGACGACCGGATCTCGGGCGGGGCAGCGGGCTTCGCCGCAGGCGTGCTGTACGTGACCCTGGCCCACGGCGAGGTCGTGGCCCTGCCGGCCGGTGGCGGTGATCCGATCTGGCGGGTGACGTTGCGCGCGCCGCTGCGCACCGCGCCCACCGTGGCCCGTGGCCTCGTCTTGGTGCGGACCGCCGACAATCAGCTCGTCGCCCTCGATGCCGCCACCGGTCAGCTGCGCTGGCGGCACGCCGGCACGATCGAGACGGCGGCACTCCTCGGCGGGGCGCCGCCCGCTGTGCAGGCCGGCATCGCGATCGTCGCCTACGCCTCGGGCGAGGTGGTGGCGCTCGCCCTCGACTCCGGTCGACCGCTCTGGACGGAGGTGGTCGCCCGTCCGCGCCGCACCCTCGCACTCGGCACCATCCTCGACATTACGGGCGCCCCGGTCGTCGACCGCGACCGGGTGATCGTCGCCGGCAACGGCGGGGAGACGGTCGCCCTCGACCTGAGGACCGGCGAACGCATCTGGGAACTTCCGGTGGGCTCCTCCGACACTCCGTGGGTAGCCGGCGAGTTCATCTTCCTGCTTTCCGATCAGGGCGAGCTGCTTTGCCTCCTCCGCCAGGGGGGGCGGGTGCGCTGGGTGAGCCGGCTCGGGGCGGATGCCGCGGCGGGCGGGTCTCGTGAGAGCGTGGTCTGGGCCGGCCCCACGCTCGCGGGCGGGCAGCTCTGGCTCGCCGGCATGAACGGCGATCTCGTCACGGTCGCCCCCGAAAGCGGCGACGTCTCGGGGCGCATCCGGATCGGCGGGCGGATCAGCCAACCCCCGATCGCCGCCGGCGGCACCGTCTACCTGTTGACCGATTCGGCCGAGCTCGTCGCCTTCCGCTGAGCCGACCGGCCCCCCACATCCGGGCCATGCGTACGGTCGCGATCCTCGGCCGACCCAATGTCGGCAAGTCCACCCTCTTCAACCGCCTGGTCGGCCGCCGGCGGGCGTTGGTGCACGACCTTCCGGGTGTCACGCGCGACCGGATCGAAGGCCGGGGCCGGCTCTACGAGCTGCGCTTCCGCGTGATCGACACGGCGGGCATCGAGCTCGGAGCGCCCGAGGAGAGCCTGCCGGCCCGGCTCGCCCGGCTCTCCCTCCAGGGCCTCGAGGAGGCCGATGTCGGTCTCTTCCTCATCGATGCTCGCGCAGGGGTCACGGCGCTCGACCGGGAGATCGCTGCCCTCCTGCGCCGCCAGGCGAAGCCCATCCTCCTGCTGGCCAACAAGTGCGAGGGCCGGGCCGGTGGCTCGGGGCTCGCCGAGGCCTTCGAGCTCGGCCTGGGCGAGCCGATCGCGATCTCGGCCGAGCACGGCGAGGGGCTGGTCGAGCTCGCCGACGCCTTGCGCCCCCTCCTGGCCGAGCCCGCGGGCGAGGCGGCGTGCGAGGGCGAGCCGCTGCCGGCCGACGGGGCCGCACCGCCGCCCACCGCCGCCGACGAAGGGGCGGATGCGGCCGAGGAGGAAGCGCAGCGCGGGCCTCTGCGGCTCGCCGTGGTGGGCAGGCCGAACGTCGGCAAGTCGTCGCTGATCAACGCCTTGCTGCGCAGCGAGCGGCTGTTGACCGGGCCCGAGCCCGGCCTCACTCGCGACGCGGTCCGGATCGCCTGGGAATGGCAGGGCCGGGCGGTCGAGCTGGTCGACACGGCGGGCCTGCGCAAGAAGGCGCGGATCGAGGCGCCGCTCGAGAAGCTCTCGGCCTCGGCGACGATCCGGGCGATCCGGGAGGCCGACGTCGTGCTCCTGCTCCTCGATGCCGAGCGGCCGCTCGAGCACCAAGACGCGACGATCGCCGAGCGCGCGATCGAGGAGGGTAAGGCGCTCGTTTTGGCGGTCAACAAGTGGGACTTGGTCGCCGAGCCGCAGGCCTTGCTCGCCGAACTCCGGGCGCGGATCGCCGAGCGGCTCGACGAGGTCAAAGGCATCCAGCCGATCCCGATCTCGGCCAAGACCGGCCGCAATCTCGACCGGCTGTTGCCCGCCGTGGTCGAGGCCTTCCGGCGTTGGTCGAGGCGGGTGCCGACCGCCAAGCTCAACCGCTGGCTGCAGGCGATGCTGGAGGCGCACCCGCCGCCGATGGTCGAGAAGAAGCGGGTCAAACTGCGTTACGTCACGCAAGTGGCGACCCGCCCGCCGACCTTCGCGCTGTTCGGCAACCGGCCGGCCGAGCATCTCCCGCAGAGCTACCTGCGCTATCTCGCCAACGGTCTACGGCAAGCCTTTGACCTCGAGGGCACCGTGCTGCGCTTCCGCGTCCGCTCGTCCGAGAACCCCTACGCCGAGGAGCGGGCGGGCTGAAGGGCGATCCGCTCGCCGTGCCGTGTCGAGCCGGGGGCGAGCAGATCGCAGAGCGCAGGCGCATACGCCTCGGGGCCGGGCTGGGCTTCCGAGGGCTCGCCGGGAAACGCCCGTCGCCGCAGCCGGGTCGCCATCGGGCCCGGCTGGACGACGACGACGCGGATGGGCGAACGCTCGAGCTCGTCGGCCCACGAGAGCGCCAAAGCCTCGAGCGCCGCCTTGCTCGCGGCATAGGGCCCCCAGAAGGCCCGAGGTGCGGTGGCGATCGGATCGCCCACCACGACGCAGCGAGCAGCGTCGGAAGCCTTGAAGAGGGGTTCGAGGGTGCGCACGAGGCGCTGGAAGGCGAGCGGGCCCGCGGCCACGACCCTTGCGACCTCGACGGGATCCTGGTGAGCGAGCGGGGCCAAACTGCCGAGTTCGGCGGCGGCGAACAGGAACCCGTCCAAGCGCCCGAAGCGGGCGAAGAGCGAGGGCCCGAGCCTGTCGACCGCGTCGCCGTCCAGGAGGTCGAGGCGGACGAGCGTCGCCTCGCCGCCCGCGGCCCGGATCCGGTCGTCGAGCTCCTCAAGAGCGCCTTTCGTCCGGGCGAGGATCACGGGCCGAGCGCCGCGTCGGGCAGCCTCGAGGGCGACCGCGGCACCGAGGCCGCGGCTGCCACCGGCCACGAGCAGGATGCGGCCTTCGAGCGGCCGGCTGCTCACCGGCCGGCTTCCTCGAGCAGCACCGACATTTGCGCGCCGGTCTCGCCCTGGTCGTGGTCGACGAGCCGGGTCGGATAATCGCCGGTGAAGCAGGCGTCACAAAAGGCGCGTGCCTCACCCATCCGGGCCGGCTCGCCGACCGCCCGGTAGAGCCCGTCGATGGACAGGAACGCCAAGCTGTCGACGCCGATGATCCGTGCCATCTCTTCGAGATTGTGGCGGGCGGCGAGCAGCTTGGAACGTTCGGGGGTGTCGACGCCGTAGAAGCAGGAGTGCGTGGTGGGCGGGCTCGCGATCCGCATGTGGACCTCGCGCGCCCCGGCGTTGCGGACCATCGCCACGATTTTGGTCGAGGTCGTGCCGCGCACGATGCTGTCGTCGACGAGCACCACGCGCTTGCCGCCGAGCGTCGCCGGATTGGCGTTGTGCTTGAGTTTGACGCCCAGATGGCGGATCGAGTCGGTGGGCTCGATGAAGGTTCGCCCGACATAGTGGTTGCGGATGATGCCGAGCTCGAAGGGCAGGCCCGAGGCCTGGGCGTAGCCGATCGCTGCCGGTACGCCGCTGTCCGGCACCGGGACCACGAGATCGGCTTCGGCGGGGGCTTCGCGCGCGAGCGCCGCGCCGATCCGCTTGCGCACCTCGTAGACGCCGCGGCCTTCGACGACGCTGTCCGGCCGGGCGAAGTAGACATATTCGAAGATGCAAAAGCGCCGCGGATGCGATTTGAACGGGTGGGAGCTGTGCACACCACGACCGTCGACCACGACCATCTCGCCGGGCTCGACGTCGCGAACGAAGGCTGCCCCCAAGATGTCGAGCGCGCAGGTTTCGGAAGCGAAGATCGTCGCCCCGTCGAGCTCGCCCATCACCAAAGGCCGCACGCCCAAAGGATCGCGGACGGCGACGATCCCGTCGTCGAACAGCCCCACCAAAGACCAGGCACCCTCGACCTGCTCGAGCGCGTCGACGAGCCGCTTCACGAGCGTCGTTTTCTTCGAACGAGCGATCAGGTGGACGAGCACTTCCGTGTCGGTGGTCGACTGGAACAGGCTGCCCTGCTCGACGAGTCGATGGCGCAACCGCTGCGCGTTGGTCAGGTTGCCGTTATGGGCGAGGGCGAAGCCGCCGAAGGCCATGTCGGCGAACAGGGGCTGCACGTTGCGCAGGGCCGTGGCGCCGGTCGTGGCGTAGCGGGTATGGCCGATCGCCGCATGGCCGGGCAGCGAGTCGACCACCCAACGCTTGGAGAAGGTGTCGCCGATGAGCCCGATCGCGCGGTGGCTGTGGAAATGGCGGCCGTCGAAGCTGACGACGCCCGCCGCTTCCTGGCCGCGATGCTGAAGCGCATGGAGGCCCAGGATCGTATGCGCCGCAGCATCGCCGTGGCGGTGGATCGCGAAGATACCGCACTCCTCGTGGAAGCGGTCCTCGCGGTCCAGACCGTCCCGGTCCCAGGGCAGGAGGTCGGCCATGACGATCGTCCCCTCCGGATCAGCCGCGCGGCAACAGCAGCTCGAGCTCGCGGCGCTGCTCGGGCGCGTACCCCTTGCCCGAGCCCGCGCGTGGCGCCGACCCGGTCGCGGCCTTCACCTTGCCCTCGAGCTCGGCCGGCAAGAAGGCCTGCAGCCACATGGCGCCGGTCTCGATGTACGGCAGGGCCACGGCCCGCCGGACCCAATCGGGGTAACGGTCGCGCGGCAAGATCATGGTCGCGAGCATCCAAGCCAGTGCCACCAGCAGGGCGCCCCGCGCCACCCCGAACACCAAGCCCAAGAGCCGGTCGACGAAGCCGATCCCGCCGCCGCTCGCCGCTCGGGCGAGCATGGCGCCGAGGATCTTGAGGGCGATCAAGGGAACCAGGAAGACGAGCCCCACCGTGGCGAGATCGACCAAGAGATCGTGGCCGAGAGCCTCGGCGACGATCGGCCGAACCGGTGCGAAGCCGAACCAGGCTGCGGCGAAGGCGCCGATCCAAGCGACGAAGCCCATGATCTCGCGGACCGCGCCGCGGGCGAGCGCGACGATCGCCGAGAGCCCGACGACCACGAGAACCGCGAGATCGAGGGCGGTGAGGGGAAGGTTCTGCATCAAACCGAGTTCCGCTCGCGGTCGCGTTCGAGGCGCTCCACCAACTCGACGAGCCGCCGCAAGCCGTCGAACTCCATGCCCGGCACCTCGGCGGTCGTGGCCTCGGGCAGGATGGCGCGTCGGAACCCGAGCTTGGCCGCCTCTTTGAGGCGTGCCCCGGCATGGCCCACGACACGAACCTCACCCGCGAGGCCGACCTCGCCGAACACCACGGTGGAGGTGGGCAAAGGCGCTCCGAGCATCGCCGAGACGATCGCCGCGGCGACGGCGAGATCGGCGGCGGGCTCGGCGATCCTGAGCCCACCCGCGACGTTGAGATAGACGTCGCGGCCTCCGGTCACAAGGCCGCAACGCGCCTCGAGCACGGCCAGGACCATGGCGAGCCGGCCGGGATCCCAGCCGACCACGGCACGCCGGGCGGTACCGTAAGTCGCGGGCCCGACCAAGGCCTGGATCTCGACCAAAAGGGGCCGCGTTCCCTCCATGCCGGCGAAGACCACACTGCCTGCCACCCCTTCCTCGCGCTGGGCCAAGAACAGGGCCGAGGCGTCGGCGACCGGCAAGAGACCGCGTTCGGCCATCTCGAACACGCCGATCTCGTTGGCCGGGCCGAAGCGGTTCTTGACCGCCCGCAGGATCCGGAAAGCTTCACCGCGCTCCCCTTCGAAATAGAGGACGGTGTCGACCATGTGTTCGAGCACCTTGGGCCCGGCGATCGCTCCCTCCTTGGTGACGTGCCCGATCAGCAGGACCGCGGTAGCGCGTCGCTTGGCGAGCCCGACCAGTGCTTGAGCTGCGGCACGGAGCTGGCTCACCGTGCCGGGGGCGGCCTCGAGCGCGTCGGTCCACATCGTTTGGATCGAATCGACGACGAGCAAGGCCGGGCCGGCGGGCCGATCGAGTGTGGCCGTGACATCCTCGACCCGCGTCGCGGCGGCGAGGGCGAGGGGCGCCTCGCCGAGGCCGAGGCGGCGGGCGCGCAGCCGGATCTGCTCGACCGATTCCTCGCCCGAGAGATAGACGACCCGCTCGCCCGCGTGGGCGAGCGCCGCTGCGGCCTGAAGGGTCAAGGTCGACTTGCCGATCCCGGGGTCGCCGCCCAGGAGGATGGCCGAGCCCGGCACGAGCCCGCCACCCAGCACCCGGTCGAGTTCCTCGATCCCGGTCGACAGCCGGGGCGGCGGGGTCTCCGCGCCCTGCAGCGGCAGGAGTTCGATGCCCTTGCCGCGCTTGGCCGGAGACGTGGCCGGGCCGGGGCCGGCGGCGGCCGGCTCCTCGGCGATCGTGTTCCAGGCACCGCAGGCCTCGCAGCGGCCGGCCCAGCGCGGATGGACCGCACCGCAGGCCTGGCAGACGAAGGCGGAGCGGGCGCGGCTCACGGCCGCTCCCGGAACAGGCAACGGGTGACGAGCTCGAGGCGCTCGTCGCGGCCCAGTCGCTCCAGTGAGTCGAGCGCGGCGTGGCCGGCTTCGAGAGCGGCACCGACCTCCTCCCGGCGCAACCGCGAGGAGGGCTCGTAATCGGCGGCGTGGCGTTCCTCTTGGGCGCGGGTGAAGGCGCGGCAGAACCGGCGCAAGTCGTCGCTCGCGGAACGGCTCTTGGCCAATGCCTCGGCCGCCGACTTGGCGGTGCGGTGCTCGATCGCGCGATGGACCCGCCGCCAGGCAGCGCTGGAGCGGGCGGAGCGGCCCACGAGGAGATCGGCAGCTTCCGCGGCCAGTGCCTGGAACAGTGCATAGTAGATGGTGCTGACCGCGCGGCGGAGGTCGCTCTGGCGGGGTTTCCCTCGGCCACCGAGGGCGAGTCGGGAAGCCGTCCGCAGGAGGCTGCGATCGTGGCGCGCCATCAGCGGCGGCGGTGGTCGGCGCGGCGGCTCGCTCGCGCCACCGCCTGGCCCTCGGCGAGGTGGTGCCGGACGTGGGCGGGGCGGTCTTCCGCACGTTCCACGAGGAGATCGAGAAGAGCCAGCTCGGCGTCGAGCTGCGCCACAACGTCGACCGGCTCGGGCGAAAGCCGGTACCAGGCGTCGACGAAGATCGCGGGCTCACCGGCGTGGTCGAACCCGGCTCGAACCTCGACCCGATCGAGGCCGAAGCGGCCGAGTCGCTCCTCGAGAAGGGCTTCGATCTCGCGAACGAGCTCGGGCGGCGGGTCGGGGTTGCGGGATCGCTCGCTCATGCCGCGAGCTTAGCTTGCCGAGCGGCGGAGGGCCAGCGATGCGGGCACCGTCGCGGCTCCGAGGTTGATGAGCGTCCGCCGGACGGGCATTCTCGGCGCCATGCGCGCGGCCTTTCTCTGCGACGGCATCCGCACCCCGGTCGGCCGCTACGGCGGCGCGCTCGCCGCGATCCGCGCCGACGACCTCGCGGCCCTACCGATCCGCGCCCTCCTTGAGCGCAACCCCCGGCTCGACCCCGCCGCGGTCGACGAGGTGATCCTGGGTTGTGCGAACCAGGCGGGCGAGGACAACCGCAACGTCGCCCGGATGGCGGCCCTGCTCGCCGGCCTGCCGGCCACGGTGCCGGGCGTCACCGTCAACCGTCTGTGCGCCTCGGGTCTCGAGGCGGTGGCACAAGCGGCGCGGGCGATCGCCACGGGCGAGGCCGAGCTCGTGATCGCGGGCGGGGTCGAGAGCATGAGCCGCGCTCCCTTCGTGATCCCCAAGGCCGAGACGGCTTTCTCGCGGCGGGCGGAGATCTACGACACGACCATCGGCTGGCGGTTCGTCAACCCGGCCCTGGCCGCCCGCTTCGGCACCGACAGCATGCCCGAGACCGCGGACAACGTGGCCGAGGCCTTCGCGATCAGCCGGGCCGACCAGGACGCTTTCGCGCTGCGCAGCCAAAGGCGTTGGGCGCGGGCGTTCGAAGCCGGCTTTTTCGCGGACGAGGTCCTCCCCGTCGAGGTTCCGAAAGGCAGGGGCGGCATCGAGCGGGTCGAGCGCGACGAGCATCCCCGACCGGAGACCACGCTCGAAAGCCTCGCGCGGCTGCCGCCGCTCAACGGCCCCGGTAAGACCGTGACCGCGGGCAACGCCTCCGGGGTGAACGACGGCGCGGCCGCCCTCCTGCTCGCGAGCGAGGCGGCCGCTCGGCGCTTCGACCTCCGTCCGCTCGCCCGCATCGTAGGCGCCGCCTCGGCCGGCGTCGAGCCACGGATCATGGGCATCGGCCCGGTGCCGGCGACCGGCAAGCTCCTCGATCGGCTGGGCCTCGCGCTCGCGGATGTCGACCTCGTCGAGCTCAACGAGGCTTTCGCTGCGCAGGTCCTGGCCTGTCTGCGGCAGCTCGGCCTGCCGGACGACGCCGAGCACGTCAACCCGAACGGCGGTGCGATCGCGATCGGCCACCCGCTCGGCATGAGCGGCGCCCGGCTCGTCCTGACCGCCGCCCGCGAGCTCGCGCGCCGCGGGGGCAGGCGGGCGCTCTGTACCGTCTGCGTGGGCGTGGGCCAGGGCGTGGCCCTGCTGCTGGAGCGGGCCTGACGGTCGCGATCTCAGCCGGAGCCCCCGAGCTTCGCGGCGAGCTCCGGCGCCACTCCGTTGAGCTGCCGGCCCACCGGGCGAGCCAAGCTGCCGGTCCGAGGTTCGCGCGCGCCGAGCCGGACCAGCGCCTCGGCCAACAGGACGCCGGCCGCGATCCCGTCGACGAGCGGGACCGGGACGCGCTCGGCCAAGAGCCTCGGCAAGCCCGCCATGACGGCACCCACGAGCAGCACGACCTCGGCGGCGTCGCGCTCGACCAGCCGCCGGCACCCCTCGACGATCGGCGCGTAGAACGCCTTGGGATCGCTCAGCAGGTCCTGGGGCGCGGCATCGACCGCCTCGATGCCGGCCAGTCGATCGGTGAAGCCGTAACTCCGGGCGAGCTCGTCGTAGACCGGAATGAGCCGGCGGCCGAGGATGACCACGCCGATCCGCGTGCCGAGCGTCGCGGCGAGGAGCAGCCCGGCCTCGGTCATGCCGACGACCGGCACAGCGAGGAGCTCGCGCGCGGCCCAGAGCCCGCTGTCCATCGACATGGCCAACAGCACCGCGTCGAACGGCTCGCCCTCGGCCGCGAGCAGGTCGAGCAGGGCGTGGGCGGCGATCGCGGCCTCGCTCCGCGTCCCGACCACCCTGGCGCCGAACCGGGCGGTGCGGGCGAGGATGACCGTGTCGGGCGCGGCCACCGCCCGCGCGGCTCGCTCGATGGTCCCGGTGACCTCGCTCGAGGTGTTGGAGTTGGCCAGCAGGAGCCTCATCGGCCGGGGCTCCGCCGATCTTCGATCGGATCCAACGGAAAGATCGGCCGGCCGATCCGCTTCCAGGGGAGGACCTCGAGGTGCGAGGTCGCCGGCCCGGGCGTGTCGACGCGCAGGAGCTCGACCGCGATCGGCCGGAAATATTGGAAGTTCGAAGCGGTCTTGACCACCGCGAGGCGGGCCGCGGCGGGCTCGACCCCGTAGGCACGCCAGAGCTCGGGCACGATCCCCCCGACCCCGCGTCGTTCGGTGGCGAGAACGAGGGCGGAGCCCACTTCGAGGAGGGCGACCCGGCCGTGGTCCACCTCGCTCGCCCACTGGAAGGGCAACCGGAGCACGCCTTCGCCGAGCCTGCGCACGCGCGCCTCGACGGGGACCGGGCGGAAAAACGGGCACAGTTCGCCGCCGAGATCGAGCCGGAGCCGGGCTCCCTCGCCCGCGGCGTGGGCGGCCGCGACGGCGGCCGGGGCGACGATCGGCACGAGCGCCGGGCCGATGCCGCGGGCCCGGATCGCCTCGAGCAGCACGGGGCTGTCGCCCGCGGCGCCGCCGATCACGGTGTCCCCCGTGTCGGAGAGGACGACGAGCCCGGGGGGAGCGGCATCGGCCCGCGCGAGCGCCTCCTCGACCGGTAACGACTCCCGCCGCTGGAACGCGTCCCGCAGCGACCAGGCGAGGTCGGCGAGCTCGTTCGCGAGCCGCTCGGCGAGTGGGCGGTCGCCGTCCGTGGTGACGGCGACGGCCCACCCGAGCCCCGGGACGTCGAGCCAGGGCTGGACCGGGAAGGTGGCGACGGCGAGCACGCCCGGCTCCCGCTCGAGGGCGCGCGCCCGGTCGAACCAGATCTTCATGGGCGGTCGATCGGTCAGGAACTGTTCCTGGTGCGCCAGGAGCGGCAGCTTCTCGAAGGCGATCACCGGCTTTCGTCGCTCGCGCAGGATCCGCAGAAGGAGGCGCGTTGCGACCCGGCCGGTGTCCAACAGGTCGTGCGGCTGGGTCCGGTGGGCGACGATCGCGTCGACCGAGGCGACCATCCGTGGCGTGAGGTCGGCGTGGTGGTCGAGCGAGAGAACGATCGGGACGGCGGGTCCGAGGAGCGAACGGCAAAGGGCGGCGATCCTGCCGTCGACGTCCGGCTCGCCCTCGGCGGCGCAGGCGCCGTGGAGCTGGAGGGCGAGCCCGTCGAGGGGGGCTGCCGCCTCGAGGCCGGCGCGAATGCGCGCCTCGAACCAGTCGAGCGCCTCGGCCGCGAGCGGGCCGCCGGCGGCGGCGTAGGCCCGCAGGATCGGCACCGCGACGACGTCCGACTCCCCCGCGACGACCTCGAGGAAGCCACCGACCTCGCTCACGCCCGCGAGCCGCTCCCGGATTTCCGGGCCTTCGTACAGGCCGAACGCGCGGAAGTCCGCGAGCTCGGTGGGCGTCGGGTTGAAGCTGTTGGTCTCTTGGGCGACGTGGACGAGGCCGAGGCGCATGCCGGACTCCGCGTGCCGGGCGAGACTGAGCCCCGGTAGCGCCGCGGTCAACGACCGTCGACGTGGAGCGAGCTGCGTCGGATCGAGCCTCGCCTTGCAAAGCCGAGACGGGCGATCATATCAGAGAAAGCTGATAAAGTTGGTGCGAACGGCGAACGAGGGTCGGACGATGCACGCGGGTGATGTACGGAACGAGGCCCCGTCGGTCGCTTGCTGCGCGGCCGGGGGACGGCTGTCGTTGCTGCGCCAGGCGCAGCTCGTAGCCGGCGGGTTGACGCTGGCGGGCGTCCTGCTCGGCACGTTCGTGGCGCCGGGCTTTCACCTGTTGAGCGGCATCGTCGGCCTGGGTCTCTTGCATGCCGGGCTGAGCGGGCGTTGCGGCATGGCTTCGCTGCTCGGCCGACTGCCGTTCAACCGCGGCGCTCCGGCCGTCTGAGCGGGGACGGCGGCCGGCGCCGGAGTGGCAGCCGATCGTGCGTCCGGGCGAGGCGAGGGCGACCGGGCGCGTGATGGGGTGCCGCGCCCGGTCGGCGCGAGCCTGCGCGCGCGAGGTTGCCGCAGCGTTAAGAAGCCGTACTCGCGGACAGCTCGCCGGTCATGGCCCGGCGATAGAGTTGCTCCAAGGCGGCGGCGTCGAGGGGAACCGGGTTGGAGCCGGCGGTCGGATCCCGCTCGGCCATGGCTGCGAGTTCCGGCAACCGATCGTCCGGCACACCGGCGGCGGCGAGCGTGGCCGGAATGCCGGTCGTGCGGCGCAGCTCCAGGACCGCCTCCGAAAACGCCTCGAAGCGCGGCTCGAGGCCGAGCCAAGCGGCCAGCCTTCGGATCCGCTCCTCGATCGCCGGGCGATTGAAGGCCAGCACGTAGGGCAGCAAGATCCCGTTCAAGAGGCCGTGGTGCAGGTCGTAGACCGCGCCGATGGGGTGCGAGAGGCTGTGCACCGCACCGAGGCCTTTCTGGAACGCGGTCGCGCCCATCGCCGAAGCGGCGAGCATCATGCCGCGCGCCTCGAGGTCGGCGCCGTCGCGGAACGCCCGCGGCAGGGCTGTGAAGACGAGGCGGGTGCCTTCGGCCGCGATCCCGTCGGCCATCGGGTGGAAGCCCGGGGCGCAAAAAGCCTCGATGCAATGGGCGAGGGCGTCCATGCCGGTAGCGGCGGTCAGATTCGGCGGTAGGCCGATGGTCAAGGAGGGGTCGAGGATCGCCGTCTTCGGCATCATGCCGGGATGGAAGATGATTTTCTTGGTGTGGGTGGTCTCGTCGGTCACGACCCCCGCGCGCCCCACCTCGGACCCGGTCCCGGCCGTGGTCGGAATCGCGATCACCGGTCGGATGCCGCTCGGGTCGGCTCGGGTCCACCAGTCGCCGACATCCTCGAAGTCCCAGATCGGTCGGGTCTGGCCGGCCATGAAGGCGACGAGCTTGCCCACGTCGAGGGCACTCCCGCCGCCGACCGCGACCACCCCGTCGTGGCCGTCACGGCGGAGGATCTCGACGCCCGCGACGACGTTGGCGGCCGTCGGGTTGGGACGCACGCCATCGAACACCGCGACGTGGAGGCCGGCACTCCGGAGCGCCTCGAGCACCCGGTCGATCAGGGGGAGGCGGGCGAGCCCCGGGTCGGTCACGACCAGCGGTCGCACGATCCCGGCCGCTCGGCAGGCTTCGCCGGCCTCGCGCACCGTGCCGACGCCGAAGCGGATCCGGGTGGGGTAGTTCCAGGTGGTGACGAGCGTGGCGAGGTTCGCCATGGCCGGTCTCCTCCCTCGCTAGACTCTGCGAGCGCGATGGCTAGCCCGCCGCCGGCGTCGACGGAAGGAGGCGCCGCGCTTCCCAGAGAACGATCGCCACGGCGGTCGCGAGGTTGAGGCTCGACACGCCGGACCGCATCGGGATGGCCCGGACCGCGGCGGCACGAGCGCGCAGCGCCGGGTCGAGCCCGTGCCGCTCGCTGCCGAACGCGAGGAGGGCGCCGGCCGGCAGGGGCGCGACATCGAGCCCGGGGCCCGCGGGGTGGAGCGCCAGCAGGGGCCGGCGCAGCTGCGACGGCAACTGCTCGATGCGCGCCACCGGCACCGCGAACTGGAGCCCCGAAGCGCCGCGCAGCGCTGCGGCCGACCACGGGTCGACCCCACCGCACACGACCACGCCGGCTGCTCCGAGGGCGGCTGCGACCCGCACCACCGCGCCGAGATTCCCCGCGTGAGCGGGTCGGTCGAGGAGCACGATCGGCGCCGGGTCGGGGCTCGCGAGCAGCGCCGCGGGCTCGACCTCCGGTTTCCGGGCGATCGCCAGCACCGGGCTCGGGGGTGGTGGACCGAGCGCCGCGAACAGCGACGCGGGCACCGGTTCGACCAATCCCTCGAGCCGGTCCTCGAGGTCGGGGCAAAGCTCCCGGGCGAGCGCGCGCAGCGCCGCCTTGTCGGGGCTCACAGCGAGTTCCACCGTGGCGCCGAAGCGCAGCGCGTGTTTCAAGGGGTGGATGCCGTCGAGACGGACGCGGCCGGTGTCGGCGGCGAGCGCGGCGAAGCATCCGGCAACGAAAGCGTTGCGATCCAAGGTGCACACCGCTCCACGGACCCGGGGCCACCGAGGCGATCCCTGTGGCCGGCGTCGCGTCAAGACGTTCCGCGCCTTCTCCGGACCTCCGGCCGGGTCACGGCGGCGGGAGAGACGCGCCCTTACCGGCGGGCGCGAAACCGGCTATCGAGCGGCAACGGGGACGAGGGTTCCTCGCGGAGAGGTGCCATGGGAACGATCAGGGCGGCGCTGAGCCTCGCCTTGCTGCTCGGGTGGATGACGGGCGGGCCGGCCGCTGCTGCCGACGATCCGGTCGTGGCGGTGGTGGAAGGTGAGCAGGTGCGGCGCTCGGAGCTCGAGGCGGTTCAGGCACAGCTGCCGGAGCAGTACCGCCAGCTACCCCTCGCTTTGATCTACGAACCGCTCTTGGCGCGGGTCATCGATCGCCGGCTCTTGGCGCGCGAAGCCGAGCGGCGCAAGCTCGACGCGCGGCCCGAGGTGCAAGAGGCGCTGGCCCGCGCGCGCCGCGAGATCCTGGGTGATCATCTTTTGGAGGTGACGATCGGCGAGGCGCTGACGCCCGAGCGGCTGCAGCAGGCTTACGCGGTGGCCCGCGCACAGCCGGGCTTCGCGGTCGAAGAGGTCCGGGCTCGGCACATCCTCCTGAAGACGGAAGCGGAGGCCAAGGAGGTCATCGCAGCACTGGCCGGCGGAGCGGACTTCGCCGAGCTCGCCAAGAAGCGGTCGATCGACCCCTCGGCCCAGCAGAACGACGGCGATCTCGGCTTTTTCCGTCGCGACACCATGGTCGAGCCCTTCGCCGAGGCGGCGTTCGCACTCGAGCCCGGCCAGACCACCCGCGAGCCGGTCCAGACCCGGTTCGGCTGGCATGTCATCCGGGTCGAGGAACGACGCAGTGCTGCGCCCACTTTCGAGGAGAAGGAGCCCGAGCTCAAGGAGCAGGTGGCGCGCGAGACGATCAACGCATTGGTGGCCGAGCTGCGTGCCAAGGCCAAGGTCCAGCGCTTCGCCATCGACGGTTCGCCGAAGCCCAACTGAGCGTCGGAGCGGTCATGGCACGGATCGCGCACGTCTCGCCGCTGGCACCGGCTCGTTTCCCGACGATCCCACCGGTCGCCGGGTTCCGTTTCGCCACCGCCGAGGCCGGGATCCGGTATCGCGGCCGACCCGATCTGTTGTTGATCGAGGCCGTGAGCGGCACCACCGTGGCCGGCGTCTTGACCCGATCCTCGATGCCCGGCCACCCGGTGACCTGGTGCCGAGAGGTCCTGCCGCGCGGTCGGGCTCGGGCGGTGATCGTGAACGCCGGCAACGCCAATGTTTGCCGGGGCGAGGAGGGCGACCGGGCGGTCGAGGCCGAGGCGCGGGCGGTCGCCGCAGCGCTCCACTGCGCCCCCGAGGAGGTGCTGGTCGCTTCGACGGGCGTGATCGGTGAGCGGCTCCCGGTCGAGCGGATCGTCGCCGCGGTGCCGGAGCTCGTCGAAGGGCTGCGGCCCGACGGGATCGAGCAGGCCGCCCGTGCCATCATGACCACCGACACTTTTCCGAAGGGGGCAGTCGCGCACGCTGCGATCGACGGCGTTCCGGTGACGATCGCCGGGATCGCCAAAGGCTCCGGGATGATCGCGCCGAACATGGCGACCATGCTCGCTTTTTTGGTGACCGACGCCCGCCTTCCCGCGGCCGTGCTCCAGCCGCTCCTCGTCGCCGCGGCCGAGCGGAGCTTCAACAGCACGACGGTCGACGGCGACACCTCGACCTCCGACACCCTTCTCCTCCTCGCCTCCGGCCGGGCGCACCACCACCCGGTCGTGGATCCCGCGGACAGCCGGCTCGCCGCCTTCGCCGACGCGCTGGATGCGGTCTGCCTGGATCTCGCTCTCCAGGTCGTGCGCGACGGCGAGGGCGCACAGAAGCTGATCGAGATCCTGGTCGAGGGCGCCCTTTCGGATGCTTCCGCGCGGCGGATCGGGCTCGCGATCGCCAACAGCCCGCTCGTCAAGACCGCGATCGCCGGCGGTGACGCGAATTGGGGGCGCGTGGTGATGGCGGTCGGCAAAGCCGGCGAGCCGGTCGAGCCCGCAGCACTCGCGGTGAGCTTCGGCGGCTTCGCGGTGGCACGCGAGGGACGCGCCGTGCCGGATCTCGACGAAGCCCCGATCGCGGCGCACCTGGCCGGCCGGGAAATCGCGCTTTCGGTCACGGTCGGTCGCGGACCCGGCCGGGCCAAAGTGTGGACCTGCGATCTCACCCACGGCTACATCGACATCAATGCCGATTATCGGTCGTGAATGGATGGACGGCGCCGCGGACCGTCGGGGCGGTGTTTCGACGCCACCGGTCGCACGGTGTGATCGAGACCGGAGCGCGGGCGGGCGGTGAGCGGCGGGCCCGAGCGGTCGGCGCGGCCCCTTCTCCTGGTGGTCGCCTGCGCGCTGGTCGACCCGGACGGACGGGTGCTCGTCCAACAGCGGCCGATCGGTCGCCCCATGGCGGGCTTGTGGGAGTTTCCCGGCGGCAAGCTGGGAGCGGGCGAGAGCCCGGAAGCCTGTCTCGTGCGGGAACTCGAGGAAGAGCTCGGCATCCGGGTCGACCCGGCCTGCCTCGCGCCGCTGGCGTTCACGAGCCACGCCTACGAAACCTTCCACCTCCTGATGCCGCTCTGGGTCTGCCGGAAATGGCGGGGCGAGCCCGTGGGACGCGAAGGGCAAACACTCCGCTGGGTCCGCCCACGGGCGCTGCGCGGGCTTCCGCTCTTGCCGGCGGATCTGCCGCTGATCCCGTTCCTCGAGGAGCTCCTCGGGCCATGAGGCCCGCCACGCGGCCGTACCGTCACGCGGTCAGCCGCCTGCGGGCCAGAAGGAGCGGACCACCAACAGGAGGATGCCGAAGCCGACCCCGCCCACCATCCATTTGAGGCTCGCGATCTCGGCCTGAAGCACGGCGATCTTTCCCTCGACGGCAGCGAGTCGGCGATCGATCTCGGCTTGGAGGGACGTCAAACGGAGATCCATGTCGCTTCGCAACTCGGCGAGCTCGGCCTTGGTGGCATTGCGCAACTCGGCGAGCTCGGCCTTGGTGGCATTGCGCAACTCGGCGAGGTCGGCCTTTGTGGCATTGCGCAACTCGGCGAGGTCGGCCTTGGTCGCGAGGAGGGAAAAATCGAGCTCGCGGCTCTCCCGTAAAACGTCGGTGATCGTCTCCGCCTGGCGCTCGTCGAGGCCGGCTTCTTTGAGTCGCCGAGCAATCTTGAGCGTATCCAGGTTCACCACCACGATCCGACCGCCCTACGTCCTCGGATCCACCGAAAGCAAGGATCTGCCGGGACGCGTGCCCCGTCAATCCGGGTCGGCGCCGGCGGGCCGCCCGGCTCAGCCTACCCGCTCGCGGAACGGGTCCGCGGGGTAAACGCCCAGGATCTCGACGTGATGCGAGAAGAAGCGGAGCTCCTCGAAGGCGAAGCGGACCCGGTCCTCTTCAGGGTGGCCCATGATGTCGGCGTAGAACTGGGCCTGGGCGAAGGCGCCGTCGATGTAGGACTCGAGCTTGACCATGTTGACGCCGTTCGTGGCGAAGCCGCCCAGCGCCTTGTAGAGGGCCGCCGGCCGGTTGCGCACCCGGAAGGTGAAGGTCGTGATGACCGGCCCGTCGCGCCAGGAGGGCCAGCGCGGCTCGCGCGCCAGCACGAGGAAGCGGGTGGTGTTGTGCTCGGCGTCCTCGATGTCGGAGGCGAGCACGACGAGGCCGTAGATCTCGGCCGCGAGCCGGGAGGCGATCGCCGCCCGGCTCCGATCGGCGGCCGCCGCCACGTCGGCGGCGGCACCGGCCGTGTCGGCCACCACCCGGGCCTGATAGCCGCGGCGACGGAGGAACTCGCGGCATTGGCCGATCGCGTGGACGTGGCTCTCGACCACCCGCACCGTCTCCAGGGTCGCCCCCGGGATCCCGAGGAGCTGATGGTTCACCCGCAGGAAATGCTCGGCCACGATGTGCAGGCCGCCCCTGGGCAGGAGATGGTGGACGTCCGCCACCCGGCCGGCGACCGAGTTGTCGACCGGGATCATGGCGTAGCGGGCTTCGCCTTCGCGCACCGCGGCGAACGCATCCTCGAAGGAGTGGCAGGGTAGCGGCTCGAGCTCGGGGTAATGGGTCCGGCAGGCCATGTGCGAATACGCGCCGGGGCGGCCCTGGAAGGCGATCCGGTGTTCGGGGGAGGCCCGGCGGGGGGGCTCGCTGCCGTAATCGTCGATCGTGGCCAAGAGGGGGTCCTTCCTTTGCGTTCCGCGCGGGCCCGGCCGCGCCGCGGGGATCAGGCGGGGCGCTCCAGGATGCGGCGGGCGCGCGCCAAATCCTCGGGGGTGTCGACCCCGAACGGTGCGCTTTCGATCAGCTTGACGCCGATGCTCATCCCGGCCTCGAGCGCGCGCAGCTGTTCCAACTTCTCCCGCAGCTCGAGCGGGCTCGCGGGCAAAGCACAAAAGCGCTCGAGAGCGGCGCGGGTGAAGGCGTAGATGCCGATGTGGTGCCAGACCGGCCCCTCGCCCCAGGGGGCGGGCGCGCGGGTGAAGTAGAGCGATCGACCGAGGGTCGGATCGTCCGGCAAGAAGCTCACCACGGCCTTGACGAAGTTGGGCCGCGCCCGCTCCTCGGGGTCGCTCGTGGCGACTGCGATCGTGCCGATGTCGACGCCGAGCCGGTCGAGGGGCTCGACCACGCGGGCGAGATCACGCGGGTCCAGGGTCGGCAGGTCGCCTTGCACGTTGACGATCCGGGCATAGCGGCGCTCCGGATCGACGCGCTCGAGCGCTCGGAAGATCCGGTCGGTGCCGGAGGGAACGTCATCGGCGACGAGCACCGCCTCGCCACCCGCCCGTACCACGGCCTCGACGATCGGCGGGTCGGCGGCGGCGACCACGACCCGGCCGAGCTCGGATTCCACGGCACGTCGCCAGACGTGCACGATCATCGGCTCGCCCGCGATCGTCGCCAGGGGCTTGCCGGGCAAGCGTGTGGCGGCGAGGCGCGCCGGGATCAGGACGATCGTGCGCGACCCCGTGTCGCGGCTGGCAGGTTCGGCACTCATCCCCCATACTCGCGGTGCACCGCCCGAGCGGTGGCAGCGATCCGGACGGCGCGGGCCGCGCCAGGGACCGCCTCCTCGAGGCAACGAGCGGGAACGACGCGAGCTATGGCATCCTCCCTCGAAGGCAACAAGATCGCCGCAGCGATCCTCACCGCCGGCATCATCGCCGTCGGCTCCTCGGTGCTGACCGACTTGCTCTACAAGCCGCACGTCCCCAAGGAGCGTTCCTACGTGGTGGCGGCCGGCGGCGGTGGCGAGCCCGCGGCGACCGCGGCCGCGGTACCGGCTCCGGCCGAGCCCATCGCGGTGCGGCTCGCCGCGGCCGACGTGGAGGCGGGCAAGGCGGCCGCCAAGAAGTGTGTCTCGTGCCACACCTTGGAGAAGGGCGGCAAGAACGGCGTCGGGCCCAACTTGTGGGGTGTGGTCGCTGCGCCCAAGGGTCATGTCGAGGGTTTCGCCTATTCCCAGGCACTGCTCGGCACCGGCGGCACGTGGACCTACGAATCGCTCGACGCCTTCATCGCCAACCCGAAGGCCTACGCCCCCGGCACCAAGATGAGCTTCGCCGGCATCGCCAAGCCCGAGGAGCGAGCGAACCTGATCGCCTACCTTCGCACCCTCGCCGACGAGCCTGCGCCGCTCCCCGGCAGCTGAGGCGGCGAGCGTGGAGCGAGTCCCGGCCACGCTGGTCGCCTTCGCGCACCGGCTCGCCGACGCTGCGGGCGAGATCCAACGGCGGTGGTTCCGTACCCCGGTCGCGGTCGACAGCAAGCCCGACTCGAGCCCGGTCACGATCGCCGACCGCGAGGCGGAGGCGATCATGCGCGAGCTCGTCGCGCGATACCGGCCGGAGGACGGCATCCTCGGCGAGGAGCACGGCCGGGAGCGGCTCGAGGCCGAGTGGGTCTGGGTGTTCGATCCGATCGACGGCACCAAGGCCTTCATCTCGGGCCGGCCACTCTTCGTCACGCTGATCGGACTGCTCCGCGAGGGTCGGCCGGTGCTGGGCGTGATCGACCAAGCCATCCTCGGCGAGCGCTGGATCGGTGCCGCCGGCCGGCCGACGCTGTTCAACGGCCGGACCTGTCGCACCCGCCCCTGCCCCGAGCTCGGCCGGGCGCTGTTGTCCTGCACCAGCCCGCAGATGTTCGCGAGCCCGGCGGAGCGGGCGGCGTTCGATCGGGTGCTCGGCCGCGTGCGCCAGGCGATCTGGGGCGGCGACGGCTATGCGAGCGGGCTCCTCGCCTCCGGCTTCCTCGATCTCGTCGTCGAGGCCGACCTCGAGCCTTACGACGTCCTGCCGCTCGTGCCGGTGATCGAGGGCGCGGGCGGCCGGCTCACCGACTGGGAGGGCCGTCCGCCCGGGCTCGGCCCCGATCAGCGCATGGTCGTGGCGGGAGACCCGCGGCTGCACGAACGGGCGATCGCCGCGCTCGCCGGCGGCTGACGCTTTCCCGCGGCGCCCTTCGCTTCTAGGTTCCTCCGGGCGATCGTTTTCGAGCGCGGAGGCAGCGGGATGGGCGCGCCTGGGCGCGACGGTGGTCGTGGTGGCCCTCGTCGGCAGCTCGGTCGGTGCCGGCACGGCCGAGGAGGTCCGCCCGGTGCACGGCGTGGCGATGCACGGGAGCCCGGCGCTACCCCCCGACTTCGCGCACCTGCCCTACGCCGACCCGAACGCACCCAAGGGGGGGCGTCTGACGCTCGCCGCGATCGGCACGTTCGACAACCTCAACCCCTTCATTTTGAAGGGGAACGACGCCGCCGGCTCGGGCCTGCCGTTCGAGAGCCTGACGGTGCAGAACCTGGATGAGGCCTTCTCGGAATACGGGCTCCTGGCCGAGACCGTCGAGATGCCGGCCGATCGCTCCTGGGTCGCCTTCACCCTCCGACCCGAGGCCCGCTGGCACGACGGGCGCCCGGTCACCGTCCGCGACGTCGCCTTCTCGCTCGAGACCTTGAAGAGCAAGGGCGAGCCCTTCTACCGCGCCTATTACGCCAACGTGGTCCGCGCGGAGGCGGCGGGCGAGCGGCGGGTCAAGTTCGTCTTCGACGGGACCCTCAACCGCGAACTGCCCCTGATCGTCGGCCAGATGCCGATCCTGCCCGAGCATTATTGGGACGGCCGCGATTTCGAGAAGACCACGCTCGAGCCCCCGCTCGGGTCCGGTGCCTACCGCGTGAAGACGGTCGATCCCGGCCGCTCGATCAGTTACGAGCGCGTTGCCGATTATTGGGGGCGCGACGTGCCCGTCATGCGCGGTCGCTACAATTACGACGAAGTTCGCTACGTTTATTTCCGTGACCCGAACGTGGCGCTCGAGGCTTTGAAGGCCGGCGAGTTCGACCTGCGGATCGAAAACAGCTCGCGCTTTTGGGCCACCGGCTACACCGGCCCCGCGGTCGAGCGCGGTTTGATCCGCAAGGAGGCCATCCCGCGCGAAGGTGGCGCCGGCATGCAGGGGTTCGTCTACAATCTGCGTCGGCCGATCTTCAAGAACCGGGCGCTGCGGGAGGCGCTGAACTACGCTTTCGACTTCGAATGGACACGGAAGAACCTGTTCTACGACAATTACTTTCGGACCGAGAGCTACTTCCCTAACAGCGAACTCGGCGCCCGTGGGCCCATTTCCGAAGCCGAGCGGGCGTTGCTCGAGCCGTTCCGCGATCGGCTCCCGGCGGAGGTGTTCGAGAAAGTCTACGAGGCGCCCAAGACCGACGGCTCCGGCAACATCCGCGACAATCTTCGCAGGGCCTTCGAGATCTTGAAAGCCGGTGGCTACGAGGTCCGGCAGGGTAAGCTCGTCGAAGTCGCGAGCGGCCGACCGGTCGCTTTCGAGATCCTTTTGGACCAGGGCGGGCTCTTCGAACGGATCGTCGGACCGTTCGTCAAGAACCTGGAGCGGCTCGGCGTCGAAGCACGAATCCGGACCGTCGACGACGCGCAATATCAGCGCCGGCTCGAGGAGTTCGACTTCGACATGGTGGTCGCGGTGTTCCCGCAGAGCCTGTCGCCCGGCAACGAGCAGCGGAATTTCTGGAGCTCGGCCGCGGCACGCCAGACCGGGTCGCGCAACTTGATCGGCATCGAGGATCCGGTCGTCGACGCGCTGATCGACAAGATCATCCAGGCCCCCGATCGCGAGGCCCTGGTCGCCGCCTGCCGGGCGCTCGATCGCGTCTTGATCTGGGGCCACTACGTGATCCCACACTGGCACAATCGCGAAACCTGGATCGCGGCCTGGGACAAATTCGCCCGCGCGCCCCAAAACCCGCGCTACGGCATCGACATCTTTTCCTGGTGGATCGACCCGGCCAAGGAACGCGCGCTCGCCGAGGCGCGCCGGGCAGCCGGTCTCGTTACCCGATGAATTCGTAGGCGCGATGCTCGCTTACATCGTCCGCCGTCTGCTGCTCGTCGTTCCGACGCTGCTGGGGATCTTGTTGGTCAACTTCGTGGTCATCCAAGCCGCCCCGGGGGGGCCGATCGAGAAGATCCTCGCGGAGCTCACCGGGACCGGAGCCGGCGCGACGGCTCGGCTCACCGGGGGCGGCGGGGCGGGCGAGACCGGACCGGCCTTCGAGGCGCGCCAACAGCAGCAGGGCGGCGGCCCGCAGGGGGTCTATCGCGGTGCCCAAGGCCTGCCGCCCGAGCTGATCGCCCAACTCGAGCGGCAGTTCGGCTTCGACCGGCCGGCCCACGAGCGATTCTTGAAGATGTTGTGGGAGTATCTCCGCTTCGACTTCGGAACGAGCTACTTTCGCGACCGCACCGTGATCGAGCTCGTGCTCGAAAAGATGCCGGTCTCGATCTCCCTCGGGGTCTGGACGACGCTGTTGACCTATCTCGTCGCCATCCCGCTCGGCATCGCCAAGGCGGTCCGGGACGGCTCGCGCTTCGATGTCTGGACGGGCGGGGCGATCGTCGTGGGTTATGCGATCCCGTCTTTCTTGTTCGCTCTCTTGCTGATCGTGCTCTTCGCGGGCGGTAGTTATTGGCAGCTTTTTCCGCTCCGCGGGCTCGTTTCCGACAATTGGCGCGAGCTCTCTTGGCCCGAGCTGATCGTCGATTACCTCTGGCACATGGTGTTGCCGATCACAGCGATGCTGGTCGGATCCTTCGCGACCCTCACCATGCTCACCAAGAACAGCTTCCTGGAAGAAATCAACAAGCAGTACGTGATCACCGCCCGCGCCAAGGGTCTGGCTCCCCGCCGTGTCCTCTACGGTCACGTGTTCCGCAACGCCATGCTGATCGTGATCGCGGGCTTTCCCGCTGCCTTCGTCGGCATGCTGTTCACGGGCGCACTGTTGATCGAGATCATCTTCTCGCTCGACGGCCTCGGTCTGCTCGGCTACGAAGCCGCGCTCAATCGCGATTATCCTTTGATGTTCGGCACGCTCTACATCTTCACGCTTTTGGGTCTCGTCATGAAGATCGTCTCGGACCTGACCTACGTCCTGGTCGATCCGCGAATCGACTTCGAGGCGCGGGTCGCCTGAGCGATGGGCGGCTCGGTCGTCCGTCGCGTGCGGGTCCGCTTCCTCGGGATCCCGCTCCGTCTGACGCCGATCGGCGCGCGCCGGCTCGCCAACTTCGAGCGCAATCGGCGCGGTGCGGTGAGCCTGCGGATCTTTTTGATCCTGTTCGTTCTGAGCCTGTTCGCCGAGGTGATCGCCAACGATCGGCCGCTCCTCGTCCGTTTCGACGGGGCGTTCTACACGCCCTTCCTCGTGGCCTACCCGGAGACCACGTTCGGGGGCATTTTCGATACCGAGGCCGATTATCACGATCCGGAGGTCCGGACGCTCATCGAAGAAAAAGGCTGGATCCTTTGGCCGCCGATCCGCTATCGCTACGACACCGTGGCCAAAGACATCGCCGGACCCGCTCCCTCACCACCGGACAAGTATCATTGGCTCGGTACCGACGATCAGGCGCGAGACGTCCTGGCCCGTGTCGTCTACGGCTTTCGGATCTCGGTCCTGTTCGGACTGATCTTGACGTTGGCGAGCTCGCTCGTCGGGATCGTGATGGGCGCGATCCAGGGCTGGTTCGGCGGCTGGGTCGACCTCGGCCTGCAGCGCTTCCTCGAGATCTGGGGCGGTCTGCCCGTTCTTTATCTGTTGATCATCATCGCCTCGTTCTTGACGCCGGGCTTCTGGACGCTGCTCGGGATCATGTTGTTGTTCTCCTGGATGAGTTTGGTCGACGTCGTCCGGGCGGAATTCCTGCGTGCGCGGAACTTCGACTTCGTGCGCGCGGCGCGCGCCCTGGGGGCCTCGAACCTCGTCCTCATGTTCCGCCACGTGCTGCCGAACGCGATGGTCTCGGCCTTGACGTTCCTGCCGTTCGTCCTGAACGGCTCGATCACGACCCTGACCTCGCTCGATTTCCTGGGCTTCGGCCTGCCACCCGGCTCACCCTCGCTTGGTGAGCTCCTCGCGCAGGGAAAGAACAACCTCCAAGCTCCCTGGCTCGGCCTCACGGGCTTCGTCGTGGTCGCAACGATGCTCTCGCTCCTCGTGTTCGTGGGCGAGGCGGTGCGCGACGCTTTCGATCCGCGGAAGACGTTCCGGTGATCGCCGAGCCGCGGCCGCCCGCCCCGCCCTTGCTCGAGGTCCGCGACCTGGCGGTCCGTTTCCACCTCGAGGGCCGGGTGGTGGACGCGGTCAGGGGCGTGTCGTTCGCGATCGAGCGCGGCGAGACGGTGGCGCTCGTGGGCGAATCGGGCTCGGGCAAGTCGGTGACCGGTCTCTCGATCCTCCAGCTCCTACCCTATCCGCGGGCCGAACACCCGAAGGGCTCGATCCGCTTCAAGGGCGAGGAGCTGGTCGGCCGCCCGGAAGGCTTCATGCGGCAGATCCGCGGCGATCGGATCGCGATGATCTTCCAGGAGCCGATGACCTCGCTCAACCCCCTGCACACGGTGGAGCGACAGATCGCCGAGGCCCTGCTGTTGCACCGGCGGCTGGGCCGCGAGGAGGTCCGAGCGCGGGTCCTCGAACTGTTGCGCCTGGTCGGCATCCCCGAGCCGGAGCAGCGACGCTCGGCCTACCCCCACCAACTCTCGGGCGGCCAGCGCCAGCGCGTCATGATCGCCATGGCGCTCGCGAACGAACCCGACCTCTTGATCGCCGACGAGCCCACGACCGCGGTGGACGTGACCATCCAGGCGCAGATCCTGCGGCTGTTGCAGGATCTGCAGCGGCGGATGGGGATGGCGATCCTGCTGATCACGCACGACCTCACCATCGTCCGTCACGTGGCGCATCGCGTCCTGGTCATGACCCGGGGCGAGCTCGTCGAAAGCGGGCCGGTCGCCCGGGTCTTCGCTGCGCCCCGCCATCCTTACACCCGCAAGCTCTTGGCAGCCGAACCCGCGGGCCGGCCGGCTCCGGTCGCGCCGGGCGCACCGGTGGTCGCGGAGCTCCGCCGTCTCCAGGTGCATTTTCCGATCCAGCGCGGGTTGCTCCGCCGCACGGTCGGCTGGGTCAAGGCGGTCGACGGGGTCGATCTCGTGATCCGCGCCGGCGAGACGCTCGGCATCGTCGGCGAGTCCGGCTCGGGCAAGACGACCCTGGGCCTCGCTCTGTTGCGGCTGTTGCCCTCGCGTGGGGTGATCCGGATCGGCGGGACCGACGTCCAGGGCTGGTCCTGGCGCCAGCTGCGGCCGTTGCGCCGGCAGATGCAGATCGTCTTCCAAGACCCGTTCGGTTCGCTCTCACCGCGGATGTCGGTCGGCCAGATCGTCGAGGAAGGCCTCGCGATCCACCGGGTCGGCACGGCCGAGGAACGGGCGCGCCGGGTCGCGCGGGCGCTCGAGGAAGTCGGCCTCGACCCGGACTGGGCGCATCGCTACCCGCACGAGTTCTCGGGCGGCCAGCGCCAGCGGATCGCCATCGCCCGGGCGCTCGTGCTCGAGCCGCGGCTTCTGGTCCTCGACGAGCCGACCTCGGCGCTCGACATGTCGGTCCAGGCGCAGATCGTCGATCTCCTCCGATCCCTGCAGGAAAAGCACGGCCTCGCTTACCTGTTCATCAGCCACGATCTGCGGGTGATCCGGGCGACCAGCCATCGGGTCGCGGTGATGAAGGACGGGGTGGTCGTCGAGGAAGGCCCGGTCGAGCAAATCTTCGAGGATCCCCGCCATCCCTACACCCGCGCGCTCCTCGCCGCGGCACTCCGGGTCGAGGCCGCCCCGGAGGGAGTCGTGGCGAGCTGAGGGGGGCGGACTCCAGGACATCGGATCGACGCCGAGGGCGTGCTGCAGGGTCGAGCGCCCAGGGAACGCGGGCGACGGCATCGCTCGTCGAACCTCGGCCGACGAAACACCGACCCAGCACCCCCGGGCATCCGGATCGGCTCGTGCGCCGCGCGAGCCTGCCCCGCCCTCGTGCCCGAGCCTCGCGGGAGCCGTCAATGGTTCCGCCTGGGTGCCGGGCCGTGGGTGTCCACCACCTTGAGGTGCAGGACCGCAGGCTCGAGGCAGGCGCCGGTCGAGAGTTGGCCCACGAGCGAGCGGTAGATCTCCTGCCATGGCGTCTGGCTCGGCGGGATCGGCTTCGGTGCCTTGGCGAGCTCCTCGCGACGGCGCGCGATCTCCTCCGCGCTCAACAGCACGTCGAGACGCCGGGCGTGGAGGTCGAGCCGGACCCGGTCCCCGGTCCGCAAAATCGCGAGATTGCCACCCACCGCCGCCTCCGGGCTCGCGTTGAGGATCGAGGGGCTTTCCGAAGTGCCGGATTGGCGGCCGTCACCGATCGTCGGGAGGGCACGGATCCCCTTGTCGATCAGCTTCTTGGGTGGACGCATGTTGACCACCTCGGGTGCTCCGGGGTAACCCACCGGCCCACAGTAGCGGATGAACAAGAACGAGTTTTCGTCGACGTCGAGATCCGGATCGTCGATCCGCGCGTGATAGTCCTCGGGACCGTCGAAGACGACCGCTTTGCCCTCGAACACGCCGGGATGCTCCGGATGTTCGAGGTACTTACGACGGAACTCGTCGCTCACGACCGAAGTCTTCATCACCGCGCTGTCGAAGATGTTGCCGGAGATGATCACGAAGCCGGCCTCGGGCTTGAGCGGATCCGAATAAGGCCTGATGACGCGACGGTCGGAGCTGAACGGGACGGATTCGAGGTTCTCGGCCAAGGTCTTGCCGGTGCAGGTGAGGGCGTCGCCGTGCAGCCGACCGGCTGCGAGGAGCTCCTTCATCACCGCCGGTAGCCCGCCGGCACGGTAATACTCTTCGCAGAGATATTCGCCCGCAGGCTGGACGTTGACCAAGAGCGGTACGTCGCGGCCGAGTTCCCAATCCTCGATCGTGAGCGGCACGCCCATGTGCCGGGCGATGGCGATCAGGTGCGGCGGACAGTTGGTCGAGGCCCCGATCGCCGCCGCGGCCACGATCGCGTTCTCGAACGCTTTTCTCGTGAGGATCTTGGACGGTCGGAGATCCTCGCGCACCATCTGCACGATCCGCTTGCCGGTGGCGTAAGCGATCTGGCCGCGCTCGCGGTAGGGCGCGGGGATCGCCGCACACCCGGGAAGGCTCATGCCGAGGGCTTCGGCCATCGCGTTCATCGAGGAGGCGGTGCCCATGGTGTTGCAATGGCCGATCGAGGGTGCCGAGGCCAGCGCCATGTCCATGAACGCGTCGTAGTCGATCTCGCCCTTGGCCATCAACCGGCGTGCTTCCCAGATGATCGTACCGGAACCGGCGAGCCTGCCCTTGTAATATCCGTTGAGCATCGGGCCGCCACTCAGAACGATGGCCGGAATGTTCACCGTGGCAGCGCCCATCAACAGGGCAGGCGTCGTCTTGTCACAGCCGGTGGTGAGCACCACGCCGTCGATCGGGTAACCCCAGAGGACTTCGACGAGCGAAAGGTATTGCAGGTTGCGGTCGAGCATCGCGGTCGGCCGCTTGCCGGTCTCCTGGATCGGGTGGACCGGGAACTCGAGCGGGATCCCGCCCGCATCGCGGATCCCGTCGGCCACGCGCTTGGCGAGATCGAGATGGTGCCGGTTGCAAGGCGCGAGGTCCGAGCCCGTCTGGGCGATGCCGATGATCGGTCGGCCGGATTGCAGCTCCTCGCGCGTCAAGCCGAAATTGACGTATTTCTCGAGGTAGAGGGCGGTCATGTCCGCTTCGTGCGGATCGTCCCACCACTCTTGCGAACGCAGCCGCTTCTTCCCTTCGCCGCTTCCGCTGTCGGCCATGACGACCCTCCTCGAGACGCTCGGCCGGGTTCAACGCCCGGGCCGCTCGGGCGTCAAGGTGCGAGGGAGGGAAGCAGCCCCGTCCTCGGCTCGCCGATCGGTGGCCCGCCTCCTCTCGGTGGCGCCGAGACCGGGGGGTGGGTGGAGACGCGACGCCTTCCGCCCTATAAGCGCGCAAAGCTCGCGAGCCTCGACCATGCCCACGACCGACACCCTGTTGACCGAAGCCTTGACCTTCGACGACGTCCTCTTGGAACCGGCCTATTCCGAGGTGTTGCCGGCCGAGGTCGACGTGCGGACCCGGCTCACCCGGGAGATCGAACTCGGCATCCCGCTGATCTCGGCGGCGATGGACACGGTGACCGAGGCCAAGATGGCGATCGCCATGGCCCAACATGGCGGCCTCGGCGTCCTGCACCGCAACCTCTCGATCGAAGAGCAGGCGGCGCAGGTCCAACAAGTGAAGAAGTTCGAGGCCGGGATGGTCGTCAATCCCTTGACCGTGCGGCCCGACACCCCGCTCTCCGAGGCCCTCGACCTCATGGACCGGCACGGCATCTCGGGGCTTCCCGTGGTCGAGGGCCCCTCCGGCCGACTGGTCGGCATCTTGACCCATCGCGACGTCCGCTTCGTGCCGCGCAGCGACCGGCCGGTTCGCGAGCTCATGACCTCGGAGCGGCTCGTCACGGTCCGCGAAGGGGTCGGGCGGGCCGAAGCCATGGCGCTCCTGCACGAGCACCGGATCGAAAAGCTCCTCGTGGTCGACGAGGCCTTCCGGCTCAAGGGCCTGATCACCGTCAAGGACATCGAAAAGGCGCAACGCTACCCGAACGCCTGCAAGGACGAGCAGGGTCGGCTGCGGGTCGGGGCCGCCACGGGTACCGGGCGCGGCGGGATCGAGCGGGCCGAGGCCTTGGTCGCGGCCGGCTGCGACGTGATCGTCGTCGACACGGCGCACGGCCACAGCCGGGGTGTGCTCGAGACGGTGCAAGCGATCCGCCGCTTGTCCAACGCCATCCAAATCGTGGCCGGCAACATCGCGACCGCGGCGGCAGCCGAGGCGCTGGTCGAGGCCGGGGCCGACGCGGTCAAGGTCGGCATCGGGCCCGGGTCGATCTGCACGACGCGGATCGTGGCCGGGGTGGGGGTACCGCAGCTCTCCGCCATCTGGAACGCCGCCGCCGTGTGTCGGGCGAAGGGCGTCCCCGTCATCGCCGACGGGGGCATCCGGGCGTCCGGCGATCTCGCCAAAGCGATCGCGGCGGGTGCCGACTGCGCCATGCTCGGCTCGATGCTCGCCGGGACCGACGAGGCGCCCGGCGAGGTGTTCCTCTACCAGGGGCGCTCCTACAAGGCTTATCGCGGGATGGGCTCGCTCGGGGCCATGGCCCGCGGTTCGGCCGACCGCTATTTCCAGGCCGAGGTGCGCGACACGCTCAAGCTCGTGCCCGAGGGCGTGGAGGGGCGGGTCCCCTATCGGGGACCCGTCGCCAACACGATCCATCAGCTCGTGGGGGGGCTGCGAGCGGCGATGGGCTACACGGGCCAACCCACCATCGCCGCCATGCAGCGCGGCTGTCGGTTCATCCGCGTGACGCAGGCCGGCGTCCGCGAAGGGCACGTGCACGACGTGGCGATCACACGCGAGGCCCCCAACTACCCGCAGTCGAACTGACGGTCCGCTGCGCCGAGCGGTTCGGCCTCACGCCGCCGGTGCGAGCGCGTCGCGGTCGCGGCCTCGAGCCGCGCGGGGCAGGGGTGCATCGCCCGGGCCGCCCTCCGCTCCGGCCGGGCCGGCGCGCGCGACCTTTTCCATGACCGCGAGCCAGGGCTGGTGCGCGAGC
>Ga0308391_1000068_pt1 | contig 37757 bp, 30 predicted proteins | sample Hotspr20Samplet1_FD_202363 | JGI IMG/M metagenome (GOLD analysis project Ga0308391, IMG submission 202363) | Hot spring phototrophic mat microbial communities from Octopus Spring, Yellowstone National Park, Wyoming, United States - 20050623_t1 ... | reverse complement strand
GCGCCGAACTTCACCCCCGGCGGGAACTGGCCCCGGTTGACCTCGAACAGAGCGGGCGGACCCGCGCCGGCTGTTAAGCAGGCGCCCAGCAGGCCGGCGCCGACGAGACGGCTAGCGACCGACAATGATCACCTCTCGCGACAAGTTGCCCGCTTCGACCCGGAAGACATTGTTACCCGCTTGCGGCCCCAGCCGCACACTCACCTCGAACAGCCCGGGGAATTGGCGATCGACCGAATCGACGCTCACCACGCTTCCCCCTCCCGAGACGACACTCACCCGGGGAGGCGGTTCGTTGAGTGGCACGCCCGAAGCGTCGGTCACTCGCACCGAGATGGCTCTCCGCAACAAGGCCCCCACCGAGCCTTGCTCGGCCTGCCGGACGATCTTTAGGAAAGTCGGGACCGACGAAGGGACCGCATGCCACCACGGGACGTGAATTTCGGCGCCCGTTTGCGGTCCCAGGACCCAGATGTTGCCTTGATACTCGCCGGGCGGGGCGCCTCGTGCGGTCAGCCGCAGCGAGAGGGTTCGCGACTGGCGCGGGCCGATGGTGAGGGAGGTTTCTGACGGCAGCGGCGCGGGACCGCCCTGATAGGCCTGCACCATCACCATCAACGTCATCTCCGTGGTGGCGAGGTTAAAAATGGTGAGCTGCTGGACGGTCTCCTCAGTCGTGGTTCCGAAACTCACCGACGTCGGATAGGCCGTTAGTGTGGCGTTCACCGCAGCCTCGAGGTTCAGCACGCCGCCGCCCGTCCTACGAATCGGCGCCGGCTGCCCGTTCGGCAACACCAGCGGGGTAGCCGTGTTGATCAACAGGGAGCGGTAGTGGCTGCCCGGGTAGCCGGGCCGCAAGGCCTTGAGCACCGCCGCCGCGCCCGCCACCAGCGGCGCCGAAAAACTCGTCCCCTGCACTGTCTGGAAGCCGCCGCCCGGCGCGGCCGTGCGCACCGCCGTCCCCGTGGCCACCAGGTCGGGTTTGATGCCGAAGTCCGTGCTCGGCCCGCTGCTTGAGAAGTCGGCGATTCGGTTCGCGCTGACCGGAAAGGGGTTGGGACGGAAATCGATAGTGACCGTCACGTTGCTCGAAGCCGCCAGACGGCGCTTGATCGCAACGCCGTCCTCGTAGCTGACCATGGCGGCGGGCAGCGTGGCGCCGCCGACGGCCATGGTGATGGGCTCTGGGCGTGCCTGATCGGTATAGACCAAGGCGCCCACGGCGCCGGCGGCGCTTGCGTGGCTCAACTTCTCCTCAAACAGGCACGTGCCGCGCAGAATAAGCGGGATCCGGCCGCTCAAGCTGCCCGCGGGAAGGGCGCCGCAGATCAGCCCCGTCGGGTCAAGCGTGGCGGCGTCGACAAGCGGCGCCGTCAGCGGCTGAGCCGGTCGCGGCCCGCCCGAGGGCACGGCCCGATAGAGTTCGCCGCTCGACAGACGCGCGGTGCCGGTGAAGATCCGGTCGTTCCAGGTGGCGCCGACCGCAATCGCCGCCGGCGCAACGCTCAAGTCGCTCATCGTAAATGGTTCGGGACCATTATTCCCGGCCGCCACGACCACGAGCGTTCCGAGCGCCGTGGCACGTTCGGCTACAGCCGTGAACAGCTCGTCGGCCGGGCGCCCGGCGAAGACCGAGCCCAGGCTGAGATTGATGACGTCCATGCCGTCGGAGACGGCGTCGTCGATCGCCTTCAGCACGATGTCCTGACGGGTGCGCCCCGTCCCCGGCTCGAAGACGTTGTACGAGCCGAGGTAGGCCCTCGGCGCCATCCCGGCGAAGATGCCCTCCGGGGTCTCCACGGGCATGCCGGCCGCCGCCATGGCTACCGCCGTACCGTGGCCGTCGCTGTCGCGTGCCGAAATGTCGCCTCCCCCGAGCAGCCTGAGATAGCTGCGCGCCACGATGACCTTGTTCGAGGTGAACTCCAGATCCGAGCTCTGGTTGGCGCGCGGAAATCCGTCCGGAACAGGCAGCGCCGGATCGAAGAATGCCGGGTGACGGTGGTCGATGCCGCTGTCGATGATGCCGATCTTGACGCCCAGACCCGCCAGGTCCGCTCCGCCCAGGTTGCGCCAGGCCAGCGGCGCCCGATGGAGCGGGATAGCGCGATCGAGGCTGGCCCCGAGCCAGCGCACCGGGTAGATGCGCTTGACGCCGGCAAGCGACTCAATTGAAGAGATTTGCTCGTCGGGAACCTCCACGAGCAGCGCATTCGCCACCCGCTCGACGGATCCGTAGATCCGCGCCCGGTGCGACGCCAGGCGGCGGCGCACCTGCTGTTGTTGGGCCCGGACCGCCTCCGACCGGCGGCCGGCAACCCGCCGCGGCTCGCCGGGCCTGGCACGGCTCATTACGACCGGCTCTTCGGTCAACTCGACGATATAACGGCCGCCCACAGGCTGCGCACCGACGGGCGAGCTGCCGAACAGCCACAACCAGGCTGCCGCTAAAGCAATAAATTTCACATCAATGTGATGCCTTAGATAGCTTACGCGGTTTCCTCACCTTCAGGTTACCCGACCTAAACTTTCTCGGGCGGTTTGCCGATCGGAGCAGGCGAGAATGCTTCGTGCAATCGTTCTGGGAGCGTCGGCCGAACTCGCCGGTGAGCTGCGCCGTCATTTAGAGGACAGCGGGCAGTTCGCCGTGCTCCGTTCCCTGGAGCAGCTCCCGCCGCCGCAGGAGCTGGCTCGGATGCTGCGCGCCTACGCCCCGCAGGCCGTGTTCCTCAGCGCCGATCGGCTGCGCGAGGCGATCGAGCTCGCTGCCGCCATCGAGGAGTCCGTACCGGGCTTGCCAGTCGTAGCCTTCGGCAGCCACGCCGAGCCGCGAACCTTGCTCGAGTTGATGAAGGCGGGCATTCGCGAGTTCCTGCCGCAACCCTTTGAGCTGCAATCTGCCCTCGAACTGGCTCACCGACTCCGCGAGAAGCTTGCCAAAAGCCCCCCCTCCTTCGAGCATACCGACCAGGTGTTCGCCTTCTTGCCCGCCAAGGCGGGCGTCGGCGCATCCACTCTGGCCGTCAACACGGGCGTGGCGCTCTCGCGCCGGCTCAGCAAGAGAGTACTACTGGCCGATTTTGACCTCAGCAGCGGCCTGGTCGGTTTCATGCTGAAGCTCCCCGGAGCCTATTCGGTGGTCGATGCCGCCGAGATGTCGGCGCAGCTCGATGACAGCCTCTGGGGACAAATCGTTCTCCAAAAAGGCGACCTGCACGTACTGCCGTCGGGACGGCACGACCCCGGCGTGCGCATCGAACCGGCGCAGATCCAGCAACTGGTGGCCTTTGCCCGCCGCCTTTATCACGTCGTCTGCGCCGATCTTTCCGGCAATCTCGAGAAGTACTCCATCGAAGTCATGCACGAGGCCAAGCGCATCTTCCTAGTGACGACGCCGGAGGTTCCTCCGCTGCATCTGGCGCGCGAGCGACTGCGCCTGCTGCGGAGTCTCGACCTCGGAGACCGGGTGAACGTGCTGGTGAACCGTCAACACCGCGCAAGCGCCCTCAGCCTCCAGCAGATTGAGGACGTGCTGGAAACCCCGGTATACGCCACCTTCGCCAACAGCTACCGCAGCGTGCATCAGGCGTTGGTCGAGGGCCGGCCGGTCGACGAAAACTCAGAGCTGGGCAAGCAGATTGCGGCCTTTTCCCGGCGCATCCTAGAGGCGGCCGCGCCGCAGGCCCAGCCCGCTGCCAAGCGTTTCATCGAATACTTTTCTGTGCTGCACCCGAAGTTCTCCCTGCGAGAGCAGTAGGGCGACGCTCGCTAACAGCGCGGGGGAGGCTGATTGCCCGCCTCGCGGGCGCCGGCCCTCACGTCCACCCGGGAGAGCAGCGCCAGACCCACCGCGAAAAAAACCACCAGCGAAAGCACGGCCAGCCGATAGCGCCCCGTGAACTGCAAAGCCAGGCCGAAAAATAGCGGACCCAGCCAGCTCGTCCCCTTATCGCTGATCTCGTACAAGCTGTAGTATTCGGCTTCCTGCCCCCGAGGAATGAGGAAAGAAAACAATGATCGGCTGAGGGCCTGACTGGCTCCCATGACCGCCCCCACGATCGCGGCCAGCACGTAGAAATCCGCCTCGTCCCGTACCCATGCATACAGGTAGACCAGCGTCAGACTCCAGATGAGTAGCGTGAGCATCAGCGCGCGCTTGGCCCCGGTGCGCGCGGCCACCAACTTGAAGCCAAGCGCGCCGCAGAAAGCCACTCCTTGCGCCAGAAGGATCGAACCGGTGAGCACGCCCATCGACAGACCGAGTTCCTCCTGACCGAACTGAGCCGCCAAAGTGATCGCGGTCTGGATGCCATCGTTATAGAGCAAGTAGGCCAGCAAGAACCATAGCGCCTGGCGGTAGGCGCGGACTTGACGAAAGGTGGAAAAGAGCTGCCGCAACCCCGCCTCGAGATAGCCGACGCCGGGCGGCGGTCGCCTGCCGGGGCCGCGGTTACGCAAGGTCGCCAGAGGAATCAGCGTGAACAGCGCCCACCAGAGTCCGGCCGAAGCCAGGCTCAGCCGCACGGCAAAGGCTTCGCTGATCCCTAAGGAGGCGGTCTTCGAATAAAGCAAAAGATTAAGTCCGAGCAAGAGGCCCCCACCCAGGTAGCCAAGCCCCCAACCGTTCGAGGAGACGGCATCGCGCTCGCTCGAGGAGGCGATTTCCGGAAGGAACGAGTTGTAGATGACCACCGAGGCGCCAAAACAAAAGTTCGCCACCAAAAACAGCAGGCAGCCCAGAAGATAGCGGTCCCCGTCGAGGAGGAACTTCAAGACAGTAGCTGCCGCCCCCGCGTAGGCCAGCACGCCGAGCATCTCCTTTTTGCGCCGGCCGTAGTCGGCTATTGCTCCAAGGAGCGGGAGAGCCGCCACCTGCGTCAGCACGCTCAACGACACCAAGTAGGGCCACACGGCTTCCGCCGGCAGGCGAAGGCCGAGCAGGGCCACCGCGCCGTCTTCGCCCGAGGCGGCCTTGGCGAGGGTTGTCAAATAAGGACCGAAAAACAGCGTCACTACGGTGGTCGAGAAGGCGCTGTTGGCCCAATCGTAAAAATACCAGCCCCGTTGCTCGCGTTTGCTGACTGGTGGGTTCATCCAACCTGCCCCGTCGCCCCTCCCGCCCGACTGCCCCGCCGCTCCACCCTGAGGGAAGACCGGAGACTCACCCGAACAATCTGTTAACAAACAGGCCGGACTCAGGCGCTAGGCCGAAACTTCTGCGGGCTCGAGCTTCTTTTTGTAACTGCACTCCTGGTTCGGGCAGCGCAACAGGGCCCCCGATTTCTGCCACCGCTCGACCAGATAGCGGCTGCCGCACTCCGGACACGGTTCGGCAACCGGTTTGGCCCAGGAGACGAAGTCACACTCCGGGTAACGACTACAGCCGTAGAAGGTCTTGCCGCGCTTGCTCCGGCGCTCCACCAGCTCTCCCTCGGAACACTTCGGACACGGCACGCCGATCACCTTGTGTTTGACATACTTGCACGACGGATAATTGCCGCAGGCGGTGAACTCGCCGAAGCGGCTGCTCTTGAGGACCAGACGGCCGCCGCACTGCGGACACGTCTCCTCAAGCGGCACGTCCGGCTTTTTCTCTTGGCCGTTCAACCGGCGTGTGGTCTTGCATTCCGGGTAGCCCGAGCAGGCCCAGAATTGGCCGAATCGACCTTTTTTGAGGACCATCGGCCGGCCGCAGTTCGGGCAGTACTCCTCGGCCTGATCGCCAAGCGCCGCTCGCTCCTCCTCGGGCAACTCGATGGCGATCTCCCGCGTATTGGTGCACTCCGGATAACCCGAGCAGGCCAGAAACCGGCCGTGGCGGCCCCACTTGATGACCATCGGCCGACCGCACTTCTCACAGTGCTGATCGGTGGGCTCCTCCAGCCGCTTGATGTTGGTCATCTCGGTCTCGGCCCGCATGAGGTCCAGTTTGAACTTGTCGTAAAATTCGGCGATGGCGCTCCGCCAGTCGCGGCGCCCTTCCTCGATCTCGTCGAGCTCCTCCTCCAGGCGCGCCGTGTAGCGGACGTCGAATATGTCGTCGAAAGCCTCCACCAACAGGTCGTTGACCACCTTGCCGAGCTCGGTCGGATAGAAGCGGCCGCCCTTCTTGACGACGTATTCGCGCTCCTGGATCGTCGACAGGATCGAGGCGTAGGTCGAAGGCCGACCCACTCCGTCCGCCTCAAGCTCTTTGACCAGCGTCGCTTCGGTGTAGCGCGGCGGCGGCTCCGTGAAATGCTGCTCCGGATGGATGGAACGCAACTGAAGCTTGTCGCCCTCTTCGACAGCCGGCAGCTTGTGCTCGAGCTCCTCGTCTTCCTCGTCCTTCTGGTCTTTGCCCTCCTCGTAGACTTTCAGGAATCCCTCGAACTTAAGGACCGAGCCGGTGGCGCGGAACAGGTACTGGGCGCCGTCGGCGCCGCGAGCTCCGACCTCGATGGTGGTCTGGTCGTACAAGGCCGGCATCATCTGCGAGGCGATGAAACGCTGCCAGATGAGGCGGTATAGCTTCAGCTCGTCCTCGGCCAGGTAAGGGGCGACGGCATCCGGGGTATAGAGGACGGAGGTGGGGCGGATGGCCTCGTGGGCGTCCTGAGCCTCTTTTTTACTCTTGTAGTAGACAGGAGCCTCCGGCAGATACGCCGCGCCGTAGCGGTCGCGGATAAACTGCCGGACTTCCGTTAATGCGTCGGCGGAGATGCGCGGGCTATCGGTGCGCATGTAGGTGATCAGGCCCACTGATCCCTCGCCGCCCAGCTCGACCCCCTCGTACAAGCGCTGCGCCAGCGCCATCGTCCGTTTGACGCTGAAGCGCAGCTTGCGCGCCGCCTCCTGCTGGAGCGTCGAGGTGATGAAGGGCGGCACCGGGTTGCGCTTCTTCTCCCGCGTAGCGACCGACTTGACGATGTAGTCGGCCCCCTCGAGCGCCGCGACGAGTTTCTGCGCCTCCTCCTCGTTGGGGATCTCGACCGCCTGATCGTCCCGCTTGACCAGCCGAGCCTGAAGAATCGGCGGCTTGCGCGCCTTCAGATGAACGTCGATCGTCCAGTACTCGCGCTTCTCGAACTGCTCGATCTCGCGCTCCCGCTCGACGATCAGCCGAAGGGCGACGGTCTGCACGCGCCCGGCAGAAAGCCCGCGCCGGACCTTGTCCCAGAGCAGCGGAGAGATCTTGTAGCCCACCAATCGATCCAAAACCCGGCGGGCTTGCTGTGCTTCTACAAGATTAGGATTTACAAAACCGGGCCGTTGGAACGCTTCGCGGACCGCCTTGGCCGTGATCTCATTGAACATCACGCGGAAAATCTTCGGAACGGCCTTTCTCGTGCGACCGTTGCCCTGAAGCTCCTCCGCCAGGTGGTAGCAGATGGCCTCCCCCTCCCGGTCCGGGTCGGCGGCCAGATAGACCGCTTCCGCCTTCTCCGCAGCCTTGCGCAGCTCGTCAATCAGCTTCTTTTTGCCTTCGATGATCTCGTAGCGGGGCGTGAAATCGCGCTCGACGTCGACCGCCAGTTCGTTTTTCGGAAGGTCTTTGATGTGGCCGAGCGAGGCCTTGACGGTGAAGTCTTTGCCTAGATACTTGCTAATCGTCTTCGCCTTCGCCGGCGATTCGACGATGACGAGCGATTTCGCCATAGATTCGCCTGCACATCCTCCTTGGCGATAGTCAAAACGGGGCGAGCCGGACAAGGGGAAATGGGACCGGCTTGCTACCTACCACACTTTAACAAACTTCTTCCCGGGCAGTTGCCGGACGAGGCCCAACACTTCGAGCTCGAAGAGGGCCGCAATCAGCTCCGAGGAGGAGTACCGGTCAAGCCGCTCCAAGATCTCATCGAGGTGAAGCGGCTGGTCGACCCGGCACAGGGCGAGCACCGCCCGCGCGACCTCTCCGGCGGGACCCAACGGCAGGCACGCCTGCGTCGGCGCCTGGGAGGCCGCAGGCTTGTCGGGGCCGGGCGGTTTCGACCCGAGCCTCCCCGCCAGACGTACGCGCTTCTCCACCGGAAGCTCATCCAGCACGTCGGAGGCTTCCTGAACCAGCTTTGCCCCCTGTTTTATCAGCAGGTTAGGCCCCCAGCTCATCTTCGAGGTGATGTTGCCAGGCACGGCGAACACCTCTCTAGCTTGTTCCATAGCAAGCCGCGCGGTGATCGCCGAGCCGGAATACTGAGCACCCTCAACCACCAATACGCCGACACTCATGCCGCTGATGATTCGGTTTCGGACGGGAAAGTTTTGCGGCTGGCCGGGCGTGCCCATGGGGAACTCGGAGACGATCAAGCCCTTGCGCGCCAGCTCACCGGCCAGGGTGCGATTCTCGGCCGGGTAAACGACGTCCAGGCCGCAGCCGAATACGGCAATCGTGTCGCCCTCGACGGAGAGAGCGCCCCGGTGGGCGGCCGTGTCGATGCCGCGGGCCATTCCGCTTACGATCACCAGCCCGGCACGGGCCAGTTCCGCAGCCAGCCGCTCGGCGACCGCCACGCCATAGGGCGTCGGACGGCGGGTGCCGACGATCGCCAGCATCGGCGCCTGAAGCAATTCGAGCCTGCCCTGCGCAAACAACACCAGCGGGGGATCGAAGATCTCGCGCAGGGCAGGCGGGTAACGGGGATCGCGGATGGGAATCAGCTCGGCGCCGGCGCGGCTGAGGCGTTGATGTTGATCGACGGCCTCTTCGAAGGCGCAGCCGCTGGCGATGCTTTGGGCGATGCTGCCGCTCAAGCCCGCCTCCTCGAGCTCGGATCGTGAGGCCCGGAAGATCGCGCCCGGCGTGCCGAACGTCTCCAGCAGCCGGGCCGCCGTCCGGGCGCCGAGGCCGGGAACCATGCGCAGGGCAAGCCAGCAGAGCTGGGCCTCTTGATCCGGGGCGGCGCCGAGCATCTCTACCGGGTTTGGTGCCGGCCCGCTGCCGAGAATCTCAGAGCGGCTTCAAAGGCGGTTGAGGCCCTCGGTGAGCTCGATGTAGGTGACCCATGGAGACGCCCGAAGGACCGGCCGGGGCAAGCCGCGCGGCGGCGGGCGCGACCGCCGCCGGAATCGAAACCAAAGCAATCCCCCGCCTTCGGCTCGTCGACCGACCCTCCCCGAAAGCCCATCACGGCCGCTCGTTCGGTTGCGTCTGCCAGGGCCGGTGTGGTAGGTTAACGACGTTGGTACCTCTTTTTGTTACCGGGTTGTCGATCCGTAACTTAAGACCCCGGCAGACCCCATGGACGCAGTAATTACGGCATTGGGTGGGCTGATGCTGAAAGCCGTGCCCACCCTGATCCTTCTTGTGCTGCTTCATGCCTACCTGAATTGGGCATTTTACGGCCCGATGGACCGCCTTCTGGAGCGCCGGCGCGAGGCGACCGAAGGCGCCCGGCTGGCGGCTGAGGAAGGCTTACGCCGCGCCGAGGAGAAGGCCGCCGCCTACGAGGAGGCACTGCGGCGCGCGCGGGCGGAGCTTTTCGCCGAACAGGAACAGCGCCGGGCCAAGCTGCGGCAAGAACAGGCCGAGATCCTGGCGCGGACCCGGCGAGCCATGGAGGCCCTCGTTCGAGACGCTCGCGCCCAACTAGCGCACGAAGCGGCGGCGGCGCGCCGCGCCCTGGAGGCCGATAGCGACGCGCTGGCCGAGGAGATTGTCCATTCGCTGTTGCCGAGGAGGCTGACTTGAAGCGGCTCGCCGTGCTTGCGGCCGGCTGGCTCTGGGCTACCGGCCCGCTTTGGGCCGCCGCCGGCGCCGGCGAGCCCCACGGCAATCCGACCTTGTGGAAAGCCCTGAACTTCCTGGTGCTCGCGGCGGGCCTCGGGTATCTGCTGCGGAGAGCGGTCCGGCCCTATTTCGCCGCGCGGACCGAGGCGATTCGTCGGGAGATCGCGGAAGCGGCCCGCTTGCGGGAAGAGGCCGAAGCGCGGTCGGCGGAAACTGACCGGCGGCTGGCAAACCTGAACGCGGAGATCGAGAGGCTGCGCGCCGAGGCGCGGCGAGAAATGGACGAGGAAGAGAGACGGTTGAAGGCGGAAAGTGAACGGGCGATTGCCCGCCTGCAAACGAGCGCCGAGCTCGAGATCGCCTCCCTGACCAAACGGGCACGCCAAGAGCTGAAGGCCTATGCGGCCGAGTTGGCCCTCCAGATGGCTCGCGAAAAGATCCGGCGACGGATGAGCCCGGAGGTGGCGCACGCGCTGGTGGAGGGCTTCGTTCACAACCTGGACCGCCATCCGAGGAGGCCGGACTAGCTCGATGTCGCTCGCCGTGGCAAAACAGTACGCGCAGGCGCTGGCCGACTTGGTGTTTGCGGCCGATTCGACGACCACCGCCGCGCAAGTGGCGGGCGAACTCCGCGCCGTGGAGGAGCTCACCGGAGTTTCCGCCGAGCTCCGCACGATTCTGCTGAGTCCCGCCGTGCCGCCGGCGCGAAAACGCGCTCTTATGGCACGACTCACCGAGCCCCTCGGCCTGTCGCGAGCGGTGCGGAATTTCTTGTTCGTCGTCATCGACCGCCGGCGCATTGCCCTGCTCGGAGCGATCCGGGAGGCCTTCGAGCGGCTGGTCGACGAACGAGAGGGGATCGTGCGGGCCCAGGTACGAACCGCCTCGGAGTTGCGCCCCGAGCACCGGGCGAGGCTCGAGGAGGCGCTCGAGCGACTGACGGGCAAACGTGTGCGAAGCGAGTACGTCCTGGATGAGGAGCTGCTCGGCGGCCTGGTGCTCCGGCTCGGTTCGACCGTCTATGACGGATCGCTGCGCGGCCGGCTCGAGGCGCTCGGGCGGCGGCTGGCGGAATAGGATTCAACTATGGCTCAACTGCTAGCGGACGAAATCGCGCGCGTGCTGCGCGAGGAGATCCAGAACTATGAAACGGCCATCGACGTCGCCGAGATCGGCTCGGTGATCTCCGTCGGCGACGGAATCGCCCGCATCTACGGCCTGGAAAATGCTATGGCGGGCGAGCTGCTCGAGTTCCCTCACGGCGTCTCCGGCCTGGCGCTCAATCTGGAAGAGGACCAGGTCGGCGCCGTGTTGCTCGGCAACTACGAGGAGATCCGCGAGGGCGACATCGTCAAACGGACCGGCCGTATTATGTCGGTGCCGGTGGGCGAAGCGCTCATCGGCCGCGTGGTGAACGCGCTGGGCGAACCCCTGGACGGCAAGGGGCCGATCGAAACCGACAAGTACAATCCGGTCGAGCGGCTCGCGCCGGGCGTGGTCGAGCGCCTGCCGGTGAAGGAGCCGCTGCAAACGGGGATCAAGGCCATCGATGCGATGATTCCGATCGGACGCGGCCAACGGGAGCTGATTATCGGCGACCGCCAGACCGGCAAGACGGCGATCGCGCTGGATACGATCATCAACCAGAAAGGCGGCGACGTTATCTGCATCTACGTCGCCATCGGCCAGAAGCGCTCCACCATCGCGCAGGTAATCAAGACGCTCGAGGATTACGGCGCCATGGATTACACCATCGTGGTGTCGGCCTCGGCTTCGGATCCGGCGCCGATGCAGTACATCGCCCCATATGCCGGTTGCGCCATGGGCGAGTACTTCCGCGACACGGGCCGGCACGCCCTGTGCGTTTATGACGACCTTTCCAAGCACGCCGCCGCTTATCGCGAGATCTCGCTGCTGCTGCGGCGTCCGCCGGGGCGCGAGGCCTATCCGGGAGACGTCTTCTACCTGCACAGCCGCCTGCTGGAGCGCGCCGCCAAGTTGAACGAGCAGAACGGCGGCGGCTCGCTCACAGCGCTGCCCTTTATTGAAACGCAGGCCGGCGACGTCTCGGCCTACATTCCCACCAATGTCATCTCGATCACCGACGGCCAGATCTATCTGGAGGCGGATCTGTTCAACGCCAACATCCGGCCGGCGATCAACGTCGGCCTGTCGGTGAGCCGGGTGGGCGGCAATGCGCAAGTGAGGGCTATGCGCCAAGTGGCCGGTTCGCTCCGGCTCGATCTGGCGCAGTACCGCGAGCTGGCGGCTTTTGCCCAATTCGGATCGGATCTAGACAAGGCCTCCCAGGCGTTGCTCAACCGTGGCCAGCGCCTGACGGAAATCCTCAAGCAAGGCCAGTTTGAACCGCTGCCCGTGGAAAAGCAGGTGCTCGTGATCTTTGCCGGCACCAGCGGCTATCTGGACGATCTCCCGGTGGAGGTCTGCCGGGACTTCGAGAAAGAGCTGTACCGCTACGCGGACACCTACCACGCCGACGTGCTGGCCGAGCTCCGCCAGAAAAAGGCCCTCGACGACGATCTCCGCGCCCGGATGCACAATCTGCTCAAAGAGTTCAAGGAGCGCTTTGTCGCCGAGCGCGGCTTGAAAGACTAGAGGCCGATGCCCAGCCTGATCGACATCCGGCGCCGCATACGCTCGGTACGCAACACGCAGCAGATCACCAAGGCCATGAAGATGGTCTCGACGGCGCGGCTCAGGCGGGCTCAGGAGCGCGTGCTCCTGGCGCGACCCTACGCCCGGATCCTGAACGAGCTGGTGGCCAACGTGGCGTCGGCGGCTCAGTCAGAGGAGGTCCTGGCGGCGCATCCGCTGCTGGTGCGCCGGCCGGAGGAGCGCATCCAGCTCGTCTTCTACACCGCCGACCGCGGTCTGGCCGGCGCCTTCAACTCGAACCTGATCAAGGCCGCCCAGCAGTTCCTGCACGAGCGCGAAGGCGTTCGGGTGGAGATCGAGGCGATCGGACGCAAGGGTCGCGACTTCTTTCGCAAGAGGAAAGCGGCATTGAGCGGCGAGCATCTCGGCCTGGGCAACCGGGCCTTGTACGCCGACATCGTTCCGGTAGCCGACCGGATCATGGAGCGCTACCGCCGGCGCGAGATCGATGCGGTTTACCTGCTATACAACGAATTCAAGAGCATCCTCTCGCAGAGGCTGGCCCTCGAACGCATCTTGCCGGTCGAGCTGCCCAAAGGCCGCCGGCTCACCGAATACATTTACGAACAGCCACCGCAAGAGCTGCTCGAAAAGCTGTTGCCGCAGTACGTGCGGGTGGCCTTCTACCACGCCCTCCTCGAGTCGACCGCGGCCGAACATGCCGCCCGGATGACGGCCATGGATGCGGCGACCACGAATGCCGCCGAGCTCATCGAAAAGTTGACCCTGTACCTGAACCGCGTGCGCCAGGCCAGCATTACGCGCGAGATCATCGAGGTAGTGAGCGGCGCCGCGGCGCTGGCCTAAGGTGAAAGGAGTGTTATGGAGGCTTCATCGTTGCCTGTCGGAAAGGTGATTCAGGTGGCCGGACCGGCCGTCGACATCCAGTTCCCCGAGGGCCAGGTCCCCATCATCAACACCGCCGTGCGCATCACCTCCGACGGCTTTAACGTTCCTCATCCGATCGACATCATCGTCGAGGTGGCCCAGCATCTGGGCGGCGGGCGCGTTCGCACGATTGCGCTCAAACCCACCGAAGGACTGGTGCGCGGCATGCGCGCCGTGAGCACCGGAGGGCCGATCACGGTTCCGGTGGGCAAACAGATCCTCGGCCGGGTGCTGAACGTGCTCGGCGAGCCGGTCGACCACATGGGCCCGGTCATCACCGAGAAGCGCTATCCGATTCACCGGCCGGCGCCCAGTCTGGAGGAACAGTCCACGGAACTGGAGATGTTCGAGACCGGCATCAAGGTGATCGACCTGCTCGAGCCGTACCTGCGCGGCGGCAAGATCGGCCTGTTCGGCGGCGCCGGCGTCGGCAAGACGGTCATCATTATGGAGCTGATCCACAACATCGCCCTCAAACACGGCGGCGTGTCGGTGTTTGCCGGCGTGGGCGAGCGCACGCGCGAGGGCAACGACCTGTGGCTGGAGATGCAGGAGTCCGGCATTGTGGATCCGCGCGACTGGCGCAAGTCGAAGGTGGCGCTCATCTACGGGCAGATGACCGAGCCGCCGGGCGCGCGCCTGCGCGTGGGCCTCACCGGGCTGACCGCCGCCGAGTACTTCCGCGATGAGGAAAAACAGGACGTGCTCCTGTTCATCGACAACATCTTCCGCTTCACCCAGGCCGGCTCGGAGGTTTCGGCCTTGCTCGGGCGCATGCCTTCGGCCGTGGGCTACCAGCCCAACCTGGCCACCGAGATGGGCGAGCTTCAGGAGCGGATCACCTCGACCAAGACCGGCTCGATCACCTCCGTGCAGGCCATCTACGTGCCGGCCGACGACTACACCGATCCGGCCCCGGCCACCACCTTCGCCCACTTGGACGCCACCACGCAGCTTTCGCGCGCCATCGTCGAGCTGGGCATCTATCCGGCGGTCGATCCGCTGGCGTCGACCTCGCGCATTCTCGACCCGCGCGTGGTCGGTCAGGAACACTACGATACGGCCGTCCGCGTCAAGCAGATCCTCCAGCGTTACAAGGACCTTCAGGACATCATCGCCATCCTGGGCATCGACGAGCTCTCCGACGAGGACAAGCTGATTGTGGCCCGGGCCCGCAAGATCCAGCGGTTTCTTTCGCAACCCTTCCACGTGGCCTCGCAATTCACCGGGCGCGAAGGCAAATACGTCGTCCTCAAGGACACCATCCGCGGATTCCGCGAGATTGTCGAGGGCAAACATGACGAGGTCCCCGAGCAGGCCTTCTACATGCAAGGCACCATCGACGATGTGCTCGAGGAAGCCGAGCGGCTGAAGAAGGCGATGGTTTGATGCCCGAGACGTTTCTCCTCGAGGTGGCCACGCCCGAGCGCCTGCTGGTCCGGGAGCAGGCAAGGGAAGCGCAGATTCCGACGGCCCAGGGCTACATCGGCGTGCTGCCCGAGCACGCGCCTTTGCTGGCCGAGCTCGGCACAGGGCTGCTCACCTATACGGTGGGCGATAGGCGCAGCAGTATCGTCGTCTCCGGCGGCTTCGTCGAAGTGGAGCCCGACCACGTGCGCGTGCTGGCCGAAACGGCCGAGCGGCCCGAGGAGATCGACGCCGAGCGGGCGCGCGAGGCTCTCCGGCAGGCCGAAAAAGAGTTGCTGCTGGCTCCTCCAGGCAGCGACATCGCCCGGGCGCTGAATCAGCTCCGGAAGGCGCAGGAACGTCTGGCGGCGGCCGAAAAGCAGAAGGCCCAAGCCGCCAGAAAGACGTAAGTCCGACCGTTCAGACCTCGCCGCGAATCAAGTCCTCGTAACTTTCGCGGGCGCGCACCACGCGCCAGCGCTCCCCTTCGACGAGCACTTCGGCCGGGCGCGGCCGGGCGTTGTAGTTGGAGGCCAGCACAAAACCGTACGCGCCCGCCGAGCAGACGGCCAGCAGGTCCCCGGGCATCACGTTGGCGATTTCGCGGTCCCGAGCCAGGAAGTCGCCGGTCTCGCAGACCGGGCCCACGACGTCGGCCACCACCGTGCCGAGCGAGGGCAGCCGGCGCAGAGGGATGATCTCGTGATGAGACTGGTAGAGCGCGGGCCGGATCAGATCGCTCATGGAGGCGTCGACGATGACGAACTCTTTGCGGCCGGTTCGCTTGCGGTAGAGCACGCGCGTCAGCAGGACGCCTGCCTCGCCGACGATGGAGCGGCCCGGCTCGATGATCACCTCCAAGCCGGTTCCCGCCACCCTCTCGCGCAGCAGGGCGATGAAGGCGCGCACGTCCGGCGCCCGCTCTCCGGGCCGATAGGGGATACCCAAGCCGCCGCCGAAGTCGATGTGGGCAAGCGCCACGCCGCGTGCGCGGAGCCGTGCTGCCAGCTCGAGCATCCGATCGACGGCCTCCACCAGCGGATCCGTGTCGAGCAGTTGCGAGCCGATGTGACAGCTCAGACCCTCCAGGCGGATGTGAGCGAGCGCGGCCGCCCGCTCATAAACCCCTTCGGCCTCGCTCATGTCGATGCCGAACTTGTGCTCCTTCAAGCCGGTGGCGATGTAGGGATGGGTGGCCGGATCGACGTCGGGGTTAACCCGAACGGCCACACGAGCCGTCTGTTTGCGGCGGGCGGCCAGCGCATCGACGAGCGCCAGCTCCGCCTCGGATTCGCAGTTGAAGCTGTGAATGCCCGCCGCCAGGGCGTAGTCGATCTCCTCGGCCGTCTTACCCACGCCCGAAAAGACTACGGTCGCCGGGTCCCCGCCGGCGCGGAGCACGCGGTAGAGCTCGCCCCCGGAGACGATGTCGAAGCCCGCACCCGCCCGGGCCAGAAGCGAGAGTACGGAGAGATTGAAGTTGGCTTTGACAGCGTAGCAGATCCGGTGCGGCGTCTCGCCGAACGCCTCCCGGTAAGTCTCAAATTTCCCCAAAATCGAGGCGGCCGAGTAGACGTAGCACGGAGTTCCTACCTTCGAGGCGATTTCCGCCAGGGGAACCTCCTCGCAGAATAGCCTCCCGTCGCGATACTCGTAGGCTGGCTTCATCCGGACGTCACTTGAGGCGAATGGCGATGACGGTCTGGTCGTCGCTTACCGGGGCGCCCGCCATGAAGGCCTCCAGGTCGGCGAAAACCGCCTCGACGACGGCCGAAACGGGCTCAGCGGAGCAGCGCTGGAGCACGGAGTAGAGGCGTCCCCGGCCGTAGACCTCCCCCGCGGGGCTCTCCTGATCGTGAACACCGTCGGAATATAGCAGGATCAGATCGCCGGAACGAGCCTCGAAGACCGCCTCGTCATATTCGGCATCGTCGAGCAAGCCGAGCGGCACTCCCTCGACCCGCTGCTTGAGGATCGTTCCATCCCGGCAGGCTATGGGCGGGAAGACCCCGGCGTTGGTCATCCGAAGCAGCCGCCGCCTGGGCTCCCAGAACAGCACCAGCAGGGTGACGAAGGTGGCCGCGACCTTGCGCTCGGTGAGCGCCTTGTTCAGCTCGCGCAGCAGCGCGGACGGGGTCCGGTGCTGCGGGGCCAGGATGCGCAACAGGCCGTTCATCAGGGCGCCGTAGAGAGCGGCGGCCGCTCCTTTGCCGCTGACGTCGCCGAAGGTGAGGACCCAACGGTTGTCGTCCTGTTCGAAGAAATCCCAAATGTCGCCGGTAATCTCCTCGGCGGCGCGGGAGCGCACGACGATCTCCAAGCCCTCGATCGCCGGCGGCGGGCGGAGTAGGAGAGCCTCTTGAAGATGCCGGGCAGCGCGGAGGTTCTCCGCCGAACGGCGCTCGCGCAGGGCGATCTCCTCGTAAAGCCGCGCATTCTCAATCGAGTTGGACACCAGAGGCGCAAGCAACGTCAGCATCTGCACGTGATCCTCGGTGAAATGAGCGACGCGCCGACTCTCCAGATCCATCACGCCCAGCACCCGGTCGCGCACCATGAGCGGGATGGCCACCTCCGAGCGAATGCCCGGCGTCACCTCGACGTAGCGCGGCTCCGCGCGGGTGTCGTCGACGCGGATGACCTGCTTGGAGGCCACGGCCGCACCGGTGATCCCCACCCCGAGCGGAAGGTCGTCCAGCTCGATCCGCTCGCCGTCCCGCAAGCTGAAGCGGGAGCGCAGCAGGGCTCGGTCCAGCTCGAGCAGCAGGATGTGAAAGGCGTCGTAGCTGATGAGGCGGCGCACCGTGGCGGCGATCCGGTTGAGTAGCTCATCGAGATCGAGCGTCGAAGAAAAGCTGTGAGCCAGAGCCGCCAGTGTGCGCAGAGAATGGTTCTGGCGAACCACTCGGCGGTGCAGGCGCGCATTGTCGATGGAGGTCGCCACCCGGGAGGCGATCAACTGCACCAAGGCGCTGTCTGCGTTCGTGTAGGCGTTCGGCCGTGTCGATTGCAGGTCGATGACACCGACAAGACGATTCCGCGCCACCATGGGAACGGCCAGCTCCGTTCGAACGGCGTCGACGGTGGGAATGTAGCGCGGGTCGCTGCGCACATCCCCGACCAGCACCGCCTGAAGCGTGGTCGCCGCCGCCCCAGTGATGCCTTCATTTAAAGGGATCACGAGCTTATCGACGATAGCCGCCCGGTGGCCGATGGCGTAACGCACGCGCAGACCGCCCTGCTTTTCGCTGTGGAGCAGGATGGCCAACAGGTCGTACGGCACCACCTCTTGAACAATGGCGGCGACCCGCTTCATCAGCCTGTCCAAGTCGAGCGTCTCTGAGGTGAGCTGGGAGACCTCAAGCAGAAAGTCAAGCAGCTCGACACGATCCCGGAACTTGGCGTAGGGCTGTGGAGCGTCGGCCATGGGCAAGCGCCGGGAAATCCGTGCGATCCCCTCTATTGTAGTACCTTGCTTCTCAAGCGGATTCCCGGCGGCGAAGGCCATTTTTCTGTAAACAAGCTTGGAAAGCGGTGATATAATTCCGGGTGGAAACGGTCTGGTGTGCCTGACTCCCGGGCGGGCGCAGGAGCTTGATTTTGAGAAAGTTGGGCCCAACCCAGCCTTGGCGGATGCGGCCAGCGCAATACACTGACGCCTGTGGCGCACCGGCGTTGACAAAGAAAATCCCGTGCCTTCAAAGAGAGGCCGCCGTTCCGGAGTCTGTTCTTGCGCTCCGGACGGGCCGCATCAGGTGACGACCCGTGGAACCATTTGAAGAGCAATACTTTAGTGACGCCAACGAACCGCTGAGCCTTCCCTTCGATGAGGAGTCCGGCTTCTTTCACCCCGAGGAGGTGCGTTTTCACTCCGAGGAGGTCCGTGACGGCGAGGAGTTCCACACCCACCCGCAGGGAGAGGAGTCGCTCTATACCGACGACCCGGTACGGGTCTACTTACGCGAAATGGGAGCCGTCCCGTTGCTGACGCGGCAGGGCGAGGTCAGCCTGGCGCGCAAGATGGAGCAGGGCAAGCTGCGCATGCTCAAGGCGATCAGTCGCTCGCCTGCCGTCCAGCGGCTGGTGGCCGAGCAAGCCGAGCTGATCCGCAACGGAGCCGAGCAGTTAGAGACCTTTGTCGAGATCGGCGGCGAGGCCGAAGGCGCCGCCTCCGGCGAGCGCCGCCGCGAAGAAATCCGCAAGCTGTACCTGGATGTCCTGGCGCTGGAGAAAAAGCACCGCCAGCTCGCCGAGAAGGTCCAGAGGCTTTCGCCGTCCAACGCGCGCCTGCGGCGGCGCTGGGGATGGCGCTTGGGACGCTGTCGGATCGAAATCTCTCGCGCCATACGGGCCATCCCGTTTCGGCCGCAGTACTGGAAGCTCTTCGCCGGAGAGATCGAGCGGGCCTGTGAGGAGCTGTCGCATCTAGAGGCCGAACTCCGGCGCATCGAGGAGCGCCCATACGCCGGCGAAGCCCGATTGCGAGAGCTCAAGCGCGAAATCCGCAAGCGCGAGTCGGCGGCCGGAGCGAGCTTCGAGGAGCTGAGCCGAACGCTCGTACGCATTCGGGAAGGCGAAGCGCAAGCCGAGAAGGCCAAAAAGGATCTTGTCGAAGCCAACCTGCGGCTGGTGGTCTCCGTCGCCAAAAAGTACGTCAACCGCGGCCTGCATTTGCTGGATCTGATCCAGGAGGGCAACATCGGCCTGATGCGGGCGGCCGACAAGTTCGAGTATCGCCGGGGCTACAAATTCTCGACCTACGCCACGTGGTGGATCCGACAGGCGATCACGCGAGCCATTGCGGATCAATCACGCACCATCCGGATCCCGGTGCACATGAACGAGAGCATGAACAAGTTTCTCCGGGCCACCCGGGAGCTGGAGAAAGAGCTCGGCCGCGCGCCGACCAACGAGGATATCAGCCGCCGGATGGACATCAGCGTGGAGAAGGTGCAACGGTTGAAGACCATCTCGCGGGATCCGGTCTCGCTCGAGACCCCGGTGGGCCGCGACGGGGAATCCGCGCTCGGCGACCTGATCGAAGACCGCTGGGTCGGCTCCCCGGTAGATGCTGTCATCGACATCAACGTCCGCGACGAGACGGCCAATATTTTGAAGACGTTGTCGCCCAAGGAGGAGAAGGTCATCCGCCTGCGGTTCGGCATCGGCTGCGAGCGCGAGCATACGCTCGAAGAGATCGGCCAACAGTTTGACGTCACGCGGGAACGGATCCGCCAGATCGAAGCCAAGGCGCTGCGCCAGCTTCGCTCGCCCGAACGCGCCCGGTACCTGCGCGCCCTGCTGGCGGCGCGGTAAAGCCGCAGCCCTCGGTCGAGTCGTCGCCGAGCGGGCAATCCCTATAATCTTGACAGGGATTGACGGGATTCGTAGAATAAAGGTGCTGGGCATCTTCGCTGCACGCAAATCATCGAATCTAGAGATGGCCGTCGCCGCACCAATCCTTCTCCATCGGCCCGAGACTTCGATCCTCTCCCGGATCGGCAACACGCCATTGGTGCGCCTGGAGAAGGTCACGGCAGACTTGGACGGCATCGAGGTCTACGCCAAAGCCGAGTACTTCAATCCCGCCGGCTCTGTCAAAGATCGCCCCGCCCTCAACATGATTCTCGATGGGATGCGGACGGGGAAGTTCTCTCGGGACCGCATCCTGTTGGATGCCACGAGCGGCAACACCGGCATCGCCTACGCGATGATCGGGGCGGTGATGGGCTTCAAAGTACGGCTGTGCATCCCGAAGAATGCCTCCGAGGAGCGCAAGCGGGTGCTGCGGGCCTACGGGGCCGAGCTCATCTTCACCGATCCGGCCGAGGGCTCCGACGGCGCCATCCGGGAGTGCCGGCGGATTTACCAGGCGGACCCGGACCGCTATTTCTACCCCGACCAATACAGCAATCCGGCCAACTGGCGGGCGCATTATGCGACGACCGCTGTCGAGATCATGAAGCAGACGCGCGGCCGGATCACGCATTTTGTGGCCTCGCTCGGCACGAGCGGCACCTTCGTGGGCGTCAGTCGGCGGCTGAAGCGCGACCTGCCCCATGTGAAATGCATCTCCGCCCAGCCCTCTTCCGGCTTTCACGGTCTGGAGGGATTAAAACACATGCCGACGGCGCTGGTGCCCGCCATCTACGATCCCACGCTTGCCGACAGCAACGAATGGATCGAAACGGAGGATGCCTACCGGATGGTGCGGCGCCTGGCCCGTGAGGAGGGCTTGCTGGTGGGTCTGTCCTCGGGCGCTAATGTCGTCGCCGTGCGCCAGGTAGCCGCGCGGCTGCTCGAGCGGGGCGAGCGCGGCGTTTTTGTGACCATCCTTTGCGACGGCGCGGAGAAATACTTGAGTGAAAAGTTCTGGAATGATCCGGATTGAGCCGCAGGCTTGGGAGGAGATGGTCGCCCATGCTCGTGCAACCTACCCGAGAGAGTGCTGCGGGGCGATGCTAGGCCGAGTGCACAACAGCGACAAGATCGTGGAGGTGGCCCTGCGGCTGGAGAACGCCTACGGCGGCGAGCAGCGCAACCGTTACGAGGTGCGGCCCGAGGATCTGCTGGCCGCCGAACGGAGGGCGCGGCGCGAGGGCTTGGAGCTGGTCGGCATCTTTCACTCCCACCCGGACGCCGATGCCTACTTCTCGGAAACGGATTTGAAGAACTCCTGCCCGTGGTACTCCTTCGTCGTGCTCTCGGTCAAGGGGGGCGAAGTGGACCATGCCCGCTCGTTCCTGCCGAACGCCGAGCAGACCGCCGCGGTCGAAGAGGAGTTGATCTATCCCCGGTAAGGAAGCGTAAAGATGGCCAAGGTTTTGATTCCCACGCCTTTGCGACAGTATGCCGACAAGCGAGATAGCGTCGAGGTCGAAGGCCGTACCGTCGGCGAGATCCTGGAAGCGCTCACCTCGCAGTACACCGAGCTGAGGCGGCACCTGTTCAACGACGAGGGCAAGTTGCGAAACTTTGTCAACGTCTACGTCAACGACGAGGACATTCGCTATCTGGCCAGGGAGGCAACGCCGGTGCAGGCGGGCGACACGCTCTCGATCGTTCCGAGCATCGCTGGAGGACGCCGTGGCCTCTGAGGTCTTGGCCCCGCCCGTGTCCCTTTCTAACGAGGAGATCCTCCGCTACAGCCGGCATCTGATCATGCCGGAGGTGGCCATGGAGGGTCAGCTCAAGCTCAAACGCGCCAAGGTGCTGCTCATCGGCGCGGGGGGTTTGGGAGCGCCGCTCGGCATGTATCTGGCGGCTGCGGGAGTTGGCCGCATCGGCCTGGTGGATTTCGACGTCGTCGACGCCACGAACCTCCAGCGCCAGGTGATCCACGGCACCAAGGACGTCGGGCGCAAGAAGCTGGACTCGGCGGCCGAGCGGATGCTCGATATCAACCCGTTTCTGCATATCGACAAGTACGAGACCGCGCTCACCAGCGAAAACGCCCTCGAGATCCTCCGCGACTACGATGTCGTGGTTGACGGCACGGACAACTTTCCGACGCGCTATTTGGTGAACGACGCTTGCGTGCTGCTGGGCAAGCCGAACGTTTACGGCTCGATCTTCCGCTTTGAAGGGCAGGCGACCGTGTTCGCCTACAACGGCGGGCCCTGCTACCGGTGTCTATATCCCGAGCCTCCGCCGCCCGGCCTGGTGCCAAGCTGCGCCGAGGGCGGGGTGCTGGGCGTGTTGCCGGGCACCATTGGAGCCATACAAGCCACCGAGACGGTCAAACTGATTCTGGGCGTTGGCGAGCTGCTGGTCGGCCGCCTCCTGCTTTATGACGCGCTCGCCATGCGGTTCCGAGAACTCAAGCTGCGCAAGAATCCGGATTGCCCCCTCTGCGGCGAAAATCCGACGATCCGCTCGCTGATCGACTACCACGAGTTTTGCGGCGTGCCGCGTCAGGAAGGCGAGGCCGGCCCCGGGGTATCAGAGATCGAACCCATGGAAGTGAAGGCCAAGATGGAGCGGGGCGAGCGCTTCGTGCTGCTCGACGTGCGCGAACCCCACGAGTTGCAGATTTGCAGCCTGCCCGGCGCCACCTCGATTCCGCTCGGCGAGCTTCCGCGCCGGGTGCACGAGCTGGACACCGCCGACGAAATCATCACCGTGTGCAAGATGGGGCAGCGCAGCGCCCGGGCGGCGAACTTTCTCCGCCAAGCCGGCTTTCGCAAGGTCAAGAACATGCGCGGTGGGACCAACCGCTGGGCGCAGACCGTCGATCCCACTCTGCCGCGCTACTAAAATTCGGATGCAACCGGCGCGTGATGGTTCACCGGTCCGCAGCCTCGGCCTAAGCCGGGATTCGTCTCGATCGCCCGATGGATAAAGGCCTTGGCGCGACGGACTGCCTCCACCAAAGGAAGGCCCTGCGCCAAACAGGCGGCGACGGCCGCCGAGTAGGTGCAGCCGGTGCCGTGCGTATGAGGCGTGGCAATGCGCGGCGCAGGCAACTCGACCACCGCCTCCGGCGTCACCAGCAGATCGTTCGCGCTCTCGGCGCTGTGACCGCCTTTGACCAATACTGCCCGCGCGCCCAGGTCCATGATCCGCCGCGCAGCGCGCTCCATGCTGTCGAGATCGGAGATTCGCACGCCCGCCAGCTCCTCGGCTTCGGCGAAATTCGGCGTGACGAGCGCCGCCTGCGCAAGCAGCCGATCCCGGATCTCGACGCGCGCCTCCCGGCTGACCAGCGCCGCACCGTGCTTGCTGATCATCACCGGATCGACGACCAGCGGAAAGGAGAAACGGGCAGCCGCCTCGGCCACGGCGCGAACGATCTCAGCATTGCCCAGGGCTCCGGTCTTGGCCGCCTGAGGCGGAATGTCCTCGAGCACGGCCTCTAGCTGCTCGACGACGAGTGGCGCCGGCAGGCACTCCACCCGATCCACTCGCATCGTGTTCTGCACCGTCAGGAGCGTGATGACCGCCTCCCCGTAGACGCCGAACTGGTGAAACGTCTTGAGATCCGCCTGTATGCCCGCGCCGCCGCTCGGGTCCGAGCCCGCAATAGTCAACGCCACCGGCTTCATACCAGACCATTAGAGCAAGAGCCGGTGCAGGCGGTTTCAGAAAGGGATGCGCCGTTTGGCCGAGGGCCCGGGCGCGCTGGCGAACTGCACTTCGACGGCGCCGACGAGCGAGGGATCGCCGCTAACGGGAAACCGCGCGGTGAGCGCGAACATGCCGCCGACCGTCGTGCTCTCAAAGTAACGCCGGAAGGCTTCGGAGACGTCAGCCCGAATGGGCTGCCCGGCCAGCGGCCTCCCCTGGGTGTCGTAGAAGGTGAACGTCAGCTCGCCGGCAGATCGGCTGTTGTCAAAGCCCCGGATCTCGACTTCGAGCTCCCGCGCGCCGCGCCGTCCGGCGGCCGAGTCGATCACCACGGGTGTGGCGGGGATCTGGACCGTGTGGCGGACCGTATGTGCGCCGAGCCGGGCCACCAGCACGAGCGTTCCCGCCGTGGTGCCTGTTTGCAACACCGCGGCTTCTTCGCCGCCGAAACGGGCGGCGGCCTCCCCCTCCCGCACGGTGAACGGGATCGAGCGCCTTCCCGTGTTGACGAAGAGGATCGCGCCATCCTCGCCCGCCGGCTGAACGGATGGCTGGAACTCGATGGCAAGTTCTCCGGTGCCTGAGGCCGGCGCCGCAACGGGAAGTGTGAGCCGAACCCTGGCCTGGCGCGCGCTCCCGAGCGTCTCCGGCTCGAGCAGGATCGTGGGCCTGGGTAACGGTGGATCATAGGCCACTCCCTCCAAGAGGAAGGTCCGTTCCTCGACACGGAAAACGCTTCGGTGGATGCCCGCCCGCACCGGCGCAAAAGTAATCGTGAATTCGGCGGCCTCACCGGGCCCTAGCGTCAAGGGCATCCGGGGCAGATCCGAAGATTCAAACGGCCCGGTGTCGAGCGATATCGCCGTAACCGTAACTGCCGCCTCAGGCGGGCTCATCAGCCGGAACTTTCGACTCAGCCGGCCGGCCCTTTCGATCGGGCCGAAGACCACGGTGTCCCCCGCCGGAAGCGGTCGAAACTGGCCCTGGTCTTCTACCGCCAGGGTGGCTGTCGGAGGCGAATGGCCCACCAGCAAGAAGGAGAGCTCATTGATCTCCAAAACCGCGCTCCAGTTTCCAAACCCGGGCGGGCGAAACCGTACGCGGAAATCGACGTTCCAGCCCGGAGCCACCAGGTGAGGGATCGAAGGATGCCCGTCGAGGGCGAAAGGCGATCCGGGCGGCCGAATCCGAAACCGCCTCAAAGTCACCGAGGCGTCGCCCAAATTCCGAATCCGGAGCGGAATCTCGCGCACGTCACCGCTTGGGACGCTTCCGAAGTCGAGCGCCTGGCCGGCAGGCCTCTCGCTCCCCGGGACCTCCCGGAAAAAGAGCTGGAGTTGCCCCGCGGCGACGGCAGCGCCGAGTGCGGCAAGCAGGGTCAGGCGGCCGATCACAGCGCACCTCCTGCCAGGCAAAAGACCTCCAAGCGCTCCTCCGACACCCGCACGATCCACCGGGCGCCGGCGGCGTCGCGCAGGCTAACCCAACCCCGCCCCACCGGCTCGAACTCGGGGGCAGCTACAGGCGACGGCGATCGGATCTCGGAGCCGTCCGCACGGCGCACAACGAGCTCCCCATCGAGGCAGAACAGGATGTCCTCGCCGAGAAGCGCTACCGGCGGCGCGATGCCGGCCAGATGCATCTCACGCACAGTTCGTCGTTTCTCCAAGTCCACCAGCATGAGCCAGAGAGCCCGGTTGCGCTCCACGGCCAGCACGGCCGACTCCTCCGAGGTCACCCCGGCAGCCCGTACCGCGCCGTCGACGCTGAGAGGAAAGCAGTTCGGAGAGGCGTCTCGGTACGGTCCCAGGCGGCATAGTTCTCCCCTCTCGGGCAACCAGGCCACACCGAGGGGTAAGGCCGAGGAAACGGCGAGGAGGGCCTGTTCGGAAAGGCCGGACAAGGAAGCCAGCGGCTCCAGGCTCGGCCCGACGAGCACGAGCCGGTCGCTTGCATGCACGAGGCCGAAACGGCCCGCGAAGACCGCCGCGCGCACTTCGTGCGCTACCGGTTCGCCGAGAAGGAAATTCCCGCCGATTCCCGCCAGTGGCCGCAGCGCTCCGCCGGGCTCGGCCAGGTAACCGATTCGCGGGACGTCTAGCTGGCCTATACAGCTAAAGGCCGCCGCCAGCAGGAGTCCGATCGGCCGCCAAAGAAATGTCACCCTCATGGTTTCCCAATCCGAATCGTTGGAGCACCTATCTCCACGCTGGAGGTTTGAGCCGCAGCGGCGACGCCGGCGGCAGAAGCGGCTTGGCTCGGAGTTTTGCCGGCCAGCCCGAGGGCCAAGCCGCCGGCGGCCGCTCCTGCCGCCACGATGGCCACCGTCAGCCAACGTCCCTGGCCGCTTGACATCGAGGGACGCCGCTTGCCCGGGGCGGGCCTGGCCACCGTTGCCGGCTCGACCAGAAATTGCTCCGAGATGATGCCCGCCCGCGCCTGACCGCGCACGGCGGTGATCCGGATGCGAACCGGGCCGGGTTCGGAGCCCCAGCGAATTCCCGAGACCCCGGCTCTGCCGTCCGGACCGGTCACCAGCACCTCGGTCAGCAAGCCGGTGGCGAAGACGCCGCCGGGACCGGAAACCGGGAGGCGAAAACTGACGGTGGCGCCCTCGACCGGACGGCCTACCTCATCTGTCACCTGCACCGTCAACGGCGTAGTGGAGCGGGAACCGGCCACATGAACGGCTCCCTCGCCCTCGATGACCTTCAAGTGCAGGATGGCCAGCTCAGGATAGCCGGGTGGGGGCGGCGCTTGCCCCCTGGCGAGCGCGGCCGCAACCAGCGACGCCGCTAAGATGGCACACGGCCTGGTCCGCATTTTCAGATTTTGTTGAGGCCGGCGCCCCGGCGCCCGGCAAACGCCGGATCAGGCCTTCAGAAGCACGGCGGTGATGTTATCCGGACCGCCGGCCTGGCGCGCGGCTTCGATCAAATAGTGGCATTTGGCCTCCAAAGTTCGCTCGCTGGCTAGCGCTTCGACGATCCGATCCTCGCCGATGACCCCATGGAGGCCGTCGCTTGAGAGAAGTAACTGGAGGCCGGGTCGGCGCAGGCGGCTGTGGGTCTGGATCCGAACCCTACGCTGGGTGCCGATCGCCATCGTGAGGACATGCCGCAGGGGATGGTCCCGCAGCAGGCCCGGATCCACTCGGAGGTGCGCGGCAACCTCTTGGAGCAAGGTCTGGTCGACGGTGATCAACGAAAGCTCACCGCGCTCGAACTCGTAGCAACGGCTGTCGCCGACGCTGGCGATTTCCAGGCGCTCGTCACATTCCAGCAAGGCGACGAGCGTCGTCCCCATGCCTTCCAGACGAGGGTCGAGCGAGGCGGCATCGAAGACGCGCCGATTGGCTTCCTCGAAGGCTTCGCGCAACAGTCCCGCACAAGGGGGCCCGCCCCAATGGATCACCTCGCGGACGGTCTCGGCCGCCAGCTTCGAGGCGTGCTCGCCGGCTTGGGCGCCTCCCATTCCGTCGGCGACGAGATAAAGACCAAGCGCGGGCTCGATGAGGAAGTAGTCCTCGTTGTTGGTCCGGACACATCCCCGGTCGCTCATGCCAAACGCCTCGAGCATCCGCCCTTTGATTATAGACCTTGGTGTGAGACCGCCCCCGCGGCGGCGCTCAACGGCCTGGCGAGTCGGCGCCCCTCCTGCGCCTGCCGGCCGAAGTTCCGGGGGAGTCGGCCGGAGTCAGCTTGAGGCGCTCCAGGCTTTCACTGCTCAAGTCGCCGCGGCGTGGGCCCTGTTGCTCGATCGAGCGCTCGAGCAGTTGTTGGGCGACGGCGTCGGTAGGATCGAGCGCCAAAGCCGCTTGGAATCGCCGGCAGGCCCCGGCCAAGTCGCCCCGACGCCAGAGCAGATAGCCGGCGTTGAACTGATAATCGGGATCGGTCGGATCGGCGGCGGCTGCCTGTTCGATAGCCTGGATCGCCGCCTCATCCCCCAGCCGGTGCAGGGCCAGGCCGAGATTGTTCCAGATGGCGGCTGAAGGCGCCGTCTGCGCCAGTGAGGAAAAGACCTCCACGGCGCCCAGATAATCCCCGGTCTGGTAGCGCGCGATGCCAAGGAGAAAGGCCGCCTCGCGGTAGCGCGGGTCAGCCGGCGCAATCTGCTCGAGCCAGCGGATCGCAGCCCGGTAGCCCCCTTCCGCCACATGCATCCGGGCTAAGGCCAGCCGTGGCGCGGAAAAGTCCGGGCCGAGCAGCGCCGCTTGGGCCAGAAGCCGGTGCTTTTGCTCGGCGGAAGGGCTCGTGAGGCCGCGGATGTAGCTCTCCAAGGCGTCGAGGCGCACCGGCCCGGCTGCCGGTTGCTGCTCCGCGGGCCGCTTTCTTTCAAGAAGCTGATCGGCGACCCTCGAGGCCAGCCGCGCCTGGATCTGACCGAGATCGCCCAGCACGCCCTGCTCGTCGAACTCCGCCACGCCGGCCAGCCGGTTCAGGTCCACCAGGCGGACGCGAATCCGCACGGCGGCCCGCGCCGGCGAAGCCCCCCCTTCCGGCGCGGGGACCTCGACATCCCCGAAGACTGCATAGCGGGCCTCTAGCTTTCCGGCTAGCTTGAGAATCGCAGCCAGGCTGTGCCGGCCGCTGCCGGCCAGTCCCAGAGCCCGGACGGCCTCCTCTCGCTCTTCCCGGCTGACGCAGTCGACCCCATCGGCCACGAGCGCCTCGCGAATGGCCTCGGCGACGCTTTCGCCGATCCATTCCGCGTTGGGTAGCTCGCCCGCGTCACGCAACGGCACGGCCACGACTCGGCCGACCCGGGCCTCGAGTGTGCCGACGGCGAGCAGGACCGCCACCGCCGCTAAAGCTCGCACTCGATCAGTGTAACAACCCGCTTTGCGGCCGCGGAGTTGGTAGTATGGAGCGTCGCCGGCAAAGGAGCACATCCGTGAGAGCAGCACCGCGCCTTGCGGCCGCCGCCGCGCTGATGGCCATTTGGGGCGGCAAGCCCGCACCGGCCGCCGAGGTCGCCGCCCGCGTGGAGAATCGAAACCTCGTCGTCGAATTCGATCGGAGACTCCACACTCGCGTCATTGCCCGATTCGGCGGAACCGAGACGATCCTCGGCCCCTTCGCCGCCTCCGAAACCATCCGGGTCGGTGGGCGCGAGCGGAAGGACTTTACATTTGAGGAGACGGCGCGCCGCAGCGGACGGGATCGGCTCGGGACCTTTCGCGAACATCACTTGCGCGTAAGCACGCCCGGCGTTCGCAAAATTGTGAGGGCGCTTGTTTACGAGCATTTCCCCGACACGGTAGTGCTCGAGGTCTCCTACGTCAACACCGGAAGCAGCCCACTGAGCGCAGAGAGCTGGACCAATCACGCCTACTCTTTCTCCGCTGGTTCGCCTCCGGCCGATCCGCCCTTCTGGTCGTTCCAGCCGGGCTCTTACAGCGATCGCCCGGACCGGGTGCTGCCCATCAGAGCGGGATTCCGCCGGGAGAATTTCCTCGGTATGAATGCGACAGACTACGGCGGAGGCACTCCGGTCGTGGCTGTCTGGCGCCGCGATGTCGGCCTCGCCGCGGGCCATGTCGAAGTTGCGCCCAAACAGGTCTTGCTGCCCGTGGAGGCCCCGGACGACCGAAGCGTACATGTGGCCGTTAGATACAGGAACCAGCAAACCTTGCAGCCCGGCGCAACTCTCAAGACGTTCCGGACCTTCGTCGCCGTCCATCAGGGAGACCACTTCCGGGCTCTGAGGGGGTACAGCCGCATGATGGCGGCCCAAGGCCTGAGTTTCAGGCCGGCGCCGGAATCCGCCTTCGAACCGATCTGGTGCGGCTGGGGATACGGCCGCCAATTTACTCCGCAGCAGATCTACGGCGTTCTGCCCATGGTGAAGAAGCTGGGCTTTCGCTGGGTCACGGTGGATGACGGCTGGCAGACTTCCGAAGGGGACTGGTTCCTCGTGAAAGAGAAATTCCCCGACGGGGACCGTGACATGCAGGCGATGGTGGACAGGCTCCACCGCGAGGGTTTTCGCGCGCAACTCTGGTGGGCGCCGCTTGCGGCGGATCCTGACAGCGAGCTCGTCCGGCAGCATCCCGAGTTGCTACTCCTGGACGCCGGCGGCTCACCTCGGCAAATTAGCTGGTGGGACGCCTGGTACCTGTGCCCGGCCCAGCCGGCCGTCATCGAGCACCATCGCAAGCTGGTGGTGAAGATCCTCAAAGAGTGGGATTATGACGGGCTGAAGCTCGACGGTCAATTCATGAACGGCGTTCCGCCGTGCTACAACGCCGCTCACCGGCACGCTCAGCCGGAGGATTCCGTCGAGGCCCTGCCGCGGTTCTTCCAAGCGATCTATGAGACGGCGCTGGGCATCAAGCCGGACGCCCTGGTGGAGTTCTGCCCCTGCGGCACCGCGTTTGCCTTCCACACTCTGCCCTACATGAACATGAGCGTCGCCTCCGATCCGACCAGCTCCTGGCAAATCCGCCTGAAAGGCAAAACCCTGAAAGCGCTGCACGGCGACGGAATCGCCTATTTCGGCGACCACGTGGAACTGAGCGACCAGGGCTTGGACTTCGCTTCCACGATGGGCATCGGGGGCGTCGTCGGCAGCAACTTCCGCTGGCCGCCGGGCTCGGGCGGCTCGCCGGAAGACCGCCTGGATCTTACTCCGGATAAAGTGAAGCATTACGCCAGATGGATCGGTCTGTATCGGGCCAAGATGCTCTCGCGCGGCGAGTACTTGGGCGAACTCTACGACATCGGTTTCGATCGGCCGGAAGGTCACGCCATCCGCAAAGGATCTCGCTTCTACTACGCCTTCTATGCGCCCGAATATACCGGCCGAATCGAGCTGCGCGGGCTCGAGCGACGGGCGTATCGAATTACCGACTATGCCAACGGCCTGGATCTCGGGAGCGTTCGGGGGCCTCGGGCCGAGCTGCGGGTGCAATTCAAACGGCACCTGCTGCTCGAGGCCGTACCTGAATGAGCCGGCGGGCCTCCGGGGCGTAGCATGCCTTGCGGGCGGACCAGCTCTGGCGCCCGAAGCGGGTTTTACCGCCGACTGCCATCTTCAAGCGTGGGGTCCGCCGACGCCGCCAGGCGGGCAAAGCCTGGGAAACCCGTTAGGTAGAGGCTGAGGCGGCTGGCGACGGCGCGCGCGAGTTCCGGCTCGTCTCCGAAACCGGCGAACCACTCGATGCCCGGCTCGCGCCGGAACCAGGTCCACTGGCGTTTGGCGTAGCGCCGCGTCTCGCGCTGCGCGAGCCGAAGCGCCTCGTCCGGCTCCAGGCGTCCGCGCAACACCTCCAAGGCCTGGCGGTAGCCGAGAGCCTCGAGAGCCTTCGACGTCGGGGGATAGCCCATGGCAAGGATGCGGCGCACCTCATCGATCAGCCCCGCCTCGAACATGGCGCGGCAGCGCGCCTCCAGACGTGCATAGAGCAGCGGGCGCGGAGGATCGAGACCGATCTTGAGCGGCCGGAATCCTGTGAGCCGGTCGCGGCCTTCGCCCCACAAGGAGGAAAGCGGGCGGCGGGTGAGCAGGCACACCTCGAGGGCGCGGATGAGTTTGTTGACATCATGCGGATGGATGCGAGCCGCCGACGCCGGATCCAGCCGCGCGAGGATGCGATGGAGCGATCCCGGGCGGCGCCGTTCGCGTTCGAGCAGCCGCGCCCGCAGCGCCGGATCGCGGCCCGGACCGCGAAACAGCCCGTCCAGCAAAGCGCGGAGATAGAAACCGGTTCCCCCGACAACGAACGGAATGCGTCCCCGGGTGACGATCTCGCCGAGCAGCGGCCGCACCCGGCGGGCGTAGTCGCCGGCGCTCATGGGCTCGTCCGGCAGGGCGACGTCGATCATGTGATGCGGAATGTCTCGCCGTCGCTCCACGGCGAGCTTTGCCGTACCGATGTCCAGATAGCGATAAAGCTGGACGGAATCGCAATTAACGATCTCGGCCGGGAACAACTCGGCCAGCGCGAGCGCCAGTTCGCTCTTGCCCGACCCGGTAGGGCCGACGATGGCGACGAGGGGCGCCTCCGGCGGTGCACCGCAATCCGGCCGCATCGCTTCCGTTTCCCAGTCTAGCTTTCGGTCGGCAAACGGCTTGGCGGTATACTGAAGAGGAAAGGATTTCGGGCTGATCCGGGGCTGCGCGCCGGGGAGAGAACATCGAAGTCGGTTTCACATGCCAAACATCAAGCTGCTTTTGGGTTTCGCCGCGATGGTCGCTGCGCTGCTCCCCGAGGCGGGACACGCCGGACCGAGCAGCACCGAACGCACCGAGTCGCGCAAAGCGGACGCCTACTACCACTTCGCGCTCGGCCATCTTTACGCGGAGCTGGCGAGCTCCTACGGCAACAAAGGCGACTTTCTCAATCTGGCGATCGAAAACTACCGCGAAGCGCTTCGGGCCGATCCCGAGGCTTCCTTTCTCGCCCACGAGCTTTCCGATCTGTACATCCAAGCGGGTCGGCTCCGCGAGGCGGTGGAGGACGCCAAAGCCGCTCTGGAGAAGAACCCCAAAGACGCCAATGCGCGCCGGATTTTGGGACGCATCTACACCCGGCTGCTCGGCGACCCTCGGCAAGGCCGCGTCAACGAGGAGATGGTGCAGAGGGCGATCGAGCAGTACCAAAAGCTGGCCGAGCTCACGCCGCGAGACACCGACATCTGGTTGACGCTCGGGCGTCTTTACAAGCTGGCGCAGAATTCCGTCGAAGCCGAGAACGCCTATCAGAAGGTGCTGGAGCTCGAAGCCGACCACGAGGAGGCTCTGATCGGCCTCGCGATGGTTTACTCGGACCTGGGAGATCAGCCGCGCGCCGCCGAGATGCTCCGGCGCGTCGTGGCGAAAAATCCCACCGTGCGCACGTTGACGGCCTTGGCCCGCTCCTACGAGCAGCAGCGCGACTTCAAACAGGCGGCCGAAACCTTCCGGAGAGCGCTCGAGCTCGCTCCGGACAACGAGGAGCTGCGCTTCAGCCTGGCCGAAAACCTCCTCATGGCGGACCAGATCGAAGAGGCGCTCAAGCGATTTGAGGAGCTTGCCGGCCAGGACCCGCGAGATTACCGGCCGCTGCTCCGGATGTCGCAGATCTACCGGCAAAAGGGCCGGTTCGAAGAAGCGCGGAAGGCTCTCAACAAAGCAAAAGCCAGCGCGCCGGAAAACCTCGAAGTCCTCTATCACGAGGTCAATCTGCTCGAATCCGAGGGCAAGATCGAGGAGGCCATCAAAGCGCTCAAGGACATTGTGGATTCGACGCGGAAATCGACCTATAGCGCCGCAGAGCGGTCCAACCGCGCCATCCTGCTTGAGCGGCTCGGCTTGATGCACCGCGCTCACGGCCAGTACGAGCAGGCCGTGGCCGTCTTCGCCGAGCTGCGCGGGCTCAACAAAGAGATCGAAGCCCGCGCCACTGCACAGATCGCCGACACCTATCGGCAGGCCAAACAGTTCCGCAAAGCCGCCGAGGAGATCGAGCCGGTCTACCGAAATCATCCGAACGACCGGATGGTCGCCGTGGTTCGCGCCACCATTCTTGCCGACCTCGGCAAAGCCGATGAGGCGATCAACACGGTCAAGAAACTGCGCAAGGCCAACAAGACGCCCTCTCTCGACGATCTGCTCATCCTCGCCCAGATCTACGAGAAGACCAAGCGTTTCGACGATATGGGCAAGGTGACCGAGGAAGCCCTGAAGCTCGCCAAGACCGACGAGGAGAAGGCCTCAGTGCTGTTCATGCGCGGGGCGATGTTCGAGCGCAAGAAGCAGTACGAACAGGCCGAGGCGGCCTTCCGCGAGGTGCTGCGCCTCGATCCCGACAACGCCTCGGCGATGAACTATCTGGGCTATATGTTCGCGGATCGAAACGTACGGCTGGAGGAAGCCTACGAATTGATCCGCAAGGCGCTCGAATACGATCCCCACAACGGGGCCTACCTGGACAGCCTGGGATGGGTCTACTACCGGATGGGGAAGCTCGAGGAGGCCGAGGAGTATCTGCGCCGGGCCGTCGAGAAGGTTAGCCGGGATCCGATCGTGCACGATCACCTTGGGGATGTCTACTTCAAGCAGGGCCGGCTCAAAGAGGCTATCGCTCACTGGCGGATTTCGCTCAAAGAGTGGGAGGCGAGCGCGGCCGGAGAGAAAGATCCCGCGCAAATGGCCGAGGTGCAAAGAAAGCTGGAAAGCGCCGAGGTGCGCCTGGCCAAAGAGGGGCCGGCGGTCGAAACTAAACAGCGTTGACAAGGACGTCCCCGCTGGCGCCGGTAGGATTCGCGGGCGCAAAGAGACGCCTCAGGCTGACGGCGCGCGGAAGTGGAAGCGCCTGCCGCAGGTCAGGCACCGGAAAGCGCCGTAACCGAAAACCGACCAGGCCAGATCGAACACGCTACGCGAGCGCGACACTTTCACGTATCGGGATCCGCAACCAGGACACCAGACGGTGCGCAGATCCGTCGGGGCGGCTGAGCCTTCTGTCTGGGCGCCGCCGCCCGGCGTCTTCGCTGCGCGACGGATGCGGATGATGACGCGCATGCGCTCAGGCTCGCCTCGCCCCGGCAGGCGACCAGAGTAGAGGGCGACCGGGAGCCCGCCTCTCAGGCCCAGCCCCGGCGAGGGTCCTGCCCGCGTCCAACTCTGACCCTCCACCGGGGGTGAGGCAGTTGCGTTGCCCCACCTGGTTGACCGCGGCACTCACAAAGGGTGAGCTCCCGGCCGCGCCCGGCGAATTGGGAAGCAAAGCGATTGCCAACTCCGGCATCGCGCACCTCTCGGCCCTTTCGCCGTGGAATCCTCCCCGCGTGTTCCGATTCAGAGAGTTTTTACCCAATTAGCACGAAATATTTTACCCTGCATGCACCCCGGGCGTGTCCAGGGCCTGCCTGCTGCTCAGTACAGCGGCTGTCGACGCGGGTCAAAGCCAGACTTGCCGAGCGGCGCCAGATACGCGCGCGCCGGCAAGCAGGAGGCTCAGATCGGCGGGCGCCTGAAAGACGGTGAAGCCCTGTTCGAGGTGCATCTTCATCTGCTCCGGACTGCGAGCGCGCAGACCGACCGGCAGGTTGCGCCGCTTGGCCGCCGCCAGGATCTTGGCGATCGCCTGCTGGACTGCGGGGTGATCGAGATCGCCGCCGTGGCCGAGCGAGTAGGAGAGGTCGCTCGTGCCGATGTAGAGGACGTCGATGCCCTCGACGGCGGCGATCTCCTCGATGGCGTCTACCGCTGCGGCCTCTTCAACGATGACGATCACCACGACGTTGCGGTCGGCAAAGCGCGCGTAGCCCTCCTCCGGCGCCGGCCAGCGGATGCTCGCCAGTCCGGGGCCGAAGCCGCGGCGGCCGAGCGGAGGGTAGCGGCACGCGGCGACCGCCTGGCGAGCCAGCTCGGCGTTGGTGGTGAAGGGGAAGATGACGCCGATGGCGCCGATGTCCAGAGCCCGTTTGGCAAGCCAGAGCTCATTGGCCGGCACGCGAATGAACGGCACAGCCTTCAGCCCGCGCGTGGCAAGAATCATCTGGCGGGCGGTCTCGAGCGTAATGGGACTGTGCTCCATCTCAATCCACAGGAAGTCGAAGCCCGCATTGGCCAGGTGGGCGGCGGTTTCGGCGCTGGGCACGGTGATCGTGGCGCCGAGGACGGGCTGACGCTCGCGCAACAAGCGTTTGACCGGGTTCTCCCAGACCGCTTGTGCGAAAAGCGGCGGGGGCGATAGCGCCAGCAGCGCTACCAGGCTCCACAGTGCGAGTCGTGACATCTCATCCTCTTCAGCGTTCGGAATCTGCATTGCTCTATACTACTCGTGTTGAATCGGAGCGGTTTCTGCTCCGAGCGCAGACGCCCGTGGGGCTTGCGAGTGTCGGCGGCGCCGAAAGTCTGGAACCCGCCAAAGCTCCGGTCGACTTTCCACAACGCTGATGTCTCGGTTCCGGTCGTTTCTTCGATCTAGCTCCCCCGCTTGGCTGAGGCCGGCCGCTGCTCTCGTTGCTTTCTTCCTACTCTTTACCGCGGCGGCCGCTTGGCTACAGTGGGCCAACGGAGCCTACCGAAGCGAATTCGGCGAGGAGGCCGACGCCGCGGCCCATTACGTCACCTCGCTGATGGTCCGCGACTACCTTGCTGCGGGGCTGCCTGCGCCGCCGCTCGAGTACGCGCGAGAGTACTACCAGCACTACCCGAAGATCGGCCTGGGCCACTGGCCGCCGATGTTTTATGCGATCCAAGCCGGCTGGATGCTTCTGTTCGGCATTTCGCGCACCTCGGTGCTTGCCTTTCAGGCGGCGATAACCGGACTGCTGGCCACCATGATGTTCGCCGCAGCGCGGCGGGAGATGCCTGCTGTTTTAAGCGCGGCTGCGGCCGGTATGCTGCTGCTTCACCCCACCGCGCAGCGGCTGGCCCGCGAGGTGATGTCGGAAATGCTGACGGCGACGTTGATCTTCCTGGCGCTGTGGTGCTGGTGGCGGTTTCTTGAAACCGAGGCGCGGCGCTATGCCGCCGCCTTTGGAGTGCTCGCCGGGATGGCCCTGCTTACGAAGGGCACGGCGGCGATGCTCGCTCCGGTTCCAATCCTGAGCCTTGTGCTCGTGGGCAAGTACCGGCTTTTCAAGCACCGCTGGTTCTGGCTTTCCGGCCTGGTGGCTGGGGCGATCGCCGGGCCATGGTATCTGATGGCGCCCGGGGCCATGCACGAGCGTGCCATCCCAGCCGTGATCAGCGCCAATGAAGCCTACGTCTTACGTTCCGGCATGCGGTACCTCTCGCTTGCCGGCTACGGGGTGGCGGTTTGGGTTGCGGTCGGCCTGGGGGCGTTGATCGGAGTCCGGCTCTTGCGGCGCCTGCCGGTTCAGGGCATCTGGGCAGTGGGCGCCTCCACGCTGGTGGCGATGGTGTTGCTTCGGACGGTGGTTCCGCCGGCGCTCGAACTCCGCCACCTTTTGAACGTGTTGCCCTTCTGGCTGCTGTTCGCCGCCGGCGGCATCTGGTGGGCTTTGTCGCTCGGGCCGTTGAAGCGGAAAGCGGCGCGCTGGCGCGCCCTGGCAGCGGCGCTCGTGCTTGCCGGGCTGTATGCGCTGGAGTTCCGGCCGCCGCCCAAGAAGGACTGCGGCGGGTATGCGGAGGTGGCGCGAGCGATTCTGGCGCGTCCCGAGTGGAACCAGTCGGTGATTCTGGTCTCCTCCGACGCCCCGGGCGAGGGAATGCTCATTTCGGAGCTCGCGATGCGGGAGCGCCGACCCGGTCACATCGTGCTGCGCGGCAGCAAGGTGCTTTCGGCGTCGAGCTGGTTCGGTTGGAACGCCAGACCGCTGTTCGGCGGGCCGGCGGAGGTCGGCGAATTCCTGAGGGCGGTGCCGGTCGGCCTGGTCGTTTTCGACGGCGAGCCGATGCGCCCGCCGGCACATCACTACCAGTTGCAGCTGGCGCTTCGAGGCGGCGCCGGCTCGTGGGAGTTGATCGGGCATTTCCCCCAGCGGCGTCGGCCGGGCGATCGGCGTGACGGCATCTACCTGTACCGTCTGATTGGGCACGAGGGGATCAAGCCGGCACGAGTGCCGCAGCAGCTCCAGATCGCCGAAATTGGGGACAGTATACTCAATCCCCAATTGCGGTCGCCGGCTCCGGCAAACCGGGTCGCAGCCTTGCGCCGCAGCGTGTTTCCGCTAGAGTAGAAAGGCGGGGCGGGATGCTCATCAGCCACAACCACACCAGCTTCACGGTCAGTGACCTGGAACGCTCGATTGACTTCTACACCGGCGTGCTTGGCTTCACGCTCGAACGCCGTTTTGAGGTCGAGGGTGCAGGGATCTCCTCGATCGTAGGCTTCGATGGCGCCCACCTGAAGATCGCCTTCGTCCGGCTGGGCGAGTTTCGGCTGGAGCTGGTCGAGTATGTCGCGCCGGCCGGTCGCAAGCTCGAGATGGCGACCAACAATGTGGGCTCGGCCCACATCGCCTTCACGACCGACGACGTGGACGCCACCTACGAAGAGCTCAAGGCGAAGGGTCTGCGCTTCCGCAACCCTCCGACGCGTTCCCGGCCGGAC
>Ga0308391_1000067_pt1 | contig 37982 bp, 30 predicted proteins | sample Hotspr20Samplet1_FD_202363 | JGI IMG/M metagenome (GOLD analysis project Ga0308391, IMG submission 202363) | Hot spring phototrophic mat microbial communities from Octopus Spring, Yellowstone National Park, Wyoming, United States - 20050623_t1 ... | reverse complement strand
ATCAAACAGGCTGGTGCGCGGCAGCCGCGCCTTGCTCGCCAGCGCCGTCTCCTGCTGGAATCGGGCTTGATTCATCGCCAGGATGGCTTCCGTCAAGTCTGCGTCCTCGATGGCGGCAATCTGGCCCCTCAGGCGCAGCTCCTCTTTGTGAGCCGCCTCGCGAGCAGCCGCCACCTGGTTCTGCACCGTTCCGTAGAAGGCGAGCTGGTCGTTAAGGTGGAGCGTGGCCGTCCGGATCTGCGCGATGGCGGCGCCGATGGCCGCCTCGTCGTCGGCAAGCAGCGCCGCCCGCAGGTTAAGCAGCGCCTGGAAGGCGTTCCTGGCCGGATCAGGATGGTCGAAGATCTCCGCCGCCGTGCGCGACAGGCGGAACCGCCCGCCGCCGGGCATCGCCGCCTCGCGCGTCGCCGCCGCTCCCTGATAGGAGCTCACCGGGGGCGTTTGCGACCAGTCCAGCGTGTAGGGGACCACGCCGTCGGCATCGCCGCTAAAGATATAGCGCCCTTCGACGGTGGTGCCCGCCAGATTGACCAACTGCCCGAGCAGCGCCTCGACCTCGAGCGCAATCACGGCCCGCTCGGAGGTCGAAGCCGTGCTGCCGGCGCCCTGGCTGCCGAGCACCGCCGCACGCTCCAGGCGCGTCACCGCCGCTGAGAGCGTCTGCTCGGCCGTGTCCACCTCGGCTTTGATTCGCCCGAGGTTCGAGCGGATCTGCTCGGTGGCTGCCAGTTGCGAACGTAGCGCCAGCACCCGGCTCACCTGATCCGGATTGTCGGAGGCCTCGTTCAGTCTCTTTCCGGAGCCGACTTCGCGCTGCGCCCGAGCAAGCCGCTCTTTGATGGCCTCCAGATCCCGGAGGAACCGCTCCGTTTGCGCATCGACCCGCCGGATCATCCTTTCCCTCCCCTCTCGGCTAGCGCACCATGCGCAGCACGGTCTCAATCAACTCATCGAGCACGGTCACCAGCTTCGCCGCCGCCTGGTAGGCCCGCTGGTACTGAATCATGGCTGCTGCCTCTTCGTCGAGATTGACGCCGGAGGCGGTCTCGCGCAGGCTCCGCGCCTGGGCAAGCAGCGCCCCTTGCAAGGCCGCTCCCTGCCGCGCCGAAGCAAGCGCGCGGCCCGCCTCGGCCGCGATCGAGCCGTAGAAGGCCGTGAAGCTCAGGCCCTGAATTTCGGCCGAGGTGGCCAGCGCCGCCAACTCAAGCGCGTTTCCGTTTCCGCCGGGCGCCGAGGCGTAGGCCGCGGCCAGCTCGCTCGCCGTGATCGCGGTCACCGCCAGCGTATACGCGGCGCCGGTCGCGGCCGAGTAGGTGAACAGATTCACCAGAGGCGGCTGCCCGTTCCGATCCACTCCTGACGCCAGAATCGAGTTCACCCGGTCGGCAAAGGTCTGCGCGAGCAGGTCGAGCGAGGCAACGAGCGACGGAATTACGTTGTTGCCCGTCTCAAGCAGCCCGGCCAGGCGCCCCTGGCGAACGTGCGAAGTCACTACGGTTCCGTAGGCGTCGAGCAACTCGGCGGTGGGACCGGACAAGTCGGCTTGAAGTTCCAGCACCCGCTCGCCGATCACCAGCAGCGTCTGCCCTCCCACGAGCACCGTCACGCTGCCATCGTCGGCACGGAGCGCTTGAAACTCCACCCACTCGGCCAGCTCCTCCAAAGCCGCGTTCAGGCGCGCATCAAGCCCCGCGTCGGAGAGCTTGCGCCGGTCGCTGCGAATTTCGGCGTTGATATCGCGTATGGTATGCGCCAGCCGGTTCACCCGCTCGACGGCGCTGCGCACCTCGCGATGCGTCTCTTGGCGAGCCTCAAGCAGCGCCGAGGCGGTCCAACGGAAGGCTTGAGCGACCTCGCGCGCGCGACCCAGGACGTCTTCGCGCGCCCCGAGGTCGTTCGGCGTCACGGCAAGGCGCCCGAAGGAGGAAAAGAGCCGATCCAGAGCCCCGGCGATGCCTGAGCCGTCCCTGATGTCTAGCACCGCCTCCAGCCGCGGCAGCGTCGTGGCCATCTGGCTGGATCGGCCGTGAAGAGACGCCTGACGCCGAACCAGCCGCTCGGCATGCTCGTCGCGCGTGCTCACGAGGTCGCTCACGGTGACGCCTCCGGGCAGCTCGAGCTCCGGCTGGAAGGCGCGCGCCACCAGATCCACCTGCTGGCGCGCGTAGCCCGGCGTGGAGGCGTTGGCCACGTTGTTTTGAACCGTGGCGAGGGCTCTCTCGTAGGCGCGCAACGACAAGGCCGCGCTGTTCAGGCTGGCTAGCAGACCAGGCATACGCCCCCCTTATCGGCGGATCGCAGGCTTGGCTTGAGGCCGTCAGCCTTCGACCTTCCAGCGGCCCTCTTGCGGCGCCCGCAGGGAACCGTCGGCGGCGTAGCAGCCGGCGCGAGCCTCAAAGAGCGCCTTCAGGAGCCGGAAATGATCGCGCGCCTGTCGCGCCAGTTCCCGGCTTACTTGCAGGCTGGGCGCCGCCTCCGGCCGCCCAAGTTCTTGCGCGTCGGCCGCCAGCTCTTCGGCGAGCGCGACCGCCTGCTCGAGCGAGTCGGCCGTCGGCGAGGCAAGCAAGCACGCCAGCTCGGCCAGCCGCGCCTCGGCCCTGCTCATGACCTGGCGCCGGCGGCGCGCGGCAGCAGGGCCTCTTCGAGGAGCTGCCGGCTCAGCTCGAGGGCGTCCACGTGATAGCGGCCGGCGCTCACTTCAACGTGCAACCGTTCCAGGCGCGCCGCCTGCTCAGGCGTCTCGACGGCCAGATCGCGGACTCGGCTGCTCAGCTCCGAGAGCGCCACGCGATCCGGCGACTCCCCGGGAGCCATCGCGGAACGGGCCGCCGAGCCGCGACCGGGCTGAGCCGTCTGCTGGGACTTCTGAACCCCCTGGCCGCCCAGCGCCTCCGGCGCCAATCCGTTCGTGCTGGGATCGTTTACGCGCATACCGGCTCCGATTGTGCGTCGCCTCCTCGCTCCATCTTATCGGCCGAATGCAGCGCCTGGATTACGGCCCCTCAGTCGATTGCCGCAATCGTGAGCTCGACCTCGGCTTGCCGGCCTTGCTCGAGCGTGATCGCCGTCGCCAATCCTGCCGGCCAGTCGGCCTCCTCCCGCCCTCGCAGTTGATACGAACTCACCAGCTCATATCGGCCTGGCGGCAAGCCGAGAAAGATCGAGCGGCCCTGGTGGTCGGCCTGTGCGGTCCGTACCCCGCCGATCCGCTGCGCCAGCTCCGGGTCCAGAGCCCGGAGCCAGACCGGCGCGCCGGCCGCCTCCACCCCCTCCGGCGTACGAACTCGAACCTCCAGTGACGCCGGCTTGTCGCTTAAGACCAGGTGGAGCGCCGTCGAGGCGCCCGGCGACAGGCGCAGCTCGGCGAGCAGGGATCGGCTGTCGGCATCCTGGAGGCTTGCGACATAGAATTCGGCCGGTGTCAGCACGCCGAGTTCCCAGCGACCGGCCTCCCAGAGGGCCCGCTCGCCGCACTGCAACCGCTGCGCAGCCCGCTCGCTGCCCTTGCGTCGCGCAAACAGCGACACGCCGCGCAGCGTCGCCTCCTTGCCGGCCGGCCCCAGGCAGCGCAGCTCGACCACCGGCGCCGGCCCCATCTCCAGCGTCACGCTTCTGTCCTCCTCGCCCAGCACCAATTCGACGTAGCCGGAGCGGTCGCCCCCATGCGCCATGAGCGCATACGCTCCGGGCTCGAGTTCTCCGAACTCGAAGCGCCCGCCGGAGGCCACTTCCGTTTCGCGCACTCCCGTCTCCGAAACGAGAAGGACACGCTCGGCCGCACCCCCGAGCAGCCGTCCGGTCAGTCTGGCCAGCCGCCCCTCGAGGGGGCGAATGCGAATCCCCTCGGTCTCCTCGTCGAGCTGGACGGCGACGGGCGCCGCCCGGGCCGCCGATGCGGTTTGGCCGTAGTAGGTCGGCAGGAACCCCACGCCGCCGGCCACCGGACTGGGCCCGGCCCGCACCCAGTAGCGGCCCGGCGCCAATCCTCCGATTCGGAACCTGCCCCGATCATCGGTTCGGACCGTGGCGACCGGCTTCGGCGGTTCTCGGATGGCCAACACGGTCACCGGAACGTCGAAGAGGCCCACCTCGTTCTCATCTACGACCTCGCCCGAGACCGCACCCAGACGCGCCAGGCGCAGCTCAGCGGTGAAGTGGCCGTCCGCCTCGAGCACGATCGGCGTGCCGGGTTCGCCGGGCCGGCGCTGCCCGTAGCTGCTCGTCGCAAAGCCCGCCCGCTCAGCCCGCACCAGATACGCTCCGGCGGCCAATCCCTGGAGCGTCACCATGCCGGCGCGGTTCGTCCGGGCGGAGATCGCCGCCCCGCCGACCGGCTCGACGATCACCGGAGTGCGCGCCAGCGGGCGCGAGGTTCGGTTCTCGACCACCACCACGGTCAGCACCGCCGCCTCGAGGGCCGGCGCGAGCAGCGCCGCCAAAACGACCGGTATGCGGTTAGCGCGTCTGGAACTTGAAAAGGCCGAGGGCACGGAACCAGTCCGCCGGCAGTTGTTCAAACTCGCCGCGCTCTATGGCGCGAAGCAAAAGGAAACGGATGCTGATCTGGGTGCGCTCGGCGATCTCGCCCAGGCCGAAGCCGGCGCGCAACCGATGCTGTACAAGCGAGGCGGCCCTATTCGGCGAACGGTTCGCGGCGGCGCGTGCCATGAACGCTCTTGGCGCCGGGCGCAACCCGACTCTGGCATCATACCGCGAACCGCCTTCTCGGCTGGGAGGCGCGCCTCAGTCGTCCCCGAGCAGCGCCATGAGCGCCTCAATTTCCTGTTCGGTGTGGCGATTCCCCGTGCGCCGGCAGGCCTCCAGGCCGCGCCGGTAGAAGGCGCGCGCTTGTTCGAAGCGCCCCAGACGCTCGAGCGCCTGCCCGCCGTGGAGGTAGGCGGCGACATAGTCCGCATCGACGCCGACGACCGCCTCGTAGTGGCCGACGGCCTCCTCGAGCTCACCCCGCCCGGCCAGCTCCATGGCCAGCATGTATCGGGTGCGGCAATCGGTGGGGTTTTGCGCGACCAGCTGGCGGAGCACCTGAAGCCGATCCTGCGCCATCACCCTCCATTCTAGGGTCTCGGGACGGCTACGCTATGCTGGAAACCGTGAGCGAACTGCTCCCAGGTCGGCCCGTGCGCGAATCCGCCTCGGAATACTCGGAGATCGCGCTGCCCAACGACGCCAACCCGCTCGGGCACCTGCTCGGCGGCCGCGTGATGCACCTGGTCGACATGGCCGGGGCGCTGGCCGCCTCGCGCCACTCCCGACGGCCGGTGGTGACCGTCGCCGTCGATCACCTGAGCTTCCTCAGTCCGGTCCACATCGGCCAGCTCCTGGTGTTGCGCTCTTCGGTGAACCGCGCCTTTCGCACTTCGATGGAGGTGGGCGTCAAGGTCATGGTCGAAGACCTGCGCACCGGTGAAGTGCGCCACACGTCCTCGGCCTACTTGACCTTCGTCGCCTTGGACGACAATGGACGGCCCGTTCCGGTTCCGCCGGTCATCCCCGAGACGCCGGAGGAGAAGCGCCGCTATGAGGAGGCAGGCGAGCGGCGCCGCTACCGACTCCAGCTTCGCGAGCGGCTGCGGCTCAAGGCCTAGCGCTCGGCCTTGTACATGTACTTGATGTTTGGCTTGTAGATGAGCAGATTCGGCTCGTTGGTCCGGGCGAGCTTCAGACAGCTCTTGTCGTACCACTCGATCGTGCCGTAGACCGTCTCCCCGTCGCGCAGCACGAGCACCATCGGCGTCCGCGTCTGCATCTGCTTGAGGTAATAAAAGTTCTCCGCGTTGGTGTGCTCGGGCGGCGGGGCCTTCTTCTTGTTGTTGGCGTGATTGTTGCGGCGGGCGCTGATCTGCTCTTTCGCCTCGGCAAGAGAGGGGCGGATGAGTTTACGGTTTGAGGCCTCCACAGCGTGTCTCCTGTTTTCGCAGGCGGCCGCTGCCGAGCGGAACGGATGCTCGGGCCGCCTCCGGGTTTGGATTAAGAATTTCGAATCTGCTTTATAAGTAGCACATCGCCGCCCGAAGCGCAACCCGAAGCTATCATGGGGTGAGGTATGAGCGTGCTGATCCGAGTGGGCAAGCAAAAGGCGATTCTCCGCGCCGGAAGCTGGCTCGCGGCCGACCCGCGACTCGAGCGCCGCCTCAACGCCCAGATGCGTCGCTGGTTCCAGACCACCGGGGGGCCCGCTCTCGTCGATGACGACCAGGAAGGGGCCGTGGCGCGCGAGATCGCGCGACAGCTCGGCGGCCGCGTGCTGCTTCAGGTTCGCTCACGCTCCCCATCCCATGCGCGCGCCTACATCCGCCATCGGCAGCTTGCGTTCGATTTCGCCGACGCGCTGTAAACCCGTTCGCCCGAGCGCCGTCCTGAGAGTTGAAAGGAGTGACCCAAACAAATGAGAACGCTGGTGCAGTGGCTGATCCCATGGCTCATCCTTACGGTCGCGGGTTTCGCTCAGCCGTTTGGCGGCGCCTGGGCGGCCGGCTCGACGCCGCAGGCCCTGAAAGAGGCGCTCAATCTCACCGACGAGCAGATCACGAAACTGCGCGAGCTGCGCAAAGCCGAATGGGATGCTTTGACCCCGATTCGGGAGCAGTTGCGAGCCAACCGCCAGGCCTATCGCGAGAAGCTCGAGGCCGGGGCCGATCCGGCCGAGATCGGCCGGTTGGCGCTCGCCGGACGAGACTTGCGGCGGAAGGCCCAGGAGGTCCGCGAATCCTACCGCAAGCAGGCGCTTGCCGTGCTGACGCCGGCACAGCAGTCGGCGCTGGCCAAGCTGGAGGAGGCGGCCAAACTCATGCCCGCCGTCGTCCAGGCCAGGGCGCTGAATCTGATTTCCGGCCCTGGCATCGGCCTGGGTCCAGGGCTCGGGCGCGGTCGCGGATTCGGCCTAGAGGCTTTCTTGGATGAAGAGGTCGGCCTTGGGGCCGGTCCGGGTCCCTTGGGCTGGCGCGGCTGGCGCAGATAAGCTTCCCTCGTCCGGCTCCGGCAACCCCAAGCTGGGAGCTCATTGCCGCGGGGGAGGGGGTGCTGTGTCCCCTCCCCCAATTTCGTTTGGCGACGCCGATTCGGCGCATGAAAAGAAGCCCGGTGCTGGGCCACCGGGCTTCACTCAGAGGGGCTGGCGACGAGCTGGGCCTCGTCGCCGGGGATGCTATAAGTCAATGACGACTTATGTTAGTTTTAGCTTACCGCGGCGCAAACAGAAAATCAAGCCTCTTTATCGAAAATTGTTCCGCATCCCTTGCTTGTCTTCAACTTATTGAAAAAAAGGCGTGTTGTGTGTTTCCCTCCGGCGGAGTTGCGAAGCGTTCGCCGGTTCCGGCCGCTCGGCCAGGCACGGCCAGCGGCCCCAGCCTCCCGTCTAACACATCGAAAAGAAAAGGGATTTGTGGAAAGAATCGGGCGCAACCGCTCGCCGGGCTTCGCAAGCCGTCATCGGCTCAGGATGGGCGCCCACCGGCTGACCAACCGCATGAGCTCCTCGCTTCTCAGCGGTTTGGCGATGTAGTCGCTCATGCCTGCCTCAAGACAAACCTCCCGGTCGCCCGGCAGGGCATTGGCGGTCATGGCGATGATCGGTTGCCTGGCGCCTAGGGCGCGAATTTGGCGGGTTGCCTCATAGCCGTCCATCTCCGGCATCTGGCAGTCCATGAAAATCAGATCGTACGGAAGCCGGCCCGCCATTTCGACCGCTTCGCGGCCGTTGGCGACCAGGTCGACCTGGCAGCCCAGCCGCTCGAGCATCGCCCGCGCCACCTTCTGGTTCACCGGGTTGTCCTCGGCCACCAGAACGCGGCAGGAAACGCCCTGCCAGGCGAGCACATCGGCGGAGGCGGGCCGGGGCCGCGGCGCGACCGACTGGCCGTTTCGCTCGGCCCAAGCGGTGCTGAGGGCGTCGAAGAGGAAGGAGGCCCTGACCGGCTTGGTCACGCAGGCGGCGAAGCCATGGGCGCGGGCGTCATGGCTGTCTTTGCAGCCGGAGCCGGGCGCAAGCCCGATGAGAATCGGCGCCGCGTCGCCGAATTCCGCAAGAATCGAGCGGGCCAGCTCCCGCGGGTCCCCGTCGGGCAGATGAGCGTTGACGAGGACGAAGTGGGGGGCCTGCGGCTGACTCCGCAGCAGCTCGAGCGCCTCGGCAGCGCTGCGGCACCCCACGGCAGTGATCTCCCAGGAGCTGAGCAGCTCAATGAGCGTTTCCGCGGCGAAGGGATGGGGCTCGACCACCAGGGCGCGCAGGCCGCGCAAATGCTCGGCCGGGGGCGGGCTCTCGACCTGCTCGTCGATGGGGAGCGTGAGCCGGAGTGTGAAGGTGGAACCGCGCCCTAGCTCACTTTGGACGTCGATCTGTCCCCCCATGGCGTCAGCCAACCGCTTGCAAATGGCCAGGCCGAGTCCGGTGCCGCCATATTTGCGCGCCCGCCGCGTCTCGACCTGGCTGAATTCGACGAACAGCCTCGGAATCTGTTCCTTTGCGATGCCGATACCCGTATCCTCCACGGCAACTTCGAGGAGGGCCTCCGCACTGCGCCGCTCGCCGCGGGCCTGCACGATCACATGGCCGGACTCGGTGAACTTCACAGCGTTGCCCACCAGATTGATCAGGATCTGGCGGATGCGTCCGGCATCGCCGATCAGGCGCCTGGGCGCCTGGGGATCGCAGCGCACGACGAGCTCCAGGCCTTTGGCGCCGGCTTGCGGCCCGAGCAACATGCCGACGTCGTCGAGCAGCAACGACAGATCGAACGGCGCCGGCTCGATGGTGAGCTTGCCCGCTTCAATGCGCGAAAAATCCAAGATGTCGTTGATCAGCTCGAGCAGCGCCTCGGCCGACACCCGGATCCCCTCGGCATACTCGCGCTGCTTGTCGGTGAGATCCAAGTCGAGCAGCAGCCCCGCCAGCCCCAGGATCCCGTTCATGGGCGTGCGGATTTCGTGGCTGATGCTGGCCAGAAACGCGCTTTTGGCCCGGCTGGCCGCTTCGGCCCGGTCTCGCGCCTCGGCAAGCGCGCGCTCGGTCTGTTTGCGCTCCGTGATATCGCGAATGATATTAAGAACCAGCGGGCGGCCGCCTTGCTCGAGGTAGGAGGTGGTCAGCTCGACCCAGCGCCTGCGCCCGTCCCAAAAGGTCACCTCGCGCTCAAAGCGCCGCTCGAGCTCCCGTTCGGCGAAGCGGCGGCGGAAGGTCTCCAGGATGTGCTCGCGCCGCTCAGCGGCATAAACCACAGCGAAGGAATGCCCCTCCAGCTCCTCGCGACTCTTTCCGGTGAGTTGGCAGTAAGCGGCGTTGACCTTAAGGACTGTACCCTCGGCGTCGGTGAGGCGCATCGCGTCAGCCGAGTTTTCCCATACCAGCTCGAAAAGCGCCTCCAGAGCTTGTGAGCCGCCCTCTCCTGATCCGCCCGAAGGCAGGAGGGGTGATTCCTGCCGCATAGAGTTACCTCCCCCTATTATCGGCATGCCGCCGGCGTAGGATAAGAGTCGGCTTTCGCGGACTCGGCGAAGCCTAATCTCCCGGCCCGGCGAGCTTTCTTTGCAACAGCTCTTGCACCGCCTGCGGATTGGCCTGGCGGCGGGTGGCCCTCATCACCTGCCCCACGAAGAAGCCGAGCACGGTCGTCTTGCCGGCTCGGTACTGCTCGAGCTGCTTCGGATTGCTCGCCAACACCTCGTCGACGATGCGCTCCAGCTCACTCGCATCGGAGATCTGCCGCAGCCCCTCGCGTTCGACGATTGCCCGGGCCGACTCCCCGCCGGCGAACATCTTGGCGAAAACCTCCTTGGCCAACTTGCCGCTCAGCTCGCCGCGGCGGACCATCGCCACCAGCTCGCCGAGCTCCTCCGGCGGCACGGGCGACTCGGCGAGCTCCTTGCCGGCGGCCTTGAGCGCACCGAGAAGCTCCCCTTGAACCCACTTGGAGGCCTCGACCGGATCGCCGCAGGCGGCCGCCGTCCGCTCGAAGAACTCCGCCAGCTCGCGGCTGCCGGTGAGGACCTCTACGTCGTAGTCGCGCAGTCGGAAGTCGCGCCGAAAACGGGCCCGCTTGGCCGCCGGCAACTCCGGCATCTGGCTTCGTATGCGCTCGCGCCAGGCGTCGCTTACGGTGAGCGGCAGCAGATCCGGCTCGGGGAAGTAGCGGTAGTCATGGGCATGCTCTTTGGCCCGCATGCCGACGGTCGTGGCCGAGGCCACGTCGTAGAGTCGCGTCTCCTGCTCGATGCGTCCGCCTTGCTCGAGCACGGCGATCTGGCGCGCGATCTCGTAGTCGAGCGCCTGGCGGAGGAAGCGGAAAGAATTGAGGTTTTTCACCTCGGTCTTGGTGCCGAACTCGGTCTGCCCGCGCGGCCTGACCGAGACGTTGGCGTCGCAGCGCAGGTGCCCTTTCTCCATGTCGCAGGAGGAGACCTCCAGGTACTGCATTAGGAGCTTGAGCTCGGTGAGGAACTGGGAGGCCTCTTCCGCGCTGCGCATGTCCGGCTCGGTGACGATCTCGATCAGCGGCGTGCCGCACCGGTTCAGATCCACGTAGGTGTAGCGCTCGGAATCGCGGAAGCCCTCATGCAGGCTCTTGCCGGCGTCGTCCTCCAGGTGCACGCGTCGGATTCCCACCCGCCGCCCGATGCCGTTCAGTTCGAACTCCACCCAGCCGTGCTCGGCGAGCGGCAGCTCGTACTGCGAGATCTGATAACCCTTGGGCAGGTCCGGATAAAAGTAGTTCTTTCGCGCCATGCGCGAGACCGGATTGATGCGGCAGTTAAGCGCCAGCGCGGCCTGGACGGCCATTTCGACGGCGCGGCGATTCAGCACCGGCAGCGCCCCGGGCAGGCCGAGGCAGACCGGGCAGACGTTGGTGTTCGGCGGCGCGCCGAAGCTGGTCGGACAGCCGCAGAAGATCTTCGTGCGCGTCGCCAGCTGAACGTGGACCTCCAGACCGATGACGGCCTCGTAGCGGGCAATCGCCTCGGGCGGAGCCAACTCGAACGCGCGCGAAGCCATAACCCTCAATTATAGGCGGCGGCTCCGGCCATGGCTGCCGGTGTCAAACGGGAAACAGTCGGTTTCAACGATTGCGGCGAAGAACGAGTCCCCGGGTCTGTGCCGGTCGGCCGGCCTGGGCGCAGTAGAATAGCAGCTTATGCCTCGTGACTTCGACCTGACGCCGCGCCGGATCCCGCGGATCGAAACCCCGTTGCGCCGCATCGTCACCGATTTCCCCGTTCCCGAGTCGCTCCCCGTGCTCGAGGCGCTCCACCGCTGGGAACCGCAGTCGATGCGCGGTCAGCCTCCCGTGGTCTGGGAGCGCGCCGAAGGTTTTCAGGTCTACGACGCCTGGGGCAACTGCTGGATCGACTGGTCCTCGGGCGTGCTCATCACCAACGCCGGCCACGGCCGCCGGGAGATCATCGACGCCATCGTCGGGCAGGCCTCCGCAAAACTGCTCACCAATTACTGCTTTCCCAGTCGGATTCGCGCGCGTCTGGTGGAACGGCTGGCCGAGCTCAGCCCGGAGCCGCTCAAGAAGGTCTTCCTTCTGACCACGGGCTCAGAAACGGTCGAGTGCGCCATCAAGCTCTGCCGCACCTACGGGGTCAAGGCAGGCGGACGCTCCAAGCACATTATCGTCTCCTTCGAGAACGCCTTCCACGGCCGCACGCTCGGCGCTCAGCAGGCCGGCGGCATTCCGGCCCTCAAGGAGTGGATCGTCAATCTCGATCCGGGCTTCGTGCAAGTGCCGTTTCCCGACGGCTTCCGCACCACCGACACCTCATTCGATTACTTCCTGAAGTGTCTGGACGAGCGGGGCGTCGAGCCGGCCAACATCGCCGGAGTGATACTGGAGACCTACCAGGGCGGCAATGCCGCCTTCGCTCCCCGCGCCTATATGCAGGCGCTCCGCCAGTGGGCGACCGGTCACGACATCCTGCTCGTGCTCGATGAAGTCCAGGCCGGCTTCGGGCGCACCGGCACACTGTGGGGGTTCGAGCACTACGGCATTGTGCCGGATCTGGTCTGTTGGGGCAAAGGCATCTCCAGTTCGCTGCCGATCTCGGCCATCGTGGGCAGGCCCGACGTCATGGACCTGCATCCGCCGGGCTCGATGACCTCGACGCACACCGGCAATCCGATCTGCTGCGCCGCCGCGCTTGCCTCGATCGAGCTGGTCATCGGCGAGAATCTCGTCGAAAACGCCCGGCGCATGGGCGAGCTGCTCCACCAGAGACTGCAAGCGATCAAGCTGCGCTTCCCCGAAATCGGCTGGGTGGACGGCAAAGGCCTCGTCGCCGCCGTCATGTGCGTCAAGCCGGGCACGAGAGAGCCCGACGGGGAGCTGGCCTGGGAGGTCGTGCGCCGCTCGATCGAGAAAGGCGTCCTGATGTTTTCCCCGGTGGGTCCGGGCGGCGGCACGATCAAGATCTGCCCGCCGCTTGTGATCACCGAGGAAGCGGTGCTCGAAAGTACGGAGGCCTTCGAGGAGGCCTTCGCCGAGGCCCTCGCCCAGCGGAGGTCGGCCGCCGCATGAGCCGAATGCAGGTAGCCGTCATCGGCGGCGGCATGATCACCTACGACCAGATTCTGCCCTCGCTCTATCATTTGCAGCGGCAGGGCGCCATCGGCGAAATCTCGGTCTGCGCGCTCAATGCGCGCCCGCTCAAAGCGCTCGCTGAGTCCGAACTGTTCGCCCGCGCCTTCCCCGGTCAATCTTTTCGACCCTATCCGGAGCTTTCGGGCGATCTCGACGCACCTTACCCGGAGCTTTATCGTGACGTGATCCGGTCTCTGCCGCCGCGCAACCTCGTCGTGGTCGCCGTGCCCGATCAGCTCCACTATCCCGTTATTCGGGCGGCGCTCGAGCACGACCAGCATGTGTTGTCGGTCAAACCGCTCGTGCTGCGCGCCGCCCACTCGGTGGAGATCGAACGCGAGGCTCGCGCACGCCGCCTCCTGGTGGGCGTTGAGTACCACAAACGCTTCGACGACCGGAGCCTGCTGGCCCGCCGCCGCTACCGCGAGGGCCTGTTCGGCGAGTTCAAGCTGGGCACGGCGCGCCTGCTCGAGAAGTGGTACTACCGCCACTCGAATTTCCAGAACTGGTGTACGGTAGAGAACTCGGACGCCTTCACCTACATCGGCTGCCACTATGTCGATCTAGTGCACTTCATCACCGGACTGCTTCCGGTGTCGGTCAGCGTGTGGGGCGTGCGCGACCGTTACCCGAACGGCAAGGAAGGCTTTCTTTGGACCGACGCCCGCATTACCTGGTCCAACGGCGCCTGCCTGAACGTGCAGAACGCGCTGGGCTTCCCCGACGACGCCCCCGGCACCAACGTCCAAGGCCTGACGCTGTACTGCTCGGGCGGCGACCGCGGCGCCTGGCTCGAACATCACGACCAGTATCGCGGCATCAAGTACTGCTATACGCGCAACCCCGGCGGACCCGGCGCCACCATCTACGCCGAGCCGAGCACCGACTATTTTCAGTACGTCGACCTGGGCGGGCCCGGGCTGGTCCCGGTGGGCTACGGCTACCGCTCGATCGAGTACATCGTCAAAGCCGCGCTGTGCGTGGAGGCGGCGCCAGAGGAGGAACGCCCGAGGATTCTGGCCGACTACGACGCGCAGGGGGTCATGGCTACGCCGGCCAACAGCCTGTTCAATGAGCTGGTCATCGAGGCTGGACGGCTTTCGATCCTCAACAGTGGCCGAACGGTGAGGATCCATTACGAGCCGGAGCCCCGGGTCGAGCTATCCTGAGAGGGAGCGCCATGAAAGAGCAACGAGGAGGATTCGATGGGATGCGGTAGCGGTCCGGGGTTTCCCCTGCCGCCGGAGGAGGAGAAGGGCGGCCGCACGGTTTTCTGCGTGAAATTCCAGAAAGAGCTTCCCGGCCTGGATGAGGTGCCGTTTGAAAACCATCCCCTCGGCCAGCGGATCTATGAAAACGTCTCCAAGCAGGCCTGGAAGATGTGGCTCGAGCACATGAAGATCCTCATGAACGAGTACCGGCTGAATCTGGGCACACGCGAGGCGCAGGAGTTCCTGCTCGAGCAGATGGAGGAGTATTTCTTCGGGGAGGGCGCGGCCCTGCCGCCCGACTACGTTCCACCTCGCTACAAGTGAAGCACGGGCAGCGCAGCCGTGATATCGAACTGGAGCGCGCCGTGCGCCGCGCGCAGAGCCGCCTCAACCTGCCCGGGTGTTTCGCCCCGGGCGAAGAGGAAGCCCAGGTAGCTGTTTCCTTCCGGTAGCGGCTCCAACCGTTGGCCCGGCTTGGCCGTGATTTCCACTCCGAAGATTCCTTCCACGCGCGTGGCTTGCTCGGTTCCCTTGACCCCGTGATAGACGCCCGCCTTTGGAATCGGGATCATCATGACGCCCGAGGCCGGATCCATCCGCTCGAGATCGTCGACGTTCTCGCCTAGTGCGTGACGGAGAACGAGCTCCTCAAGCGGCATGCCGCCGGTGAACCGCAGCGCCTTCGCGCAGAGACCGCCGATCGGCCGCGCCGCCACCTCAAGCATCCAGACGCCCTGTTCGTTGACCCGCATCTCTGCGTGCACCGGCCCGTGAACTAGCCGTAAAGCGGCCACCGCCTGCTCGGTGGCGCGGAGAATCCGGGCGACGGTGTGCGGCGCCTCGCGCGACGGCGTCACGTAAATGGTTTCCTCGAAGTAAGGACCTTCGAGCGGATCGGGCTTGTCGAACAAGGCCAGCAGTTTGAGCCGACCCTTGCTGACAATCCCTTCCAGGGCGAACTCCTTGCCGGGGATATAGTCCTCAATCTGAAGCCAGGCTCGCCCGGGCCCGCCCGGCGCCTGCCGCTCGGCCGACTCAAGAATCCTTCTGATGCGCCCAAAGGCCTCGACGAACTGCTCGGGGTTGTCGGCTCGGATCACGCCGCGGCTCGCCGAAAGGCCGAGCGGCTTGAGCACGCACGGGTAGCGAGCCAGCCGAGCCAACCGGCGCGCATCGCTTGAGAGCCTGATGCGGCGATAGGGGGGGACGGGCAGGCCGGCCGACTCGAAGAGTCGGCGCATCCGATGCTTGTCGTGCGCCGCGCGGGCGCCGGCGGCGGAGTGGAACCGCAAGCCGATTCGCTCGGCCAGTTCGGCCGCCAGCACCGCCTGCGCGTCGCCGAGCGCTACGATCCCATCGAAGGCGCCGCGGCCGAACTTGCGAGCCAGGCGGGCGGCCTCGCCCGGCCTGTCGAAGCGTACCGGCTCAAGCTGACCCCACCGGGGGTCTGCGCCCGGGCGACAGCAGTCGGTGACCAACACGCACTCGACGCCCAGGCGGCGCGCCGCCTCGGCGAACATCCGCGTCTGGTAACCCGTCGTTGCCGCCACGACGAGCAGGCGCCGGCCGGTGAACCGCATCACAGCAGGATCGTCTGCCCCTCGGCGGGCTCGGCGCAACAGTACCAGGGCTCCTCAAGATGCGGAATTGCCGCGCGCTGCCCGCGGCTCGGCGCCTCCGCCGGAGCCGCCCCGTAGGCCCGTTCCCAGATGCGGGCGAAGATCTCCGGCCGCGATCGTCCCTGGTGCTGCTCGCTCGCCACCAGGCGAAACACCTCGCGCGCCAGCTCATCGAGGCTCGCATCCGAATGCCGCCAGCGCCAGGCCAGCCCCGCCTCATCAAACGGTCCAACCTGTCGCCGCACCTCGTCGAGCTCGAGCAAAAGCGATCCGGCGGGGATGAGCAAGCGCAGCGCAAACTGGATCGGGGCGACGTTGGCGACCAGATCCTGCTCGGCGACGACGCGCAGCAGTTCCCGGTAGCTCTCCCACGTGGTCCAGGGCGTAAACGGGATGAAGGTGGGCGCCAGCTCGAGCCCGGCCGCGCGCACGCGCCTCACCGCCTCGAGAAAATCCGCCCGGGTGTGTCCTTTGCGCAAACGCGCGAGCACGGCGTCATCGAGCGATTCCGCGGCGCTGGTGATGAACAGGCAGCCGGTCCGCCGCAGCAGCGCCAGCAGGTCCGCATGCCGGAGCAGGTGCTCGATCTTGATCGTCACGTCGTAGGTGAGCGACGGGAATTCACGGTGAAGCGCCTCGGCGACGCGGACGGCGTGCCCCGGCCCGTTGAAAAAGTCCGGATCCCCGAAGCTGATATGCTCGGCTCCGGCCTCGACCTGGGCCCGAATGTCGGCCAGGACGATCTCGACGGGCACCACGCGGAATCGGCCGCGGTAGATCGGCACCACGGGACAGTGGCGGCACCAGTGCTTGCAGCCCCGGCTGGCTTCGGTGTAGCCGGCGATTTTGCGCGTGCCGTTGACGAGCAGCGCCGCGTAGCGGTTTAGCGGCGGAAGCCCGTGGCGGTCCGGCTTGAGAAACGCAAACCGCTCGTGCGAGACCAGCGTTTCCTTGCCATCGAGCTCGCCCCGAGCGAGCCGACGCAAGGCTGGTTCGAACTCGCCGCCGAGGATCGTCCGGACGCCGAGCCTGCGCAGCAGCGCCTCATTGGGCGGCGCATACAGGCCGTAGCAGACCAGATGGGCTCGCCGGTTGCGGGCCCGCAGATGGGCGATTACCGGAAGGGCCAGCCGCGTGGCGGTATGCATCGGCAGATAGAAGCCGATGATGTCGGCCGCCTCGACAACCTCGGGGGGCCAGGAATCGACCGCCAAGTCAACGCAGATGACCTCGTGTCCGTCCGCGCGTAAGAGGGCAGCCGGAGACGCCAGCCCGAACGGCTGATGGCCCAGCTCGTAGGTCGAGATGAGCAGGATGCGCACAGCCCCTTCGCTCATTATCCGACATCATTCCGCCTCCCATCTCCGCTGATCGGCGTCGGCCGCATCGCCCTTAGCGAAGTAGAGCTCCACGGCCCGTTCGAGCTCGGCTTTGTTGATCACCGGCGGGCGACCCTCGTACTCGCTAATGGTGATGATGATGTTGATGATGTCGAGCGGATAGCAGGCTCGAAGCTCCCCTTGCCCCCGCGCCGCGGCAAGCCGGCGCAACTCGGCGGCGCTGCCCGCCTCAGCCGGTATCCGCTTGCCGGCCGCCACCCGTTCGAAGATGCGATCGAAGCTGGCCGCATCCACGGGGCCGACATAGATCTTGTTGCGGATGCGCCGCAAGAAGGCCTCGTCGGCTAGCTCGTACGGATCCAGGTTGGTCGAGAAGACGACCATCAGCTCGAACGGGATCTGGAATTTGACGCCGTAACGGAGCGTCAGGTAATCGACTCGCCGGTCGAGCGGCACGATCCACCGGTTCAACAGATCGCGCGGCGACATGAGCTGGCGGCCGAAGTCGTCGATAATGAAGATGCCGTTGTTGGCCTTCATCTGGAGGGGCGCCGCATAGATACCGGAGGTTTCATCCAGCCGGAGTTCGACCATGCTCGGCACCAACTCGCCGCCGACCACGATGCACGGACGCCGACACAGCACCCAGCGCGGGTCCGTATCCGGATCCTCGATCTCCAGCTTCTGGTGGACCACCGGGTCGTAGACGCTGATGATCTGGTGATCCACCTCGACGGCGTAAGGGATCAGCACGGCGTCCTGGTAGACGCGCAACATGCGCTCGGCGATGCTCGTCTTGCCGTTGCCGGACGGGCCGTAGATGAAGATCGAGGTTTGCGAGATCAGCGCGGGACCGAGCTGGTCAAGCAGCGCATCGGTAACCACCAGGTCTGACAGGGCCGACCGCAGCGTCTTGCGGTCCAGCCGTAGCTTCGCCGCCTGCGCCCGGATGACCGTGTGATAATCCTCGAGCGAGACCGGCGCGGCCCCCGCATACTGGGAAACCTGGAACCGGTCCGTCGCCAGTTGCTTGCCGGCCTGCGAGAGCGTAAAACGGTAGTCGTTGCCGACCATCCCTTTGACCTCCACCAGTTGCTGGCTGCGCAGTTGCGTGAAGATCTGGTGGATGACGGCTGTGGACAGGCGCAGCGACCGACTCAGAGCCTGAAGCGTACTGAAGCCCTCAAGCAGCAGGCGCCGCAGGACCAGGTCGGTGACGAGCGATTCCGGCAGCCGAACCTCTTCGAGACTTTGAGGCACCGGCAGAGCGATGCTAGGGCGCGAGGCCGCGAGCGTGACCATCGATCTCCCTCCCCGCTCTCATCGGCAGGCGGCGCACTCCGGTTTATCTCTCCACGCCCGAAGGCGGCCGACCGTCAAATGAATCAGGTGAGAGAACTGCTATGCGCCGCGGCTCTGACGCTTGTTCTCGGCGGGAAACTCGCCGCCGGTGAGAGCGCCCGAAGCCTGGCCCAGAAGGCGAAACGCGCCGAGGCGGCAGGCAACCTCGCTGCCGCTTACCTCTATTACGCCCAGGCGGCGGCGCTCGATCCCTCCAATCCTTCCTATTGGGTGCGCACTAGGACCCTCGGCCGCCAGGTGCTCCTCTCCCCAACCTTGCCGGCGCAACTGGCGGCAGCCGCCAAAGCCGAGCCCGAACCGGAAGCTTCAGACGAGTTTCTGGGCGAAATCAGCGCCGCCGAGCTGGCTGAAGCCGCTCGCCTTCAGGCGCCCGCTGAGCTCCAGCCAATTCGCCGGCGCATCAGTGCCGAACTGCGCGGTGCACCCCGCCAGCTCTACGAACGCCTGGCCGAGGCCTTCGGGCTCCAAGCCACGTTCGATCCGGAGTACCCGTCGGAGAAACCGCTCTCCGTCCGGCTGGAGAACGCAAGCTTCGAGGAGGCGCTCCGCATCCTGGAGGCTGCAACCGCCAGTTTCATCGTTCCGCTCGGGCCCCGGACGTTCTTTGTCGTAAAAGACACCCCGCCGAAGCGCCAGGAGTACGAACCGATGATGGCGGCCGTGATTCCGATTCCTGAGCCGGTCTCCGTGCAAGAGGCTCAAGAGCTTGCCCGAGCCGTCCAGCAAACGGTCGAAATCCAGCGCATGCTGGTCGACTCCCAGCGAAGGGTCGTGCTCCTGCGCGACCGCGTATCCCGTGTGCGTCCGGCGCAGCTTCTCTTCGAACAGTTACTGGCCCGACGGCCCGAGGTCGTTGTCGAGGTGGAGTTTCTTGAAGTCGTCGAGACCTCGACCCTGGGCTATGGACTGCGGCTGCCCACCTCCTTTCCGCTGGCTTGGCTCGGCAAGTTCTGGAACGTGACCGGTGAGGCGGCCAAGGGCGCCGCTTATGCGGCCTTCGGGGGCGGCGCCACGTTGATCGGGCTGGGGCTGGCCGATGCCGAGCTGCTTGCGGCGATGACCCGCTCCTCCTCCCATCTGCTGGTCAAATCCATGTTGCGATCGGTCCACGGCCAGCAGGCCGCGCTCCACGTCGGCGAGAGATATCCGATTCTCACCTTGGGTTATTTCGGGCCCACGCAAGGCGAAGGCCCGATCTACACCCCTCCGCCGGCCTTCAACTTCGAGGATCTGGGCGTCGTGGTCAAAGTGACGCCCTACGTACATGGCGCCGAGGCCGTCACGCTGGAGGTCGAAGTGGAGTTCAAGGTGCTAGCCGGCGAGGCCATCAACGGCATTCCGGTCATCTCCAACCGGCGGTTTCAAGGGACGGCCCGGCTGCGCAACGGCGAGTGGGCCGTCGTCGCCGGTCTGATGCGCAGCCAGGAGGCACGCCTCATCACCGCCCTGGCGGGTCTCGGGCGGCTGCCGGTGCTCGGCCCGCTGTTCCGACAGAACACCCGTGAGCGGGAATCCAGTCAAACCTTAATCGTGCTCAAACCCAGAATTGTGACGCTGCCGCCCTCAGAAGCCGTCGCGGTGCCGCTTTGGACCGGTACGGAGACCCGGCCGCGCACGCCGCTCTAGTCGGCGCGCAAGCAAGCTGGTACCCTCGAAGGCGATGTCCAAGATGCTGGAGGAGATCCGCGAGCAGCCGGAGGCGCTCGCCCGGACGCTTGAGGAGGCCCGCCCGTTTGTGGCCGAGTTGCGCCGCCGACTCGAAGGGCGCCGCCCTAGGCTGATCGTGCTGGCGGCGCGGGGGACCTCCGACAACGCCGCGCTTTTCGGCCGGTACTTGCTGGAGATCACCACCGGCATCCCGGTTTCGCTTGCGGCGCCGTCCGTGTTGACGCTCTATGGCGCCCAACTCGACTTCGAGGACGCTCTCGTCGTCGGCATCTCTCAGTCGGGCGAGTCCACCGATACCAACTTCGTCCTCGAGCGCGCTCGCAAGCTCGGCGCCGTGACCGTGGGCATCACCAATAACGCCCAAAGCACGCTGGCGCGCCTGCCGGACCACTTGTTGCTGGTTCGCGCGGGCGCGGAGAAGAGCGTCGCCGCGACGAAGACCTATACCGGCCAACTGCTGCTGCTCTATCTGCTTGCGCAAGCGCTCGGCGCGGCAATCCGGGACGGCGACTTAAGACGCATTCCGGACTGGGCCGCCTCGGCGCTCAAGCTCGAGCCGGAGATCCGGAGGCGGGCCGAGCGCTACCGATTCCTCGAGGAAACGGTGGTGGTAGGCCGCGCACTCAACTACGCCAACGCCTTCGAGTTTGCCCTCAAGCTCATGGAGACCTGCCAGGTGGTCGCCGAACGCTTCTCTTCGGCCGACTTCCTCCACGGGCCCATTGCCATGGTAGGTCTGGCGTTTCCGGTCTTCTTGTTCGCCCCTGCCGGCCCGACCTGGCCCTCGCTCAAGCAGATGCTCGAGAAGCTGCGCTCGCGGGGAGCGGAAACGCTGGCGATCACCGACCGCAGCAACCCGGAGGCGCCTCCGCTTGCCGAGCGGGCCATCGTCGTACCGGCTCGCCTGCCCGAGCTTTACAGCCCGATCCCCTACATCATTCCGGCCCAACTGCTGGCGGCGCTTTTGGCGGAGGGGAAGGGGCTCGACCCGGATCGGCCGCGGGGTCTGAAAAAGGTGACGCGGACCCTTTAGGGAAGGCCGCGGCCGGAAATTGGGGAATGAGTGTACTGTCCCCGATTTTTTTCTATATAATCATGATCGATCTTTCCTTCACTGGGGAGGGAAGCGAAAGGGGAGGGACAGTCATGGCAAAACAACTTCCTTCGTTTATTCGCTGGGGGTTAATCGGCTTGATTGCCGCCGCCCAGCTTCTGGCGCAGGGCACCAGCGGCAACATTACCGGCCGCGTGCTCGACCCGTCGGGCGCGGCCGTACCCGGCGCGCGCATCGTCGCGCGCAATGTCGCCACGGGGGTCGAGACCGTCAGCGCCTCGACCGAGACCGGCGACTACAACCTCGTCGTCTATCCCGGCACCTACCAGGTCTCGGCCGAAGCGGCGGGCTTCAAACGCTTCGTGCGCGACGACGTGATCATGACCGCCGCCGCCACGGTGCGGCTCGACCTAATGCTCGAACTCGGCAATGTCGCCGAGACGATCGAGGTCTCCGGCACCCTGCTCACCGTGCAGAGCGAAAACGCCAAGATCACCACCGCGGTAGAAAACAAGTTCGTCGACGAGCTCCCGTTGGTGGTGGGCGGCCGGATGCGGAATCCTTACGACCTGGTGAAGATCGCCGCCCAGGTTATGAGCAGCGGCCCGAGCGAGATGGCGCTCGGCGGCGCCCCCTCACGCTCCTGGAATGCGACGCTCGACGGGCTGTCGATCACCACCAACCGGGCGGCCGAGCGCGACGAGATCTCCTTCATGGCGCCGTCGCTTGAAGCCATCACCGAGTTCGCCGTCGATACCGGCGGCTTCAAGGCCGAGTACGGCCAGGCGACCGGCGGCGTGCTCACGTTCTCCTCCCGTTCCGGCACCAACGAGTTTCACGGCACCGCGTACAACTTCCTGCGCAATGAAAAGCTCGACGCGCGCCGGTTTTTCGAGCGTGAGAAATCGGTTTACAAACAGAACAACTTCGGCGTCGCCGCCGGCGGTCCCGTCCGGCTGCCCAAGCTGTACGACGGGCGCAATCGCACTTTCTTCTATCTGACCTACGAGGGCTTCCGCAATCGCGTGGGCGCCAACGCCACCATCCTAAGCGTTCCCACGCCCGAGATGTTCGAGGGCGACTTCACCAACTGGGTGGACCGCAACAATCAGCTCTTGCGGATTCATGACCCGGCCACGACGCGGCCCGGCCCGGGCGGCGGCCATATTCGGGACCCGTTCCCCGGAAACCAGATTCCGAAGTCTCGCTTCAGCGAGTTCAGCCGCCAGCTGATCCCCTACGGCCAGGCCGTCAAGCCGAACCGCGGCGGGCCTCCGGGCACTTTCTCCTATGTGACCCAGAACTGGATTACAACAAGGGGGACGCTTCTGGAGCCGCAAGACAAAGGCAGCGCCAAGCTCGACCACCTGCTCACAGACAAACACCGGTTGTCGTTCTTCGCCAACATCACCAGCTACCGGCGAGAGGCGGGCTCCGGCGGGCCTCCCGGTCTGCCCGTGCCGCTTTGGAGCGGCGAAGTGCAGCAGTTTGACACCGCCGCCTACCGGCTCACACACGACTGGGTGATGTCGCCGACCTTGGTCAATCAGTTCATCATCGGCGGCAACACGTTCGACAAAGCCAGCTTCTCGCCCAACTACGGCGGCAACTGGAAGGACAAGCTGTGCATGAAGAACGTCATCGACTGCAACCGGAACTTCCCCGTGGTCACCTTCACCGAGTTCGCCACCTGGGGCGGCAACGCCCTCAACGGCACCAAGCAGCCGATGTGGTCGCTCAAGGACGACTTGAGCTACACGCGCGGCAAGCATACTTTCAAGTTCGGCTTCGCCTACCAGAACCAGCGCGCCAACGGCTATGGCCAGCAGTGGATCTCCGGCGGCGCCAACTTCAGCTTCCTGTCGACCAGCGTGCCGGGCGATACGGCCTTCCGCAGCGGAAGCTCCTTTGCTTCGTTCCTGCTCGGGGAGGCCATCGGCGGCGGCACGGAGACCGTCCGCGAAATCGAGCAGATTTACTCCTACTACGGCTTCTACGCGCAGGATGACTGGCGGTTGACGCCGAAGCTGACCATCAACATCGGCGTTCGCTACGACTACACCCGGCCGCCGGTCGAGCTCGAGGACAAGTACTCGGACTTCACCCCCGATAGACCCAACCCGGCGGTCAACAACTACCCGGGCGCGCTCCGCTTCGCCGGCTTCGGGCCCGGACGGGAGAATCGGCGAAGCCTGCTGGATGGCTGGTGGGGCGGCATCGGACCTCGCCTCGGCATCGCCTATGCATTGAACAACAAGACGACCGTGCGCACCGCCTTCGGGCGCTCGTTCGGACGCGTCACCGTAACGCAAGGCAGCGGTCACTTTGCCGGCTTCATCGGCCACTGGCGTTTCAGCTCTCAAGATCAGGGAGTGACGCCCGCCTTTCGCTGGGACCAGGGGCTGCCCCCCTACCCGCTGCCGATCATCATGGATCCCAACGCCAAGCTCGATCCGGCCTTCGCCAACAACCAGAATGTCGATCACTGGCAGCCCTATGACGCCACCCGGGCGCCTGAGACGCTCTACTGGACGTTTTCGATCCAGCGCGAGGTGGCCCGCAATACGGTGCTCGAACTGGCTTATAGCGCTACGATCGGCACCCATCTGCAAGGCAGCATGGTCAATCTGAACCAGGTGCCGACGCCGCTCTGGGACCGCTACATGCAACAGCTCGGCGCCACCGCGGCCGCGAACCTATTCCGCTCGGCCATCACCTCAGCGGCCGCCGTGAGTGCCGGCGTGCCGGTACCCTATCCGAACTTCCTCGATCCGCGTGTGCAGACCTCGCGCACCGTCAATCAAGCGCTGCGCCCGTACCCGCAGTATCTGTCGATCAACACCGGAGATCAGGGCGGCGACAAGAGCGGTCACTCGAGCTACCATTCGATGATCATCAAAGCGACGCGACGTTATTCGAGCGGTCTGGCCTTCGAGTGGAACTACACGCTCTCGAAGCTGTTGACCGACGTCGACAGTTTCAGCGAAGGGGCCGGCACAACGCAGGATCAGTACAACCGTCGTCTGGAGAAGTCCATCGGCGAGTTCGATCAGACGCACGCCTTGAAGATGAGCACGGTCTACGAGCTACCGTTCGGCCGCGGTCGCCGGTTCCTGGCTGCGAGCCATCCCGTGGTCAACGCGATTCTCGGCGGCTGGCGCATCAGCGGCATCATGATGTACGCGAGCGGCTTCCCGATTCGGCTGATCCGTAACAATCCGCTGCCCATCTTCAATCGCGACACCCGGCCTGTCATCACCAGCTACGAGGGCTGGCGAGCCCCGATCAAGGGCAGCAAGTTCGACCCCGGCGTCGACCGCTTCCTGGATCTGGCGGCGTTCCCGCCGCAGCCGGTGGCCTTCGGCAACGTCACGCGCCACAACCCCAAGGTGCGCTCCTTTCCGATCTTTGAGGAGAACGTGAGTCTGGCCAAGAGCTTCCCGTTCGGTGAGCGGCTGCGGCTGGACTTCCGCTGGGAGGCGTTCAATCTGTTCCACCGCACGACCTTTTCCACCGGGAGCACGAACCTCAACGCCACCACCTTCGGCATCGTCTCTAGCCAGATCAACGAGCCCCGTAGGATGCAGGCCGGTCTGAAGCTTTACTGGTAAGCCGCTCTCGGCGCTGCCGGGCGGCCGAGCGGGCGAGGTTCGGCCGCCCTCACTTCTTCGGCAAATACTTGCGCGGCATCAAGGTGGCGATCGAGCCGTAATAGGTCACGATCTTGTGCTCGACCACCGTGCCCATCAGCAGATGCGCCTCCGGTCCGGTCAGCCCGTACTCCTCGGTGAGCCACCGGAGCATGTCCGAGTTGGCCATGCGAAGCCCTATCTCCATGGAACTGGCGAACTCGGGCTGACTGGCGATGGAGACGATGTAGTTTTCGTTGATGAGCCGGGGAATCGACAGGCGTTTGCCTTTGTGCACTCGGACGGTGAACTGCACATCGAGCGAGGTCTCCACACCGGCGCCGAGCGGCTCGCCGTCGCCCTGCAAGGCATGGCCGTCGCCGATGTACAGATAGGCTCCTTTGTGGAAAACGGGAAACAGCACGGTGGCGCCCTCGACGATGTCGTTGTAGTCGATGTTTCCGCCATGGGGTCCGGAAGGCCCGGAGGTCTCCACCCGCTCGCCCGGCGGCGCCACACCGATGCAGCCGAGCATGGGCCTTACGGGTAACTCGAACCGGTAGCCCGAGCTTTCAAGCAGGCGCGGCCGCGCGATGCCCCGCTCGAGATCCAGATCCCAGGGGATCAGGTCGCTTCGGCCCGGGCGCACCGCCTCGGGCTTGTAGAAGTTCTTGTGCCAGCTTTCGATGTCGGCGGCGTTGGCGGCCGAGGCGAGCAGCCGGTAGGTGGAGTAGCCGTAGTTCCGGTTGAGGCGCACCTTGTCCAGGCGTACCTCGAGCGCGTCGCCGTAGTCGGCCTCCTCGATGTAGAACGGCCCCATCAGCGGATTGCCGCTTTCCGGGTAGACATACGGGTGCTTGATGTGGGCCACGCCCTTCCAGTCTCCGCCTCCGGAATCCCAGGTGCGCGTGATGACCGTGTCTCCCGACTTGATCCGCAGCACAGGCTCCTTATAGGCGGAAAAGACCCGGGAGTGATGTTGCGGATAGATGGTGTGGGTCTCGGCCGCCGCCAGAGCGGCCGTGCTCAGGACGACGATCAACTGTCTCATGCTTGCTCACTGTACTATGAGTGAGCCACCGGGCGGCGGCCCCCGTTCGACGGAAAGCTATAATGTGGGTAAAATCGGCGCGGCTCCAGGAGACGACAATGAGATCCGATCTGGTGCCTATGCGGTGGCCGGAAGCCTGGCGCGACGGCTCGAAGCTCGAGCTGCTGCGCGGCACCCCCATCAACTGCCTCGCGGGTGACCGCCCGCCGGAGTTGCCGCTCGGCGAGCTGCGCTTCGTTCGCCTCGATCCGGCTTCGCCGCCCGAGGGAATCGTGCTGGTCGACGGCCTCTGGCCTCACGTGAAGATGGCGCGGCGCGATCCGGATGCGGCGGAGACCGGTCCGACCGGGGCGCCTTGGGTCGACTCCAACGGGTGGCGGATTCGGCTGGCGCAGGCGCTCAATCCCGGCAAGACCGTCTGGCTCACCTACATGCCTCCGAAACAGGACGAGATTGTGCCGCCGGCCGCTTTCGCGCTGGCCGTGGCCGAGGCGGAGGCCTACGGCGCCCATTGGGTCCTCACACTGGACGAAACCTTTCGCCGGGGCCTGGAGGAGGGAACGGCCGAGGCGGTCGAGGCCTGGCGGAAGATCGTCGCCGTTCTGAAGCTCGGTGCGGGCTCGGCCGACTGGCGCCGATTCGAGCCGGTGGCGCCGCTCGCCGTCGTCTCCAGCTTCGCCGGCGAGGCCGAATACTTAAGCCAAGAGTTCCTCAATCTGGCCGACCGCCGGGGGCTTGCTTACGCCATCGTTCCGTCGGCGCGCGCGCTCGAGGCGCGGCTTGAGCGCTACAAAGCCGTCATCTACATCGAGCCGGAGCCTCCGGAAGGTCCGCTCCGCGCCAAGCTGCTTGACTTTGCCGCCTCGGGCGGCCTGTTGATCCTACCGGCGGCGCTGTCGAAGGCGGCAGCCGTCGAGACCAAGTTCGGCCATCGGATCGATCGACACGGCAAGGGGCGGGTTGCCGCGCCGGTGGAGGCTTGGGCCGATCCCTATCTGCTCGCCGGCGACGTCCATCTGCTCATCGGCCACCGGCACGATCCCATGCGAGTCTGGAACGGCGGCATGATGAACACGCTCTATCTGGCCTCGCCCGACGGCTCGCAGGGGGTCGTTCATATCGTCAATTACAGCCTTCGCTCGACGCTGGACGCCGTTACGCTCGGATTTCCGCGCCCTTACCGGTCGGCGACGGTGCGGACCGCCGAAAGCTCCGCGTCAGTTGAGCCGGTGAAGCGTCGGCTGGGCGTAGAGTTTGCTTTGCCGGCCTTTGCCACATATGCTCGAATTGAATTGAGGGGGTGAGGATGCGTTTTAGGTCTCAACAATGTGCAACGTACACGCGGCGGAGCTTTCTGGCGGCGGCAGGCGCGCTGCCGCTGGCGGCGGCAACCAGGACGGCGCCTGAAACGCGCGTCGCGCTGGCCCGCTGCCACAGTTATGGTCCACATCTGGTGCCGTTGCTCGGAAAGATGTTCGACCAGATCGGGGGCTTGAGGAGGCTTGTGGCCGGCAAGACCGTCGCCGTCAAGATCAACCTGACCGGGGCGGCCACCATCCGGCTGTGGCATGAGCCCGCAGAGACCACCTATTGGACGCACCCGGACGTCATCGGGGCTGCCGTGTATTGGATGGGGCGCGCCGGCGCCCGGCGCATCCGTATCGTGGAGAGCTTCGCCGAGGGCACCAAGCCGCTCGAGGAGGAGATGCTCGTCGCCGGCTGGGATCCGGCCGATTTGCTGAACGCCGCGCCGCGAGTGGAGATGGAGAATACCGGCTTTTTGGGCTACGGCAAGCGCTACCACCGACTGATGGTGCCTAACGGCGGTTACATCTATCCCGGCTTCGACCTGAACCACTCCTACGAGGAATGTGACGTGTTCGTCTCGATCGCCAAACTCAAGGAGCACGTCACGACGGGCATCACCGGCGTTTTGAAAAACCTGTTCGGCATCGCTCCCTGTACGATCTACGGCATGGCCGCCGGCGTCGACGAGCCCGCGCCGGTACCGCACGGAGGCCGGCTGATGTTCCACACCGGTTATCGCCAGCCCTCGCGCAGCGCGCCCCAGGAGAATGACTTCAACTCGCCGCGAGAGGAGGGCTACCGCGTGCCGCGCATCGTCGCCGATCTAGCCGCCGCCCGGCCGATCCACCTGTCGATCATCGAAGGCGTCGAGACGATGACCACGGGCGAGGGGCCTTGGATCGCAGAGGGGCGCAGTCGAAAGATTCATCACGTACGCCCGGGGGTTCTGATCGTCGGCACGGACCCGGTCGCTACTGACGCCGTCGCCGCCGCGGTGATGGGCTTCGACCCCATGGCCGAACGCGGCACGCCGCCGTTTGAGACGTGCGACAGCACGCTCGAGCTCGCCGAACGGCACGGGCTCGGAACGCGCGACCTGAATCGCATCGAGCTCGCAGGCGAGCCCCTGCGGGACTTGGTCTTCCCCTTCCGTGCGTACACGTAAGCCAGCTCAGGCGCTTCTTTCCAGGGCAGTTTTGGGGAAAGCCGGCATCTTGCGCAACTCGCGTACCTGGTAGATGTGGCGGCGGTCGTGCGCCAGCAGCATCCAGAAGCTGATACCCAGGCTGAAACGCAAGCCGCGGAAGGCCGGTGAGGGGACGCGAATGCGCGCCAGATCGAGTCCGTCGGCGGCCCGAAGCGTCTGCTCGAGCCGCTCGTGCAGCTGGAGGAATTCCCCCATGACTTCGGCGGGAGGTCGGCCCGCCGCCGGCCTGAAGCGTGAAGGGGCACGGAGGCGGCGCTTCGGCGGCGGCTCGATTTTGGCGAGCAGCCAGCGCGAGAAACAGCCGTAGACAAACGGCCCGTGGGCGAGCAGATGCTGCGCCCGGCCCTGCTCGACCGCCTCCTCGAGCCGGGCGATCCACAGCCGGTTGACGGCATTCAGGTGCTCGAAGCACTCGCCGACGGACCAGACCTTCGGGGTAGGCTTCCAGTGGAACTGCTCCTCATCCAGAGTTGCGGTCAGGCCTTGGGCATCCAGCTTGACCACGCTTGTCTGATAAAGCAGGCGCTCGATTTCGGCGTTCGCAATCGGGTTGGTCGTCCGTGCGGGCAGATCGATCATAGGCCTCTCAGGTGGAAGGCTGAAACTTCCAGATTAGCCGATTGGGTAGCGGCCGGGGCGAATTTGGGGCAAATGCCTGAATCGGCAGACTTTAATGCCCTATCTGCTAGGAAAGGCGGCTGGGGCTTGGTAGTATTGAGGGCGAGAATGGGTCGCGGCTATGCGCTGTCTGGCTTGCGGCAAACGGATCGGCATACTCCGCCGCCTGGTGGACCGGCGGTATTGCTCAGACGAGCACCGGTCACTGCCCCGCAAATCGGCCCGCCTGCTGCGTGACCTGGCAGATCGGGAGGAGCTCGAGGAGCCCTGGCTGATCTCGGAAGTCGTCTTCGCCGAACCGAAGAGGCCCAACGGGACGCTGGCGGCGGTGGGGATCCTGCTTCTTGCCTGTCTGGTCGTTCTTTTACTCGTGGTTGGGCCAGGTTCGGAACCGGCGCCGCGCGGCTTGCCGTGGCCGGCGCCCTTCGGATTGCCAGAGCGGTTCGAGCGAGCTCTTCCGGCCACGCCGCCCTTGAAGCTGCGCGAAGATTTCCATAGCGGGCTGAGCGCCTGGGTGAACCCGGCAGGCGGCAAACCCGACTGGCTCGTCGAGCGCGGCGGCATTCGGCCGGGCCGGCTCCTGTTGTGGAAGCCGACGCTCGCTCTGCGTAACTACGAATTCGCCTTCCAGGGCGAGATCGAGCGGAAAGCGGTGGCGTGGGTTTTCCGGGCCAGCGACGCCGGCAACTATTATGCGGTCAAGATCCGAGCTGAGGAAAGGGAGGCCGGGGGCGCCGCCATCGAACGCTGGGTGGTGAGTCGCGGTGAAAGATCCGAGCTGGTGCGGCTCCCGCTGCCCGTCCGGCTCAGACCGCACGAGCCGTTTCAAGTGTCGGTTCGGGTGCGGGCGGACCAGTTCGTCACGCTGGTGGACGGTCAGGTGGTGGACCGGTGGCGTGACGCCCGGCACGCGCGGGGCGGCGTCGGCTTCTTCACCGACCCGGGAGAGGAGGCCCTGCTGCGCTGGGTTCGCATCAGGGATACGTCGAGCCTGTGGGAACGTGTGCGGCTGTGGACGCTGATCCTCGCGCCATTAAAATAGGGGACAGTATACTCAATTCCCAATTTGCCCCTCGGCTTCGGGGCAAGGAGGTTGCTGGTGCGCCGGGACGCCGAATTTTTCCAGGAGGAAGAGCTGGAGCTCGTCTACATCGCCCGGCACCTCAGTGAAGCCCAGGCCCTGGAGCGGGTCTTGAGCGAGCAGGCAGTCGATTATCTGGTGGAGGCCGACGAGTACACGGGCGGTGTGATCTTCCGCCGGGTGCGTGTGGGCGCCTTTTTCTACGTGGCCCGGCGCGACCTGGAGCGCGCCCACGCCGCCATGACCCGAAGCGGTTACCGGCCCTACCAGTTGTGAGCCGACTATTGCTCCGGATTCGGGTTGAAAACGGGGACCGCCACAACGTTGCTCACGTTGAAGCCCTGGGCGATCGTGCACTGCGTCTTCGGGTTGGTGGGCAGGGCGGCGTTGAGTTGGAGGTCCACCCGATAGATGCCGATGGTGCCGGGCATCAGCCCTGAGGCCAGCACGTTGGCCGTCCGCCCTCCGCAGAGGGAGGAAACAAACTCGACCGGCTCGTTGAGCTCAGGCCCTTCGTAGACCTCTCCGGTGAACTGCTTTTGCCGGGCCGCTTCCGGTTGGATGATTCCTAATCCGGTGGCGTAGACGGTGATGATCTCGCCTGGGATGGCGGGGTTGTCCGGGGTGACGCGCGCGCCGGCCTCGTTGGCGCAGCACAACTCGGAAGTGGTCGCCGTGAGAATGACGCCGGCGTCGCCGGTGCCGCCCTTGGATTCGGCCGAGTATTTGATCCCGTTGCCCGCCGGCCCCGGGACGCGCGCCTCGAGGCGAATCCGCGTGGCGAAGATGCCGGCCGCCGAAGCGCGCACTTCCGGATCCTGGTTGATAAGCTCGACCAGGCCGTCGCGAATCTTCTCGAGGCCGAGCCGCGCCGGCTGGCCCTGCGGGGGTACGTCCTCGGCCTTGACGGTGTAGGTATACCGGCGCGCCGTGTCGCTATTGGGATCGCCGATGATGACCGTGGCCGTATCGCCGGCCTTGGCCTGTCCGTCCACGGAGACGACGCCCATGGCATAGGAGCTCGAATGCGTCGCCACGGCCATACGCGGCTCGGCGTCGCCTTCGGCGAAGATGCCCGGGTTGTACTGCACGATCGGCACGGCCACGGCGTTGCTGGCCACGACGCGGCCATCGGCATGAACCGTGCGTACGTAGACGCTCACTCCTTGCGAATCAAAGACATTGAGCGGCATCTGCGCGTTGATCTGTCTCGGCGAGACATAGTAGAGGGGCGCTTGGATGCCGTCGACATAAACGCGGACGCCGGCCAGCTCGCGGGGAAGAATGCGGGCATCGGGCGGCGCCGACGCCTCGAAGTCGGATAGGTTCTCCCCGATGATGCTGACGATGGTGCCCGGGGCGATCTTGGTCGCCTCACCGCCGCCGCGGAGCGTGGCGCCGTCGGTCTGGACGACGATCTTGGCTTCCTCGGAAGTCTTCACCTCATACTTGATGTTGTTGCCCGGGGCGCCGCCCATGCGCGCCGTCAGGATCACGGAACGGAACTCCGGGTTGGGCGTGGCGAAGACGTCCGGATCGCCGTCGCCTTCGTTGATCAACGCCGCCAGGCCGTTGACGATGTTCTCGAGCTTTTCGTCGGCGACTTCGACTTTATAGGTGTAAGAGCGCTCGCCTTGGATCGTAATGGTGATCTCATCCCCCTTGGCGGGCTTGCCGTCGATTTCCACGCGGCCGACGGCGAACACGTCCAGACTCGCCGCATTGCGCACGCCGGTGAAGGCAACACGCTGCTCAGCCAAAGTAAACACCAGGACGCGCCGATTGAACGGATCGCTGGCGTAGAGGTTCAAGCCATCCCAAGCGAGCGACATCGGGGTGCGGATGACGCCGGCGCTGGCGACGTCGTCCGGGAAGGCGCTGTCGGAGACGTTGTTAACGAACTCGTTCACCTGGCCGATCACCGCGTCGGCCGCCTTGCCGTTCGTGGTCGGCACGCTGTCGAAGACGAGGATGCGGTCGTTGCCGCCGTCGGCGATGAACAGCCGCGTACCGTCGGAAAGGGCAAAGCGCGGAAACTCCAGCGTAGCGGCGCATCGCGGCGGATACAACTTGTTGCCCTGCTCGTCCTGGCCACTGGGCTCGCACAGGGCACGGGCGTTGTTGGCGATCGCCGTCTCGAAGTTCGGCTGCCCGATGACGACGTCTGCCGGCGCTTGGTTGGTGGTCGGAATCGAGTTCCAAATCAGAACCCGGTTGTGGCCGAGATCGGCCACGTAGAGGCGGCGGCCGTCGCTCGTGACCGAGACCGGCGTCAGCAGCGTCGTGGCCTTCGGCTCAAGCTGCGCCTTGGTCAGATCCGGCTGGACGAAGGTCTTAAAGTCCGGCGCTCCCAGCACGACGTCCGCCGGAGCGTGATTCGTGGTGGGGATCGAGTTCCAAATCAGCACGCGGTTGTTGCCGGTGTCGGCGACGAACAGCTTGCCGTCCTGGAGCCAGACGCCCTGAGGGCCCTTGAGACTCCTCTCGTTGGGATTGAAGCCGGTCGAGGTTGCCCGGTTGAAATCGGGCTGGCCGACGACTACGTCGGCGGGCTGGCCGTTATAAGTCGGTATCGAGTTCCAGATCAGCACGCGGTTGTTGTCGGTGTCGGCCACAGCCAGGCGTACGCCGTCGCTCGCCACGCCGATGGGCAACCGCAAGGTGTCGGCGCGGGGCGGTTGCAGCTCGCCCTTGTCCATGCTCTTCTGGCCGAGCACGACGTCGGCGGCGCCGACACAGACCAGGCAGCGCTCGCCCGTGAAGGGGATGTCGGCCTCGGGCGCGGGAAGCTGGCGCGAAAGGTTCTTGAAGATCAGCACCCGGTGATTGATCGGTTCGGCGTTGAGCCGGTTGGCGTCGGCGACGAAAAGCATGTCGTTGGCGTAAGCCAAGCCGGAGACGCCGCCGAGAATGCGGTCACTCACGCCGGCCTCCTGGGCCGTGAAGGTGCTCTGCCCGATCACGAGGCGCGCCCCCTGGGCGGTGACGAACCGCACATCGGCATAGGAAGATGCCGCCAGGAGCAAGAAAACGAGAAACCTCATGAGGCGAAGCCGGTACGAGGCAGAAATTTCAGTATAACAACCTGCGGGGACGCCCTCAGGGCTGGCTCGGTTTCATGGATCCATCCCGGAGGAGGCCTTGCGGGTTCGCCGGGCGCGGGAGGCAAGATTCAATAGGAAAAAATCGATTGACATCTTCAACGCGGCGTGATACGGTATGAGGAGTCGAGCAATCGACGTAACAGCGCTGGCAGCTCATCGAGAGGGGTTAACATGAGCCACATCCGTTCATCATTGCAAACCGCCGTCCCAGCACAAAGGTGCGGCACGGCCATCAGCCGGAGCTACAAGCTGGTCGTCGCGGCCCTTGTCGGCGCCTTGGCGCTGCCTGGCCAGTCGCTTCTATCCACCATTCGCGGAACGGTTACCGACCCGACCGGCGCGGTCGTCGCCGGGGCGCGCATCACCGTCACCGATGTGAAGACCAACGTGGTGTTGCGCAGCGTGGCGTCGGATGCGGCCGGAAACTACGAGGTGCCCGACGTGGTGACCGGCGTCTACCGGCTCACGGTCGAATCGGCCGGTTTCAAGACGTTTATCGCCGACAAGATCGTCGTCGAGGGCTCGCAGATCCGCCGCGTGGACATTCGGCTCGAGCTCGGCCAGATCGCCGAACAGGTGACGGTGGAGGCCGGCGTCACTCCGATTACGACCGACAGCGCCCAAATCACCACCGGCTTCAAACGCCAGCTTTATGACGTCAGCCCGCTGATGCGCACCTCTTATCCTCACCCCCTGCTGGTGACGCTTGCCGGCGTCGAGAGCCAGGCGGGCGGCTGGGGGCTCAACATCAACGGCCAGCCGCCGAGCCAGGTGGCCCTGGGCATGGACGGGGCGACCATGGACGGGACGGTGAACCTCGTCAACCGGATGGATTTCAGCGAGATCACAGTGACGGGGGTGAACAACACGGCCGACCAGGCACGCGTGGCCAACTACAACATGGTCTCCAAGCGCGGCGACAACAACTTTCACGGCGAGCTTTACTTCACGCACTTCAACTCCGCGTTGAACGCCCGCAACTTTTTCGATCCCGTCAAGACGCCGTTCAAGGAACACAGCGGCCAATTGGCCGTCTCCGGACCGATCTGGCGCAACAAGACCTTCTTCTATGTCTCGTACTGGTACCTGAGAATTCCCGCGAGTTACTTTTACCGCCGAACGGTGCCGACGCAGAGGATGCGTGAGGGCGACTTTTCACAACTGGCACGCGTCGTGCGCGACCCGCTTTCCGGGCAGCCCTTTCCTCAGAACCTGATTCCGGCGAGCCGGCACAACCCGACGTCGCTCAACATCCAGCGCGAGCTGATTCCGGCGCCGAACATGGGCGGACCGGACGAGCAGGTCAACAACTACGGCTTCGTTCATCCCTACCCGAACGATCTGTTCGAAGCGCGCTACCCGCAGATTCGCTTCGATCACAACTTCTCGGAGAAGAACACGATCTTCTTCCGCTGGATTCGGCGCCGGACACCCTATGTGCTGGCGCGGAGTTTTCCCGGGCTGACCTGGACGCGCTTTCGCTCGCACACGCACTCGGTGATCAACGACACGCACGTGTTCTCGCCGACGCTGGTGAACTCGTTCCGGTTCGGCTTGAAGACGGATTTCATCGAGGACGGCAAAGTGATCGCCGGGGTGGCGCCGCTCAAGGCCGACCGTCTGATCGAGCGCATCGGACTCCAGGGAGTCAACCAGCCGGGTTTCAAGGATGTGCAAGGCTCGCCCAACATCGCCATCACGGGCTACGACGGCATCAGCATGCCGGGCGGGGGCATCGTCGGCGACGATCACCAGTATTCCTTTGCCGACTCGCTCACCTGGTCGCGGGGCCGGCACGTCTTCAAGTTCGGCATGGAGCTCAAGACGGTGCAGACCTTCCTTGGCAGCATTCCCGATCCGACCTTCGGAGCGTTCAACTTCAACGGCAGCCTCACCGGCGCCTCCTACGCCGATTTCCTGCTCGGACTGCCTTTCACGAGCCAGCGCCTGAGCCCGCTGGTGAACCGCGACCGGCGGGCCAAGGAACTCGGGCTGTTCGTCATGGACACCTTCAAGGTGAGCGCTCGGCTGAGTCTCGATTACGGCCTGCGCTGGGATTATTTCACTGCGCCGCGTTTCGATGACGGGCTTCAGTACGCCTGGGATCCGGCTACCGGCAACGTGATCGTGCCCGGCGGGGCGATGCGCTCGGTGAGTCCGCTTTACCCCAAGAACATCACCGTGGTCGAGGGCAACGTGTTGCCCAAGCCGGACCGGAAGAACTTCGCTCCCCGGTTCGGGGCCGCCTACCGGCTGCGCGACAAGACCGTCGTCCGCGGCGGCTACGGCATCTTCACCGAGCAGATCGGCTACTTCACCCATCTACAGGGCGGCGGCCCGTTCCAGATCGCCGAAACCTATATCAACCGGATCGAGGGCGGCGCGCCGCTGTTTTCCTTTCCCAATCCTTTTCCGACCAGCCTGGCGTCGGCGCAGATTCCCTCGCAGAGCGTCGTCGGCTTCCCGATGGAAGTTCGAAACGGCATGATTCACCAGTTCAACCTCACCGTCGAACAACAGGTGGGCGATGTCGGCATCCGGCTCTCCTACATCGGCTCCCGCAGCCGGGGTCTGAATTACAACCTGGCCATCAACAAGCCGCGGCCGAGCCTGATCCCGTTTGCGCAGTCCCGCCGGCCCTACCCGCAGTTCATCGGCGTCACGATGGGGCAAAACGACGGCCGGACCAACTACAACTCCTTCCAGGTGGAAGTGCAGCGGAAGATGGGCGAGATCATCACCTTCAACGGGCACTATACGCTGCAATCGCATCTGTCGGACTTTCTAAACCTGGAGAATCCGTACGACCACAAGTTCTGGAACCGGGAGGCCTTCAGCGCGCGGCACCGGGCCGTCATCACCACGATGATCGAGATTCCCGTCGGCCGCGGCCGGCGCTATCTGGCGGGCGCGCCCGCCGCGCTGGACCACCTGGTGGGCGGCTGGAACCTGACCACGATCAGCCACTTCAGCTCTGGTCAGTTTTTCAGCCCCGTCTTCTCCGGCTCCGATCCCTCGAACACGAACACGGTGGGCGGGCTGCCGGATCGAATTTGCGACGGAAATCTCCCCCGAGGCGAGCGCACCGTCGAGCGATGGTTCAACCCGGCCTGTTTCGTCGCGCCGCCGGCCGGCCGGTTTGGCAATAGCGGCGTGAACGTGCTCAAGCGGCCTGGCTACAACTTGCACCACATGAGCGTGGCCAAGGATTTTGCGCTCACGGAGCGCTTCAGGCTCGAGTACGTCGCCTCGATGGCCAATGTGTTCAATCATCCGCACTTTGCGCCCCCGCGCAGCGACATCTCGGTGGCGGGCGCCGGACGGATCATCAGCGTGCTCTATGGAGCCGACCGGCCCATCGACGGCACCACCGCGCGTGAGATCGGTATGACGCTGCGGCTGCGGTGGTGAGCGGCGCCGGCCGGGCGAAACCTCAACGACCGGCTTTTCCGTCCTTGAGCAGCGCTTCGGCGCGGGAGAGGGGCATGGGCGGCGCGAAATAGTAACCCTGCCCGATGCGGCAACCGAGCGACCGCAGGGCCGAGAGCTGCCCTTGGCACTCGATGCCCTCCGCCACCACGTCGGCCCCGATGGCCGCCGCCAGCGTCATGATGCTGCGGACAATCTGCGACTCCTTCGTCTCTTCGAGCATCTTAGCTACGAACGACCGGTCGATCTTCAGACGGCTCACCGGCAGTCGCGACAGATAGCCGAGCGAGGAGTAGCCGGTGCCGAAGTCGTCCCCGCTGAGCGTCAGCCCGAGCGCCCTCAACTGCTCGAGCACTTTGACGGCGTCCGGGCTTTCCAGTAGCACCGTCTCCGTGAGTTCGAAGCAGACGTCGTGCGGATTCACACCGGTCCTCTTCAGAATCTGGTCCACGCTTTCGATGAAGGAAGGCTGGAACAACTGCTTGGCGGAGATGTTGACGCTCATCACGAGACCGGCGGCCTCCGGATAGCAAGCCTGCCAGCCAGTCCGCCAGGCGGCGGCAGGCCTCCTCGATGACCCAAAGCCCGATGGGAATCATCAGGCCGCTTTCCTCGGCGATGTCGATGAACTCCGCCGGGGGGACGAGGCCCCTCTCGGGATGCCGCCAGCGGACCAGCGCTTCGAAGCCGAGCAGTCTCCCGGACTCGAGCGCCACCATGGGCTGGTAATAAAGCTCGAGTTCGCCCCGCTCGACGGCGAATCGCAGAGCGGATTCCAGCTCCAGCCGCCGGATCACTTCCAGACGCATCCTGCCGTCGAAGATCTCGAAACACCGCCGGCCGCGGCTCTTGGCGTGGTAGAGCGCGGTGTCGGCGTCGCGGAGGATGTCGCCGGCCGTGGCTGTGCCGGCCTCGCCGACCGCGACGCCGACGCTCGCCGAGGAGAAGATCTCCCGCCCTTCCAGATGATAGGGACCGGACAGGCGCTCCACGATTCGTTGGGCGACCGCCGCAGCGTCCTCGGCCTGCCGGATCTCTTCCAGCACCACCGCGAATTCGTCGCCGCCCAGCCGCGCCACAGTCGCCTGTCGCACCGAGTTCACGAGCCGCTTCGCCACCTGCCGCAGCAGCTCGTCGCCCGCCAGGTGTCCGAGGCTGTCGTTAATCAATTTGAAGCGGTCAAGATCGATGAAAAGCACGGCATAGAGTTTAGAGGGATCCTGGCGAAAGCGCTCGATGCACCGCTCGAGCTGTACGACGAAACTGAGGCGGTTGGGCAGCCCGGTGAGCGGGTCGGTGCACTTGCTTTCGGTGATGTCCGTAAGCGAGCCGGCCATCCGCACCGGCTCGCCCCGCGCGTCCCGCACGGCGAGGCCCCGGCAGAGCATCCAACGCCAGGTCCCATCGGCATGAGCCAAACGGTGTTCCACTTCGAACTCAGCGGCCTCGCCGCGCCAGTGTGCCTCCAGCGCCTGCCGCACTCCGGCCTGCTCTTCCGGGTGAATCCGCCCCAGCCACTCCTCGGGATCCTCCGACAGCTCCGAAGGGCCGTAGCCCAGCATCTCCTTCCAGCGCTGGGACAGATAGAGGCGGCCGCCCCGAATATCCCAGTCCCAGAGGCCGTCGTTGGTGCCGCGCGCGGCCAGGGCATAGCGCTCCTGACTCTCCTTCAGCGCCGCCTCGGCTCTCCGGCGGGAGAGTTGCG
>Ga0308391_1000065_pt1 | contig 38085 bp, 32 predicted proteins | sample Hotspr20Samplet1_FD_202363 | JGI IMG/M metagenome (GOLD analysis project Ga0308391, IMG submission 202363) | Hot spring phototrophic mat microbial communities from Octopus Spring, Yellowstone National Park, Wyoming, United States - 20050623_t1 ... | reverse complement strand
CGACATCAGAAAATTGAACCTTCCCAGCCGGCCGATCTCGTCACTGAGTTGCTTGAGCCGCTCGGCAAATTCCGCCTCCGGGACATCCGCCAGTTGCTCTAACAACCAGAGGAAGGCGAACTCCGAATCGGTTTGGCCCTCCGGCTGGAGCCGCTCGAGCGTTCGTTGCTTGATGTCGCGTACGGTTCCGTTGTGGGCGAAAACAAACGAGCGTTCCCCGAGCTCAGCTTTGAACGGGTGCGTGTTCGTTCCATCCTGCGGGCCGACCGACGCGAGTCGGACGTGAGCCAGAAAAATCCGGCTTCTGGCGGCCTTCACCTTTTCAAGAGCCCTCTCTGAGGCGTGATAGAGGCTCGAAGCGGCCTTGACGATGTGGAACCCGCCGTCTTCCCACCAGGCGAATCCATAGCCGTGGCGATTGTCGGCGCCACGATGCCTCCATCCGCGAAAGGAGAAGTTGATTTCAACCGGCCGGTTTGCGCAAATTCCGAGAAGTTGGCACATGCTCTCCCGCTGGAGTCGGCCTGGCCCCTTCAACTGAGGACCCAAGTGTGCTAGCCGTCTCCATACCTCCTCAAGACGACTATAAGCTGGGGTACTCCTATTTGAGCACTGCGAGCAGGTTGCTGTAATCGTCGGTCCACAGACGCACGCGCGGATTGGCGGCTAGCGGGGTCCCGGCGCGGAGCAGGGCATCGTGGCTCAGGCGCCCGGGCTCGCGCGCGAGCAAGGCCCAGGTCGAGGCGCAAGTTTCCTCCTCGGGCGTGCCGAGATGATGGACCACGAGCCCATGGCAGCCGAGCGCCTCGGCGGCGCGAGCCACCACCGGCGCTAAATTCAGGCCGCCGCTGGTGATGTTAAGCGCCAGGACGCCTCCGGGCTTGAGGTGGCGCAGGTAAACCGCGAACGCCTCAAGCGACAGCAAATGCACCGGAATGGCGCCGGCGGCGAAGGCGTCTACGGCGAGCACGTCGAACTCCTGCGCCGCCTCCCGCTCGAGCGACAGCCGCCCGTCGCCTGCCACGATCTCGACGGCGGCGCGCGAATCGGCGAGGAAGTAAAAATGGCGGTGCGCCAGATCGATCACCTTCGGGTTGAGCTCGTAAAAGCGCACCAAGTCGCCCGGGCGGCCGTAAGTGGCGAGCGTTCCCGTGCCGAGGCCGATGACGCCGATGCGGGCCGGGGGGCCCTCCAGGCGGCCGAGTACGAGCCCGATGCCCGACTCCAAGCCGTAGTACGTTGTCGGCAGGCGCCGCAGCTCGGGACTCAAGAACTGGCGCCCGTGGTCGACGCCACCGTGCACCAGCATCCGGACCGTCTCGCCCTGGCGTGCGCTGGGGAACTCCATGACGCGCAGGCTGCCATAGAAGTCGCGGACGGCTACCTGTGCCCCGCTCAGGAACTGCTGCGCATAGCGAACCGTCGTCACCGCCAGAAACGCGGTCAGCACGACCCAGACCGTCGCCAGGGCCCACCCCTGCCGGCCCGGCAGGATCAGAGCGGCCAAACCGGTCGCGGCAAGCGCGGCGGGCAGTTCGAAATCGCCGGGGAAGATGAGCGGGGCGGCCACCGCCACCACCAGACCGCCGAGCGCTCCGCCGCCGGCAACCCAGACATAGAAGGAGGTGAGCCGCCCTGGCTCCGGCTTCCGGCGCGCCAGCTCTCCGTGGGCGAACATCGAGGAGGCGAACAGGCCGGCCGAGTAGACGGCGATGGCGGCCCAGTGGCGACCGGTCAGCCGCGGCTGCCACAGGAACCACGCCATCGCGGCGAGCAGGGGCGGCAGCAGGCGAACATAGACGCCGGAGGAGTAGGCACGCTCCCAGCCGAAGCAAAGCACGAAGCTCATCAAATACAGGCTGAGCGGCATCAGCCAGAGAAAAGGTACGGAGGCGATGTTCTGCGTGAGGAAGTTGGTGGCCGCCATGAGCAGCATCGAGGGGACAGCCGCCAGCGTCAGCCAGGTGAGCCGCTCGCACCAGCGCGTGGCCCCATCGCGGCAGTCGGCGAGGGCGGCGTGGCGCCGGCTGCGCCAGGCCGCGGCGCCCGCCAGCGCCACGTAGCCCGCGTAGGCGACGGACCACAGCCAAGCCTGTCGCCGGGTTGCGATATTCGGCTCGATCAGGAACGGATACGCCAACAACGCGCACAGAGAGGCGAAATTGGCCACCGCATAGAGCTTGTAGGGGAGCGACCGGGTGCACTCCCGCCAGTGCCAAACCTGCATGAGCGGGCTGGTGGTGGAAAGTAACAGATACGGCAGGCCGGCTGTCGCCAGCAGCAGACCCACGATCCGCAGGGAGGGGTCTTCGCCGCCTTCGGGCTTCCAAGCTGCCGACGGGATCACGGGCAGGTTGAGCAGGCTCAAGCCGAGCAGGGCCGCATGAACGAGGCCGAGAGTGCGCGGCCTCAGATGCCTGGCTGCCCAGTGCGCATACAGGTAGCCGACCAGCAGCCCGGTCTGAAAGAAAACCAGGCAGATCGTCCAGACGGCCGCCGAACCGCCGAACCAGGGATGGATCTGTTTGGCTAGGATCGGCTCGACTTGAAAGAGGAGGAAGGCTCCCAGGAAGATGGCGGAAGCACGAAGCCACATGCGGTTTCACGTGCCGGCGAGAGCCTGTTCGAGGTCGGCTTGGATATCCTCGACGGCTTCGATACCGACCGAAATCCGCAGGAGGTTGTCGCGGATTCCCATCCGCTCGCGCTGTTTCGGCGAGATCTCCCGGTGCGAGCTCATCACCGGATACAAGACCATGGTATGGACGTCGCCGAGCGAGGTGGCCGGGACGATGAGCTTGAGTCGATCCATCAGCGCCAGGATTTCGCTTCGTCCGGCCCCGCGCAGTTCAAAGCTGACGATGGCTCCGAACAGGCCCTCGGGCAGCAGCCGCCCTACGGTCTCGGCATCCGGATGGTTGGGATCGTCGGGGAAGTGGACCCGCTCGATGCGCGGATGGCGGCGCAGCCAGGCGGCCAGGTGCCTTGCATTGGCGCACTGCCGCTCCATGCGGAGCGGCAAGGTCTTGACGCCGCGCATCGTCAAATAGCTTTCAAAGGGGCCGAGCACGGCGCCGCTTGTGCGACCGAGCGCGCGCAAAGCCTCATAGTGTGCCTCATCGGAGACCACAATGCCGCCGAGCACGTCGCCGTGTCCGGCCAAATACTTCGTCAGCGAGTGGACGACGAGCTGGGCGCCGAGCTCGAGCGGACGAACCAGGAGCGGCGTGGCGAAGGTATTGTCGACCACCAAGGCGGCGCCGGCGCCGCGGGCCAGCTCGGCCAACCGATCGAGCGGGGCAACCCGCAGCAGCGGATTCGAGATCGTCTCCACAAGCAGGCAAGCCGGCCGGCAGCGCCTGACGGCTTCGGCCGTGGCCGAGGCGTCGCAGACGTCCACGAACTGGCAATTGACGCCAAGCGGCTCGAGCACCTGCAATAACAGGTTAAAGGTGGCCCCGTAGAGGGACGTGGCTGCGAGCACCGATTTCGGGCGGTCCGTCAAGGCCGCCAGCAAAGCCATGTGAAGCGCCGCCATGCCGGAGGCGCACGCCAGAGCGCCTCGCCCGTTCTCGAGCGAGGAGACCAGCTCCTCGAGCGCGGCGTTGGTCGGGTTGCCGTAGCGCGAATAGCAGTATCCCTCCTGCTCGCGGGCAAAGATTCGGTCGAGCTCCTCGGCCGTCTCGTAGAAATAGCTCGATGCCGCGTAGACCGGCGTGGTCACCGGGATGGCCGGAGCGGGCTTTTTGCGGTCGCCGGCATGGACGGCCCTGGTGTGGATCTTCACGGCCTATTTCCTTTTCCAGCGGACGCCTTCCCGGGTGTCTTCCAGGACGATGCCTTTCTCCAACAGCAGCGCCCGGATCTCGTCGGCGCGCGCGAAGTCGCGCGCCTTGCGGGCGGCGGTGCGTTCGGCGATCAGAGCCTCGACCTCCTCGTCGGAGATTGCCGCCTTTGAAGCGCTCGGTCGGAGGACGTCGAAGATGCGGTCGAACCGCTCGAGCAGATCGAGCGCCTCGGGGGCATTTCCCGCCGGGAAGGCGCCGGCATCCATGCGCGTATTGGCGTCGCGGAGGTAGTCGAAGATCGCCGCTAGCGCCTCGGCGGTGTTCAAATCCTCGTCGAGCGCCTCTTCGAAAGCGCGTACCGCCTGTGCGGTGCGGGCGGTCACCTCCGGGCTGGCGCCCGTCGGGAAAACCTCCGACTCCAGGCGCAGCTTGAAGTTCCGCAAGCGCTCGACGGCGGCGGCCGCCGCCCTCAGGCCCTCGAAGGTAAAATTTAGTTTTTTGCGGTAGGGTACCGAGGCCAGCAGGTAGCGGATCGCCTCCGGCTGGTAGCCCATTCCGACAAGGTCGCGCAGCGTGTAGAAGTTGCCGAGACTTTTGGCCATCTTCTGGCCCTCGACCATCAGATGCTCGGCGTGCAGCCAGAAACGGGCGAACGGCTTGCCCGTGAGAGCCTCCGACTGGGCGATCTCGTTTTCGTGGTGCGGGAACGTCAGATCGACGCCGCCGGCATGGATGTCGAGCGTCTCGCCCAGATACTTCATCGCCATCACCGAACATTCGATGTGCCAGCCGGGACGGCCGGGGCCGAGCGGGCCGTCCCAGTAGGGTTCGTCGCCCTTGCGGCGCTTCCAGAGAACAAAGTCCCTTGCGTCGGCCTTGTCGTATTCGTCCAGGTCGACGCGGGCGCCAGGCCGCTGTCCGCTGAAATCGATATGGGAGAGCTTGCCGTAGCCGGCAAAGGCGGCGATCCGGTAGTAGACCGAACCTTCACTTTCGTAGGTGTACCCCTTCTCTCCCAGCTTGAGGATCGCTTCGATCATCTCCGGGATGTGGTCGGTGGCGCGAACGAGGAACTCCGGCCGCTCCAGGCGCAGCGTCGCCGCGTCTTCAAGGAAGGCCTTCTCGTACTCGGCGGTATAGTCGCGGATCGTCTTGCCCTGCGCCATGGCGTTGCGGATGATCTTGTCGTCCACGTCGGTGATGTTCATGACGTGGCGCAGCGAGTAGCCGCGGTAGCGGAGCCAGCGGCGCAGGATGTCTTGAAAGGTGAAGGTGCGCAGGTTACCGATATGGACGTAGTCGTAGACGGTGGGCCCGCAGGTGTACATGCGCACGGCGTTGCCTTCCAAGGGCGTAAACTCTTCCAGCTTCTCGCTCAGGGTGTTGAAAACGCGCAGGGCCATGCCGAGCAGCCTCTTTATGGTAGCAGGTCGCCGTCGGCCGGCCTTGAGCGGCGACAATAGGAGATGCCGCCGGCATGGTTGCCCCGTTCCGCTTTGAGATTGAGGCCGAATGTCCCGTGACTGGCGCTCGTGCCGGGCGGCTCCAGACGCCGCACGGCGTGGTGGAAACCCCGGTCTTCATGCCTGTGGGCACGCAGGGGTCCGTCAAAGGAGTGTCGCAGCGGCAACTGGCCGAAGAGCTTGACGTGCGGATCCTGCTTGCCAACACCTACCACCTCTACCTGCGTCCTGGCCACCAGACGGTAGCGCGCCTGGGAGGCCTGCATCGATTCATGAGCTGGCCGCGGGCGATCCTGACCGACTCGGGCGGCTACCAGGTGTTCAGCCTCAGCCACCTGACGCGGGTTAGCGACGAGGGCGTGCTGTTCCGCTCCCATATCGACGGCGAAGCCCATCTGTTCACGCCGGAATCCACGATAGACGTGCAGTGGGCCCTGGCGAGCGACATCATGATGGCGCTCGACGAGTGCTTGGCCTACCCGGCCGCGCACGAGGCGGCACGCAAATCGGTAGAGCGCACCGTGCGCTGGGCCCGTGCCGCCCTGGCGCACTACCGCCGTCGGGCGGAGCAAAGCCCGCCGCCCGGCCTCCTGTTCCCGGTCGTGCAGGGTTCGATGTACGCCGATCTGCGCGCCGAGTGCGCCGATCGGCTGGTGGAACTCCAAGCGGACGGTTACGCCATTGGAGGCCTGTCGGTGGGCGAGCCGCGCGCCTTGAGCCTGGAGATGGTCGAGGTCACCGCGCCGCGGCTGCCCCGTTTCGCGCCTCGCTATGTCATGGGGGTGGGCCTGCCGGAAGAGCTCGCCGAATACGTCGCGCGGGGAGTGGACATGATGGACTGCGTGTTGCCGACGCGCAACGCGCGCAACGGCTGCCTGTTCACCGCCGCCGGCCGCCTCATTATCAAGCAGGCACGCTACCGGGACGACCCGGCGCCGGTGGACGAAACCTGCGGCTGTAGCACGTGCCGGACCTATTCGCGCGCCTATCTCCGCCACCTCTTCCTAGCGGGAGAGATGTTGTACTCGACCCTGGCGACGGTCCATAATATTTCCAGATACCTTGACATCATGCGCCAGATCAGGCAGGCTATAGTGCTGGGGACCTTCCCGCGGTACTTGGAGCACGTCCGATCCCTGCCGGTGCTAGAGCGGTAAGCCCGAAGCCCTTGCGGTCCGAAACCAGCGGCGGAAGAATGAATCAGGCAACCTCTCTCCGAGGCGGCGCCCTGGCGGCGCCGGAGGTGAAACCGTGTGGTTGACATTTTTGCTGCTTCAGCAGACGCCGGGTTCCTCGAATCCGATCCTCGGCTTTCTGCCCATCATTCTGATCTTTGCGATCTTCTACTTCCTCCTGTTCCTGCCCATGCAACGGCAGAAGAAGCAGCAGCAGAAGATGATCCGCGAGCTTCAAAAGGGCGCCACTGTCCTCACCAACGGCGGTTTGATCGGCGTCATCGACCGGGTCGAAGACGACACGATCGTGCTGCGCGTCAAGCCGGATAACGTCAAGCTCGAGTTGGCGCGCAACGCCGTGGCGGCGCTGTTGGGCGAAGGCGGCGTGCGCAAGCCGTAACGAATTTCAAGGTGTTGCCATGACGAGGAATCTCAAATACAAAGGCCTGGTGATCGCTGCGGTCGTGCTGCTGTGCGCCTACGGGCTCATCGGCTTGCCGAAATCGCTCAGTGAGGCGCGGGAGAACTTCCGGCGCAACGTGCGCCTGGGCCTGGATCTGAGGGGCGGCAGCCACTTGGTGCTTCAAGTCCAGGTGCAGGACGCCTTCAAAGCCGAAGCCGACTTGGTGATCGAGCGCCTCAAGGAGGAGATGGCGAAGGGCCGGATCGCCTATGACTCGATCGAACGGAACGATCCGCAGAGCCTGGACGAGGCCGACAAGATCGAGGTCACCGTCCGCGGGGTGCCGCTAGACAGCACGGCGGCGTTTCGGAGCATCGTCACCGACCGGTTTCCCCAATGGGTGCTTACGGCCGTCTCCTCGACCGACTATCGGCTCAACCTGCGCCCGAGCGAAGCTCTGGCGCTGCGGCGCGACACGGTCGAGCGAGCGATCCGCACGATCGAAAACCGGATCAACGGGCTGGGGTTGACCGAGTCCACCGTGCAGCAGCGCGGGCGCTCCGACGCAGAGGCGGAGATTCTGGTGCAGATGCCGGGCGTGGACGACCCGGCGCGGGTGAAAGCGATTTTGCAGACGGCGGCGCTGCTTGAAATCTGCGAGGTCAAGGACGGGCCGTTTTCCAGCCGAGAGCAGGCGCTGGCCAAGCATGGCGGCGTGCTGCCTTTGAACACGCGGCTAGTGCGGGAGCTGCCCCGGGGCGGCCAGCAGGGCGAGTCCTGGTACCTGCTCAGCCGGAGCGCCGTCATCACCGGCCGCGACATTCGCAATGCGCGCCCGGGGCGCGACGAGTTCGGCAAGTGGGAGACCGATTTCACGCTCTCGCAGGAGGCGGCGCGCCGGTTCGGCCGGTTCACGGAGGCCAATATCGGCAATCGCCTGGCGATCGTCCTCGACGGGCAGGTGCGGAGCGCGCCGGTAATTCAGAGCCGAATCGACGACGCCGGCCGGATCACCGGGGCAGCCAACGAACAGGAGGCGGCCGACTTGGCGATCGTGCTGAAGGCCGGGTCGCTGCCGGCGGGAATTTCCTACTTGGAGGAACGGACGGTCGGGCCCTCGCTCGGGGCGGACTCGATCCGCCAGGGCTTCATTGCGGGCATCGTCGGCCTGACGCTGGTGGTCGCCATCATGCTGTTCTACTACAGGATGAGCGGAATCAACGCCACGCTGGCGCTGATCCTGAACGCGGTCATTCTGCTGGCGGCGCTCAGCTACTTCGAGGCCGTCCTCACCCTGCCCGGCATCGCCGGCATCATTCTCACGATCGGCATGGCGGTGGACAGCAACGTGTTGATCTTTGAGCGGATTAAGGAGGAGCTGGCAGGGGGCAAAGCGATCCCGGCCGCCATCGACACCGGCTTCAGCCGGGCGTTTTTGACCATCATCGACACCCACGTGACGACTGTGGTGGCTTGCGCTTTTCTGTTCATCTTCGGCACCGGTCCGGTGAAGGGCTTCGCCGTGACGCTGATCATCGGCCTGGTGGCCAACGTCTTCACGGCCATCTTCGTCTCTAAGGCGCTGTTTGAGTGGAAACTGGCGCGGAGCCGGCGGCTGGTTGCATTGAGCATCTGACGGTTTTGTGATAAGGTTTGATGGAGCGATAACGGGAACAATCGAGGCGTCGGGCGTGTCTAAGATAACCAGGCACCGGCGCAGCATGCTGCATGGAGCTATTCAAGAACCCGAATTTTGATTTTCTGGGCAAACGACGGCCCTTCATCATCGCGTCGCTGGTGCTGATGGCGGCTGGCGTGGCGAGCCTCATTGTCAAGGGTGGTCCCCGGTACGGCATTGATTTTAAAGGCGGCGCTCTGATGTATGTGCGTTTTGCCCAACAGCCGCCCATGGACGAGCTCCGCTCCGCCCTGGCCGAGCGGATCAAAGGTGAGATTTCGGTGCAGGATGTCGTCGGCTCCGACGAGGTGATGGTGAGCACGGAGCTGGCGAGCGAAGCCGAACTGGCCGAGGCCCGGCGGCTGATGATCGAGACCTTAAACGCCCGCTTCGGTAGCCGCGATGGCCGCCCCGACTTTAACAACGCGGGCCAGCAGGCGATCGCCGACCGGCTGCGCGAGGCGCTGCCCAGAAGAAACGCCGGGCTGTCGGAGGACCAGCTTCAGGCGCTCGCGGCAGCTTTACGCGAGTTTCGCGACACGCCGCCGCGCTCGGGACTGATCCGGAACTTCGAGGAGCTGGCGGCGGTGCCGGGCGCCACCCCTGAGGTCATCGCAACTCTAAAGGAGGAGTTTTCCCTGGCGCCTTTCGCCATCCGGAGCGTGGAGATCGTCGGGCCCAAGATCGGCCGGGAGCTCCGCCAGCAGGCGTTCATGGCGACGCTGCTCGCGTTGGCCGGCATGCTGGTTTACATCGCCTTTCGCTTCGAGTGGATCTACGGCGTGGCGGCCGTGCTGGCGGTCTTCCATGACGTAGTCATCACGATCGGCCTGTTCTCGCTTACCGACAAGGAGATCTCGCTGACCGTGGTGGCGGCGCTGCTGACGTTGGTCGGCTACTCGATGAACGACACCATCGTGGTCTTCGACCGGATCCGCGAAAACCTGAAGGTGTTGCGGAAGCTGAAGTTCCCCGAGCTGGTCAACACCAGCATCAACCAGACGCTGAACCGAACGGTGATGACCTCGGGCCTGACGTTCGTGACCGTGCTGGCGCTGCTTCTGTTTGGCGGCCAGGTCTTGCATGGATTCGCCTTCGCGCTCGCCGTCGGGATTCTGGTGGGGACCTATTCTTCGATTTTCATCGCCAGTCCGATTCTGATATTCTGGCATGGCGTGTTGGAACGGCGGAAGAAGACGCGTCTGGCGGGCGCGCCGGCCAGGCGGACGGCGGTCGATAGGGATTCGGTGAAAGTGGTTAAAGGATGAGGTAAGGTTGTTAGAGAAAGCGCCGGTTCGGGCCGGAGACGGCGCCGAGACCGGGCAGCGTGGAAAGGGTAAACAAAGATGTTCGAAAGCGTATTCGTCGAACAAGGCAAGACGAGGAAAACCTGGACGGTCCTGGTTTCCTTCATCGGGCAGTGTCTGCTCGTCGGGGTGATGATCCTCATCCCGATGATCTACTTCGATACGCTGCCCGCGACGCAGTTGACCAGTTTCCTGGTGGCGCCCCCGCCGCCACCGCCCCCGCCTCCCCCGCCGGCGGCTGCCCCGGTCAAGGTTGTCAAAGTCATTCCGCGACAGTTTGACGCGGGCAAGCTGATGGCGCCGCGGGAGATCCCCAAGGAGATCGCCAAGATCGAAGAGGATGAGCTTCCGCCGGTGACTGGCGCCGTGGGTGTGATCGGCGGCGTGCCGGGCGGCGTGCCCGGCGGCGCGGCCGGCGGCGTGATCGGCGGTATCATCGGCTCGGTGCCGACGGCGGCTCCGCCTCCGCCTCCTCCGCCTCCGGTCAAGGAGAAGGAGAAGCCGAAGCCAGTGCAGCGCATCCGCGTAGGCGGCAACGTGCAGGCGGCGAGGCTGATTCATCAGCCCAAGCCGATCTACCCGCCGCTGGCGCGGCAGGCGCGCATCCAGGGCACGGTTCGCTTCAACGCCATCATCGGCAAGGACGGCCGGATTGAGAATCTGACCGTCGTCAGCGGGCATCCCCTGCTGATTCCGGCGGCCACCGAAGCGGTGAAACAGTGGGTTTACAAGCCGACGCTGCTCAATGGGGAACCGGTGGAAGTGGTCACGCAGATCGACGTGAACTTCACCCTGAGCGGCTGAGGCGGGAGAAGAGTTTACTTGGCACAGTAACGTCAAATCAACTCGCAGGAGAAGAAAGAGATGATTCTACAGTTGCAAGTTTGGGCCTTGATGCTTCAGGCACACGGGGCCGTGGGCTTTGACATCCGCTCGATGTGGGCCCAGATGGGAGTGACGGCCAAGATCGTGGTGATCTTGCTGTTCCTGATGTCGGCCTACTCGATCGGCGTGATGATCGACCGGGCGCTGGCCTTTAGCGCCGCGCGCAAGCAGTCGCGGCTGTTTGCGCCGGCCGTGGCCGGGGCGCTCCGGGACGGCAAGCTCGACGAAGCGATCAAGATCGCCGACCGGTACAAGAAGAGCCACCTGGCCAAGGTGGTGGTGGCCGGGCTCCAGGAGTTCAAAGCCCATGAATCGAGTGCGGAGATCCCAGGCGAAGAGATCGAGGCCTGTCGGCGGGCCTTGGAGCGCGCCGAGGCGATCACCCATGCCGAGCTCAAGCGCGGCGTAGCGGCCCTGGCGACGATCGGAGCCTCAGCGCCCTTCGTCGGGCTGTTCGGCACCGTGGTCGGCATCATCAACGCGTTCAAAGGCATCTCGACGGAGAAATCGACCGGCCTCGGCGCGGTCGCCGGCGGGATCTCCGAAGCGCTGGTGGCGACCGCTATCGGTCTGTTCGTGGCCATTCCCGCGGTGTGGGCGTTCAACTACTTCACCACCCGTTTGGAGGGCCTCGACGTCGAGATGAGCAACTCCAGCTCGGAGTTGATCGACTATTTCTTGAAGCGGACCCAGCGGGCCGCAGCCAAGGGCTAGGCCCCGAATTGGAGACATCCGGCGAGTTGAGTCAGGCGGCGCGGTGCAGCCTGCGCAGAGAGGGCTGCACCCGGCGCCCGCGGCTGGCTCATTCGCCAGACTGAGGAGAAGCAGGCTATGGGTAAAGCGAAAGCACCTCCGGTAACCTCCGACATTAACGTGATCCCGCTCGCGGATGTGATGCTGGTGATGCTCATCATTTTCATGGTGGTCACGCCCATGCTCTCCAAGGGCGTCAGCGTTGACTTGGTCATGACAAAAAATCCCGTCGCTATGGCCGATGCCGACAAGGAGAGCGCGGTGCTGATCGCCGTGACCCGCGACGGCCGGGTCTTTTTGGGAACCACGCCGATCGAACCGGCCGACCTGACGCAGAAGGTGCGGGACATGCTCGCAGGCACGATGGATCGCACAGCCTATCTGAAGTGCGACGCGCGGGCGCGATATGAGCGGGTGGTCGAAGTTGTCGACAACGTGCGCGCCGCCGGCGTGGACAACGTGGGGTTGCTCACGGAGCGCATCGGCGGCCGAGGTGCGATTGAGGGCGAACTCTAACCGCCCGGAGGCCGAAGGAGAGCAGACGCTATGGGAATGCAAGTTGGCACCAATAAGGGAGTGATGGTGGAACCCAATGTGGTTCCGTTCATCGACGTGCTCTTGGTGTTGCTGATCATCTTCATGGTGATTACGCCTCTGACCCCCAAAGGCCTGGAGGCGTTGATTCCGCAGCCGGCGCCCCCGGACCAGAAGATGTCTGCGGCCGATCAGCGCACCGTGGTGATCTCCGTGAATCGGGATCAGAGCATGCTGATCAATCAGGAGCCCACGGATGAGAACCGGCTCGGGCCGCGCCTGGAGGAGATCTTCAAGACGCGCGCCGAGCGGGTGGTGTTCGTCAAGGGCGACCCGGAACTCGAGTTTCAGGTCGTAGCGCGCGTGATCGATATCGCCAAAGGCGCCGGCATCGACAAAGTCGGATTGATGACCGCGAAAGTGGAGGCCGGCCAATAGAGGCGATCGCGGGCGCCTGCGTTTTTCCGGCCAGGAGTGACGTATGCAACGATATTTGAGCCCCGGTTTGGCATCCCTCGCAATCGGATTCCTCCTGTTCAGCTCGAGCGGCTGCACCAAGCTGCGCGCCAGGGACAACCTCAACAAAGGCGTCCAGGCCTACAAGAACGCCCAATATCCGGATGCCGTCGAATTCTTCAAGAAGGCCGTCGAGCTCGATCCGCAGTTTCCGACCGCCCGGCTCTACCTGGCGACGGCCTACATGAGCCAGTACATTCCGGGTGCGGAGTCCCCGGACAATCTCCGCATGGCGCAGCAGGCCCACGAGGAGTTCCTGCGCGTGCTCGAGATGGATCCGAACAACAGCGTGGCGCTGGCCTCGATCGCCAATCTCTACTTTCATCAAAAGAAGTTCGATGAGGCCGAGGAGTGGTTCCGTAAGCTGATTGCCGCCCATCCGGATAACAAGGAGGCCTACTACACGCTGGGGGTGATCGCCTGGACGCGCTCCTTCCAGAAACGGATGGCTGCGCGGGCTGAGCTTGGTATGAAGCCTGAGGATCCCGGTCCGCTCAAGGACAAGAAGGTCCGCGACAAGATCAAGAGCGAGAACCTGGCGCTGATCGAGGAGGGCATCAAGAACCTCCAGCGGGCGGTGGAGCTGGACCCGGAGTACGACGACGCGATGGCCTATCTCAACCTGCTATACCGCGAGCGGGCCGACCTCCAAGACACGAAAGAGGCCTACGAGAAGGACGTCGAGACGGCAGACAACTGGGTCGACAAGACCATGGCGACCAAGCGCATCAAAGCCGCTCGAAGTCAGGCGCAGCTCGGGCTGACCGAATAGAGTCCGCTTCCCTTTCTCCTGCCGATCCGTCCCGCCGTCGCGTCGACGGGGGACGGATCGGTCCCCGCCCAGTGTTGGTAGTCCCTCCCTCGTTGGCGCTAATCTAGTTTCAGGGATGTCTGCAAGCGCTCCGGAAGAAGCCCCGACGAGTCCAACGGGCTTGCCTGTGCCGGAGCAGATCGCCAGGCTGTATCAGGAGCTCGAGGAAAAGTTTGGCGCCAACCGGCCCCAGGAGGACCCTGCCCCGCTCCGAAAAGCCTATGAGTTTGCCGCACGCCTGCACGCGAAACAACAGAGGCGATCGGGAGAACCCTACTTGGTTCATCCTTTGTCGGTCGCGCTCACGCTCGCCGATCTGCGAATGGATCTTGTCGGCCTCCAAACCGCCCTCTTGCATGATGTGCTCGAGGACACGGCGGTTTCGCTCGAGGAGCTGAAACGGGAGTTCGGCGAGGAGGTCGCCCGCTGTGTGGACGGCGTCACCAAGTTGAGCGCCATTGACTTTTACTCCCCCCAGCAACGGCAAGCGGAGAGTTTCCGCAAGATGTTGCTGGCGATGGTCAGCGACATCCGCGTGATCCTGGTAAAGCTGGCGGACCGGCTTCACAACATGCAAACCTTGAGCCACATGACGCGGGAGGAGCAGGAGCGGATCGCACTGGAAACACTGGAGATCTACGCTCCCATCGCCAATCGGCTGGGCATGGGCCGCATCCGCGGCGAGCTCGAGGATCTGGCATTCCAATACCTTGAGCCCGAGGCCTACGCCGAGATCATCCGCGAGATCGAAGCCAAGCGCCCGGCGACCGAGGAGTTCCTGGACCAGATTCGCCGGCATATCGAAGCCAAGCTCGCCGGCGAGGGCATTCCCGCCAGGGTCGAGGGCCGAGTCAAGCGGGCCTACTCGGTCTATCGCAAGATGAAGCAGCGTAAGATCCCCTTGGACCAGGTCTACGATTTGCTGGCGGTGCGGGTCATCACCGACTCGGTGAAGAACTGCTATGCGGCGCTCGGATTCATCCACAATGAGTGGCACCCGATTCCCGGCCGCATCAAGGACTTCATCGCCATCCCGCGGCCCAACCGCTACCAGTCGTTGCACACCTCGGTAATCGGGCCGGGAGGCCATCCCTTCGAGGTGCAGATCAGGACCGAGGAGATGCACCGCATCGCCGAGGAAGGCATTGCAGCCCACTGGAAATATAAAGAAGGCGTCAAGGGCACCGGACCGGACGAGCACCAGATTGCCTGGTTGCGGCAACTCGTCGAGTGGCAGCGCGAGATGCGCGACCCAGGCGACTTCATGTCCACCCTCAAGGTGGACCTGTACCCGGAAGAGGTTTACTGCTTCACTCCCAAGGGCAAGGTTATCGCCTTGCCGCGGGGCGCCACGCCGATCGATTTCGCCTACGCGATTCACAGCGACGTAGGCCACACCTGTGTCGGCGCCAAGGTCAACGGCCGGATCGTTCCACTCCGCTACAACCTCAGAAACGGCGATGTAGTGGAAATCCTTACCCAGCCCGGCCACATGCCCAGCCGGGACTGGCTGGCTTTAGTCAAGACCTCGCGGGCGCGCAACAAGATCCGGCAGGTCATCAAGGCCGCCGAGCACGAGAAGGCCGTCGAAATCGGCCAGAAGTATTTCGAGAAGGAGGCCAAGCGCCTCGGAGTGCAACTGGGGCGAGTAAGCCGGGCGGACTTTGAGCGCGTGGCCGGCGAGTACGGCTGCGGCAGGATCGAAGACCTGTATGCCGCGCTGGGCTATGGGAGGTGCTCGGCGCGCCAGATTCTTCAAAAACTGGTTCCGAGCCAGTTTCCGGCAGAGCCGTCGGAGGCGAAACCGGCGGCTCCTCCGCCGCACCCTCCCGGGGAGAGGGCGCCCGGCGATGTGGTGGTGACCGTCCGCGGAATGAACGATCTGATGGTTTACCTGTCGAAGTGTTGCAACCCGATCCGGGGAGAGCCCATTGTCGGCTACATCACGCGGGGCAAGGGCGTTGCCGTGCATGCCACCACCTGCCCCAACGTACAGAACCTCATGTACGAGGCTGAGCGGCGCATCGACGTCGAATGGGCCCGCAAGTCGGATGAGACCTTCGGGGTCAAGCTCATGATCTACGCCGAGGACCGCCCAGGCATGCTCAACCAGATCACCTCGGTGCTCTTCAAAGAGAACAGCAACATTCGGAGCCTCGAGGCGCGCGCCGACCACAAACGGGGTGACGGCAGCGCCGTCATTGAGATGACGATCGAGATTCGGGATAAAAAACAGTATCAGCGTGTGGCCTCGGCCATGCGCCGCATCTCCGGTGTGCGCGACATCGAACGGGTGCAGTGATGAGCGGGCCGACCGATCCTCGTCACATCGCCGTCTCCCGCTCCAAGGGGATCACGATCGAGTGGGGCGACGGGCGGCGCAGCTACTACGATCTAAGGTATCTGCGGGATCGCTGCCCTTGCGCTTCCTGTAGCGGGACCCACGGTAAAACGCCGCAGGCTTCGCCGTTCCCCATGTTTCAACCGGCGCTGAGAATCGTCGAGGTTGAGCCCGTGGGCAACTACGCTTTGCGGATCCGTTGGAGCGACGGACACAGTACTGGCATCTATAGTTACGACTATTTGCGTTCACTCAGTCCGGAGTGAGCGGCGTTACAGCAGGCGGAAATTGACCTCGACCGTGGCCGCCACAGCTACCGCCCTTCCGTTCAGATAGCCTGGCCGGAAGCGCCATTTCTCGACGGCTTCCACCGCCTTCTCGTCCAAGCCCAGGCCGAGCGGCTTGACGACGCGGATATCCCGGGGCATCCCCTTTTCATCCACGACCACGTAGAGCACGACGGTGCCCTGGAATTTCGCCTTCCGAGCCTCTTCGGAATACTCCGGTTCAACCTTGTGGATGAGAGTCGGAGCCGTCACTCCACCGCCGATCCGGTAGACGCCGCCACCGACGCCGCCGCCCTCGCCCGGCCCGAAACCCGGACCACGCCCGGAGCCTACGCCGCCACCAGATCCCGTGCCAATGCCGCCGCCCGAGCCCGGGCCGCTCGATGGGGGCCCAATCTTGGCCAACGGGTCACCCCAAGCGTTGATGTTGACCTTCGGGAGAGGCACCTCGGGAGGAACGACAATGGTCGGCTCCATCACGAGCTTCGGAGCCGGATTATATACCACCGCCGCTGGGGGAACGAATTGCCGGATATCGGCTCTCGGCAACTGCCCTTTGCTCGGGGGCGTCGGAGAGCGATCGCCGCCGCCGCCACCGCCGCCCATCTGCTTGGGCTTGGGCACCTTGGGCACGTAGGGAGCGATGTCGACGTCGGGCGCGATCAACGTCACGGCTACCTTGGGCTCTTCCTTGATGATGTGGCTGGAGCCGAGCAGGAACATAAGGGCCACCGCGCCGACGTGAATGCTCGCCGTGATCAAGCCCGCACGCCTCTGATAGCCGGAGGAAAAGCCCCAGATGCTTTTGACTTGGACCGGCTTGGAGGTCACCTCAAGAGGCGGCAGCTTCGGGGGGAAGAAGTAGTCTCGGACGTTTTCGTAGAACTCGACGTACCAGGGGACCTCGATACCGGTTTGCGCTAACCGCGCCAAATGGTCGCTGTCGACGACGACCCCGGGTTGGAAGGCCGAACCCAGCCGTTGCCCTGCCTTCCCGCTCGCGGCTTCGGGCTCCAGTTTAGGTGAGTAAATGAACGCGCCCGAACCCAACTCCTGCGGCGAAGCAGGCCGCGATGTGATTACGAGCGGCGGCTCCTTGGGCGGGAAAAAGTAGTCTTTCAGGTTGGCGACGAAGCTCAGGAACCACGGCTTCTCCTGCGGGAGGGCGAGAAGCTCAGGCGTGCCCCTCTTGTCACGCATTAGCCTGGCTTCCGGTTCCGGATACTGACTGATCGACCGCTCCGACATGGTGACACCACCCCGACCAGCGACGAGGAGGCGCTCCTTCTCGCTTCCATTGACGCCCGACTCTCGCCGTCGGTTGCTAAAAATCCCGACTGGCCCAGCCTCCAGTCTACCAAAAATTGTAGCACAGTCACCTTGCTCGAAAACGTCATTCTGAATTCCATACCCACCGCCAAGCGCGCCGGCCCTCCAGCCCGCCCAGACTCCGCCGCCCGGTAACCTTGCGTGTCACGGCGCATCCTCCTCGGGTGTGGTTTCAAAGCGTATCTCCGTGTCTGCCTTGAACATCCGGTAAGCCGAGTAGGTTGCCAGATGTTCGACGATCACCTCGCCGCCGGCCAGTTTCCGGTAGTGAACGGAGGCGGGCAAAACCAGCCCGTACGCGCTGGGGAAATATTCGACACTGGCGCGGTGTTCGATCTGGTGTGCGCGGTCCTGGAGGGTCGCCGACAGCGATATCCGCAGGGGCAGAAGATCCCCGCGGCGCACCCAAAGCTCGCCCCGAAGCGGCGCCCGGTGGGCGCGGTTGCCCTCGAAAATCGTGAAAGCGGCCTCCCCGTGGCGTTGCCGGTAGGCCAGAACCAGCGCCGGGTGCGGGCCTATCCAACGCTCTTCCACCATCTCGAACTCGTAGGAGCCGAGCTCGCGCCGCGTGAACATCAGCAGGAGCTGCCCGAAGTCTACGGCTGCGGCGGCGAGCCCGTATCGCTGGAAGCGGCTGAGGATGCGCCGCTTAAGCCGGTCATCGTCGGAGGTGATGCCGAGAGCAAGGCTTTGGCGGGCTTCCGCCTGTCCGGCCACCGGCCGGCCGTCGACGGAGACGACCGTGCGCATCTCGTGGAGGGTCCCCGGGGACTCCTTGAACTGACCGAAGCCGTATTCCGATACGATCCTGCGCTCCTCGATCCGCGGTGCGGGCCGCTGGCGGGCGCTGGCGCCCATGCGAAGGCGCAGGCGGCGTGCGGGCTTTTGAACCCGCTGGTGCCAGGTTTCCGTCCCGATGATCCTCGGCGCCAGATTGAGGAACGCCTCGGCCTCCTCAGCTACCCGGTCGAGAATGGCCGACAGGCTCACCTCCTCCGGTGTGCCGCTCAACAGCGTGAGCGTTAGCAACAGAGCGGCCATACCTTCAGTGTACGTTCGCTGTCGGTTCGCCCCGAATTGAATCAGCCGCCCCGGTTGCGGAATACCCCGAAGAAAGTTTCCGGCCGCAAGCGGCCTGTGGCCAGCAGGTGGCAGTCAAGCTGCCAGATCCACTCGAGGATGGCGCAATCCAGCGGCCGGGCCAGGTCGTAGTTGGGTCCGTACATGGTGTCGAAGAACCGTCGGCAAAGCGAAAAATAGGGCACGAACCAAACCGTCTCGAAGTAGTGCTGAAGCAAAGGCAGAACCGCTTCCGAGCGGAGGCACTCCATGCCCGCCGAACGCGTGTCTCCGTCCCAGATGCTGGCATCCACACGCTTTTCCGGCAGGTAGGCGGTATGATTCAGTCGGTAACGCTCGGGCAGCGTGGCGAAGATGGCCGCCGCCACGCGTTTGGTGTCCGGCCACATCCTGTAACCGTTGCGGGTGATCACATCGACGGCGATGAGGGCGCCGCCGGGGCGGAGCGCGCGGGCGATTGCGCCGAGCAGGCGCTCGAGCTCCAGCACGTGATGGAGCGAGGCGTGACAAAACACGACATCGAAGGCGGCGGGCTCGAGTTCGACGCGGTTCAGATCGGCCTCCTCGAAGGTGAGCGCCAGACCCTCAGCAGCCGCCGCACGCCGGCCCCGCTCGAGCGCCGCCGGATTGATGTCAAGGCACAGGATCTGCGCTCCCGGGCTCTGGCGCGCCACGGCCATCTCGAGGCCTCCGGCTCCGGAGCCGAGCGAAACCATGCGCGCTCCGACGCGCTCGTTGAGCCGGGCGGCCACGTTGCCGATCAGATCCATGCCGGTCCGGTCTTGAATCAGGCCGGCGGCGCGGCGCTGTAGCTCCTCCCAGACGGGCGGAGCCGGCTCCATCAGGGGCGCGGCTGCCGCTTCGGGCAATAGGCCCTCGTAATGGCGGATTTCCTCTTGCAGGCGGCGTCGGTAGGCGGTTGAGCCGACACGGAGGCGGCCGGCTGCCAGGGCGCGCAGGCGCGCCCGGAGTCGGTGCCACCGGCGGCGAAGCAAAGCGCCCTTCACGCTCACCAAAGATTATCTTCGGAAAAGCGACATGGCCGGGGCTATACTGACGGGTGTAGGGGTGCTCCGATGCTTCCTCTCGTCGTCGTGCTCGCCGCAGGCGTGCTGTTCGCTCAAGAGGGCCCGCCGATGGCGATCGTGCGCGGCGAGCTGCTCCAGTGGGATCCGGCGGGCAGTTTTCAATTGAGCAGCCGGACGCGCCAGGTGATCGGCTGCCGCTTCGATGCCGACACCTATTTCGTCCGCGACGGCAAGAGGATCCCGGTCGAGGAGGTTCGCGCCGGCAACATCGTCGAGGCGATCGTGGACCGGCGGGGCGAGCCCGGCCAGTGCCGGGCCGTGACCGTTTACGTGCTGGCCTCAATTGGAGTGGATCTCACCGCCGAATACCGGCGCGCCTTGAACGCCCAGCGTCACCTGCTCGATCAAATTTTCCCTCGGGGCCGACTCACGTTTGCCGGTGTGGTGCTTGAGTCCGGACCGGACCACCTGGTGCTCAAGACCAGGGCGGAGGGCAAGAAGACCTTGCGCCTGCGGGAGGATACGCGCTACACACTCGACGGGGCGCCCGCTGATGCCTCGATCCTCGAAGTGAACGCGCGCGTGTTCGTCCGCGCCGGCGAAGGCATCGACGGCAAGCTCGAGGCCTATCAGGTCATGCGCGGGCAGATCTTGACTCCGCGGTGAGCAACCCGGAGTTCAGGCGCGCCGCCACAGCTCTGTACAATGGCCAAAGTCGGCCCAATGACGCCGCGGTTGGTGTCGATCCTCGTTCCCGTCTACAACGAAGAGGAGTACATCCTCCCCGTCTTGGAGCGTGTCTTCATGGCGCCTCTGCCCGACGGCCTCGAACGCGAGGTGATCGTCGTCGACGACGGCTCGACGGACGGCTCGGCGGAGGCGGCCGAGGAGGCGCTCGGCCGCTGGCCGGGACGGATCCGCCTGATCCGCCACGGTCGCAATCGCGGCAAGGGGGCGGCAGTTCGAACCGCGCTCGGAGAGGCGCAAGGCGAATTCTGTCTTATACAGGACGCCGACTTGGAGTACGACCCCGGTGACTACGTCAAGCTGCTCACGCCTCTCGTCGAAGGCAAAGCCGACGCCGTCTACGGCTCGCGCTTCGTGGTCGCCGGTGAGCGCCGCGTGCTTTATTTTTGGCACTGGCTGGCCAACCGGATCCTGACAACAGCGTGCAACCTGGCGGCCGACTTGAACTTGACCGATGTCTGGACCTGTTACAAGGCGTGCCGCACCGCGTTGCTCAAAAGCATCCCTCTCTCCAGTGACCGCTTTGGGATCGAGCCCGAGCTGACGATCAAGCTGGCCAAACGCCAGGCCCGCATCTATGAGACGCCCATCAGCTATCACGGTCGAACCTACGAGGAGGGCAAAAAGATCGGAGTCGCGGACGCGATCGCTGCGCTCTGGGTGATTGTGCGCTGCTGGTTGTCGAGCGACATTTACAAAGACGCCGGCGCGGCGACTTTGGATGCCTTCACGAGCGCCCCTCGGTTCAATCGCTGGATGGCGGACACGATTCGCCCGTATCTGGGGGAGACGGTGCTCGAGATCGGCGCCGGCCTCGGGAATCTGAGCCGCCATCTGGCCCCCAGGCGGAAACTCTACATCGCCACCGACATCGATGCCGAGCATCTGGCGCGGCTCAGCATGCGGCTCCGTCACCGGCCCAACCTCGAGATCCGCCGGTTGGACCTGGGGCGTCCGGAAGATTTCGAGGCGCTGGCCGGCCGGGTCGACACGGTGGTCTGTCTGAACGTCCTCGAGCATGTCGAGGACGACCTGGGGGCGCTGCGGAACCTGTACGCCGTGCTCGCGTCCGGCGGGCGGGCGATCCTGCTGGTTCCAAACGACCAGTCAATTTACGGAACGCTGGACGAAGCGCTCGGCCACTTCCGGCGCTATAGTCGCCGGGAGCTCGCCGACAAGTTGGAGCGGGCAGGGTTTCGGCTCGAAGGGCTGTTGGAGTTCAACCGGATTTCGCGGCCGGGCTGGTATTTGGCTGGCCGGCTGCTCAAGCGCCGGACAATCAGCCCGTTGGCGCTGTGGCTGTTCGATCGCATGGTCTGGCTATGGCGGCGCATCGATCGGTTTCTGCCTTGGGCGCCCACCTCCCTGATCGCCGTCGGGCGCAAGCCGTAACGGCGCAGGCTAGTTGAAGTAGTCTTTGACCTTTTCGAAGAGGCTTTTCTCGCGCGGGGCGTTTTCAGCCGGCAGGAGCTCGCGGAGCTGTTCGAACAGCTTGCGCTGCTCGCGAGTGAGCTCGGTCGGCACACGAACCTCGATCTCGACGAAGAGGTCGCCGCGGCCCCGGCCGTTCAGATCGGGTACGCCCAGGCCGCGGAGGCGAATCCGGTCGCCGTGCTGCGAACCGGGCGGGATCTCGATCGTTTTGAGTCCGTCGAAGGTGAGCAGGTCCACCTTGTCGCCGAGCGCGGCTTGGGCGACATTGAGCGGAAGGACGCAATACAGGTCGTTGCCCTGCCGCTTGAAAACAGGGTGCTCCTTGACGGTCAGGAAGACGTAGAGATCGCCTGGGGGACCGCCGTTGGCGCCGGGGGCGCCCTCGCCGGCCAGCCGCACCCGGGTACCGGTGTCGACGCCCGCCGGGACGTTGACGCGAAGTCGCCGCTCGATGCGCTTTTGGCCCGCACCGCGGCACTCTACACACGGACGGCGTACGACGCGGCCTGCGCCGCCGCATTGGGTGCACGTCCGACGGATGGATAGAAACCCCTGCTGGTAGAGGAGCTCGCCGCGACCCCGGCAGGCCGAGCATGTGGCGGTGCCGTCCCTCGGTTCGGCGCCGGAACCGTTGCATCGCTCGCAGACGATCAGCTGCGGCACTTGAATGTCGACCGTCTTGCCGCGCAGGGCATCCTCGAAGTCGATTTCCAGGTCGTAGCGCACATCCTCGCCGCGAACCGGTCGGCGGCGCTCGCGCCGGCTGGCCCCGAACAGATCGCCGAAGCCGAACAGGTCGCCGAGGATATCGCTGAAGTCGGTAAAGACCGAGGGGTCGAAGCCGGTGAAGCCGCCGCCCTGGAGGCCGGCATGGCCGTAGCGGTCGTAGGCCGCGCGCTTTTGCGGATCGCTCAAAACGCTGTAGGCTTCCGCCGCCTCCTTGAACTTCTCCTCGGCCTCCTTGTCGCCCGGGTTGCGGTCGGGGTGATACTTGAGCGCGAGCTTGCGGTAGGCGCTCTTGAGGCCCTGCTCATCGACGGATCGGTCGACGCCGAGAATCTCGTAATAGTCGCGCTTCGTCACCAAGCGTGTCGGGTCTTAAGAGATCTGGGATGGTTTGACGGCCACCTTCACCATCGCGGGCCGCAACGGTTTTCCCTTAAAATTGTACCCCCTCTGATACTCCTCGACGACGATCGGATCCTCGGCCTCGGCGGAGCTCACCGTCTCGACGGCGTGGTGAATGTTCGGGTCGAACGGCCGGCCGGCGCTGTCGATCGGCTCGAGGCCCAGCTTTTGGAGTGTGTCAAAGAACCGCTGATAGATGATCTCAACGCCGCGGGCGTATTCGGCGGCCGGTCCGTCGAGTGCCGGCGTGGCTCGGAGCGCCCGCTCGAAATCGTCCAGGATCGGCAGCAGGGCCCGAACGGTCTCCATGCCGGCAAACTCAGCCAGCTCGGCCCGTTCCCGCTCCACGCGGCGGCGGAAGTTTTCAAAATCCGCTTGGCGCCGGAGCAGTCTGTTCTTGAGTTCCTCGTTTTCTCCTGCCAGCCGATCCCGCTCGACGCTGATAGCCTCAAGCTGCGCTGCCAGATCGTCGACGCTCACCTGGTCGACGGATTCTCCCGCCGGAGGGGTCTCCCCGGCCGGCGGAGTCGTCTCGGATACCGGCGGGATGCCCGATTCCGAACTCGCCTTCAAAACGTCATTGTCTTGGCTCACGGTGGCTATACTCGGAAGAACGTTTCTGCGCCGTCGGCCGGCGCCGTCTGCCGCCTCAGGCGCTGACACTCTGGAAAGCTTGTCCGACATGCACGACGGCCGACATGACCTTGGGATAGTTCATGCGCATCGGACCGATGACGGCGATTTTGGCGTTGAGCCCGCCCGCCAGCGCGATGGTGATGCCGATCAGAGAGAGCTCCTTCATGCTGGGGTGGGCCTCGCCGAGGCCGACCTGAACGGCGAGCTCCCCTTCGGGGCCTTCGAGGAATCGATCCAAAAGTTGCAGCACCCGCCGCTTTTCCTCGAGCGCCAGGAACAGCTCGCGGAGCCGTTCCCGCGTCAGGTGCAGCTCGGCGCTCACCAGGTTCGCCGCGCCTTCGAGATGGACCTTAGGCGCCAGGCCCATGTCGAGCAGCCCCTTGTCGTAAAGCAGGATAAGCCTGCGAAGGATGGCGTCGTAGGCGGCGCTGGCCTGTTCCAGGCGAATCCGAAGCAGGGTACGGACCTCGGAAAGAACGCAGCCGCTGAAGTTGATGTTGATGTAATTTCGGATCGAGTTCAGTTCGTCCTGCGTGATGGCTTCGTCAAGCGTTACCACGCGGCTGTGCACCATCCTGTCGCGCGTGACCACAATCATCAGCACACGACGGTCCGCCAGCGCCAGCAGTTCGACCTGATCCAGCGTCTGCGCGGCCGTGGGAATGGCGGCGGTGATGCCGATTCCGCGCGTCTTCTCCACCAGAATGTGCGAGGACCGCTCCATACGGTCCGAGACAGTGTCCGCCTGGCTCAGCTCCCGGCGCAAGGCCTCCACCTCGGACTCCAACACTTTACAGGCGCTCAGAGAGCGGACGAAGAGCCGGAAGGCCTTTTCGGTCGGAACGCGTCCGGCCGAGGTGTGGGGCTGCGACAAATAGCCCTCTTCGGCCAGGTCGGCCATGACGTTGCGGATCGACGCCGGACTCAGCCGATGCTTGCGCAGGCGCGAAATCGAGCGTGAGGCGACCGGGCGACCCGTCTGGATATAGGTCTCGACGATCGACTTGAGAATCTCTGCTGCCCGGGGGCTCAGTCCTGCCAGCTCGCTCATGGCGCCAATGCTCAACTCCTGAATCCGTCGCCGCGCAGTCGCCGACTTGCCAAGCGCAGCGGCCGGATCCCATTTGATATTGTAACCCGCAGTCCTGTGGGCCGCGCGCCCGGGCCCGCCGGGCAGTCCCTGTTACAATGGCAGCTTCCGCCGACAATGCCGGCAGGAGGCGTGCGGCAATGGTTCGAGCGATTATGCGGCTTTTCAGCTATCTGTACCACCTGCTCTTCTCGCTGTTCATCTTCGGCCTCGGCGCCATCGGCTGGTTCAGCCCCAACACCCGGCTCGAGCTCCCGATGCTGCCCTGGTGGGAAGATCCGGCGCTCTCGCGCTGGCTGTTTTTCGGCGGGCTGTTCGGTTTGCTGAGCCTTGCTCTCGCCTGGAGCGGGCGAATCCGGATCCTGTTCCGGCTATGGACGGTCATCGCATTGGCCATCTTCGTGTACGGATTCTTTTTGACGCCTTACGGCTTTCGCAGCCCGGGACAGTTCCAAAACGCTGTGCTACTGGCGAGCGGAGGGTTGGTAGCCGCCATCGGAAGCTGGTTGCGGGTGCCGGAGCGGAGCTAAACCGGCCCAGGAAAAGCCGGGCCGGATGGTTTCCGAGGCTCGCCAGGTATTCAAAGTCGGGCCATAATAAATTAGGACTTCGACATCAAGATTGGAGATCGGTCCATGGCGGCGCGCTGGGGCGGGGTGGCCCGCGCAAGCGTATTTCGACTCGGGTGGGTGAGAGCAGGGTGGACGGGGTTGTGGCTGGCTGCGGCCGCCGGCTCGGCTGCAACCGAGCTCGAGGTGATCAGCAGCGCCGAGATTTGCGGGACTTGCCACCGGGCCATTTATGAAGGCTGGAACCGCTCGGCGCATGCGGCGGCGACGGAGAGCCGGCTGTTTGAAGGCGCGCTGGCGGCGGCCGAACGGGATTTCGGCGAACCGGCGCGTCCTTTGTGCCTGTCGTGCCACTCTCCGCTCGGCGTCCATCTTCGCGACCTCAGCCTTCAACAGAAAGTGAGCCGGGAGGGAGTCACCTGCGACTGGTGCCATTCGGTGCGCCGGGTCCGCTTCCGCGGCCCGAACCCCGCGCCCGTGCTCGAGTTCTCACTGGTGAAGACCGGGCCGAGCAAGGCTACGCGCGCCGTCGTGCACGGGACCGAGTATGCGGCGGTGCACCGGGGCGCCGCCATTTGCTCACCCTGTCACCAATACCGCAACGCCGCCGGGCTGAATCTGATCGACACCTACGAAGAGTGGAGGCGGAGCCGCTACGGCCGCGCGAGGCGTTCCTGCCAGTCCTGCCACATGAGCCAGGTTGCAGGCGATGTCGTCGATCCCCGAGTGCAGGCCGTCTCCGGGGCCCAGATCAATCTCCATGAGATGCCCGGCAGCAGTTCGGTCAATCAGCTCAATCAGGCCGTGCGAATGGTGCTGGCCGCGCAGCGAAAGCCGGATGCCATCGAGGTTGAGGTCGAGCTCGCCAACATTGGGGCCGGGCACGCGATGCCGACGGGCTCGCCCCTGCGGGAGCTGATTCTGGAGGTGAGCGCTGCTCCGCGCCAGGGGCAGCCGTCCGCCGAAATACGGCGCTACCGGCGCGTGGTGGCCGATCGCGACGGCAAACCGATCGAGTTGGAGCACGAGGGCTTCTTTCGCGCCGCGGCCGTCGTCTCCGACACGCGGCTGGCGGCGGAGGAGCGGCGCCTGGAGCGCTTCCGATTTCTCACGGCCGCCGGAGATCCGGTGGAGATTACGGCGCGGCTCTCCTACTACTACTCGCCGCTGGCTCGGGCGGACTCAGCCAAGCGTGTTGTTTTTCGCACAATCAGCCGATGGGTTCAATAGGAGAGGCCGAGTCGGGCTTGGCTAGCGGGTGTACGATGGAGTTTGAGGGCGCTGCCGATTTTTGTGGACTTCCCGCCGGATTCGTGGTAAACAGAAGTTTGGAGCAGTCGTCGGGGTCCACGACCTTGAACCGAGCGACACAGGCATCCCCGCAGCAACCCTCTGATTCCCTCCGTTGACCGAGCGCGGCCAGAAGATCGGCCTTCGGAACGCGGGGTAGCAGATCGAGATGCCAGATGCCGCCCGAGGTGGGCGCCCGCCGAGCTCGATTCCGCGCACCATGAAAACACGCCGGCTCTCGCCACAACTTGCCGGTGAACGCCGAGCGCTGGGGATCGGCGCTCATTCTTTGCCAGGAGACACACCCGATGGGGGACCGCAAATACAGACATCGCGGCTACATGGAAGACTCTGAGACCGAATACCGGGCGCGAGAGGAGCGCAAGCCGCGTGCGAAGCTGCCCCTCGATGTCACCGGTCCACGCCTTCCGCGGATGGTGCAAACGGTGGTGGCGCCCCGGTGCTACAACTGCGCGGTGACGCTGCCGGAGAGCTTCGACTTTTCGGGCAACTGTCCCCGCTGCGGCGTGGCGCTACACTGCTGCAAACAGTGTGCCTACTTTGAACCGTCGGCCCGGATGCAGTGCCTGAAGCCGATTCGCGAGCGAATTGGAGCCAAGGACAAGGCGAACAATTGCGAGTGGTTCAGTCCCCGGGTGACGGTGGCGCGCGACACCACTAGCGCCGCTTCGCCCGTGGTGACGAATCTGGCGCCCCGCACGCCGGAGGACGCTCGGGCCGCCTTTGATAGCCTCTTTAAGAAGTAGGCGGGCGATCCCCGGATGCGGGTCGCGCAACTGGTGGCTCCGCGCCGCTTTGAACTCGGCGAGGCGCCTCGTCCGGAAGGCGGGCCAGGTGAGGTTCTGGTGCGCGTGCGCTCGGTGGGCGTGTGCGGCTCCGACCTTCACAATTTCTCGGTCGGCGCCGTGGGCGACCAGCCCGCGCAGTTTCCCATGGTGCTCGGCCACGAGCCGGCCGGTGAGGTGGTCCACTGCGGCGCCGGGGTATCCGGTTTCCGTCCGGGCGATAAGGTCCTGCTCGAACCCGCCATCTACTGTTACCACTGCGAGTTCTGTCTGACGGGCCGGCACAACGTCTGCCGCAACTTGCGCTTCCTCAGCCAGCCGGGGGATCCGGGTTTCTTGCGCGACTACGTCGCCCTTCCCGCCCACAACCTGCTGCCCCTACCGGAAAACCTGAGTCTGGAAGAAGGAACTTTGTTTGAGCCGCTGGCGGTTGTGCTTCATGCAATGAAGTTCGCCGCGGTGCAGTTCGGGGAGACGGCGGCGGTTTTTGGCGCCGGGCCGATCGGCCTGCTGACGGTGGCGGCGCTGAAGATGGCCGGGGTGGCCCGAGTGTGGGCCATCGAGCCGGTGGCGGCGCGGCGCGAGCTGGCGCTGAAGCTGGGCGCCGATGCGGCGATCGACCCCGGCGCGACGAATGCGCGCGAGGTATTGGCCGCGGAGACTCGGGGCCGGGGAGTGGATTTGGCCGTCGACTGCGCCACGCGCGGCACGTCGCTAAACGACTGTCTCCACGTCACGCGGAATGCCGGCCGAGTCGTCGTCATCGGCATCCCTTACGAGCCGGTGGTGACCCTGGACTTCCATGTGATGCGGCGCAAGGAGCTGGGCTTTTACAACGTGCGCCGCTCCAACCGCGAGTCGGAGGCGGCCGTCGCCCTCTTGCGCGACCGGCCCCAGCTCTTCCGGCCGATGCTCACGCACATCCTCCCGCTTGAGGAGGTTCAACGGGGCTTCGAGCTGCTGGAAGCCTATGCCGACGGGGTAGGCAAGCTGGTGATCCGACTTGGCTGAGGCCGGCTCGCGCGGCGGGCGCGTGCAAGGAGTCGTGACGGACGCAACCGGCGGCGTCATTCCCGGGGCGAAGGTGACTCTGATCAACAACCGCACGGGCGTGGAAGTGGTCCGGCAAACCAATGAAACGGGACGGTATATCTTTGACCTGGTCGAACCGGGAAACTACAACCTCACCGTCGAGCAGCCCGGTTTCACGAGGTTCGTCCTGGAGTCGATCGACGTTTCTTCCCGCGCCGATCTGACCCTCGATGCGACCTTGCAACCCGGTGAGGTGAAGGAGTCAGTCTCGGTGGTGGCGGAGGCCGTTTCCCTCCAGTTGAACACCGCAAAACTGGAAACAACGGTAGACCAGCGGTTGACACAGACGCTGCCGCAAATTTATCGTAATCCCTTCCTGCTAGCTCAGCTCGATCCCTCAGTGCAGAGCACGTCGTGGGGAGAGGATAACCCTTATGACACATGGGCCTCCAACAACATGCGCATCGGAGGCAGCGGCCAGTTCACCAACGATCTGCAAGTCGACGGCTCTCCGTCGGGCATAAGCGTCAAGACCGGCTGGGTTCCCTCGCCGGACATGGTTCAGGAGGTTACTGTCCTGCAAAACGCCGTGGACGCCGAATACGGGCACAGCTCCGGATCGGCCATCAGCCTGGTGATGAAGGCTGGCACGAACGACTACCACGGCACTGCGTTCTACCAGGGGGCGCGGCCGTACTGGAACGCGCTCGAAAATCGCGTCTATCGGACCGAAAACCGGACGCGGAACAACATGTTCGGCTTCACGTTCAGCAATCCGATCGTCAAGAACAGGTTGTTCAATTTCGCCGGATTCGAAACCTGGAATAAGGTGGAACCGGCAGCGCTTTACAACACTGTGCCCACCGACTTGCAGCGCGCGGGCAACTTTTCGGGCACCTTTACCGACGATGGCAGGCTGCGGCCGATCTACGATCCCTGGAGTACGCGCACCTCACCAGAAGGCCGGGTGACCCGCGCACCCTTCCCTGGAAACATCATCCCGCAGGCCCGCATCAATCCGGTCGCCGCCCGCTATCTCGCGGCGCTTTGGAAGCCCAATCGACCGGGGATCGATGCCCTTGGGACCAACAACTACGTGGTCTCCACTCCCATTAAATACCCTTACAAGAACTTCTCCAACCGTACGGACTATTTCATCAACGACCAGTGGCGCGTCTACGGCAGATTCACCCTGACCCGGACGCCCGTGCAAGTGGTAGGCAATCCGACCGGCTCGCCGATTTACATTTCCGACCGCGGCGCCGACTATGACATGACCTCGTTTGCGGGGGACGCAACGTACACCGTGAGCCCGACTTCCATCTTGAACCTGCACGGCGGTTATCACAGCTTCCGGGATAGATCCAATTTCAGAACACAATTCTCCCGAGAGTGGTCTTGGGAAGGGGTGTTCCCGAACACGGATTTCTACAAGGTGGTTTTTGCCGATCCGGCGATTCCGCGGCTGATTCCTCGGATGAGCGTCTGCACTCCGAACACCTGGCCGTGCACCCATATGGGCCCCGGGGGAGGCTACTGGCACGAGACCCCGCACGCCTGGGAGTTCAGCAGCAAACTGGCGCAGCAGCGGGGCTCCCATTACTGGAAGACGGGAGTCGATATCCGTCGCAACACGACCGACAGCCTCCTGCTTCTGGTAAACCCCGGCTTCGGCTTCGACCCGCAGCCCACGGCGGACACCTACGTCAACCCCAATCTTCTGCTTTCAGGCGATGCTTACGCCACCTTTCTTTTGGGGGCCATCGCTCCGACGCAGGCCGCCGGCTGGGGCTCTAACGGCAATTTCTGGGACAGCGGAGCCACCGGCTTTCCGGTAAACATCAAACCCAAGGTCAACCGGCGCTTCTACGGCCTATACGTGAACGACGACTGGAAGGTCAATCGCGACCTCACGTTGAACCTGGGCTTGCGCTACGAGTGGGAATCGCCGTTCGAGGATGAGAAGTACCGCCTGACCCGGGCCCTCGACCTAGAAGCGCCGATTCCTGAATTACAGAATGTGCGCATGCCGGCCGAGGTCCAGCGCTTCTATCGAGGAACCTGGAAGATGACCGGCGCATTTCGTTTTGCGGACGAGAAGAAGCCGGGCGCTTGGGACGGCGGCTGGGGCACGCTGTCTCCGCGAATCGGAGCCGCGTATCGAATCAACGAAAAGACCGTACTGCGCGCCGCCTACGGGCGTTATGTGACGCCTTGGACCACGAATGCCGGTCATGATCAGCTCAGCGGCTTCCCGCTGTACGGTTTCAGCAACTTCACCGGGGCGCCGCCGGCCGTCCTGGGCGTTCCCCAGATGGATCTGCGGAATCCCTTCCCGCCGACCTATCCGATCATGCCCGCTTACGAAAAGCGCCTGGGTATCTACACCAAGCTCGGCGATTCCCTGTACTTTTTCAATCCAGAACGCAAGCGCAGCAACAGCGATCGCATTAACGTCTCCTTCCAGCGGCAGTTGCCGTTCTCGATGCTGCTGGATGTGACATACTTCCTCAACCGGACGAGCCAGCTCTTCGAGACGGATTACAACATCAACCAGGTCGATCCGCAGCTTTATTACACCTACAAGGAGCAGACGCTGGCGGTGATTCGCAATCCGTTCTATGAGCTCTTGCCGGTGGAGAAATTCCCCGGTTCCTTGCGCTATCAACGCGAGGTTGGTGTTCTCGATTTGGCCAGGCCCTATCCGCACTACGGCAATATCACCGTCGTGGACGGTTTTCCGGGCGGCGCCCTGAAGTACCAGGCCCTGCAAATCAAAGTGCAGAAAAATTACAGCCACGGGGTTTCCCTGCTGATGGGTTACAGCCACCACGTCGAGCGCAACCAGCGATTTTTCAACGACATCGACAATTACCAGCGCAAGTTCACCTGGCAAAATGCCAACAACTACCGCCAGCGGTTCACCCTGGCCACCACCTGGGACCTGCCTTTCGGCAGAGGGCGCACCTGGCTGAGCAATGCGCCGCGCCTCGTCGATGCCCTGGCCGGCGGCTGGCGCCTGACCAGCGTCATCTTCTGGCGGTCGGGCAACCTCCTCTATTTCGGTGGAATGCTGTGGGACGGCAAAGACCCGGTCGTCTCCAACCCCACACCGCAGCGCTGGTTCAATACGGCCGGCTTCCAGCGGCTGCCGGCCTTCACGCCTCGCACGAATCCTTGGAGCTTCCCGGGACTTTACGGTCCCGGCGTCTTCACCATGAACGCAGCGGCGGCAAAGGAGTTCCGGATCGCCGAACGCTTCAAGCTTCAGTTAAAGGCGGACGCTTTCAACTTTTTGAACAACATGAGCTGGGGTGATCCTTCTACCAGTGTCGATGACGCGAACTTCGGCCGGATCACCAACCAGGCCTATTTGACCTACGGACGGCGCGTCCAGTTGGGCGCTCGTGTGGAATTCTAGTTCTCGAAGGGCTACTCAGACTCTCGTTGCGGCAAAGGCCGCGGGCGTGCTGATTGCGGTCCTGTTACCCGCGGCCTTTCCGCTCTCTGGGGCGGCCCAAGATCTGCGCGAGGCGGCACGCCTGGATGCGGAGGGCAAGTGCAGCGAGGCGGAGCGGCACTATAAGGCCGCTCTGGCCAAGGCGCCTGATTCCCCAGTCGTACTCAACAACGCCGGCAATCATTACCTCATTTGTGGGCAGCCGGAGAGGGCGGAAGCGCTTTTCACCCGGCTCCTGCGCCGAGATCCTTCTCACCGGAACGCCATCGTACAATTGGCCAGGTTGGCCGTCGAGCGACGCCAAGGCGCAAAGGCGCTCGAATTCTTGTCCCGGCTCAAGGCGGCGGATCCAGTGGTGCTGCTGCTCAAGGCCGAGGCCCTCTACTGGGCGGGACGCAAGTCTGAGGCGCGGAGGGCGCTCGAAACCACCGAGCAGAAAACCGGGGGGACCCTCGGCTCCTTTATCTTCTGGGACTCGCCTGTGGGAGGATGGGCGAGTACGAGCGCGCCGAACGGGCTTTCCAGCAAGCGCTGAGCCGGGCGCCCGGCGACTTCGAGATCCTGTTTCAGCTCGGCCGCGCCGCCGCCCGAGCCGGAAACTACGACCGTGCCCGGCGCGCCCTGGAAACGGCGCTGCGGATGCGCCCGTCCCACGTCGAGGTGCTCGTCGAGCTGGGCAAAATCTGCATTGCGCAGGAAGATTATTCGAGGGCCGTTTTCTACTTGGCCCAGGCCCGCCAGAGGGCGCCGGAGGATGCAGAGATCGTGCTCCTGCTGGCCCGAGCCGCCGAGGACGGCGGCTATTACGACGACGCCGCCTCCGCTTATGACGAGTACCTGCGGCTCCGGCCTGGCGACGACGCCGCGCGCCGGGACCGGGCTCGCGCTTGCGGCCACACCCATAGCCGCCGCGAAGAGGCGCGGAAGGAGCTGGAGTGGTATCTGAGGAAACATCCGGATGATCCGCTGGGCCACTACGCTTACGCGCAAGTCTTCTGGGACGAGGAGCCGGAGCGGTCACTCCAGCATTTGACCGAGGCCGTCCGTCTGGATCCGAACTCAGTCCCCATCCGCTATGCGCGCGCCTGGATGCTTCAGCGGGCGGGCGAAATGGCCGAATCGCTGCCGGACCTGGAAGCGGCGCGGCGCTTAGACCCGGAAAATGCTCGGGTTGTCGACCTGATGGGAATGGCCTACCTCGCCTTGGATCAGCTGGATCGGGCGGAGAAGCTGTTTCGGGAGGCAGTAACGCTCGCGCCCGATGAGCCGGAGTTCGTCTTGCACCTCGGCCGAGCTCTGATGGCTTTGGAACGTCAGGAGGAGGCGCAGGTCTGGCTAGAGAAATATCGGAAGATGCGCCCACCGGGCGGTCCGGTGCTGCGAAAGCGGTTGGGCATGATCGGCGTGGCCGCGCTCGACGTGCGGCGGCAGCGGGAACGGCCCATCGAGCAACTCCGGCGCGAAGCTCGCGATCACCCCGATCATCCCGATCTCCAGCTCAACTTGGCAAGCTTGCTGCTCGCCGATGGCCAAACCGAGCAAGCTTTGGCTGAGTTCCAGCAGTTGCTCGCGCTCAACGCCGGGGCCCGCATCTGGGAGGATGCCGGTAGAGTGCTGCTCAGCGCCGGGCACCACCAGCTCGCACGCCAGATGTTTGAACGCGCAGTCGAGGAACGGCCTCTGGCGCGCCTGCATCTGGCCACCGCGCTTTTCTATGTCGAAGGACCGGAGGCGGCGCTCGAATGCCTGCGCCAGATACCGACTGAGGCGGCCAACGGTGATGTCATGCTCCTGGAAGCCGCGATTCTCGAAGCCGCCGGGCGGCGGGCGGAGGCGGTGAAGCGGCTCGATGAAGGCCTGCTGCGGTCGGCAACTCAGCTTTCGGTGATCGAGCGAGCCCTGCCGCTTCTGGTCCGGCTCGAGCGCCACGCGGAAGCACTGGCCCTGCTTGACCAGGCGATCCGAACCAACCCGCAGGAGCCCGGCCCGGCGCTCGCCAAAGCCGTCATACTGGGGTTGATGGGCCGCTTCGCGGAAGCCCACAAGATCGTTCGCCCGGTTCAGGCACGCTGGCCGGAGCTGGACCGCGCCTACCTGGTGCACGGGCTGTTGCTCGAGCGCAACAAGCAGTTCCGCCGGGCGCTCGGAATGCTTCAGACGGCGCGCCTGCTCGGCTCACGGGATCCGAATCTCGACTGTGCGGAGGCTCGGCTCAAGGGAGCGCCGCTGGAATCTGCCGAATGCGCCTGCCGCACGGGTCTGGAGCAATTGCTCGTTCCCGTTTGCGCGGTGCCGCCGGAGTGATGCAAGCCGGATGGATCGTTGATCTCAGCCGACGGGCCCTAGGGGGAGTAGCCGTCCTCGTCGTCGTGCTCGGCGCCCTCCGGTGGGCCCTCCCGGCTGGGCAGGAGGAGGCTCCGCGGCGGCGTCCCCATTTCACCGACGTCGCCCCAAAAAGCTCGTTCTCCTACATCACCAACAATCACTTCACCGGGCGCAAGTATTTCCCCCAGCCGATGTGCGGCGGCGTCGCCATCCTCGATCACGACAACGATGGAAAGATGGACATTTATTTCACCAACGGCGCGCGGCTGCCCGAGCTGAAGAAAGACGATCCGTCATTTTATCATTGCCTGCTGCGGAATCGCGGGGACGGGACGTTCGCCGACGTGACCGAGGCGGCCGGGTTGACGGGAGCGCACCTGGATTACAGCTACGGAGTGGCGGCGGGAGATTTCGACAACGACGGCTTTACGGACCTGTTCATCGCAAACACCGGCAAGAATACCCTTTACCGCAACAACGGCGACGGTACGTTCTCCGACGTCACCGACGGCTCGGGCCTGGACCGGAAGCCTCCCGACACCCTGAGCGTTCAGGGAGCCTGGTTCGATTACGACAACGACGGTCTGCTCGACCTGGCTCTGTCGAACTACACGCTCTGGCGACCGGATCTCGACAAGCGCTGCGCGTCGCGAGGCGTGGAGGTGTACTGCCATCCGAAGACCTACGTCGCCGTTCCGCACCGGCTCTATCGCAATCTTGGAGGAGGGCGGTTCGAGGATGTGACGGAGTCGTCGGGATTCGCCCGGCCGCTCGGCAAGGGGATGGGCATCGCGGTCGCCGATTTCAACGAAGACGGCTGGATGGATGTCTTCATCGCCAACGACACCGAGCCGAATTTCCTCTATCTCAATCAGGGCAACGGCACCTTTCGCGAGGTCGGATTGCTTTACGGGGTGGCCTATAACGACACCGGCGCCACCGTCTCGGCCATGGGCTGCGACGCCAAGGACTACGACAACGACGGCTGGGTGGACATCTTCTACAACAACCTCATGCGGCAGATTTGGGCGCTTTTCCGCAACCAGCGCGGCAAAATGTTTCACTACGTTTCACCCGGCTCCAAGATTCTGGCCCTCAGCGGTTCCTATTCCGGCTGGAGCGCCGGCTTCATCGACTATGACAACGACGGCTGGAAGGACCTGTACTCAGCCAACGGCGACGTCGACAATCTGGAGGCGTTCTCGCCGCAGCATGACACCATGTTCGAGAACGTCGGCGGCAAGTATTTCGTCGACGTCAGCCGCGAGATGGGTCCGGACTTTTTGCGCGTCGGCTACCAGCGCGGCTCCGCGATTGCCGACCTCAACGATGACGGTTTCCTCGATCTCGTCGTCACGTCGCTCAACGAAAAGCCCCGGATCCTGATGAATTCCGCCGACAACGGCAATCACTGGTTGATGTTCAAGCTCACCGGCACGCGGAGCAATCGGGATGCCATCGGCGCCAAGATCAAGCTAACCACACCCTCCGGGCGAACGCTTTCCAACCACGTCACCGTGAGCGTCGGCTTCATGTCCTCAAGCGACAGGCGCGTGCACTTCGGCTTGGGGCCGGAGACGAAGGCGGCTTCGGTCGAAATCCGCTGGCCGAGCGGCGTGGTGCAGAGGCTCACCGACGTTCCCGCCGACCGGATCGTCGAGCTGGTCGAGCCGCACCAGTAATCTCGCGTCCCCCGGCCGGCAACGGCGGGCGGACCGTTCACCAATCTGTCCGAATCAACGTCGGCCGACTTTGTTCAAAATGAAACGCGCGCTTCATCGCCAGGCCGTATACTGAGAAAAACGGCAACCAGCCGGAGTCATCCTCAGAGGGATATGAGATACGGTTACCTGATTGACATGGATGGTGTCATCTATCGCGGCTCGGAGCTGATCCCGGGCGCGGCGGACTTCGTCGGACACCTCCAACAGGAGGGAATTCCTCATCTGTTTTTGACGAACAACTCGGCCTACACGCCGCTCGATGTGGTGGTCAAGCTTCGGAAATTCGGCATCGAAACCACCGTCGAGCACGTCTACACCTCGGCGCTCGCCACGGCGGAGTTCGTTCAGAAGCAGAAGCCGCAGGGGACCGCCTATGTGATCGGCGAGGGTGGACTGTTGACCGCGCTGCATGAGGTCGGCTACGCCATCAGCCGGGAATCGCCCGACTACGTTATCGTCGGCGAAGGCCGGGTCCTCACCTTCCAGATGATGGAGATCGCCCACCGGCTGATCGAAAACGGCGCCGGCCTGATTTCGACGAACGCCGACACATGGTGCCCCACCGATGCCGGGCCGCGGCCGGGATGCGGCGCCGTCGTTGCGATGCTCGAGGCGGCCACGGGCCGCAAGGCCTACCACGTCGGAAAGCCCAACCCGTTCATGATGCGAGCGGCGCGCAAGAGGATCGGCCTCCGCACCGATGAGGTGATCATGATCGGCGATACGATGGAGACCGACATTCGAGGAGCGACTGATCTCGGCTTTCGCAGCATCCTCGTTTTATCCGGATCCACTTCGTTCGATTCGCTCCGCTTGTATCCGTTCCGGCCCACTCTGGTGGTGAATTCGGTTGCCGAACTGATTCCCGAGGGGGCGCCGCGCGGGCGGTCGGATCCCTGGTATGCCGTGGCGGGCGAAGAACTCGGGGGGCGTCCCGCCGACGGGCAAAAAAGGGATTGAGTATACTGTCCCCAATTAGACGAGGGAGGAACAGCAGATGAAACGTAGAGTGTTCGTAGGAGGGGTTCTCGCCGGTTTGGGAGCCGCGCGGCGCGCCCCGGCCGTCAAGGCCGGCGATATTCCCACGCGGGTCTTCGGCAAGACCGGCCAGAAGCTCACCATCGTCGGGCAGGCGGCCGGCCGCTTTCCCCTCATCCGATTCGAGGAGGCTGCTGCCGTCGTCCGCCGTGCCGTCGAGCTGGGCGTCAACTACTTCGACAACGCCCGCGTCTACTGGGACGGCCGCGCCGAAGAGGTCTACGGCGCGGTGCTGCCGGCCTTCCGCAAGCAGGTCTTCATCACCACCAAGAGCTTGGGCCGGACACGCAAGGAAGCCGAGCAGGATCTGGACGCCTCCTTGCGCGCGCTCAAAACCGACTACATCGACCTCTGGCAGATCCATAGCGTCAGCGAGCGGGAGGATGTCGAGAAGATCTTTGCGCCGGGCGGCGCCATCGAGGCCTTCGAGGCGGCCAAGAAGGCGGGCAAGTGCCGCTTCATCGGCTTCACCGGACATCGCGATCCGGACGTGCTGCTTGAGATGCTCAAGCGCTACGACCGCTTCGATACGATCCTGATGCCGCTGCACGCCGCCGACCCCTCCTATCTGAGTTTCGAGGAGAAGGTCCTGCCCGAGGCCGTCAAACAAGGGCTCGGCATTCAAGCGATGAAGAGCCTGGCCAACGCCAAGCTCCTTCAGTCCTTCAGCGTGCGGCAGTGTCTGGATTACGTGCTCAGCCTGCCGATCCATTGCGTGACGTTGGGCGCGAACACGGTCGGGCAGATCGAAGACGACGTGCGCCTGGCGTGCGAGTTCCGGCCGCTCGGCGCCGAGCAGATGGCCGAGCTGCGCCAGCGCGGCAAGTTGATCGCCGGGCCGCAACTGGAAGACTGGAAGCGCAACATCGAGCGGGCCGGCGAGCCGGTCTCCCGCTACCAGGGCGGGTGAGCTCCTCGGCGGCGCTGCTGCTTTACGGGAGCGACGGCGTGCCGCAGCGCAGTAAGATGGACGGGTGCAACGCCGGGCCTTTCTTGCGCTCCTGATCGCCCTCGGCGTCTCAGCCGCGAAGGCGCAGCGCACGGAGAACCTCGTCCTTGTCACTGCCGACGGGCTGCGCTGGCAGGAGGTGTTCCGCGGCGCCGAGGACGCGCTGCTGGCCGATGAGCAGGCCGGCATGAAGGACGCCGCCGAGCTGCGGCGGCGATTCGGCGCGGGAGGGCCTTCCGAACGCCGCGCCCGCCTGATGCCGTTCCTCTGGGAAGTCGTGGCCCGAAAAGGCGCTCTGTTCGGAAACCGCGACCGGGGTAGCGAAGTGGTGATGCGGAACCCTCACCGGTTCTCCTATCCCTGTTACGCCGAGCTGCTGACGGGCCGTCCCCAGGAGGCCATCACCAGCAACGAGCTGCGACCGAATCCAGCGCCGACCGTGCTCGAGCTGCTCCGCCGCCACTGGCGGCTTCCGCCCG